>Ga0208988_1000051_pt1 | contig 12515 bp, 11 predicted proteins | sample MedBloCARef_M1_FD_187850 | JGI IMG/M metagenome (GOLD analysis project Ga0208988, IMG submission 187850) | Forest soil microbial communities from El Dorado National Forest, California, USA - Mediterranean Blodgett CA Ref_M1 (SPAdes) (version 2) | ecosystem: Environmental > Terrestrial > Soil >... | reverse complement strand
ACGAACGAACAGTTCGTCATTCTCGGCGGCTCGATGGGTAAAACCGTCCTGGATGTGAACGGCGTCAAGGCGCTTGCCGCGCTGCCGTCGCTTGACGAATTGCGTGCCAAACTCGTCGGCCTCGTGCAGGCGCCGGCGACCAAGATTGCGCAGCTTGTCAATGCCCCGGCCGCGAAGGTTGCGAGGGTGATTCAGGCCTATGCCGACAAGGGCGAAGCCGCCTGACGGGCTTACCAAATCGCGTTGAAGTTCGAACCTGAAGGATAGCGTTACAATGGCTGATTTGTCGAAACTCGTGGACCAACTCTCGAGCCTCACGGTGCTGGAAGCCGCCGAGCTCGAGGTTCTCGCGCACCGTCAGGTAGGGAAACACATGCCGCCCCTCCGGGACCAACGCGATGCCGAGGTGGTTGCGCGCATGGGACGGCAGCCGGGTGATCTCCTGGCCGCGGAACGTGATGGAGCCGGCGCGCGGCATGAGCGCACCGGCGACCGCCCGCAGGGTGGTGGATTTTCCCGCCCCATTGGCGCCCAGCAGCGCCACGATCTCGCCTTCGGCGATCTCGAAACACAAGCCCCGGCAGACCGCGGCCTCGCCATAGGCCAGATCGAGTCCCCGGGCGGCGAGCAGCGGGCTCATCGGACCTCTCCACCCAGATAGGCCGCGATCACGGCCGCATGCGTCTGCACGTCCGCGGGCGCGCCTTCGAACAAGGACTGCCCGTAGTCGATGACCAGGACACGATCGGCGACCTTCATGACGAGGTCCATGTTGTGCTCGACGAGGAGGATCGTCACGCCGGTCCGGCGCAGCATCTGGATGCGTTCCAGCAGCAACTCGACCTCGGCGCCGTTGAGGCCGGCGGCCGGCTCGTCGACCATCAGGAGGCGCGGCGCGGTCGCGAGCGCGCGGGCGATCTCGAGCATGCGCTGCGCCCCGTAGGAGAGCGAGCCCGCCAACTCGTGAACGCGCTTCTCCAGCCCCATGAAGGCGAGCAGGCGCTCGGCCTCCCGGCGGCAATGCGCCTGGTTGCGCCGAAAGGCCGGACCGTGAAGGACGTATTGCCACGCCGGAATGTCGTTATGGACGTGAAAGCCCGCCACCACATTGTCGAGCGCCGACAGCTGCCGAAAGAGGCGGATCTTCTGAAACGTGCGCGCGATGCCGTGGCGCACGCGGCGATGGGCCGGCGTGCCGGTCAGGTCGACCCCGTCGAGCGCCAACGTGCCCGCGTCGGGGCGGTAGATTCCGCTCAGAAGATTGAGCAAGGTGGACTTGCCGGCGCCATTGGGGCCGATGATCGCGAAGATCATGCCGGCCGGCACGGCGAGCGAGATGTCGCGCACCGCGTGCACGCCGCCGAAACTCTTGCACAGGCCTTCGGCGCGCAGCAGCACGGCCGCGGTTTGCAAGGCCGGCGGCCGATCGGCCGCGAGAGCGCTGGTCATCGCTCGGCCCCCGCCGCCCGCCGCAGCCGCGCGCGCACGAGCCGCGCCGCCTGCACGATGCCGCCCGGCATGAACAGGACCACCAGGGTGAGGGCGACGCCGTAGACGACGAGCCTCAGGTCGCCGATGCCGCGCAAAAGCTCCGGCAGCACGGTGAGAAGGATGGCGCCCCATACCGGGCCGATCAGCGTGCCCATGCCGCCGACCACCACCATGGCCAGGATGGTGAAGGATTCGGTGACGAAAAACGCATCGGGCACCAGCGTTCCGACGAAGCCGGGATAGAAGCAGCCCGCCGCCCCGGCGACCGAGGAGCCGACGCCGAACGCGAACACCTTCCAGGCCGCGCTGTTGATCCCCAGCGAGGCGGCCGAGACCTCGTCCTCGCGGATCGCGGTCAGCGCCTCGCCGATCGGCGAGCGGATGAGCTGATCGAGCAGCAGATAGCTCAGCAGCGCAAATCCGGCGACCAGATAGAACAGGTTGCGAAGGTCGTGGAAGTCGACGGCCGGCAGCCCCGGCAGCGCGATCGGCGGCGGCGGCGGAATCGCGTAGATGCCGAGCGGCCCCTGCGTGAGGCTGATCCAGTTGAGCAGCACCTGATAGGTGATGACCGCAAAGCCGAGCGAGGCGATCGCGAGGTAATGGCCGCGCAGCCGCATGGCGAACAGCGAGAGGACGATCCCGGCGAGGCCGGAGAACGCGACCCCGCCCGCGAAGGCGAGCCAGAACGGGACGCCGAGCCGCATGATCAGCAGCGTCGACACGTAGGCGCCCAACCCGAAGAAGGCCGACTGCCCGAGATTGAGCTGCCCCGCATAGCCGAGCACGAAATCGAGCCCGATCGCCAGCATCACGTTGAGGGCGCAGATGATCAGGTTGGTGCGCCAATAGGAATCGGTGAACACGAGCGGCAGGAGCGCGATCGCCACGGCGGCGCAGAGGTAAGCCGCGCGCCGCGAGCGCATCGGCGCAAGCAGCGGCCCGATCTGCCGGGTGCCATCGAGGCTAGACATTCTCTTCGCGCTTTTCCGCGATCAGCCCGGTCGGGCGGACGGCGAGCATCAGAAGGAGGAGGGCGAACACGACGATGTCGATCATTCCCGGCCCGAGATATTGCGTGGTGTAGCTTTCGATCAGGCCGACCAGCAGGCCGGCGAGGATCGTGCCCTCGACATTGCCGAAGCCGCCGATGATGACGATCGCGAACGCCTTCACGATGACCGACGTTCCCGCGAAGGGCGTGAGCACGAGAACCGGACCGAGCATCGCGCCCGCCATGCCGGCGAGCGCCGAGGCGATCACGAAGGTCAGCATCACGAGCTGGTCGGGATTGATCCCCATCAGCCCGGCTGTTTCGCGGTCCTGCGACACCGCGCGCAGCGCCTTGCCGAGGAACGTGAACTTCATGAAGCCGTAGAGGAACGCGATGGTGAGCGCCGAGACCGCGATGATGAGGACGTTCTGCACGGTGATGAACGTGCCGCCGAGGCGGATCACCTCGTTGCTGTACGGCGACTCGAACGCATAGGGGATCGGCCCGAACCACGCCAGCATGGCGTTTTCCATCATCACCGACACGCCGATGGTCGCGATCAGCGGCAGCAATTCGCTGCCTTTTCGTTGCAGGGGGGCAAAGATGGCGGCGTTCATCAGCCAGCCGAGCACGCCCCCCACGGCGAGCGCGACCGCGATGCTCGGGATGTATCCGCCCCCCAGCCCGTGCATGAAGAAATAGGCCGAGAACGCGCCGAGCGTCACGATGTCGGCATGCGCGAAGTTGATCTGTACGAGCACGCCGTAAATGAGCGTGAGCCCCAACGCCACCAGCACGTAGAGGCTTCCCAGGACGACGCCGTTGATGCCCTGCTGCAGAACGACCGTCATCGGGCGGTCAGTTCCACTTCAGCGCCTTCCACGACAGATCGGGCAGGGTCTCCATGTAGTGGACCGTGTCCATCTTGGTGTTCTGGTTGGTCTTGTCGAACTCGGCGCTGCCGGTCACACCGGAGAAGTTCTTGGTCGCCGCGAGCCCGTCGCGGATCGACTGCGCGTCCTTGGCGCCGCGCTTGACCACGTCGGCGATCAGCGTGATCTGGTCGTAGGCATGGGCGTGGAGATGCGTCGGGTCCTGGTTGTACTTCGCCTTGAAGGCCGCGATGAAGTCGCGCACCGTCGGGCGCTGGTCGGTCGGGTCGAACTGCACGATCCGGATATAGCCGAGCGCGGCCTTGCCGGCCTTCTGCTCGAAGCCGAAGGGCAGCCAGATGGTGCCGAGCTGGATCGCCTGACCGCCACCGCCCTTGGTCACCGCCGCCTGCGCGAGCGCCTGCGTGATCTTCAGGCCCTGACCTTCGAGCGTATAGGTCGGGATCACGTCGACGGGCCCAAGGCCGGCGATGCGCGTCGCGATGGAGGTGAAATCGTTGACGTCGCGGCCGAAGCCGATGTCGGCCAGGATCTTGCCGCCGAGCTTGGTGAAGGTGTCGCCGAACACCTTGGCGTTGCCGATGCCCGCATTGGTGTTCTCGTAGAGCAGCACCGCGTTCTTCGCATTGAGGCGCTTGTAGGCGTTGGTGGCGATGTCGACGCCCTGCATCACCTCGTTGGGCATGATGCGGAACGTCCACGGATTGCCGGGCTCGGTGACCTTGATCGAGGAGGAGCCGGCATTGATCAGCGGGACCTTCGCCTGTTCCATCAGCGGCATGATCGCGAGCGTGGCGTCGGAGCACTCCTCGCCGATGACGACGTCGGGCTTGTATTGATCGAGCAGGCGTTTGGCGGCCTGCGTGGCGGGCAGCGGGCTGCAGCCCGAGTCCTCGTACTGGACCTCGAATTTGGCGCCGTTGACGCCGGCCTTGTTGATCTGCTCGAGCGCGAGCTCGATGCCCTGCTTGTCCTGCGCGCCAAAATACGATCCGGGCCCCGACATCGGCAGCAGCGCGCCGATCTTGACGACCTTGTCATCGGCGCGCGCACCCGCCGCAGCCGCGACAAGAAGACCGGCGGCAATCAGTTCCGCGGCAAGACGGCGAAAACGCAATCGCATGATCATGGTTCTGCTCCGTGCGGATCTCGGTCGAGGGGCCCGGCGGCGCCCGCTCGGCGGGCGAGCGAAGCTTAGTCGAGCCCACGTGCGGGCGCTACCGGCGGTGGACGGGCTGAGGATAAGCCCGCGTCGCGCCGACACGTGGGCCGAGATGGTCTGATGGATGCGTTACGCCATCGCGGTGAACAAGAAGCGGCACGCCGTTTGTTCGCCCCGCGGTCGAAAACGAACCGCAAAGGCCCGACCCCGATCAACTGCACGGCTGCCGGGAAACGCTGCCGGAGGGCGCACGACGGCGAGCCCGGGGACATCGCCAGGGTGCGATGCGCCAAGCCCCGCCGGCGTTTGTCCGGATGTTCCGGTCCCGTTCACGGTCGTGGACCGCTTCGAAAGCGCCTCATTGATTTCACGATGAAGGATCCGCAGCCGAGAAAATGTCGTAATTGGGCAACAATGTTGTATAAATGCCGCACTGCCCACGGTATGGCTGGCAGGCGGCCTATGTTGCCCGTCCCACCTTGCTGTTGCGGCGTTGCTCAGGGGAGCCATGACGACAATCGAAGACGCCGCGCTCGCCGACACAATGGGAGCCGCTGCCCCGGGGGCCCGGGGGGCCCGCCGCTTCGTCGGCCCGGTCGTGGTCGGCATTGCGTTGCTGTCGGCCTTCGCGACCTTCGTGGTGCTCGCCGACCTGACGCCGATCGTCGCCAGCCACTACGTCGTCATCGGGCTGCTTGCCGTCAATGCGCTCGCCATCCTGGTGCTACTCGCGATCATCGCGCGCGAGATATGGCCGGTGGTGCAGGCGCGGCGGCGGGGCAGGGCGGGGGCGAGGCTCCATGTCCGCATCGTCGGCCTGTTCTCGGTGATCGCCGCGGCGCCGGCCATCATGGTGGCGATCGTCGCCAGCGTCACGCTCGACCGCGGTCTCGATCGGCTGCTGTCGACCCGCGATCTGATCACCAACACAAAAGACGTCGCCGAAATCTACGGGCTCGAGCACGTCCGGGCGCTGCGCGGCGACACGCTCGCCATGGCGATCAGCCTCTCCCAGGCAAAACCTCTGTTCGATCAGGACCGCGACCGGTTCCGGCAGGTGTTCTCGGCACAGGCCTCGTTGCGCGGGTTGCCGGCCGCGATGCTGATCAACTCCGAGCGCAACGTGCTGGTGAAATCCGAATTCAACCCGCAACTGGAGCTCGCCATTCCGCCGGCCGGGGCCTTCGCCAGGATCAACGATACCGAGCCGCAGATCGAGCCCGTTCCCGACACGAATTACCTGGTCGCGATCATCAAGATGCGCGGCTACGACGACACGTTTCTTTACGTGGCGCGGCCGCTCGATCCGCGCGTCGTCCAGCTCGGCAGCAAGGCCATCGCCACTCTGGGCGTTTACGACGACCTCCAGGCGCGCCGCCTCGGCCTGCAGATCGCTTTCGCGCTGATGTTCGCGGTCATCGCCCTCACGGTGCTGCTCTCGGCGGTCTGGATCGGATTGAATTTCGCCAATCTTCTGGTGGCCCCGATCCGCCGCCTGATCGGCGCGGCCAACAACGTGTCGGCGGGCAATCTTTACGTCCAGGTGCCGGTGCATCCCTCCGAAGGCGATCTCGCCCACCTCGGGGAGACCTTCAACAACATGACGCAGGAGCTGCGCACCCAGCGCGACGATATCGTGCGGGCACGCGACCTCATCGACAGCCGCCGCCTGTTCACCGAGGCGGTGCTGGCGGGCGCGAGCGCGGGCGTGATCGGCGCCGACGCCGAGGGACGCATCAGCATCCTCAACCGCTCGGCCGAGCGGTTGATCGGAGCGAATCCGGAAGAGGCGCAGGGCCGGCCGCTCACGCAGATCGTGCCGGAACTCGCCGACATCATCGCGGCGGCGCTCGGCAGCACGCAACGCCTCATTCAGGGGCAGGTGACGATCAACCGCGCCGGGCGCGAGCGCACGGTTTCGGTGCGCGTGACGACGGAGCAGTCGAGCGATCCGCAACACGGCTATGTGGTCACCCTCGACGACATCACCGAGCTGGTGCTCGCCCAGCGCACCTCGGCCTGGGCCGACGTCGCGCGGCGGATCGCCCACGAGATCAAGAATCCGCTCACGCCGATCCAGCTCTCGGCGGAACGGCTGCGGCGCAAATACGGCAAGCTCATCACGGAGGACCGGGCGATCTTCGAGCAATGCACCGACACGATCGTGCGCCAAGTCGACGATATCCGCCGGATGGTCGACGAATTCTCGCGCTTCGCCCGCATGCCGAAGCCGGTGATCACATCGGAGGATGCGGCCGACGCGGTGCGGCAGGTGGTCTTCCTGATGCGGGTCGGCAACGCCGATATCGATATCGACGCCGATTTCGCCGAGGATCCGATGCCGGCCCGGTTCGACCGCCGGCTGATCTCGCAGGCGCTCACCAACATCATCAAGAACGCAACGGAAGCGATCTCGGCGGTGCCGCCGGCCGAGCTCGGCCGCGGCCGCATCCATCTCTCCATCGCACGCGAGGGGGGCGACATCGTGATCGACGTGATCGACAATGGCGTCGGCCTGCCGAAGGAGAACCGCTCGCGGCTGCTCGAACCTTACGTGACGACGCGCGAGAAGGGCACCGGGCTCGGTCTTGCGATCGTCGGCAAGATCCTCGAGGACCATGGCGGCCGCATCGAGTTGCGTGATGCGGCGGATAAGACCCCGGGCGCGCGCGGCGCATGGGTCCGGCTGCGATTCGCCGCCGCGGCGGTCCGCGCCGCGCCCGCCGCCGATTCATCCGCGCCCAAAACCACCACAGCGGCGAGCGCATAGCCATGGCGTCCGATATCCTCATCGTCGACGACGAAGCGGACATCCGCGAACTGGTCGCGGGAATCCTGCAGGACGAGGGCTACAATACCCGCACCGCGCGCGACAGCGACGATGCGATCACGTCGATCCGGGCGCGCCGGCCGAACCTGGTCTTCCTCGACATCTGGCTGCAAGGCAGCCGCCTCGACGGATTGCAGCTGCTCGACTCGCTCAAGGGCGAACACCCGGATCTGCCGGTGGTGATGATCTCGGGTCACGGCAATATCGAGACCGCGGTCGCCGCCATCAAGCAGGGGGCCTATGATTTCATCGAGAAGCCCTTCAAGGCCGACCGCCTGGTGCTGGTCGCCGATCGCGCGCTGGAAACCTCGCGGCTGAAGCGGGAGGTCAAGGAGCTGAAGCAGCTCACGCCGCTCGCGACAATGTTGATCGGCCACTCGACCGCGGTCAATCAGCTGCGGCAGACGATCGAGAAGGTATCGCCGACCAACAGCCGCATCCTGATCGTCGGCCCGCCGGGCGCCGGAAAAGAACTCTCCGCGCGCACCATCCATGCCCAATCGGGCCGGGCCGGCGGGCCTTTCGTCGTCATCAATGCGGCCGCGATCACGCCGGAGCGGATGGAGATCGAGCTGTTCGGGGTCGAGCAATCGAACGGCGCGCAGGCGCGCAAGGTCGGCGCGCTCGAAGAGGCGCATGGCGGCACCTTGTTCATCGACGAGATCGGCGACATGCCGCGCGAGACCCAGAACAGGATCTTGCGCGTGCTCGTCGATCAGACCTTCCAGCGCGTCGGCGGCAGCACGAAGGTGGTGGTCGACGTGCGCATCGTGTCGTCGACCTCGCGCAACATCGAGGCCGATATCGCGGGGGGCAGGTTCCGCGAGGATCTCTACCACCGGCTCTCGGTCGTTCCGTTCCGCGTGCCGGCGCTTTCCGAGCGCCGCGACGATATTCCGGTGCTGATCGATCACTTCATGGACCAGATATCGCAGGCGACCGGCTTGCCTAAACGGCAAATCGGCGAGGACGCCATGGCGGTGCTGCAGTCGCACGACTGGCCGGGCAATGTGCGCCAGCTGCGCAACAACGTGGAGCGGCTGATGATCCTGGCGGGCGGCGCGCCCGAAGCGGTGATCAACGCCAGCATGCTGCCGCAGGACGTCGGCTCGATGGTCCCCAGCATGCCGGCCGGCAACGGCGGCGAACACCTGATGGGAATGCCGTTGCGCGACGCCCGCGAGGCCTTCGAGCGCGAATATCTCAAGGCGCAGATCAGCCGTTTCGGCGGCAACATCTCGCGCACGGCCGAATTCGTCGGCATGGAACGCTCGGCGCTGCATCGCAAGCTCAAAGCCTTGGGGATGGACTGAACCTGCATGTCCCGGATTGCCTATGTCAACGGCCGCTATCGGCCGTTGCGCGATGCCCATGTCCACATCGAGGATCGCGGCTATCAGTTCGCCGACGGCGTCTACGAGGTTTGCGAGGTGCGCGATGGACGCCTGGTGGACGAGCGGCGACACCTCGAACGCCTGCAGCGCTCGCTTTCCGAACTTCGCATCAGGCTGCCGATGCCGCTTCCCGCCCTGAGCGTGGTGCTGCACGAGACGGTGCGGCGCAACCGGGTGCGCGACGGCATCGTCTATCTGCAGATCACGCGCGGCGCCGCCCGCCGGGACCACGCATTTCCGCCGCCCGAGACCGCGCCCGCCGTGGTCGTCACCGCGCGCACGCTCGACCGTGAGAAAGGCGAGCGCGCCGCCCTCGACGGCATCGCGGTCATCACGCTGCCCGACCAACGCTGGCCGCGGGTCGACATCAAATCGGTGTCGCTGCTGCCCAACGTGCTGGCCAAGCAGGCGGCGCGCGAGCAGGGCGCGCGCGAAGCCTGGCTGGTGGACAGCCGAGGGTTCGTCACCGAGGGGTCATCGTCGAATGCCTGGATCGTCACCGCGGACCGCAAGCTGGTCACGCGGCCGGCCGACACCACCATCCTCCGCGGCATCTCGCGCACCGTTCTGTTGGAGGCCATCCGGGCGCAGGGCCTCGTTCTGGAGGAGCGGCCATTCACGGTCGCGGAGGCCGCGGCTGCGCCGGAGGCCTTCGTGACTTCGGCAAGCCAGATTGTGCTTCCCGTGGTCAAGATCGATGGCAAGCCGGTCGGTAGCGGCGCGCCCGGCCCGGTGGCCGCGGCATTACGGCGCGAATTTCATCGTCACGCCGAATTTTCCTGAGTTTTCAAAGGCACGTGAGCGTGGCCTAAATCCCCCATCTTGGGCTTGCGCTGCACCGCAACGTGCCATCTAATGCGCAGGCCCACGTCGCACCTGGCGGGTTTTCACAAAAATGCCGGGTGTATCGGCGTGACAAGAAACTCTCGCGGGGCGCAGGGGTCCGCGAGCAATACGGAACAATGGCCATGGCAGGCGACCGCGCACAAAACCTACAAGACACCTTCCTCAATCATGTCCGCAAAGCAAAAATCCCTCTCACGATCTTTCTCGTGAACGGGGTGAAATTGCAGGGCGTCGTCACTTGGTTCGACAATTTTTGCGTGCTGTTGCGGCGGGACGGCCACTCGCAACTCGTCTACAAGCACGCCATCTCGACCATCATGCCGGGTCATCCGATCCAGCTGTTCGAGGGCGCCGAAGAGGCGCCGGCCGGAGAAAAGGTCTGATTGGAGCCCCGTCGCCGCGACACGCGTGTTGATGCGCTGACGCCTCACGGCGAAGCGACGGGACGCGCGATCGTCATCGGACCTTATCCGCGCGAGCGCGACCGCCGCTTCGGGCGGGCGGATGAGCGCGCGCCCGCGGCCCGGCTCGACGAAGCGGTCGGGCTCGCGCGCGCCATCAATCTCGATATCGCGGAGGCGGGGATCGTGGCGCTGAGCCAGATCCGACCCGCCACCTATATGGGCAAAGGCAAGGTCGAGGAATTCGCCGGGCTGGTCAAAAGCCTCGAGGCCGGGCTCGTGGTGATGGATTGCGCGCTCTCGCCGGTGCAGCAGCGCAATCTGGAGACGGCGTGGGGCGCCAAGGTGCTCGACCGGACCGGGCTGATCCTCGAGATTTTCGGCCGGCGCGCGCGCACCCGGGAGGGCACGCTCCAGGTCGAGCTCGCGCATCTCAACTACCAGCGCAGCCGCCTGGTGCGCTCCTGGACCCATCTCGAGCGCCAGCGCGGCGGTTTCGGATTCATGGGCGGTCCGGGCGAGGCCCAGATCGAGACCGATCGCCGCCTGATCGCGGAGCGCATCGCCAAGATCGAGCGCGAGCTCGAAGGGGTCAAGCGCACCCGCAAGCTCCATCGCGACAGCCGCAAACGCGTGCCTTATCCGATCGTCGCGCTCGTCGGCTATACCAATGCGGGGAAATCGACGTTGTTCAACCGCATGACGCGGGCGAGCGTGGTCGCGGCCGACATGCTTTTTGCAACCCTCGATCCGACGCTGCGCGCCGTCGATCTGCGGCACGGGACCCGCATGATCCTGTCCGATACGGTCGGCTTCATCTCGGATCTGCCGACCATGCTGGTCGCCGCCTTCCGCGCCACGCTCGAGGAGGTGATCGCGGCGGACCTGATCCTGCATGTGCGCGACGTGTCGCATGGCGACACCGAGGCGCAATCGAAGGACGTCGCGGAAGTTCTGCGCGAGCTCGGGATCGAGCCCGAGGATCCGCGCCTGGTCGAAGTATGGAACAAGATCGATCGCGTCGACGCGAACGAACGGGAACGGCTCGACAATCTGAGCCAGCGTCAGCCGGCGGAGCGCCGCCCGATTCTGGTCTCGGCCGCGACCGGGGAGGGGACCGATCGCCTGATCGACCTGATCGAGCAGCGGCTCGCCCAGACGCGCATCGTCATGGAGCTCGACCTCGACCCGAGCGACGGGGCCGGCGCGAGCTGGCTCTACCGCAACGTGGAGGTCCTGGACAAATCCATGACCGACAGCGGGCGTCTGTCCATGACGGTGCGTGTGGATCCGGCGAAGGTCGAGCGGGTGCGGGCCAAGTTCGAGACCGCGATCAAGGCGAATTTGCCCGACTAGAGCAGTTCCCGGTGACGATGAATCGATTGTGATCGGGTTGGGGATTCCCTCAAGACTTCGATTGTGAATCCATGGTGGCTCTGATTCGGAGGGAGCCATGGGACGAGCGCCTTATTCGGATGATCTTCGTCAGCGGGTGGTCAGGGCGGTGGCGGAGGGCTGCTCGCGGCGAGCGGCTGCGGATCGGTTCGCGGTGAGCGCTTCTTCGGCCATCCGGTGGGTGGAGTTGCATGACCAGACCGGCGGCGTGAGCCCACGTCGCCGGGGCGCCAAGAGCCGCTCGCCGTTGGAGCCGCATGCGTCGTGGTTGTTGGAGGTGGTTGGCAGGGAGGCTGACCTGACCTTGGCGGAGATCGTGCAGCGGCTGTTGCAGGATCTTGGGGTCCGCACCACGGACAGCTCGGTCGACCGCTTTTTCAAGCGGCACAAAGTCACCTTCAAAAAAAACTCTGCACGCGGCCGAGCAGGAGCGCCCCGACGTGGCCGAGGCGCGACACCGCTGGAAGGCCAACCAAACGCTACTTGATACGACGCGCCTGGTGTTCGTTGACGAGACCGGAACCTCGACCAAGATGGTCCGCACCCACGGGCGCTGCCGCCGTGGCCAGCGGCTGATCGGTAAAGCACCCTGGGGGCACTGGAAGACCACTACCTTCACGGCCGGCCTGCGTTGCGACGGCCTTGTCGCACCGTGGGTTCTGGACGGGCCGATGAACGGCGAAGCGTTCCTGGTCTACGTCGAGAAGGTGCTGGTCCCGAGCTTGTCGGAAGGCGACATCGTCGTGATCGACAATCTGTCCGCTCACAAGGTCGATGGTGTCCGCGCCGCGATCGAGGCCAGGGGCGCCACCCTTCTCTACCTGCCGCCTTATTCGCCCGATCTTAATCCCATCGAGATGGCCTTTGCCAAGCTCAAGGCGCTCTTGCGCAAGGCAGCGGCACGAACAAGGGATTCACTTTGGGACGCCATCGCCCAAGTCCTCGGCGCGTTCACACCAGACGAGTGCGCAAACTACCTCGCCCACGCCGGATATGCTTCGTCCTAACTGGGAAATGCTCTAGTGTCCCGATTCCGAAGTTCGCAAGCATTCGCCGCGGCCTCTGAGCGAACTTCGGAATCGAAAGGACACTAGCAACATTATGATTCT
>Ga0208988_1000050_pt1 | contig 12530 bp, 9 predicted proteins | sample MedBloCARef_M1_FD_187850 | JGI IMG/M metagenome (GOLD analysis project Ga0208988, IMG submission 187850) | Forest soil microbial communities from El Dorado National Forest, California, USA - Mediterranean Blodgett CA Ref_M1 (SPAdes) (version 2) | ecosystem: Environmental > Terrestrial > Soil >... | reverse complement strand
GCACCGCGCTGCTGGTCGGCCGCGAGGATCGGGTGCGCGAGACCGCCAAGATCGCCGGCATCGAGCTTGGCCACGGCATCGAGATCATCAATGCAAGGCTGTCCAAGCGCAATGCGGTCTACGCGGCCTATCTCTACGAACGGCTGCAGCGCAAAGGCTTTCTCCAACGCGACTGCCAGCGCCTGGTCAATCAGGACCGCAATCACTTCGCCGCCTGCATGGTCTCGCTCAACGACGCCGACGCCATGGTGACCGGCGTCACCCGCAACTTCTCGGCGGCGCTTGCCGACGTCACCCACTGCATCGATCCCAAGCCCGGCCATCGCGTCATGGGGGTCTCGCTGGTGATCGCGCGCGGACGCACCGTGCTGGTCGCCGACACCGCGGTGACCGAGATGCCGGAAGCGCAGGACATCGCCGAAATCGCGGTCGAAGCCGCCGGCGTCGCCCGCAAGTTCGGCCACGAGCCGCGCCTGGCGCTGCTCGCCTTCTCGACTTTCGGACACCCGCCGGGCGAGCGCGCCCAGCGCGTGCAGGAGGCGGTGCGCATCCTCGACCAGCGCCGCGTCGATTTCGAATATGACGGCGAGATGGCGGCCGACATCGCGCTCAATCCCGATCTGATGGCCGCCTATCCGTTCTGCCGCCTGTCCGGGCCCGCCAATGTGCTGATCATGCCGGCGTTCCATTCCGCCGCGATCTCGACCAAGATGCTGCAGGAGCTCGGCGGCGCGACCGTGATCGGGCCGCTGCTGGTCGGCCTCGACCGGCCGGTGCAGATCGTCGGCCTCTCGGCAACCGACAGCGAATTGGTCAATATGGCGGGCCTCGCCGCATTCAATGTCGGCGGCTGACCGCCGGCGAAGCCCACAAGACAAGGAGAACCGAATGCCAGAGTCCGCGCTGCGCGGCGTGATCGCCGCCATTGCCACCCCGATCGATCAGAGCGGCGAGCCCGATTGCGCGCGCGCGACCAAGCTCGCACGCCACCTTCTCGACAACGGCTGCGACGGCCTCAACGTTCTCGGCACCACGGGCGAGGCGACCTCCTTCTCGTTCGCGCAACGACAAAAGGTGATGAACGCGTACCGGCAAGCCGGCCTGCCGTTGGATCGCATGATGGTCGGCACCGGGGCGGCCGCGGTCGCCGACGCGGTCGCCCTTACGCGCCTGGCGGCCGAGCTCGGCTTCGCCGGCGCGCTGGTGCTGCCGCCATTCTATTACAAAGGTGTGCCGGACGACGGGCTCGCCGCCTATATCGAGACGATCGTCACGGCGACCGCGGCTCATCCAATTCCGATCTACCTCTATCACTACCCCGCGCTGTCAGGCCTGCCTTGGCACCCGAAGCTGATCAGACGGCTCATCGACGCCTTCGGCGACCGCATGGCGGGCCTCAAGGACTCCTCCGGCGACATGACCTTCGCGCGCGAGGCCGCCGCGATCTCGCCGAGCTTCAAGGTGTTTCCGTCAACCGAAGCGGTGCTGCTCGATGCCCGCGCGGGCGCCTTCGCGGGCTGCATTTCGGCGACCGCGAATCTCAACGCCGATCTGTGCCAGCGCGCCTGGGGTCTCGGCGACGCCACGGCGCTCGCTACGGCCGTGACGATCCGCAAGCTGTTCGACGGCCGGCCGCTCGTCCCTGGCGTGAAGGCGCTGCTCGCTCATATTCATGGCGACCCGGCGCTCGCGCGCGTGATGCCGCCGCTCGCGGGTTTCTCGCCCGCCGACACGGCCGCGGTCACCGGCGGATATGACCAGGCGCGGGCGAAACGCGTCGCCTGACCGGCCGGCAGCCCGCCGCCACCCGGCGGAACGTGCCTGGTTCCGGGCGTTGACGCCCCCGGCCGGCCTAACTATAAGCCTGCCCATAGGCGGCGAGCGCCGGCTCGCCGCCGTTGTTTTTTCGCGCCGCCGCGGCCGCCCGCATGGAGGCCCCAGGCGCGCTTCACCATAACGGAACTCTGATGGCCAACACGAAGTCCGCCAAGAAGGCGACCCGCAAGATCGCTCGCCGCACCGAGGTCAACAAGGCGCGCCGCTCCCGCATGCGCGGCACTGTGCGCACGGTCGAGGAAGCGATCGCGGGCGGTGACCCGACGAAAGCTCTGGCCGCCCTCAAGGCCGCCGAACCGGAGCTCATGCGCGCTGCTCAGCGCGGCGTGATTCATAAGAAGACCGCGAGCCGCAAGGTCTCGCGTCTGACGGCGCAGATCGGCAAGCTCGGCAAATAAGCCAGCAACGCGCGTGTGCGGCGGCCGGGCAGAGCCCGGCCGTTTTGGTTTCGCGACGAGCGCGCGAAGACTTTGATTTTCATTGAAATTACGCCTGCGCCGCCGATCATGTTTTCGGCCTGGCCGGCTGTTGTTTAAAAGTCACATTATGAAGGATTCTAGCCACAGGGCCTTTTTAGCTATTGCCACGGATTGGCCGCAAAAATGTCTATTGCGTCCCGCAGGGGCGGGTTACCCCTAGTTTTTGGTCATAAAACCGCATTCAAAAACAAGAGCTTGAAAGGAAAGCAACAAGCGGGACTTGGAATCTCTGCAATTCCGCCATGAACCGCCCGGGTCGCGAATTTGGCCCGCCGGGCATTCGCAAATACCTCCCGTTTTGTCTGGGAAAGCCTGAATTACTACGACGATTCAATAGTTTGGTCGATCCATTTTGCACAACAATCATGCAACTTTCACGAAGCAGGACCAGCCCGCGCCAACAATTCTCGATCGGGGCATTGCCAGCCGGCAAGCGGCGTGTATTTTGAAAACGACCGCGGGGCCACCGGCGGTTCTTCAGTAAAGGGTCTGAATTCGAGCTCATCTTGGATGAGAGTGGGAAGATTTTGTCTTGTTCCGCGAAGTCCTCGATATTTCTCAGTCGGTCCGTGAGCGTAAAGGCGTTTGGGTGTTCTTTGCGTATTCGGCAGTTCTGACAGCCGAACTCGTGAAGCCGCCTGTAAGTACTTGAAGTCGGTATCCAATTCACCTGACCAGGAAGCGCGTCAGCTAGTCGGAGGGGGCATTCATGACAGGATCGCGTTTGAGCGCGGCAACGGTTTTCAGCGAAACGTGTGGGTTGCGGCCCGTTGGCTTGGCAATCGCGCGTGTCTGCGTATCGGCCCGCTCGCCCTCATCGATCAGTGCATCTGCAGGGGTTGCGATTACACGGCTTCTGGTCGCGGGCCGGAGGTCCCGCTGTCGACCAGGCACGTAAGGCCGCGGACGCCCGCCGGCGCCGGCCTTCCCCGGCCTCACCGTCCCCCACCGCGGGACCGAGGTTGGTGAAGCGCTTGTTCGCGCGAGCGGCTGTCGACGGCTGTGTATGTGTGTGACGAGCGGCCGCGTGCTCCTGGCCGCCCCCGTTCCCACCAAGCCCCTCAAGAACGCATTACGAAGAGAAGACCGGACATGACACATTCTGACCAGGAGCGTTGGCAGCGCGTACGCGGGCGATTGCGCGCGGAGGTCGGCGAGGACATCTTCACGAGCTGGTTCGCGCGGATGGACCTCGAAGCGATCGACACCGAAACGGTGCGCCAGTCGGTGCCCACCCGCTTCCTCAAAAGCTGGATCCAAGCGCATTACGGCGAGCGCGTGCTGACGTGCTGGCAGGCCGAAGAGCCGTCGCTTCGCAAGATCGACATCGCGGTGCGCTCCGCGGTCATCCGCACCACCTCGACGTGCGCGAAAGCGCCCGAGCCCGTTGCGGCCGCGCGCGAGTCGCGCGACATCAAGGTCGAGGCCGCCGAGCCGCGCGGCTTCGGGGCGCCGGTCTCATCGAACCACGAGGCGCTCGGCGGCTCGCCGCTCGACCCGCGCCTCACCTTCGAGTCCTTCGTGATCGGCCGCTCGAATACGCTTGCGCATGCCGCCGGAAAGCAGGTGGCGGTCGGCCGGCGGGGCGACGCGGTGATGTTCAACCCGCTTTACATCCATGCCGGCGTGGGCCTGGGAAAAACCCATCTGCTCCAGGCGATCGCCTGGACCGGCAACAACCAGCCCGACCGCAAGGTGCTTTATCTCACCGCGGAAAAATTCATGTACGGCTTCGTCTCGGCGCTCCGCAGCCAGACCGCGATCGCCTTCAAGGAAGCGCTGCGCGGCATCGACGTGCTGGTGATCGACGACCTCCAGTTCCTTCAGGGCAAGTCGACGCAGGCCGAATTCTCGCACACGCTCAACTCGCTGATCGACGGCGGCCGCCAGGTCGTGATCGCCGCCGACCGGCCGCCGGCCGACCTCGAAAGCTTCGACGAGCGGATGCGCTCGCGGCTCGCCGGCGGGCTCGTGGTCGAGATGGGGGCGCTGGGCGAGGACTTGCGGCTCGAGATCCTGATTTCCCGGATCGCGGCGGCGCGTGCCCATCATCCCGGCTTCGACGTCCCGGCCCCGGTGCTCGCCTATATCGCGAAGTCCGTGACCCATAACGGCCGCGACCTCGAAGGCGCTCTCAACCGCCTGCTCGCCCACAGCAAGCTCACCGGTCAGCCGGTGACGATGGATCTGGCCGAGCGCGAAATCCGCGATCTGATCCGCCCGCAAGAACCCAAGCGGGTCAAGATCGAGGACATCCAGCGGATCGTCGCCCGCCATTACAATGTGAGCCGCGGCGACCTGTTGTCGTCGCGCCGGACCGCCAACGTGGTGCGGCCCCGCCAGGTCGCGATGTATCTCGCCAAGACGCTGACGCTGCGTTCGCTGCCGGAGATCGGCCGCCGCTTCGGAGGCCGCGACCACACCACCGTCCTGCATGCCGTGCGCAAGATCGAAAACCTGGTCGGCAACGATTCGATGCTGGCCGAGGAGATCGAGGCCCTGAAGCGCCAGTTGCAGGAATGACCGATGGGCTAAGGATAACCCCCGGCCCGGCCGTTGCCGCCCTTGAATAATCGGCCCGGCCGGGCCACCTTGGTCCTCCGGCGCCGCCTCCCCTGGGCCGGGCGTTCCGGCGCGAAGCCAAGCTCAACCTCATCCTCACGCCGGGGCTTCCATTTTCGATCGAGCGGGTTCCCGCATGAAGGTCACCGTCGAGCGTGCCGAGCTGTTGAAATCGCTGTCCCACGTCCATCGCGTGGTCGAGCGGCGCAACACCATACCGATTCTCGCCAACGTGCTGATCCGAGCCGAGCGCTCGAAGCTCGCCTTCAAGGCGACCGACCTCGACCTCGAGGTGATCGAGACGGTCAATGCGGAAGTCGCGCCCGGCGGCGTCACCACCGTGCCGGCGCATATGTTCTACGAGATCGTGCGCAAGCTCCCCGAAGGCACGCAGATCGTGCTGGAAGCCTCGGGCGACCGGGCGGTGCTGACGATCCGCGCCGGGCGCTCCCGCTTCACGTTGCAGACCCTGCCGGAAAGCGATTTTCCCGATATCGCGGCCGGCGAGATGACCCATAAGTTCACGCTCGCCGCGGCCGATCTCAAGCGCCTGATCGAGAAGACGCAGTTCGCGATCTCGACCGAGGAGACGCGCTATTACCTCAACGGCATCTATCTGCACACGGCCGGCACCGGCAACAACATGCTGCTGCGTGCGGTGGCGACCGACGGCCACCGGCTCGCCCAGGTCGAGCTTCCCGCGCCCACGGGCGCCGAGGGAATGCCCGGCGTGATCGTGCCGCGCAAGACCGTGAACGAGGTGCAGCGGCTGATCGAGGACGTGAACGGCGAGGTCGCGGTCGAGCTCTCGCAGGCCAAGATCCGTTTCACCCTGGGCAGCGTGGTGCTGACCTCGAAGCTGATCGACGGCACCTTCCCGGACTATGGCCGGGTCATTCCGCTCGGCAACGACAAGATGCTCGAGGTCGACAAGAAGGAGTTCGAGCAGGCGGTCGACCGGGTCTCGACGATCGCGAGCGAGCGCGGCCGCGCCGTCAAGCTCTCGCTCACCAGCGGCCGCCTCGTGCTGTCGGTCACCAATCCCGACTCGGGCAGCGCCACCGAAGAGATCGAGGTCGCCTACGAGGCCGACCCGATCGATATCGGATTCAACTCGCGCTATCTGCTCGATATCGCGGCGCAGATCGAGGGCGACACCGCGGTGCTCAAGCTGGCCGACCCGGGCTCGCCCACGCTGGTTCAGGACAAGGACGCCAAGGGCGCGCTCTACGTGCTGATGCCGATGCGGGTGTGAGTCCCCTCCCGGCCCGCCGGACGAGGGTTTAACTAGGGCCGATGACGAATCCCGCCCGCATCCGCCGCCTGACCCTCACGAATTTCCGCAGCTATCACGCCGCAACGCTGGCGGTCGGCGACGGCCCGGTGGTGCTGGTCGGCCCGAACGGCGCCGGCAAGACCAATCTGCTCGAAGCGATCTCGTTTCTCGCGCCCGGGCGGGGGCTTCGCCGCGCCACCCTCGAGGAGGTCGCGTTCGGCGAGGGGGACGGCGCCTGGGCGGTGTCGGCCGAACTCGAGGGGGCGCTCGGCCTGGTCACCATCGGGACCGGCATCGAGCCGCCGACGAGCGAAGATGCCGTGCCGGCGCGCAAATGCCGTATCGACCGCGAACCGGCGGCGTCCGCCACCGCCTTCGCGGATCATCTGCGGGTGATATGGCTGGTGCCGGCGATGGACGGGCTCTTCGCCGGCCCGGGCGCCGAACGCCGGCGCTTCATCGACCGGCTGGTGCTCGCGGTCGATGCCGAGCATGGCAGCCGCGTCAACGCGCTCGAACGCTCGCTGCGATCGCGCAACCGGTTGCTGGAGACTCCCAATCCCGATCCGCACTGGCTCGACGCCGCCGAGCATGAGACCGCCGAGCTTGCGGTCGCGGTCGCCGCCGCGCGCGCCGAAACGGTGCGCCGCCTGTCCGCCGCGCTGGCGGCGAGCCGCGTGCCCGGCGCCGCATTCCCGTCCGCCGAGATCGCGCTCGAAGGCTGGATGGAGGCGCTGGTGCTCACCCATCCGGCCGTCGAGGTCGAGGACCGCTATCGCGCGGTGCTGAGGGACAACCGGGCGCGCGATGCGAGCGCCGGCCGCACCCTCGACGGGCCGCATCTCACCGATCTCGGCGTCGTGTACGAGCCGAAGGGTATTGCGGCGCGCGACGCCTCGACCGGCGAGCAGAAAGCGCTGCTGATCGGCCTCGTGCTGGCCCATGCCGGCCTGGTGACCGAAATGACCGGCGCCGCGCCGGTGATCCTGCTCGACGAGGTGATCGCCCATCTCGATCCGGGACGCCGCACGGCGCTGTATGACGCGCTCGAGCGGCTGGGCGCGCAGATCTGGATGACGGGCGCCGACCCTGCGGCATTCGCGGAGATCGCGGCACGCGCCGAAATCGTCGAGGTGGCCCCCGGGCGCCTCCAAAGGGCCGGTTTGGGCCCGGTTCCAGCTTCTGCCGGCACCGCCTGACGGCCTTCCAAAATAGGCGCCCGGCCGTTCCCGGTCCGGGACCTGAAAATGGCCAGAAAATCAAGTCGTTTCAAACCTTTATTGGCCTTCACTTTGCCTTGTGTGAACCCCATATTCGTGCCACACCCAGGCAGCTGATTCTGGGTCAAATCCCTGGTCTTTTCAAAGTCATCCCAATGGTTGAAGCCGCCCGTCACCAGCCCCGTTCCGACGCGTCCGATTACGGCGCGGAATCGATCAAGGTCCTGAAGGGCCTGGATGCGGTCCGCAAGCGGCCGGGGATGTATATCGGCGACACCGACGACGGCTCGGGCCTGCACCACATGGTCTACGAGGTCGTCGACAATGCCGTCGACGAGGCGCTCGCGGGTTACGCCAAGGAGGTCATCGTCATCCTCAATCCGGACGGTTCGTGCACGGTGCGCGACGACGGACGCGGGATACCGACGGACATCCACAAGGGCGAAGGCGTATCGGCGGCCGAGGTCATCATGACCCAGCTGCATGCCGGCGGAAAATTCGACCAGAATTCCTACAAGGTGTCGGGCGGCCTACACGGCGTCGGCGTATCGGTCGTCAACGCGCTGTCGAGCTGGCTCAAGCTCACGATCTGGCGCGACGGCCAAGAGCACGTCATGGAGTTCCGCCACGGCGAGGCGGTGGCGCCGCTGGCGGTCACCGGCGACGCCGCCGGCAAGCGCGGCACCGAGGTGATGTTCCTGCCGTCGACCGACACTTTCACCATGACCGAGTTCGACTGGGCGACGCTGGAGCATCGCCTGCGCGAGCTCGCCTTCCTCAATTCGGGCGTGCGCATCGTGCTTTCCGACAAGCGTCACGCGGTCGAGAAGCGCGAGGAGATGCTGTATGAGGGCGGCGTCGAGGCCTTCGTCAAATATCTCGACCGCAACAAGACCCCGCTGGTGCCGAAGCCGATCGTCATCACGTCCGAGCGCGACGGGGTCGGCGTCGAGGCGGCGCTGTGGTGGAACGACGGCTACCACGAGTCCGTGCTGTGCTTCACCAACAACATCCCGCAACGCGACGGCGGCACGCATCTGGCCGGCTTCCGCGGCGCCTTGACGCGCCAGGTGACCGGCTATGCCGACCAGAACGGCGTGACCAAGAAGGAAAAGGTGGCGCTGACCGGCGACGACTGCCGCGAGGGCCTCACCGCGGTGCTCTCGGTCAAGGTGGCGGATCCGAAATTCTCGTCCCAGACCAAGGACAAGCTGGTCTCCTCGGAAGTGCGCCCGGTGGTCGAGGGCATCGTCAATGACGCGCTGAAGGCCTGGTTCGAGGAGCATCCGGGCGAAGCCAAAGTCATCGTCGGCAAGGTGGTCGAGGCCGCCGCCGCGCGCGAGGCCGCCCGCAAGGCGCGCGAGCTCACCCGCCGCAAAGGCGCGCTCGACGTGTCCTCGCTGCCCGGCAAGCTGGCGGATTGCCAGGAGCGCGATCCGGCGAAATCCGAGCTCTTCATCGTCGAGGGCGACTCCGCCGGCGGCTCGGCCAAGCAGGGCCGCAACCGCGAATTCCAGGCGGTGCTGCCGCTGCGCGGCAAGATCCTCAATGTCGAGCGCGCGCGTTTCGACAAGATGCTGTCCAGCCAGGAGATCGGCACGCTCATCACGGCGCTCGGCACCGGCATCGGCAGCGAGGAATTCAATCCCGACAAGCTGCGCTACCACAAGATCATCATCATGACGGACGCCGACGTCGACGGCTCGCATATCCGCACGCTCTTGTTGACGTTCTTCTTCCGCCAGATGCGCGAGCTCATCGAGCGCGGCCATCTCTACATCGCGCAGCCGCCGCTCTACAAAGTCACGCGCGGAAAATCCGAGCAGTATCTCAAGGACGAGCGCGCGCTCGAGGACTACCTCATCGCCGGCGGGCTCGAGGACGCGGTGCTCCGTCCCGCTTCCGGCGACGAGCGCGCCCGCGCCGATCTGGCCAAGCTGGTCGAGGACGCCCGCGTGATCCGCGCCACCCTGCAGGGGCTTCACAGCCGTTACAATCGCAAGGTGGTCGAGCAGGCGGCGATCCTGGGCGTGCTCAATTCCAGTATCTTTGGCGATCCCCAGAAGGCGAAAGCGGCGGCTCCCTATATCGCCAGACGCCTCGACGCGCTGTCGGAAGAAACCGAGCGCGGCTGGCAGGGCGCCTTCGTGGAGGGCGAGGGCTTTTTGTTCGAGCGCACCGTGCGCGGCGTCAAGGAGGCGGCCATCATCGACCAGGCGCTGCTCGGGTCGGCCGACGCAAGGAAGCTCGACGAGTTCGCGGTCTCGCTGCAGGAGACCTATGCGCGCCCCGGCGTGCTGCGCCGCAAGGGCGACGAGACGCCGATCCACGGGCCGCTCAGCCTGTTCGACGCGGTGACCGGCGCCGGCCGCAAGGGCATCGCGTTGCAACGCTACAAGGGCCTGGGCGAGATGAACCCGAGCCAGCTATGGGAGACCACGCTCGACACCAACGAGCGCTCGCTCCTGCAAGTGAAGGTGAAGGTGGTCGACGACGCCGACGACATCTTCACCAAGCTGATGGGCGAATTGGTCGAGCCGCGCCGCGCCTTCATCCAGGACAACGCGCTCTCGGCCAGCGTGGACGTGTGACGCGGGCAGCCGCGCGCGGCTGCCGTCACACTCTCCGCAAGGCCACGATCCCCAGAATCACGGCGCCCAGGAACAAGATCAGGAAGATGCTGAACAGCACCTGCGCGATGCTGGCGGATGCCGACGCGATATCGGTGAACCCGAACACCGCGGCGATCAGCGCGATGATCAGGAAAATGGCGGCCCATCGCAACATGGCGTGCTCCTGCTAGCCTCCCAGGGAACAATGACGCAGGGCGCGCAGAGTTCCCGATGCGGAACAAATCCTCCAGATGAGGCTTGGACGCCCGAATTAACCGCTGCTCAGCCGAACCTTACGCGGTCCCGGCCAGTCGCGCGGTGGCGTCCCACAGCCGCCGGGCGGCTTCGTCGTTTTCCGCGTCCGCGCTCGGCCTGGTGACACGGCATTTCACGAAATATCCGCCGCTGACGCCGGCAACCTCGGGCGAGGTCGCCAGATAGACCAGCGTCCGCGCCCCCTCCTCGGGCGAGATGGCGAACAGCTTGGCGAAACGTACCGCATAGGAGAGCAGCCCCCCGCTCTCGTCGCCATAGCGGGTCGCAACGAAGCCCGGATGGAAGCAGTTGACGGTCACCCCCCGGCCGGCCCAACGCCGGGCGAGCTCGCGCGTCCACATGATGTTGTAGAGTTTCGATCGCCGATAAGCCTGCACGCCGTTGTAGCGCTTCGCGATCTGCAGATCGTCGAGATCGAGGCGCGCGCTGAGATGCGCGCCCGAGGCGGTGTTGACGACCCGCGCCGGCGCCGACGCGAACAGGCGGTCGCGCAGCCCCTCGGTCAGCACGTGATAGGCCATGTGATTCACGGCGAAATGCTTCTCGAGGCCGGCGGCGGTGACCTGGCGGGCGGTGAACAGCGCGCCGGCATTATTGATCAAAATATCGATGCGCGGCTCGGCCGCCGCGATCTCGGCCGCCACCCGCCTCGTCCCGGCGATGCCGGAGAGGTCGGCGTAGTGGATCGCGTGCGCGATCGCCGGCGTTGCGGCGCGCAGGCGCGCCAGCATGGCTTCTCCGCGGCGCTCATCGCGCGCCACCAGCACGAGGCGCACCCCCATGCGGGCGAGATTTTCCGCCGCGACCTGGCCGATGCCGGAGGTCGCGCCGGTGATGACGCAGACTTTTCCTTCGAGTGTGTCCGCCAAGGAAGAATCCCTATCTCCGACGCCTCATCGGCCCGGCAGCACGACCACCGTCGGCGCGGCCGGCAGCTTCGTCTTGGAGACGACCAGCGAAGGCGTCTCGTTGGTGTCGACCCGGTAATCCTGCCGCATGCGCGCCAGAAATCGCTCGAGCGTATAGGCGCTGAAAGAATGCATCGGGATGATCATCTGCGCCTTGAGGGCGTGCAGCACCTCCACCATGCCGTCGAGGTCGAGCGTCATGTTGCCATCGACCGGCGCCATCACCACGTCGACGCGGCCGATGTCATCGAGCTGCTGCTGGGTGAGAGTATGATGGAGATGGCCGAGATGGGCGATGCAGAGATTGGCGATCTCGAAAATGAAGATCGAATTTCCGTGCCGCTCCGTGCCGCCGCTCCAGTTGCGTATGTTGGTGGGAACGTTGCGCACCCGCACGTCCTGGAACGAGATGTCGTGATTGGCGGGCCCGCCGTCGTCGCGCCAGCCGCGTAACACGAATCTGACGCCGGCGGCGGGGCGATCGGTGTAATGGGTCGAATGAGCGTGATTCATCGTGACGATGTCCGGCACGAGCGGCGGCTTGACCCAATCGTTGTAGTCGGTCGCGATGCGCACGAGCTTCGGGCTCTCGATCAGAAAGGTCGAATGGCCCACATAGGTGATGCGCACCTGATCGGCGTCGAGCGCCGCGCGCCGGAAGGCGGCCGCGATCGGCGCCGGCGGCCCGAGGGCGACGAGGCCGGGGCAGCTTTCCGTCATTTCCGGCTTGCTTTGAGGGTTGGGCGACACGGGGGCCGATGATTGTGCCCGTGCGTGCAGGCTCGGCCAGGCGACCGCGACTGCGAGCGCCGCAACCAGAAGGCCCGGAAACAAAAAAACGCGCCCCATGATCGAGCTCCGCGTCGGAGAGAGATCGCCGGCTCAAATCATAACGCAGGCAAGGCAGAAGAATACGGCCGTCGCCGAACAAAAAATCGGCATCGGCAGATCGTCGGCGCGCCTTTGCGACGCAAAGAGCCGCTCTCGGGGTAATCCAGAGACCGGCGCCAAATCTGCCGTCGCGCGCGCCGTTCAGCGGGCGAGGATCAGGCCCTTGCTGGTGACCACGACCCAGCGGCCGTCCTGCCGCCGGATGTTCTCGATGCGTCCGAGCCCCGGCAAGGTGTCGCCGCGCTCGACCGCGACGAGTCCGAGACGTCCTTGGATCAGCGCCGCGCCGTTGTAGACGCTGCGCACGACCCAGCCTTCGAGCACCGGCGGGCCGGCGTCCCGAACGGCGACCGCCTGCGGCTGCGGCGACGGCGCAACGGCCGCGATCGACCCGGTCGTATCATGGGCGGCGGCAGCGGCATTGGGTCCCGGCGTGCGGCGCTCGATCCGCTCGATCGCCTCCGCGATCG
>Ga0208988_1000049_pt1 | contig 12538 bp, 12 predicted proteins | sample MedBloCARef_M1_FD_187850 | JGI IMG/M metagenome (GOLD analysis project Ga0208988, IMG submission 187850) | Forest soil microbial communities from El Dorado National Forest, California, USA - Mediterranean Blodgett CA Ref_M1 (SPAdes) (version 2) | ecosystem: Environmental > Terrestrial > Soil >... | reverse complement strand
GGACGCGAAGGCCAATGGGTAACCTCGCGCGACCTCCGCGCGCGTTTGCAAAAGGAATTGCTCACCAACGTTTCGCTGCGCATCACCGACTCGGACACGACCGACGTGTTTCGCGTGCTGGCGCGCGGCGAATTGCAACTCGCCATCCTGATCGAAACGATGCGCCGCGAAGGCTACGAATTAATGGTCGGCAAGCCGGAAATCGTCGTGCGCGAGGAAAATGGCAGGAAACTGGAGCCGCTCGAGCGCCTGGTCGTCGATTGTCCGGAATCGTTTGTGGGCGTGGTGATGGAGTCGCTCGGACGCCGCCGCGGCGAACTCGGCAAGATGGTCAATCACGGCTCGGGCTGGGTGCGAATGGAGTTCACCGTCCCCTCGCGCGGGCTGATCGGCCTGCGGGGACAGTTGCTCACCGATACGCGCGGCACCGCGCTGCTTCACGCGTTGTTTGAGGGCTGGACCGAATATGGCGGCGAAATGGCTTCGCGGCCGACCGGCGCGCTGGTGGCCGATCGCGCGGGATTCACGACTGCGTTCGCGTTGTGGAATATACAGGAGCGCGGCGAGCTGTTCGTCGGCCCCGTCGAGGAAGTGTATGAAGGCATGATCGTGGGAGAAAACGCGCGCGACTCGGACATGGACGTAAACATCACGAAAGAAAAAAAACAGACCAACATGCGCGCGTCGAGCGCCGACGAGGCCATTCGACTGATTCCGCACCGCCAGTTGAGCCTCGAGCAGGCCATCGAGTTCATCGCGGACGACGAGTTCGTCGAGGTCACGCCGAAATCCATCCGTCTCCGCAAAAAAATTCTCGACCCGAAGAAGCGCCCGCGCCGCTGGCAGCAAATCCGCGCCAACGCCGAAGCCGCGCAGTAAGTTTTTCCCCTCGCGCCCATTTCGTGTAGCGCGCGCCTTGAGGCGGGCATGTGCTCGAATCCACAATGTCGGCCTGAAGGCCGACGCTACAAATGAATCGCACTTCTTGCCAGCGTTTCTCTTGCGTCAGCTAAGGAATTGCTGCATTTGTCTTCTCGACGCCACGGCTTAGGATTTCTTTACAAGCCGCTTAGCCGTCCTTAATGGCTTGTAGTGTCAAATCTGATTGGCCTGGTACGGGCCCTTTTGGGCAAATTGTGGATGTGTGCAGGATCAGCGAAAGTGAAAATATGAAACCGGTCACGATTTTTGGGTTATTCGCCGTCGCGGCTATGCTCGTGTGCTACGCGCTCGAGCGGCGCAACCGTTTGTTCATCCTGGGGTTCGCCGGAGCGTGTGTGCTCGGCTCGGTCTACGGGTTTCTTCAAGGCGCTTGGCCATTCGGCCTCGTCGAGGGTGTCTGGTCCGTCGTCGCCTTCCGCCGCTGGTGGCTGACGCGAGTCACCATGGCGCCCTAAATGGCGCCACAGACTGGTTCCTTTCATTTCAAAAACGATATCGATTCTTAAATCTCGTTTGAACTCGCGCCGAGAGCGGCGACGCGCTGTTCGAGGTCGCGCGCGATCTGCTGCGGGTCTAGTGATGTGGAAAATTCCACGGGCTTGCCGATATGTACGCGGATGCGGCCGGGGCGGTTGAAGCGGCTGCGCGCTTCACGGATTTCGTAGGCGCCGTCGATGCGCACCGGAACTACGGGAAGCTTCAGATTTTTAGCGAGCAGGCCGATGCCAGCGCGAAACGTCTGCAGTTTCCCGTCCGGAGTCATCTCGCCTTCGGGGAACACGAGAACGCTCCAGCCACGGTCGGCCAAGTCCCCGGCAAAACGAAAACTTTCGCGGAAGCCGGAACGTTTCGGCAACGGGAAGACGTTGAACAGCGAAACGACCAGAAAATAGTTCATGCGATGGAGCCAGCGGCGCAGAAAAGACGATTCGCGCGGTTCTCCGTGAACGTTCGCCTTGAACGGCGGCCTGCGCATCTCGGCGAGACGTTCGCCCGCCATGGCGACCGCGAGCCGGCGCCGCAACCGCAGCGGCAGCGCGGCCAGCACAAAGCCCACATCGAGATAAATCACGTGATTCGAGATGACCAGCACTGGGCCCTTCACGCCGCGAAGGTTTTCGCGGCCAAACACGCGCGGGTGGGCCAGCAAATGCGTCGCGGGCCATGTCAGCAGGTAGTAGATGAGCGTGCGAATCCAGGTGACGGGCCAACGCTGCGCCCAGCGGGGAAAGACAAATTCGGAGCGTTCGGAGGATGATTCGCGCACGAGGCGCTCGAGATCGCCCAGTGTTGCCGCCGACGTGAAATGCGTCTCGTTCACATCGATCTGGTAACGGTCTTCGATGGCGCTCAATAACTCGACGCGATCGAGCGAGCTCAAATTCAAATCCGTCTGGGGGTTCGCCTGCCCGCTCACAGTTCCACCTGCGGACGCGCCGCGAATCCGTGCAATGATCTCCGCGATGCCGCCTGTAGCTGCTGACCGCGCGCCGGCTTCCGAGGCGCCCCATTGCGATTCAACCGCGGCGCGAATCTCAGTGAGTTTCGGTTTTCCCGTCGCGGTGCGCGGAAAATCGGCTTCGGGCCACAGGAACCAGCAGCGCATCCTCTGATACTCCGCGAGAGAAGCATTCACGCGAGCGACAATTCCGGCCGCGTGGCGCGGTTGTTTTACATTTCGTCCATCGTGCGCCGCATTTACATTCGTTCTTTCGCGCAACAGCAGCACGCCGCAGGGCTCGGCGTTTCCGCCGCGCTCCAGCCCCACGACGACGCAGTCCTTCACTTCCGGCTCGCGCCGCAATGCTGCTTCGAGGTCTTCCGGGTAGATGTTCATCCCGGCCGAGGTAACGATGACGTTCTTTTTGCGGCCCTTGAAATAGAGATTTCCCTCGGCGTCGAGCGCTCCCAAATCGCCCGTGCGAAGCCATCCGGCGTCCATTCCATCGCTTGCAAAGGGACGGATTTCGCGGCCCTGCCAGTAGCCCGCCGCGACGTTCGCTCCGCGCACCAGGATTTCGCCGTCGGCATCGAGTTTCACTTCGCGGCCTTCCAGAACCTTGCCGATGGAGCCGCGCCCGATCTGAAACGGATGATTCACGCTGACTAGAGAAGTTGTCTCCGTCAGACCGTAGCCCTGAATGGCGGCGAATCCAAGGCGTCCCCAGAACAATTCAGTATCAGGGTCAAGCGCAGCGCCGCCGGAGATGGCCGCCCAGAACTTCCATCCGAACCGGCGATGAATCCGGCGAAAACGCCACATGCGGCGCAAGAATTTTTCGTTCGCGGCCACGGCAAAGTCGGTGCGAAATGTTTCGAGGAGGCCTTCGGCCTCCAGATCGCGTTCGATTTTATTTTGCAGAGCTTCGAGCACGCGCGGCACGGCGATCAGTACCGACACGCGCTCGCGTTTGATCGTGGAAATAATTTCTGTTGGGTTGAGCGTATCTTGAAATAACACGGTCGCGCCCAGCAGCGGCGGCACCCACACGCCAAGAAACTGGCCGAAAACGTGGCTGAGCGGCACCAGATCGAGGAAGCGCAGAGGATGGAAGGGGCGCTCCCACTTTAAATAGGGCTGTATGGCCGCTTCGAGCGGCTCGAGATTGGCGAGAATGTTCCCATGGGAGATAACGACGCCTTTGGGTTCGGCGGTGGTTCCGGAGGTAAAGATGATCTGCGCGAGCGAGTTGCGATCGAGAATGGGTGAAGGGTACAGTTCTGGCGAATGCTGCGCGACGTCTTCCCGAAGCGAATCGAGCACCAGCGCAGCCCGACCCTCTCCGCAGACCACATGTTCGCGCCCCACGACGAGCAGTCTTGCGTCCACTTGTTGCGCCACGCAGGCCACAAAGCCGGACGTTGCACCCTGATCCATCGGGACGGCAACCGCGCCGCGAAGAATGCAACCGAAGAACGCGGCAACCCATTCGGCTGAATTGCGTCCCCAAAGCAGGACACGGTCACCCGGGCCGATTCTGCGTGCCTCAAGCTCACGCGCGAACTGAGCGGCAACGCCCCCCACGTCCCGATAGGACCACCGCTCCATCCGATAGCCACAACGCTCACTGTAAGCCATGCTGCGACCGTGCCGGCCGTATCCGGCAAGGTATTCGATCAGGGAGCGGCGAGACATCGCTGGGGTGCTCCAACTACTACGGCATGCAGTACCGAAGGTAGCGTACGCCAATTCTCGCCCATCGGGAAAGCCTTATGCGATTGCCAGTGCTGCGACCGGCTGGTCCAGGGAATGCGATCCGGCGATCACAGGCGTTGCGAGAGTAGCCGATCCTACAGTAACTAACTGAAACAAGGGACTTTAGCCTCTAAAAAGCAGTTCAGTAGGCCAAGTTTTTACTGATAGGAGCCATCTAGACATTGAATGCACATTTTTGGTAAAATAGTACTGCGTTTGTGGCTCTTGTGATTCCTTTTAACTCGTTCAACGGGGCTGCAGGTTCAAGCTTGCAGCCGTTTGTTTTGTACGGGCTAGGGGCAGTCGGGGCCCAGTGCCCACAGAGGTGCGCGGGCCGGAACGAGAAGCGCAAATAGCTTTTAAAGTGAGGTAGTAGCAGTGAAAGAACAAGGAACAGTGAAGTGGTTCAATGCCAGCAAGGGCTACGGATTTATCCAGCGCCAGTCCGGCGAGGATGTGTTCGTCCATTTTTCAGCCATCATGATGGACGGATACAAGTCACTCAACGAAGGGCAGGCTGTTGAATTTGAAGTCCGCAAGGGCCCCAAGGGCTTGCAGGCGGAGAACGTGACCGGCGTCTAGTTTGAACAAAAGTGGGTCCGTCCTGCCTCGCGTGCGGGACATGACGGACTCGCTCCTCTCAGGAATTGTCCCGAAGTTGCCGGTAGTAAACAAGGAGGCAGTTGTGCAGGTTCTTTCCGAAGGGCAGTGCATCAAGCATATTCAGTACGGATTTGGAATCGTGGCTGAATCCGATGTCGAGCGTACTACGATTGATTTCGACAGCGTCGGCACAAAAAAATTCGTCACCAGTCTGATGACCATGGAGCTAGTGGGCGAAGCTCCTGAACGGCCCACGAAGCCCAGGCGCCGCAGCAAAAAAGCGGGTGCCGCGGCGGCCGCGCGCGTAGCGGCCGGCGGCAAATAAACCGGCTTCAAACGAAATCTCCCACCACAGGCTTCGCAGGTAGCCGCTGCATCCGCGCGGGCGCAGCGTCGCGGCGGCAGTGGTTCGCCCGGCGTCCTTCCAGAGCCCGCCGTGCAGAAGTCGTTCACTCCTCCGCAAAACCGATCGCAAATTTAGGCGTTACTTGTGGCGGATATCTTCGGGGGCGCGTTGCCGGTCCAGTGGCAAAACCCGCAACTGCCACTCGACAGGCACAGTGGCCGGCAGAAAACAAATTTTGCTGTCGCAAGCCTGATATTCGAGGTGGCCCTTAATTGCGACCGCTTTTCCATCTGTTCCGAGCGAATTGCTGAAGTCTGCCATGGAGTTTACTTTCAACTCCTGCCGGATTCGGAAGGCTCCCTCAAAAACAGGCACGCGTTCCTTGATCGCAGGCAAATAGAGAATCTTCGAGCGTGGGTAGCTTGCCGCTCTGAACTCAAATTCCGGGAGAGGATCCACTACGAGCTTGATCGGCTTATAGCCCTGAGTCCCAGGCGCGTACACATGGACATCCGGCGGGAGCCGCACGTCGGCGGTCAATGTGATGAGGTTCCCGGGAACGCCGGCGCGATCCGATTGCCCAACGCTGAGCTGCAGGTGCGGGGCTTCGACATTGGCGATTACTTCTTCCCCCAATTCCGGGAAGAGTTTCGACAACACGCTATTCCCGGTAAGCCGCTCGCGGTACTTCGCTTCGAAGAATTTTTCCCGAATCACGCCCTTGGTGTCGATGAAAAAGTACCCGGGCCGCGCCATGCCTTTGTTTTGCCCGGTTGCCTCGGAGTTCAGCACGTCATAGGCCCGGATCACGCTGGAATCAGGGTCGGACAGCAGGGGGAACTCGATTTTGCGGCGGTCCGAGAAAAATTTCAGGATCGCTTCGCTGTCATAGCTGATTCCCGCCAGTTTGAGCCCCTGTTCCTCAAATCGCGCTTTGGCGCTTTGCAATTGGATCAACTGCCCTTTGCAGTAGGGACACCAGTCAGCGGAGCGGTAAAAGAGAAGAACCGTGCCTTTCGATCCTTTCAGAGTTTCGAGGGTTTGCTCGCGGCCAAATTGGTCGCGAGCCGAAAAGGCGGGCGCCTTCTGGCCCACGTCCAGTCCGAACGATGTGAGCGCCTTGATGGACGCGCCGCGGATCGTATTGCCGTCGAGCGTACCGCGGACCGTAACAGCATCTCCCAAGCCGGCAGTTGCCGGCGGATCGAGATTGAAGATTCGCCGGATCGTATCGTCATACAAAACCAGTGTGGCACCCGGCACGCTCATGGCAGTGCACTTCGCCGACTCAGCGAAGGCTTCGTCGACGGTACACACGCTGTTGATGATGACACCGGACCACAATCCGGAGGTCCCCAGATTGTTCTGCCCAAACAACGTGAGTGTCACGGCGAAAAATACTGCCACTGTGCACAACAGGCAACGCCTTGCCATCTTCCAATCCTTTTCCCCCCGTCAAACGCGAGACTGTTTCGGGATTCCGAGTGATTTGATTAGGCCTTAAGCATACTCCCGGCTGTTGCTCAGGTGTCAAGTTCCTGGCTGAGGCGGTAGGAATCAGTCCGGACCGATGACGGTAACTTGGGCCAATCCCTGGAAATGCGAATCCGACGTGATCAGGTGAGCTCCGGCAGCCAGCGCTGTGGCGTAGATCATCGCATCGGCCATCGCCAGGCGGCGATCCAGGCTGATTCGCGCCGCGAGCAGGGCCAGCCGTTCGTCAATGGGCACAAAGCGGGCCCGCAACGCCGCGGAAAGGAACCTGTCAGCGGCGGTGGAACCTTGCGCGGACAATAGTTTCTTGTAGACTTCGTACAGCACAATCGCGGGGACAAGCAAGTGTTCCTCGCGCTCGAAATACGGAGCAAACTTTTCCGCCAGCGGCCCGTCCCCTATGAACTCCACCCAGCCGGAAGAATCCACCAGAAAGAGATCAGAGGCTTTCGTCATGATCCCGGTCGCTTTCTTTCCACTGGAGGCCGCGCGCCAATCCGCGGAGACTTTTGGGCTTGTGCGGATACTCGAGACGTATCTGTCCATCGATCTCGTAGATCACCAGATCTTGCCCCGGCCGGAGTTTGAGGCGTTCGCGCAAATCTTTTGGAATTACAACCTGGAATTTTGGCGACACTTTAACGGTCTGCATGGGGTTATCCTACGGAAATCATATCGATACTGTTTTCGTATGTCAATATATTTATCGATCACTATACCGTACTACAATCGCGCAGTCGCAGCCCAGAAGGATCAAAACTCAAGATGCAGCCGAAGGGCCGGAACGAAAACTGGTCCGCGCGCGCGGTTGTAGCCAGGATGGTCTACGTACTGCGCGTTTAGCGAAGCGAAAATGCCTCGCCACACATGCGCTGTGTAGTAGGTTTCCAAAATGTCCTCGCGACCGTAACTCAGTTTCCCGTCCCCCAGCAGGAAACCTATGCCCCCCAGCGCGAGATATTCCTGGTGGTCGCGTGAAATTCCGTTGGAGACGAAAGCGAGTCCAGCCCGGTCGAACTTCCTGCGCCAGCCCTGCCCTTTCGCGCCCACCCCGATTTGGAGAGTTGCGTCAACCTCCGTGTAGGCGTACGACTCGTGCTGCCCTTCGTTCCACCCCCAGCGCCCAAAGACACCCGCCCAATCATTGAGCGGCTGCTCGACGTTGACGCCAAATCCGTATTTGGTGGTGGTCTGGAGCGGGTGGGCCGTAATATCCGGCACCGGTGTACGGCCAGCCAGGAAATCGCTCACGGCCACTCGATAACTGCCCATGTTGGCTTCGTTCGAGAATCCCAGCAGACGAAGTACGGCCTCCCGATGGGGCACTACGGCGCGGCGCAACTCGAATTCGACATTTTCTGAGCGAGCTCGCCCAAGATCCGCGTCAAGATTGATGCCATTCGCCACCTTGGGCATCAATCCCTCCGCGAAACGCAGAGCCCAGTGAGGGGCGTGGTACTCGATCATGGCGGCGAACGTAAACCCGCGAGTGTCAGCGGCGTAGTCGTAAGCGCCGTTGTCGTCCACGGTCCAATTCATGAATTGAAAATTGCTGTCGGCGCCGTAGGTATTCACGTCGAAAAAATCCACCAGACTGAACTTGCCAAATCGAATTTCCAGGCGGCGTTCGGGGAGTTCCTTGAACAGCGACAAAGGGGTCCGGTCGGCGGCCGATTTTTTGCGGCTAAGCGGAATCACTTGATGCCACATCAGACGAGCTACGTAGGGGGCCTTGCTGAGCTGCGGGTTCCGGACAACATCAAGATTCGTGAACCCGGCGAGGCCGAGCGCTTCGCCAATTCCATGGCCCCCGGTTTCCTGAACATCCCACAGAAGCTCCGCCGTATCGTTGAGTTCCAGCCCCGTGAAGAGCGTCAACACACGGGAACTAGCGTCCTGCGCTTCAGGCGAAAGGCTGTTTGGCCCCTGGTACGGGGAATGGAAACCCGCGTGCCATTGGGAGATGAAATTGGCCTGGCCGGAGATCCAGAAACGGCTCGATTCGGAATGTGGGAATATCGTGGTTATTTCATCGGAATTTGGCTCGTCCGCAGGTGGTGAAGTTGCTTGTGCGTATGGTTTTTCTGGCGGCTGATCCTGGGCGTGTGCAAGATGCGGTCCGGCCAGGCACACAAATAGCATACCAAGAACCGTCAGTACGAATTGGGCGGCGGGGCGACGCATTTTCACACCAAAAGTCTATTTTCGTTCCATCATTGACAAGCAAATCACGCCCGAGGTTGAGCACGAGATGAAATAACAGTTAAAACAGTTAAAAATGAGGCGCGCGGTCATTGGCGGGCTCCATGGCGATGGCGCGCGGAGCCCGCCCCCTCAAGTCAACTTGTGGGAGGATGCAGGACACCTTTGCGCGTGTCCTTCAGGATCTCTTCGAGCGATTCGCGGGGAACGCTTTTGATGAATGGCTCGATGAGCCAGGTCAGTCCGGCGGGAACCCGGGTCGTGAGAGAAATCGATTCCGACTGCACGTAAGTGCCGCCGTCGCGTTCGACGAACCGCCAGTCAGTGGACATGCCCCACATGTAGCCTCCGCCCTCTCCTTCGGGAAACGAATATTCACTTGGGGTGTCATGATTCTTGATTTCGCGAACACTTTGCGTGCGGCCATGGCTCCAGGCATGAGTCGCGTCGAGGGTGTGATAGTCGATTTGAAAAACCGTGTCGAGCACGACGGTGATAACCTTCTTGCGGAGATAACGAATCGAAACTTTGAAGTCATTGCCCTTGTGCTCGAGAATCTGGGATCGCAATTCAAACGGAGAGTAAACCTGGACGTGCCGATCGTAGGCCTGCACCAACGCTAGAGTCTGCGCCAGGGTCGCGCCGGGAATCCAAAGTGCGCCGACCCAGTGATGAATCAATCCGCCGGGACACTGAATTGCATTTCCCTGGTCCCGCGTTTCGAGTCTTTCGATTACCACCTCTCCCCGCTGCATCGCGCTATAAGATTCCGCGCGACGCGCTTCAGGCAGCGTGTCCACCCATAGAAACGGCGTGCCTTGGCGCAACTCTTCGGCATTGCGCGCATCGGTGAGCGTCACGTATCGATCAAACGCTTCCTTTATGGGGGAAGTCAGGCTCGCCGGGGCAGGCGCAGGCTGGGCAACAGGTATTCCAGCCAAGAAATAAACTACGGCAATTAGGGCAACAACTCGGCGATTGCTCCGCGAGCGATTGGAAAGATTCGAATGAGGCCGGCGAGCCGCAAACAGCATCCCAGAGAGAGTGCCCCTCGGGGGCACTCCATTTCAAGAAGGAAATTAAGCGCCTGTGCCCGCGGGTGCGGGCTCTACGTTTATGGTGAACGTCCCGGTCGGCCCGGGACGTGGAACCCGCCAGAAAAGGGGAAGACTGGCCGGCACGAAGAAAGTAGGCGGGCCGGGAACTCGCTCACGATCCCGATCACTCGGGGCCGTCGTCCCCGCAGCGTGCTCCCAGCCCACCCGTATACAGTTTCTCCACTGCGATGAGCTGGCTCAATGGGCTATAAGACCCATATTTTCTTGTACCCGGGTTCTAGTACTAGGCTTGAGGAGCCTTTCCGGGATCAGTGAAGAGTCTGGCTATGGTCCGTGTGGCGCCTTCAGGCGGGCATGCGCTTGAATCTGAGCAAATTCCTATTCGACGACCATAATCTTGTTCGGCAGCGAAAGCGGCATCCACAGACGGCCGCGCGCATCCCGCGTGATGCTCCGCACGGAAGAATTCTTCACCGGCATGGGAAATACGGTGAATTTCTGCGTGACGGGGTCGAAGCGGACCAGCTTGTTCGCCTTTTCCGCGCTCTCCTCGTACCAGATCTTGCCGGTCGAATCCACGGTGATGCCGTACGGTTCAGATTCACTTCCGGACGGACTCTGCCAAAGCTGGAATTTCTTGTCCGCAAGAGTCAGATGGCCCAAGCGCCCGCCGCCAAAGTCAGTGAAGTAGATCGCGCCGCTGACGGCCACCAACCGGCGTGGCTGCACGTCCGAATTTGGCGGAGCGAATTCGGTGATCGCGCCTGTCTTTGGATCCACGCGGCCCAGCCGCCCGCCGGTCAATTCGCAAAACCACAGCGCGCCGTCGTCCGCGGAAACAATCCCGTAGGGATGCGCGTTTTTCGTCGGCACGCTGAACTCGCTGATTTTTTTCGTCGCCATGTCCACGCGGCCAATCAGGTTCGATTCCTGCGCGGTGAACCACAACGCTCCGTCAGGGCCGAACACGGGTGTATGGGGATCCTTCGCCGTGGGAGGAGTGTATTCAGCGACTAGGCTGGATTTGGGGTCCAACCGGCCAATTTTCCCTGCGTAGTTTTCCGTGAACCAGATATTGCCTTTTGCGTCGGAGACGAGGCCGTGGGGCCCTGAATTCGCGGTCGGCACGCTGAAGAGTTTCCACTCCTGCGTGTCGGGAGTAAACCGCGCGAGCTGGCCCGACTCCTGCAACGTGAACCACACATTGCCTTGCGGATCGACTGCCGGATCGTGCGGCAGAGCCCCAGGCGCCGGAACATCCCACGTGCGCATCTTGCCTTTCAATTCGAGAACCGCCTGCACCGTCGGCGCAGTCGACTCGAGCCGCAGTTTCACGCTCGATTTCCCGCCGGGGGGCACCATCACGTTGTGCTTCCACTCCGACGACGCGTGGCCGGACGATGCCCGCAGATCGTATAGGCCGGCCCGAAGCGCAGGAATATGGAATTGCCCCTGCGCGTCACTGTATACAACGTGCGGCGTCCGCCCGTCCGAGCCTTGCCACAGAATCTGAGCCCCAGAGACCGGGGCGCCCTTGGCGTTGACGACCGTACCGTCCAAATTGCCCGGCCCTTGCTTACGCTCTTTGGGCAACTGCGCCCACAGGCCCGCAGGCAGCAACGCTGTGCCGCTGACGAGAAATACGATGCCGAGCCATGTGCGCCGCAAAGGGGTCACCTCCGGGGAAGAGTACCACCTACATTTTACTCTTGGTGAACCCGGTCGACGCAGACGCATGCCTCGGAGGAAGCGCGAATGATACGGGGTGCTGTGCGCTCTCAAGTCTGGTCCCGGTCGCCTCAAGAGCGCTACAATTCGAACAACAAACACTAGGCATCGACATTCACATGCCTAAAAAGCATGTGCGACGCACCCCCACCGGAGAATGTAGCGTGCAGGGAGTGTTCGTCGCCGTATCACAAAGCATCTGACCGCCCGTATCTACATTGTTGACACAACACGCAGCGTGAGGCACACTGTATATACATCGTGTCCACATGGGAGGTGAGGAGTGAGAGCAAAGGTAAAGAAATGGGGCAACAGCGCGGCGGTGCGGATTCCGGCTTCGGTGATGCAGGCCATGCGCCTTGCTCTGGATGAGGCCGTGGATGTGCGCGAAGAGGCGGGACGGATCGTGATTGAACCGGTTCGGCAAAAAACATATGAGCTGGACAAGTTGTTGAAGGGGATCACATCGAAAAATCAACACGGAGCGATTGATTTCGGCCCGGCCGTGGGCAAAGAGGCGTGGTGATGGCGCGGTATGTGCCACAGGCCGGAGATATCGTGTGGCTGAACTTCACGCCGCAGGCTGGTCATGAGCAGGCGGGACACCGGCCCGCCCTGGTGCTTAGTCCGGCGGCGTACAACGGCAAGACAAGTTTGATGATCTGTTGCCCCTTGACGACGCGGATCAAAAACTATCCGTTCGAGGTTCTGATCGCGGGCACGCCGGCGAACGTGGTCCTGGCCGATCAGGTGAAGAGCCTGGACTGGCGCGTTCGAAAAGCCACTCGGAAGGGCACGGTGTCCGCGGAAGAGCTGGCGGAAGTCCGCGCGAAAATTCTGGCGCTCATTGGATAGTTGCGGCATTCTCCACAGTGCCCCACTGGCATCCGAGTGAGGTATCAACCTGAAACAAAGAAGAAGGAAACAATGGTAGGCTTCATGCTCGACCGTGAAGACGCGAACTCGCTT
>Ga0208988_1000047_pt1 | contig 12571 bp, 13 predicted proteins | sample MedBloCARef_M1_FD_187850 | JGI IMG/M metagenome (GOLD analysis project Ga0208988, IMG submission 187850) | Forest soil microbial communities from El Dorado National Forest, California, USA - Mediterranean Blodgett CA Ref_M1 (SPAdes) (version 2) | ecosystem: Environmental > Terrestrial > Soil >... | reverse complement strand
CGGTTTTATTGCGAGCGGCAGCAGCGCAAGCCCGGCGCGATCTAGTAGCACAGGCTTCAGCCTGTGTACTGCCGCTTGGCCGCAACTCAAACCACACAGGCTGATGGTTCGCCAGCGCTCACCACAAGAGCCTGTGCTACTGGATCGCGCGGGACTTGCGTTGTCCAGTGAGTGAAACCGAGTCCAAGGGTTTCTATAAGTGGTTCAGACCTTCGTTCAACTCAATGTAAGTTCCCCAGGGATCGGTGATGAACGCCAAAGAAATACCCAATTCGGGCCGCTTGGTGAAGGGCATATCGAACTTCACTCCCTGGGCTTCTGCCTTCTTGCAAAACGCCTCGAGGTCCTTGATCTCGAAGCCAATATGGTCCAGCCCCCGTCCTTTGGTCGGCACGGTCGCCGTGTCCGATTTGGCAATGAGCAGGGCCACTCCGGGTATGTTGGCGGCCGCGAACTGACCTCGCTTGGTAGGCGTGGCGCCAAACATCTTGGCATACCAGGACTGCATTTCTACGATGGAGGGTTCCGTCACCCAGAAATGGATGTGGTCAAACGAAATCGGTACCGTGAGCGATGTGTTTTCGAGTATCTCGATCCGGACCAGATCGTCCGGGGTCGTCACATAAGCCTGTCCCGCTCTTTGACCGGGTTCTGTTTTCAGTCCGGCGGCCTTCCATTTGGTCACAGATTCCGGGACATTCGGCACATAGAACCCGATGTGATTCACCACTGATCCCACGGAGCCGCCGGATGGCTCGCCCTTCCTGAGAAATATAAACACACCAGGAAATTTCATGACTTCGTTCGCGCCCAGCTTCGTGGGGGTCGCCCCCATCGCCAACCAGAACTTCTTGCCGGCCTCTACGTCCTGAACAACCAGGTGCACGTGACCCATCGTCACACCCGTTTCATTCGCCACAGCCAATTGCGCCCGCGATACGCCCACCGGAACCAAAGCAGCGGCTGCCAGACTCAGAATCGAAAAAAGCTTTTTCATGAGCCCTCCTCGTCCTTCAAAGTGATGAGTCAGAATGGATTCTTGAATAGTATTTCCGTTCTTACGCTCGTGGGAAACCGCAACTATACACCGGTCTGCTTCGTTCTTGAATTGGTCATTCGATGCCACCCGATAATTGGTCTCCCGTGCCTTCTGCTGAGTTCCAGAAGACGCTTGCGAGGCTGCTGTGTTACGCTCGCTCAATTCTACGCTTCGGTACAAGTAAGTTTGACGCGGGCTCCGGCCTGCACTAGTATCCCGGATCAAGAGGGAGGTACAAGATGAAAGCCGTCAATCGTTCGCGAACTTTGCTGGTCCTCAGTATTTTCCTGGGCTTGGTTGTTGCTTGTCCCCGCGCTGGGGCCCAATCGAAGACGACGCAGATCGTGCTCAAAGGCGCTCGCCTGATTGATGGAACGGGCCGGGCGGCCATCGAGAACTCCGTGCTGGTCATCGAAGGCGATCATATCGTCGCCGCCGGAAAGGCGGGAACCGTTTCCATTCCCAAGGACGCCGACGTGCGTGACGTTAGCGGAAAGACTGTAATGCCTACGCTTGTCAATCTGCATGGCCATCTGGGATTGTCTGTGAACGGCGCGGATTCCGCGGCCGGACACTACACGCAGGAAAACGTTGTCAAGCAGCTCAACAAGTATCTCTCTTACGGCGTGGGAACCGTTGCCTCTTTCGGGCAGGACGAAGATGCGATTTACAGTGTAAGAGACGCCCAGCACGCCGGAAGCATAAGTGGCGCGCGTCTGTATACCGCGGGACATGGTTTCCTCGAATATACCGGTAAATCGAACCCCACCGACCAACGCTACCGCCCGCAAAATCCAGAGGAAGCCCGCGCGGATGTCCGCGAACTCGCGGCGCATCACCCCGACTACGTCAAAATGTGGGTGGACGACGGTTTGGGTCATGGCACCAAAATGCAGCCTGCCATCTATCAAGCCATCATCGACGAAGCTCATAAACAGCACATCCGCGTTTTCTCCCACGAATTTTACTTGGGTGACGCCAAAGCATTGCTTGCCGCGGGTGTCGACGGATTCGCGCATAGCATTCGTGACCAGCCCGTGGATGATGAAGTCATCAAGACGATGAAAGCGCGCGCCGTCTTCTTGATTCCCACCCTCGTCCGTGACGAATTGCTGTTCGCCTACGCCGACAACATAAAGTGGTTGAACGATCCGTTTTTCCTGGCGGGGCTCGAGCCTGGAGCTCTGGCGATCATCCGAAGCCCTGAAACCGTGGAAAAAGGCCGCAAAGATCCGGATATCGTCAAATACAGAGCGGGACTCGTAATGGCCAAGAAAAATTTGAAGGCCCTGTCCGATGCCGGTGTCAAAATCGCGTTTGGCACCGATTCCGGAATCCCCACTCGCTTCCCGGGTTACTCCGAACATCGCGAGTTGCAACTGATGGTCGAAGCGGGCCTCACACCCATGCAGGCCATCGTCGCCGCAACGGGGACGAATGCAGAGATCTTGGGAGGCGCAAAACAATTTGGAACTTTACAGGCCGGCCGGCGGGCAGACTTCCTTGTGCTCGACGCGAACCCGCTGGACGATATTCACAATACCGAAAAGCTGTCTGCCGTGTGGCAAGCCGGCAAGGTAGTGCCGTCGGTTTCCGCGAAAGCGATGTCCGGAAACTAGCACTAACTTTCCGAAAGGAGGGCGCCTCTATGAGAAATGGGCTAGCGAAAAGTTTCCTAGGAATTGTTGGCTTTTTGCTCCTCTGTGTTCCACTCATTGCACATCATGGCGGCGCAGCGTTCGACACGACGAAAAAAATTTCCATGAAGGGAACAGTGGTCGAATGGTTCTGGGCCAATCCTCATTGCATTCTGAGGTTCGACGTCACAAATGACAAGGGCGACGTCGAACATTGGCTCGCCGAGACCAGCAATCCGGCGGACATGATCAACAATGGTTGGACGAAACAGTCCGTGAAGCCTGGGGATCAAATTAGCGTCACTATAATGCCAGTCAAGAATGGCCGGCCGATCGGGCGTATCGTTGAGGTCGTGCTCCCCAATGGCCAAAAAGTAGGCAGCGGATTTGGCGCCGTGCCCCTCCCGGCAGGTACGCAAGGAGGAACACCTAGTGGCTCCACTGGCGAAACCAAATCCGGAAGTTATCCCAAACCGTGAAGAGCTGCTCGGACCTGCGAATCTAGCGGCTTGAGTTTATACGTGAGCCGGTTTCCATTCAATGCAACTGCGGAGTCTCTGAATTGAATCGAAACCCGGAATCTGCGAAAGGGACTTCGAAAATGCTACATCGCTCGACCGTTTTGAAGCTCGTCCTCGCGGTACTGACTTTCTCCTCCCTGGCAATTGGTCAGACCGCCCGGGCGCAGCAGTCAGGAGCGGTGAACGATCAGAAGGCAGCCCCAGCCCGCGCTCCACGCCATGACATTTCTGGGACCTGGGAACCGGCCAACGGTCCGGGAGACGGAATCCAGGCGACTGGCGTAAAGGCAATGCCAAATGATGGGAACCCAGACCATCAGTTGCCTTACACTCCTTTGGGTTTGGCAACGTTTAAGTCCCATCACGCGTTAATCGGTGCCGATCAAGTTCTCCCTGCGTTTTATAATGATCCCAGGGATAAGTGTGAGCCCATAGGCTTCCCTCGCGCGGATTTTTATAATTTGAGGCAGACGCAGATCCTTCAAAACGAGTACAAGGTAGCGATCTTGTATGAATATGCGCAGACGTGGCGCGTCATTTGGACGGACGGGCGAGAGCTTCCCAAGTTGGTGGATGGAGGCGTACAAGTGGGCAAGGAAATTCGAGAGCCACGGTTTTATGGGTACTCGGTCGGCAAGTGGGTGGACGATACCACGCTCGTCGTCCAGACCGTCGGGATGATGCCGGAAGACCGAGTCTGGCTCGATATCACAGGTCGTCCGGTCAGTGACGCTGTGCGCGTGGAGGAGCAATTCCACCGCGCGGACCAGGACCATTTGGAGCTTACGGTGACGATTGACGACCCCAAGATGTATACCAAACCTTGGGTTGCCATGAACAAGTTCCCTATGAAGTTGCAAGACCCCCATACCGATGTCATGGAAATGTACTGCTCACCATCCGAGATGGAGAAATACGACAAGTTAATCGGCAACCCCGCAAGCGGCGTAGACGAAAAGTAGCTGTCCATGAGCCGGGTCATCGCACTTGAATATCCAACAGCATTGCAAAAATTATTGTGAGAAATGCGAATTGGCGTGCGATCAATTCTAACGACAACATGGTGTAGCACAGGCTTCAGCCTGTGTGATTTTGGTTTGCGCTCAGGCCAGGGAAAACCACACAGGCTGAAGCCTGTGCTACCAAAACCCGCTTCACATCGAAATGCGGTACGACGCATCCGGCTAACTACTTACAGAACAAACATCCATTACTCGTGAGTCATAAGCGCAGGCTAAAAGATCGCCAACGGATTAATCGGCGATCCTGTCCCGCCCTCCACCGGCAGCGGCGCGAATGAGATCATGAATTCATAGCGCTTCATGCGCCTCGCCGTCTCGACCGCCTTTTCCAAATCCAGATTTTCGATGATACTCACGCCCATCCAGTTCAGCACCGCCTGGTGGACGGGATTCACCGGGATGCCCTCCGCGGCGCCCCAGCCAGGACGCGGATTCCAATCAATATTGAAGTCGTGCCCGATGAATGCAACATCACGCTCCTTGAGAAAGGGAACTACATCCGGATGATACCCGGCCACCATGCCGGGTGAAGGTCCCTTTTCCGCCCTTCTCTTCCAGCGGCCCACATAAAGCAAAATGACGTCGCCGGGTCCGGCTTTCACTCCGCCTTTCTTTTCCCAAGCTTCCAGATCAGCGCGCGTAATCGGAGTACCTGGTTCAATAGAATCGACTCCCTTCAGTTGCGGAATATCGTAAAGGACGGCGCGGGTGACGACGCCGTCCTTCCAGGCCATGACGGAGCCTTTCTTGCACCCGGTTTCCGGCGAAATGTTCTCGGCCACCGCGTATCCGTTGAACATCTTGCCCTCGAAGAAAAAATGGCAGAAGGCATCCATGTGAGACACGCCCTGTCCGTGATAGCTCACCGAATAAGTATCGGTCGTGTTCGTCGCGGTGATGCCATTCGTCGTGCGGTGGAAAACTGCGGCGGCGGGGACTTCCGCGTCCACTTGCTGCGGCTCGGGGTGCGCCAAGGAAACCACAATGCCGGACTTAACCAGCTTCGCCGCGCTCAAGCTTTTCGCCGGAGTGATCAGGTTCGATGCGCCGCGTTCATCGTCCGCGCCCCACCGGCCCCAGTTTTTCAGTTCATTTCGCCATTTCAGATAGTCGGCCGGTGTTGCCGAGGAAGGACTTTGGGTCTGCCCTCGCGCCCGCTCGAATGAAATCGACAGTACACCAGACAAGAGCAGCCCAACCGCTACCAGTAGCCTGACGCCACGACTCATGGTGCCCTCCATTCAGAAATCGAGATTGGCTAACGCGCAAACACAAGCCAACCATATACACCCTTCTCAGGTCAGTTCAAACCGGAAATCCGGCGCAGAACGCCGTCAGCAAGGCGCGATGATTTTGGTAGCGCCGGCGTCCCGCCAGCTCCTTGCTCTTTCGTAAACCTCCCGCACCGCCGGTCCTTACCTGCGTCGGGACAAGCAAGATGCCGGCGCTACCCAAACTGTCCCATCGGTCCCGTACAATTTCTAGCCCATTCGTTATCAACATGAAAGGGCTTATACATTCAGCCTGCATCATTACCCACTCGAACGATCTGATTTCTAGAGTCGATCAATCCTGCTATGATCCTGTCATTGTTCGTTTTTTCTAACGCTTTCATGAGTTGCATTTGGAGGTGCTCGGTGAAGAGCAAGCGATCCATTGCATTTTGTTTTGCTGCCGGACTCCTGCTAATTGCTATCCCGATTTCCGCGCACCATGGCACGTCGGGTTACGACATGGAGAAGGTGATCACTCTGAACGGCACCGTAACGATTTTTAACTGGAGCAATCCTCATTGCCTGATTCATATCGATGTGAAGGACAGCAAAGGCGACATGAAGGACTGGATTCTTGAACTGGCCGCTCCGACGCTCATGACGCGTAACGGTTGGACGAAGGATTCACTCAAGCCTGGGGACGAAGTCGTTGCGGAGACTCATCCCGCCAAGAACGGCGCAACTACGGGCCTGAGCGGGGCTTCGACGTCTCTGCTGAAGTTCGTGGTCAACGGCCATGCGCTCCCTTTCCATTGAGGAACACGAGTTCGAATCTGGAAGGGAATTGAGTGATCCCGGGCGCAGTGCCCAGCCGACGACGTGAAACCAGACAAAAGGAGTGGTGAAAATGCCCTGTTACACAACGAGACTACTCATTATTCTGGCAGCGGCCTCGATCTTCTCGTCAGTTTCGCACGGTCAGACCGTCGCGCCCACTCCATCGGCAAAGGAACAAGCGGCACCCGAGGTCGCGCACGTCCCGGATTTTTCAGGCTCTTGGGCGGTCGTGGGAGGCGCACCGAGCTGGGACCCGTCCGACCCGCGGGGCGCCAAGCCGGACGAACTTCCGATGACGCCCTGGGCCTTGGAAAGATTTAAGGCTGCGAGGCCCCCGTTCGGTGCCAACGCAACATTCGATGCCGTCAACGATCCAGTCCAGAAATACTGCGATCCTCCCGGGATAACGCGCCTGTACGCGTACCCGTGGCAATTTGCGCTGATTCAAGCGCCCGGCGTTGTGTACATGCTCTACGAGTTCACAGGCTTATGGCGGCCCATATGGTTGGATCGAGAGCACCCGAAAAGTCCGGACTCCACTTGGATGGGCGATTCGATTGGCAGGTATGAGGGCGATACATTGGTCGTCGACACGATCGGCTTAAACGACAAAACATGGATCGATCAAGTGGGCCATCCGCATAGCGACGCGCTGCACCTGATCGAACGCTTCCGGCGCGTGGACCAGGATATCCTCGAGGTTACTGTGACGTTCGACGACCCGAAGGCTTACACGAAACCATTTACAGGGAAGAGAGTGTTCAAACGGAGTTCCTCACCTATGGAAGTAACGCTCTGCTCGCTTTCGGAAATGCAAAGTTTTGACGACGAGGTGATGAAGTCCACAACCGTGACTCCGAAAAAATAAACCTACGCATATTCCCTCGCGGTCGCTGGACGCGAGCATGAGTACACTCGAGTGTCGTAGAAGCTTGGACCTCAGGGCAATGCGAGCGTATTCATACGCTTCGGCACTTCCCCCACCTTAATTCGGGCCACTTCTTTCAGGGTCTTGGCATCAATTGCGGAGACCATTCTGAGCGCCGTATCGGCTACGTAGACCGTCTTGCTGTCGGGAGCAAAAGTGAGCCAGTCCGGCGTCGATCCGACGGTATGGTGTCCCGGCACGTCGAGCGTAGGAAGTTCCACGTGTCCCACCAATTTGATATCAGGCAGGGAATAAACGAAGACGGAATTTGCCAATACGCTATTGACCCACAGTGTCTTTCCGTCTGGAGCTACGCCGATGCCATGAGAAGGAGTGCCGAGGCGCCCCTCAATGGCTCCAAACCCGTTAGGTTCGTCGGGATGCTTGATTCTGGCGATCTCCTTGTGCGTCGCAAAATCCACCACTGCGAAGCCATGAACGTTGGAGAGCTGCACGAACATATTGCGGGTCGAGCCGTCCGGGTTGGCATCAAACGCCATGGGGCGCACACCCTGGTCGAATGCAATCTCCCAAGCGACTTGTTCGGTCTCGACATCGACAACGACCGCAAATTTACCTCTTACGGAGCCCGCCACCGCGAACCTGCCGTCCGGTGTCACATATACGTTGTGCAGGGGCGCCTTCATCGGAATGCTTTTTGCCTTCTGCAAAGAAACCGTGTCGACTATATCCAGGGCGCCCGGCTTTTCAGCAATACAGATGAAAATCCGCCGCCCGTCTTTTGTGACCGCAATATTGTTGGGTTTGCCGGAGAGAGGCACCGCTTTGATGATCTCTCCCGTTTCGCGATTCACGACATCGAGGACCGCTTCAGCCTCATTGCTGATGTAGACCCGTTTTCCGTCGGGTGAAAAATTAACCCCGTGCGGCACTTCGATGCCCTTGATGGTCTGCACGACTTTGTTCGTCGCCGAGTCGACGACATCAATAGTATTCCCGGCGCTATTCGTGACGTAGATTCGGCCTGTACTCGCAGACAAAGGAAGCGCGACCAAGAAAGCCAACAGTAGCAACAAAGAAATCGAAACGCTGCAGTGCATTCTCACAGTGGTCAATCTCAACACGCACCTCCTGGTGCTCGATTGCAGCCGGATCGAATCTTGTAGGAAGCTGCTAATCAGATGAAGTCTGCCCAACTGTTGGCAGATTACCCCATCCAATATCATAATGCACCTCAATTTTCGGCAGAGGTATTGAATATGGGTTTCAGTAGCGCTGGCACTCTTGCCTGTGCAGTCCCTTTATGGAGCGTGCGGTTGGGCCCACAGCGAAGAGTGGATGTGCTGCTGCCCGCTGCGCGCCTCACTCTTCATGTAGACGCTGGCCCGATCAAGCTGTATCATGCGCATCTCTGGTGCGGGCCCTATGCGCCGTCCACATAGCGCTGCCTTCCCGCTCGCCGCGCTGCTTTGGCGGACGAGCGGTGCGTCGGCAACTTGGAGCCCCCCTGGAATTCGGTGGAGACCTGACCGGTCCCTTAGGTGAACGAGTATTTCTGGGAACGGAGTCGGTGTAAATTTCGAATGCCTGCTGCCTTCGCAGCGGGCGGAGGGAATGACCTATAATGACACAACGTCACTTGAAAATACTGGTCGTGGCGGCTGCGTTCGGTGTGATTGCCCTGTACACCGTGGCGAAGCCTGCCGGACTGACCAGAATGCAGGAAGCTTCCACCGATAAGTCTCCCCTGGATTTTCAAATCTATAAGAGCCGGGTCGAACCTATCTTTCTGAAGCAGAGGGGCGAACACGCCCGATGTTACGCGTGTCACTCTCAAAACGAATCGTTCTTTCATCTTCAAAAATTGTTGACCGGGCACACCACGTGGACCGAAGAGCAATCCAAGCTCAACTTCGGGAGCGTCTCGAAGCTCGTCACTCCCGGTGATACGAGCGACAGCAAGTTTCTGCTGCATCCGCTCGCGCCCGAAGGAGGCGGCGACCCCTTTCACTCTGGCGGACGCCAATTTGAATCACAGAACGACCCGGACTGGCGGATCATTGCTGATTGGGTCCGCATGGCAAAACCCGTGTCTTAATCGCTTGCCACCGATTTACGTCGCTTCGAGCGATGCTTCCGCGCAAGGAGTGCCTGATGAGAGCAAGGCAAATCGTCCCATTCACCATGATTTGTATTGCCATCTGTTGGATAACATTTGCAAACGCGCAAATGCCACAGCAAAAATCACCGGCGCGGATTTACAACACCGCCAAGCAGAAACTGAAAGAGGGCAAGCAAATATTTGGCGCCACCGTCCTCTCTCCAGACCCCAATATGTACTGCGCCATGGCGAACGCCGGGTACGATTTCTTGTGGATCGAGATGCAGCACAGTCCCCTCACGTTCGAGGACGTAGCTAGAATGATTTGGGCCTGCCGGGGAGCCGCGGCGATGCCCTTCATTCGCGTGCCGGACGCGACGGAGAGCGACATCCAGAAGGCGACGGACCTTGGCGCTCTGGGAATTATCGTTCCCACAGTCGACACAGTGGAGAAGGCTCAGGCGGCAGTGAAGTGGGCCAAATATCCGCCCGAAGGCCGGCGCAGCCAGGGCAACGGCCAATACGGCCCGCTTTACGGGGCCGACTATCGCCAGACCGCCAATGACAACATGGTGGTGGTAATCATGATTGAGACGCCCATCGGCGTCGAGAATGCCGAAAAGATTGCTTCCATTCCCGGGATCGATGTGATCTTCGCGGCGAGCACTGACCTGGGCAACTTTTCCGGCCACCGGCAGGGCGAGAAGGAGTATGAATCCTTGGTCACGCGAATTCACGACGTGACGCTCGAGCACGGGATCAGGCTTGGGGGACCGCAAGCTTGGAAGGATCGCGCGGGATTCACTTTCTTCCAGGCTCCCGGCGAAACCACGCTCCTCCAGCTTGGAGCGCAGGTGAACCTTTCGCGCGCCCCAGCCCAGGTTGGCAGCGCAAAGCCGGGAGTGGCCCCAACGGAAGGGGCCGAGCCGCACTAATTGCCGAGACATAATACAGAGTTTATTTACTAATCACTACTCTACATTTTAGATAAATAGACGGTCGTGGCGGAGGATGTGATGCGTCACAAGTCATCCCGAAGGGGGTGCGGGCTCTGCTTGGAGCCCGCCAGAATATTGACTCTGGCATCGGTGGCATTCTGGCTCCTGGCGACCGCCGGTTGCAGCCATGCTCCTAAAGAAGTCGACGACGCCGCGCTCCGGGCAGGGGATTCGGATGCCGCGAATTGGATCACCTATGGCCGCACGTACTCCGAACAGCGATTTAGCCCCCTCAAGCAGATCGACGAGCAGACCGTAAGCAAGCTGGGTCTCGCGTGGTCCTTCGATTTAGGCACGCGGCGCGGTCTCGAAGCAACTTCACTTGTCAAAGATGGCGTGCTTTACACGACGAGCGCCTGGAGCCTCGTCTACGCGTTCGATGCGCGGACAGGTCAGCTTCTATGGATGTTCGATCCGCACGTCGCGAAAGATCATGCGAAGTTCGTGTGCTGCGATGTGGTCAATCGCGGCGTCGCGCTCTACCGCGGCCGCGTCTATGTCGGCGCGCTCGATGGCCGCCTGATCGCTCTCGATGCCAAGACTGGCGCGGTATTCTGGGAAGTGCAAACCACGCCCAAGGATGGCCCGTATGCGATTACTGCCGCGCCTAGGATCGCGAAGGGGCGTGTATTGATCGGAAACGCCGGGTCAGAGTACGCCGTGCGTGGCTACGTCTCGGCGTACGACGCGGAAACGGGCAACCTGATTTGGCGGACGTATACCGTGCCCGGCGACCCGTCGAAGCCGTTTGAATCCGAGGCCATGCGCCGAGCGGCGGCCACGTGGTCAGGTGAATGGTGGAAGGCCGGCGGTGGTGGAAGCGTGTGGGACGCGATGGTGTACGATCCAGAACTCGACTTCGTATACTTCGGCACAGGAAACGCATCGCCCTGGTACGACCGGCTGCGAGGCAAGGGCGATGATCTCTACGTCGCTTCCATCGTCGCGCTCCGAGCCGACAACGGCGAACAGGTCTGGCACTATCAGACAACGCCGGGAGACAATTGGGACTACGACGCGACGCAGCCGTTGATGCTGGCCACTCTTACCATCAACGGCCAGCAACGCCGTGTCGTGATGCAGGCGAACAAAAACGGATTTTTCTATGTCCTCGACCGAGAGAAAGGCGCGCTCATTTCGGCGCACCCTGTTACACCGATTAATTGGGCCACGGGCATCGATTCCTCCGGGCGGCCCATTGAGAACGATGCAGTCCGGCAGCTCAAAGACGCGAAAATTGTAATGCCTTCGCCGGAGGGCGCCCACAACTGGCACCCCATGTCGTTCAATCCCACCACGGGATTGGTATACCTTGGGGTTCTCAACGATACGGCCGTTCACGCGGTGACCTCCGACTTCAAGATCAACCTGCATGACCAAATCACCGGGGCTGACCGGTCCTACATTGGGCCGGTGCGTGACCAGTGGCTAAAGATGGTCTCCACGGGACGGCTCGTGGCCTGGGATCCAGTGGCCCAGAAAGAAGTGTGGCACGCCGATCTTCCCGACCCGAAGAGTGGGGGAACACTCACCACCGCCGGCAACCTCGTATTTCAAGGGCGCGCGGACGGAACCCTCGTCGCTTATCGCGCGACCGATGGCAAACAGCTATGGGAGTTCGACACCGGGATCGGCATCGCCGCGCCGCCTATGACGTACGAGGTAAACGGCAACCAGTACATCGCGGTTCTTGCCGGATGGGGCGGACCGATGGTCCTGAACAATCGGCCTGTCGGCAAGGGCAAAGTCGGACCTGGACTACTCTTGTCGTTCGCACTGGGAGGCTCGGCGCCGCTCACTCCTTTCCAGCGAAAAATTTTTCCAGTTCCAATGCCGACATTCCGGGTTGCGGCGACCGCGCCAGTAATTGAAAAAGGCCGCGTACTCTTCGCCATGTATTGCGGCCGCTGCCACGGTGGAAACGTAGTGAGTGGCGGATCGGTGCCTGACTTACGTTATGCCGAAGAGCCCACGCACCAGATGTTTGAGGAAATCGTGCGTGGCGGCGCACGCCGGGAGTTCGGCATGCCGTCATTCGCGGAGGACCTCACTTCAGAGCAAGTTCGATTTATTCATGCATACATTCTCGACCGCGCTCGTGACTCAGCCAAAGCAGACGCCGCGCGCCGGTAGCTCGCGCTCCCCAGATATACAGTCTCCAAAGGGCATCACTGGCAGCTGACGAGAGCAGTCTTTTCCTATCCAAGTCATTATTTTTCAACAAGATAAGAAATCACCGTGGCTGAGGTCACATCAAAACTCTGTTCCCAGGACTGGAAGGTGCAAATTAAGGCAACATAAGGGTTTAAGGTC
>Ga0208988_1000043_pt1 | contig 12703 bp, 13 predicted proteins | sample MedBloCARef_M1_FD_187850 | JGI IMG/M metagenome (GOLD analysis project Ga0208988, IMG submission 187850) | Forest soil microbial communities from El Dorado National Forest, California, USA - Mediterranean Blodgett CA Ref_M1 (SPAdes) (version 2) | ecosystem: Environmental > Terrestrial > Soil >... | reverse complement strand
GATGCCCGAAGCCTGCGGCTCGACGACGCCCAGCACCATCTGCACGGCAATCGCGGCATCCACGGCCGTGCCGCCGCGGCGCAACACGTCGAGCCCCGCGTCGACTGCCAGCGGATGGGCGGCAGCCGCCATGGACTGTGGCGCGGCAAGGCAGGCCGGGCCCCTGCCCGCGCCCAGCAGCAGCAGTGCAACGGCTATGAGCCGGCGCAACCTCATGCGCGGCGTGCCACGATGAACAGGCGGCGAAAGGGAAACAGCGTGATGCCGTCCGAGCGCATCGGATAGGCCTCGGCGAGCAGCTTCGCGTAGGTGTCGTAGAAGCCGGCGCGCTCGGCTTCATCCAGCACCGCCATGTAGGGCCGCAGGCCAGTGCCGGCTGTGTACTGCGCCACCGGATCCTTGCCGGTGAGCACTTGCTGATAGATCGATTCCCAGACGTCGAGATCCGAGCACAAGGGCTTCAGCACGTCGTAGTAGCGCCCGGGCTCGAACACCGAGCGGATGCCGCCCACCTTGGCGAGCTTGTCGCGCCACGGTCCCGCCTGGGCCGCCTGTCGCATCAGCGCATGCGACGGCGCCTCGTGGTTGCGCGGCATCTGGATCGCGAGCTGGCCACCCGACGGGAGAAGCTTCAGCAGGCCGGGGAACATGTCGATATGGCCTTCGACCCATTGATAGGCGGCGTTGCTGTAGAGGATCGACGGCGGCAGGCCGGGCTTGAAGTGCGCCAGGTCGCCGGTGGTGAAGGTGACGCGCTTGTCGGCCGTCTGGCTGCGCGCCTTGGCGAGCATCTCCTCCGAGGAATCGATGCCGACGATCGGCGCCGCCGGAAAACGCTCGGCCAGGATGCGGCTGATGTTGCCGGCGCCGCAGCCGAGATCGTAGATCGCGTGGCCTGGCCGGGCGCCGTTGGCCGGATCGAGACGGCCCATGAGGTCGAGCGCGGGCCTGAGGCGCGCGTCGGCAAACTTGAGATAGAGGTTGGCGTCCCAGATCGGGGCTTTCACGTCGTTCACGATCACTTCTCCTCGAATGCAGCGTCGACGGGCACGCGATAGGCCATGGCGATCTTGTTGCCCTTCTGCGCGGCCAGGACGACGGCCATGAATTCCTCGTGCATCTCCTCGCTCATGCCCTTCTGCCGCGCCATCGTGCCGTGCGAGGCGATGCAATATTCGCACTGATTGGTGATGCTGACCGCGAGATAAACTAATTCCTTGGTGAGCGGATCGAGCTTGCCCGGTGCGAAGGCCGCCTTCATTTCCGCTGCGAAGGATTCCATCACCGCCGGATGGCGGGCCAGCGCCTTCCAGACATTGTTGATGTTGGCCGGATCGATGCCGCGCGCCTGGGCGATGCCTTCGACGACGGCCTTGGCGCGCGGGTTCATGTCCTTGTACTCGGTGAGCTTGGCCATGCTTACTCCACCAACAAAAAGGGCCGTCTCCCCCGTGAAGGGTAGCGGTGTCAACATGCCTGCCGGCAGGCGTCGCACCGCAGACTTCGATTTGGGGTTTCCGGTATTTCCGGCGTTTCCGCCGGTGGTTTCTCGTCAAACAGCGCCGGGTCGTCGCATCGCATGGCGGCACGTGTCAGGAGTTGGCGCAGTTAGCGCAGTTAGCGCAGGCCATTTTGGGCGACGGAAAACGTTGGTGGCCAAAACGTTGGTCGCCGGCCGGGGGTGTCTACAGTTGTCATTGCCGGCCGAGTAACTCCGCCCTGGAGCAAAGCGCCTGTCCTGAGCGAAGCCGAAGGAAAGAATCTCGTCGCCGCTTGCAACTGGCGTGAGATCCCTTCGACTACGGTCGGCGCAGGTCTTCGCTTCAGCGCGGATCAGATCCGCGCGACTCAGGATGACAGGGAAGAGAACGCGCATGTGCCAATCCTCTTTTCGTAAGGTCAGCAGACATACGCCACAACATTGCTCAGTTCTGTCAAGCGCCAAGCGTCGTCGGCGAGCAGAATAATACTTGCGTACCGGCATAGAGGGCGCGGGAGAGCGCAGAGCGTCGGTCGCACACCATGAGTGGGGCCGCGCTCGGCCGCGATGACAGCAAAATGCTGTCAGGCCTCCCTGAGATCACGCGCGGGCTGAAGACGCTCGCCAGGGAGCTCGACGTGCCCGTGCTGGCGCTGAGCCAGCTCAGCCGCGCCGTCGAGCGGCGGACCGACAAGCGGCCGCAACTGTCGGACCCGCGACTCCGGCACGATCGAGCAGGACGCCGACGTGGTGATGTTCGTCTATCGCGACGAGTTCTGCCTCGAACGCAACGGCGGCGCCGGAAGGCTGAGATCCTCGTGGCCAAGCAGGGCCACGGTCTGACGGGCGTGGCCCTGCTGTTCGACGGGGCGACGAGGCCTTGTGACCAGGTACCATGTGAGCCGCGACAACAATCCTAGAAGGTCACGGAGCAGGCGTAGTAGAGTTTGACGTGCTGCACGCTCCAGCCTTGCTGGACGATTTGCCTGACCGGACTTAGTCAACCGCGCAAGAGCTGAAGTGGGCGGCCGTCATCGAGCCACAGCGGGATCAGAAGCCACGGATCGCCTCGACTATGAGGATCGGCATTATTTCGGATACGCATGGTCTTCTTCGCCCTGAGGTCACCGACCGACTCGCGGGCGTCCACTACATCATTCATGCTGGCGATATTGGCCGCCCTGAGGTGATTTCAGAACTACGTAAAATCGCACCGATAACGGCAATAAGGGGAAACATCGATAGAGGTGAGTGGGCCGCTGAGTACCCGCACACAGCACTCGTGAAGCTCGGCGGTCGGTCCATTTATGTGCTTCACAACCTCAAAGAGCTCGGTCTCGATCCCACGGCGGCCGGGATCGATGTGGTAGTATCGGGTCATTCGCATCGGCCGAAAATCGAGACCGTCGGCGGCGTGGTCTACCTCAATCCCGGAAGCGCCGGGCCACGCCGTTTCAGCTTGCCCATTGCACTCGCGACGCTTGAGCTAACCGGCGATGCGATTTGGCCGTGCATTCATGAAGTTGCAAAGATGGCCCCTCGGCGATAGCGACGTTTCCCAAGCTCGCGGGAATGCTCGCAGGGATGGAGCTGACTCGTGCCGCCAATAAGAGCTTGCGGCACGGTGGTCCGGGACTGATGTCCTGGGCTGTGGCCAACACCCGCGTGGCTGGATCGTCACCCGCGCGGGCGAGAAGGTCGCCGGCATGGCAAGGCCCAGTGTCTTGACCGATCCGTAACGGTGTGGCGCTCATCGTGAATGCTCTCGACCAGCCGGGCATTGGCGGGCAGGGCAGGGTGGGTGGCATCACACAGGGCTGGAAGCTGCTTGATTCGATGTAGGTTTGATGCACCGTCGACACCGCAGGTTGATTGGGCTTTGTGCGAGCGGCGCACATAGGTGGAGGAGCAACCATGAGCGGAAAGGGAACAGTGCTGGTGACCGGCGGGTCGGGCTTCATCGGCAGCTGGTGCGTCATCGAGCTGCTGCGGCAAGGCTATGCCGTGCGCACGACCTTGCGAAGTCTTGGTCGCGAGAGCGCAACTCGCGCTGCCATCGGCAAGCAGGTGGATGCACAGGATCGTCTGCGTTTCTATGCCGCGGAACTCACAACAGATGCTGGTTGGGACGCGGCCGCCAGCGGCTGCGACTACATCCTCCATGTCGCGTCACCGGTTGCTGTGTCCGAACCGAAGAACCCCGACGAGCTCATCGTTCCTGCCCGCGACGGCACTCGACGTGCTATAGCCGCTGGGCTCAAGGCAGGTGTGAAGCGCGTGGTCCTGACCTCATCTGTGGCGGCGGCCAGCCCGCGTGCCAGCGCACGCGAGAGCGTTAGCGACGAAACGGTGTGGACCGATCTCGACGATCCCAAGGTAAGTGCCTATGCCCGCTCCAAGACCTTGGCCGAGCGCGCCGCCTGGGATCAAGTTGGAGCTTCAGGTGGTGCTACGACGCTGGCTACCGTGAATCCCGTCGTAGTGCTCGGGCCGGTCCTCAGTCGCGACTATTCCGCATCCGTCCAGCTCGTAGAACGCCTGCTGTCCGGCAGAGCACCTGGTTTGCCACGGCTGGGCTTTGGCATCGTCGATGTGCGCGACGTCGCCGATCTTCATATCCGCGCGATGATCGCGCCGGAGGCGGCGGGCCAGCGGTTCATCGCGGCCAGCGACTTTGCGTGGCTGGCCGATGTGGCGGCCCTATTGCGGGCCCGCCTTGGCGAGGCGGCTAACAAAGTCCCGACGCGTAAGGTCCCTGACTTTGTCTTGCGGCTTGCCGCGCTGTTCGACAGGAGCCTGGCGGCCGTGGCGCCGCGCCTGGGTGAAAAGCGGGCGTTCAACTCGGCGAAGGCGCAAATAATGCTTGGCTGGCGGCCGCGTCCGTTGGAAGAAACGGTCTTAGACTGCGCCAGGAGCTTGATCGCTACCGGCGCAGTCTGAAGCGAAATCATCAACTTGTTCGGCATCAAAGAACCCCCAAGTTGGCCTTGAGCGATTTCGACTATGCGGCCGCTGATTGGTCAATGTCTGGCCGGCATCGCCAAGGCCTGGGAGGCAGCGGGCGAGGTTGCTACCGCCGCGGACTATAGCGAACAAGCCCAGCACACCTTCGATGAGCTGAGGCAGCCGTCGAACCCATCTCACGGGCAGCATCTCATGACTTGTTTTCGCGTGGGGCCACGCGGTAGCGCCACGTGCAACCTCTGCTTCGGCGGGGATTTACTTACAACAGGCAGTTAAGGCGGGCCGGCGGGCTTCGTGGAGAGACCGATGCCGATGGAACGACCGAGTATACTCGTCGGTAAGTGCTATCGAGACACGTTCGGTGCCATTTATAGAGTTGACGGATATGACAGCAAGGAAGTTCGCTATGCCGTCTATGACTTCACTAGCCGCGGAAGGTTAACCGAGCGGCATAATTCCGACACGTGGGCCGACTTCCTCGCAGACCTGCAAAGCGAGGTTGAATGCCCACAACCGGATGCTTCGACCGACTAGCAGGGCGTTGCGAACGCCCTACTAAGCTGGAATTGTGATTCGAGATGCTGGTCGGGCTGGAGGCCAGCATCGATGACCAAGGCCTATTCGGAAAGATCTTCGTATTCGTGCGGTTGTTGAGGAGGTATCTGGTGGCATGAGTCGCCGCCAGCTACTGCAGGGCTGCAGGTCATTTCCCATCGTGAACGGACTACGCTCTAGCGGGGCGGCGCGGGAGTCGGCCTGGCCGGCGGAACGGTGGCCGTTTCCGGCGGCGCGGTCTTGCGACGCTCGGTCTTGGTGTAGTCCGGCAGGGCCATCAGCGCGTCTTGGGTAAGCGACGTGGTCAGCACCACCGACGTGTCTTCCTGGCCGAACGTCAGGTCGCTCCACTTCACCCCGACGTCTTTGGACCCGACGCCGAGGAAGCCGCCGACCGAAATGATGACGACAGTGATTTTGGAGTCCTTGTCGACGTAGATCTCATTGATCTTGCCGATCGATTCCTTGTTCGCGTTGCGCACCTTGGTGCCGAGCAGCGCGCTGGCCCCCATATCGCCGCTGGCGTTGAAGTCACCGGTCGACATCGTGCGCTCGACAGGTGCGACCTCCCGCACCGGAGCTCCTGGCGACGGCGGAGTCGGTTGCGTCGGCGCGGTTTGGGCGTCGGCGCCGGCCGCGGCACAGCTCAGAAAGGCTGCGAGGACGATAGGTTTGAGCATGTCTTAGCTCCCTGTAAGAGGCAGACAAAACCCTAACGGCCCTGCTGGGAGCGAGTTGCTCAAGAAAAGAGCAAAATATGATGCCCTCACGCGGTCGGCAGGCAGGCATCGGTATGGAATCGTTCCAGATCGGACCTGTTTCGACCGGCTTCATCTTTATCTTTCCCGACTTTGGTATTCCCTGCTCCCCAGCCGCCGCCCTTAGATCAGTTGCGCCGCCTCGGCCACGTCGCTGACCTCGATGAACGGCCGGCCGCCCGCAATCAGATCGTCGTCGGTGTTGGAGATCGCCGCCACCGGTGCTTCCACAGCGGCGTGTCGGGGTGGCCGTCGTCCCTCGGCGTGGAAGGCATGGATCAGCGGTGCGCGCAGCGCGCTTCCGGCCGGCCATGCCGCGCGAGAATCCCGCGGAACGCTGCCTCAATGCCTTCGTTTGTTACTGCACGAGCGTGCCGTGGAAACGTGATAACTGTCCCCCTGGGCAGCGGCTCTCCCACATGGTTTGCCAGCCAAGTGTAGACAGCTTGCGCCGGCTTGGTCGCGCGCAGCCTGCCCGCTAAATGATCGCGCCATGGAGCTCAATGACCTGATCGAGGCCTTCTTCGTCATTGCCTTTCTCGCGAGCGCGATCCTGCTCGCCCTCGGGCTCTGGCGGCGCCGGAAGTGACGCGGGGACTGGCGGAATCGCGTATTTTTGTTGCTGCGATTCTCTGAGCGGCGGTCGGGGTCGGCCTGCATCCATCATCATATTGTGGATGCGGGCCGGCTTCCGCTCAGGCCTTAGCCTCGCTGCACCACCGGGCACGGTGTTCAAATGCAACGGGGAGCCGCTTCGGAGCAAGCAATGGCTGACCGCCTCCGCGTGCAGGCGATTAACGCTGTGGGCCAACGAAGAGGCCGTATCATCGAGATCGAACACGTCGCAACAGGCGGGCGTTTCCATGGCTCTGCCCAACGACTGGAGCGCATGCTCCAGCGGATCGATGGTGAGTCGGATCAGGGTCGGGCGTGGGCGCCAGACAGGACTTCTTAACGTCAACGTTTGTCTCGGCGGCCGTTGCGAAGGTGCATGCGCTCATTCTTCTTGAAAGTCGCGAAGGCTTTCTACGGCTTCCTTCCAATACTCTTCCGCCACCTTGATGACCTCGTCGGTCGCCGGACACGTTCGGCTGAGACGATCCAGGCGAGCATGCGCTGCCCGTTCCGCGGCTTTCAGTCGGTTCAGTTCTTCATTCGCAGGGAACATCGCTTTGATCTCCCTGACAGGCCACTTAGGCACAACGAGCAAGCATGGGCAGCGGTTGCTCAACAATGGGCGCGTCTTTACGATCCATCCGAGCAGCTCCTACGATGGAGCAGCTACCAACGCATTGCGGCGCCGGAACACTCGGCGCCGCTATTTACTGGCCGGGCTACCACGGGCAGTCCAAACCTAAGATTTAGAGACGTCCCATCAGCAACAGGACCACGACGATAATCAGGATTAGGCCCGCGCCGCCGCTGGGGTAGTAACCCCACCCGGTACTATACGGCCATCTCGGCAGAGCACCGATCAGAATCAGGATCAGAATGATCAGCAGAATGGTGCCCAGCATGACCTGTCCTCCCTAGTGAGATCTTTCTCGACCAATTCGCTCGTTCGTCGAGGCACGCTTTTCCTCGGGCTGCCCCCGACCTGGCGGCCGGGTAGTCTGTTTGGCGACTAGTGAACGTTTAGGATGCAACGGCGTTGCGACCGGCAACCTGGCCCTGTGCGAAGTCGGATAGGGGAAGTGGGTAGAATGACGCTACCTACGTTGGGCACTTCTAAAACGAGCGGTAGGCACGTCGGCTGCCTGTCCCCAGGCCGGGGCTCTCGACCCAAGCCTGGCGACGCAACCATAGGACGGCTCCGGTATTCCCTTAATTGTGCTGGAGAGATTGCTGCGGGAATTGGCGTTCCCCGGCTGCGGGTGCCTGGCGCGGGCCAGCAAGGTCGCCACTCTGGCACCTAAGCGGGGCCTTGTTGGCCCCAGCCTCTCCGCCCCGCAATGGGGGTCCAACATGGTGCATCCATCGCAGACGGGCTTACGACAGCCGAGCGATCACCGCCCCGGAAACTGGCGCGACGTCGTGGGCCTTCTCATAGCTCTGATCGGGTTTGCCCTGGTGATCGGGGCCATCACACTGACGATCTAGCCAGCTTCGCTGAGCGCCTAGCGGCGGTGCCTGGCGGCGGGGTGTCTGTCTCGCGCTCGCGCAAGAGCACAACAGAAAGCCCCCGCAGTGTCACCCGCGAGGGCCTTCAGTGTCACCTTACGATTGCCTTAGGCCGCCTCAGCAAGCTACTCGCTGCACCAGTGCCCAACCATATCGATTGTCCCTCGCTGGGGAGCCTCCGAAGGCTTCGCGCGTTACTCTCTCCAGTGTGGGTGAGGCTTCACTGGGAGGAAAACAATGAGAGCGGCGTTTGCGGCGCTCTGCCTTGCCGCCTTGGCCGCGTGCGATAGCAATACGTTCGCACGCCCGCCGAACGGCTCAATCTCTGATGCTTTGCAGCGGGGGATGACGGAACAGCAGGTGGCCGAACTAAGCAATAATCGGGTGCCCGACAGGGTGGTAATGAAGACCTGTGGCACCGAGACGCCGGCGCCATTTCCTTGCAAGGTTTACATGTACGATAGGGGGCTACGGGCCGGTCACTATGACCCGAAGCTCTCGGTCGTTTTCGAGGATGCCAGGGGTCAGTGGGTGGTCAGCCAGTGGCTCTGACACTATGTGCCGCTGGCGCTCCTAGCTCGCATCACCGTCTGCCGGCTCACGCCCTGCTCTCTCGCCACAGCCGATACGCTGGCCCCGGCCTCTAGCTTGTCCACCAGGTCCTGATGCACATCCTGGCACAATATGTGCGCCTGTCGGAGCTGCCGGCGGACCTGTTGCCGACGCTGCGCTTCTGACCGCCCCGCCACGGGGAACCTCCCTCGCCATCCGGCGTTCACCGGCTCGAATCCAAACAGCCCAGGGAGTGACGCCATGCGCAACTCTGCCACCCACAGCAGCAAGGACCCGGCCAAGGAAATCGCCCTCCTGAAGACCCAGCTCGAAGAGCTGTCCGAGGCCGTCAACGGCACGGGCAGCTCGATCCTGGCGCGCGGCGAGGAGGCGCTCGAGGAAAGCCTGCGGTCGGCGCGCCAGCTGATCGCCAAGTACGGCGACACCGCCAAGGCGATCGCCCAGGATACAGTGAAGCTCAAGGACAAGGCCGCCGACACGCTGATCGAGCAGACCGAAGCAAGGCCGCTGACCACGCTGACGGCAATCCTCGGCATCGGGTTCCTGGCCGGCTGGCTTTGTCGTCGCCGCTGAGCGGCCGGCCGGAGACGTGCCGCGACTGGATCTTCCGCAAGATCGGACAACTGGCACCGTCGGGCGCCTATGCCATCACTATTGTGCACGGAGGGGGCCAGGCGGAAATCCATTGCGCATTCGCCAACGAAGCCGACGCCACGGCCTTTGCGACAGCCATGGACGCAGAAGTCGTCGGGCGATACCCAGGGTACGCCAGCCAGCGCCTCCTTCCGCTTCGATCATGCGGCCGCTTCGACACTCGAAGGTGCGCTCCCCCGCCACCACGTTTGAGTGCAAAACGTAGCCAGCGGGACAGGCTAGACACCGCGGTAAAATCGCGAAGGCTCGTCTGAGGCGCGGCCGATTTGTTTCGACCGGAAGTAAAGGTCACCCCGCGATCGCTTGGTCCATCTACCTAGCGGGTGGTGTAGACAGTCGTCGTCGCTGGCGCCGGCTGAGTGTAAACGACTGAGCCGGCAGGCGCTGGCGTCACCACCGTGGCTGCAGGGGCCGGTGCAGGCTGCACGATTCGCTCTTGCCTAACGCTGCACGCCGCCAGTCCGACGCTGCAAACAGCAGCGACAATAATTGGAAAGCATTTCATATGAAGCTCCCTGTAGCTCTCGATCGGCAACGGCAGCGAAGCCTCGCGGTTGCCCCGATCGCGCTGCGGCGTCAAAAGGCCCGCCAGTCGGCAAAGACGGGCGGGCCAGTTGGAGATCCGGAATCACCAGTAGGTAGGCGCGTTGTAGTACTTATCGACTTGTCGGCCGTCAGGGGAAGCCTTCGTTCACACCATAGGTGGGTGCATTCTCGAGCATTTCCTTGTCGAGATTGACGACGTAGCGCGCAGCCGGTCATCGCTGACCGCGCGCGCTACGCGCCGCTCGCCCGTGCCTTGGCGGCTTGAGCCCGTCGTCGCGCCTCGCCGGCTTGTGCCAACGCCTCGCGGTTATCGTCACCCACCCACATGAATCGTTCCCGCCATCGTTCGTCGGCGGCGCCTTGCGCCCAGGTCTCCGGCCGCTGCACCGTCGTCCGAGGCAACCAGGCACGCTCCAGGAGCTCCAGCGCCCCACCGACGATCTTGTATTGCATCTCCACGTCCCAGGGCTTGCCGCAGGGATTGCCGAGGGGAAAATCCACGAACAGGAAGCGCGGCACGCCGCACTCCTCGACGATATCCCGGGCGGAGCCGACGATGACCGTCGGGATGCCGGCGGCCTCGAGGTGTCGTGCGGCCAGACTCACGGTCTGGTGGCAGACGGGTCAAAGCGGGACGAGGAGCGCGATATCGACGCCATCCTCACGCATCCAGGCTTCGATCCGAGGGGCGTCCTGCTCGAGCGTCAGCCGCTGGCTGTAGTCCGTCGGGACTCCGTAGAACCTTGGGCTGAGCGATCCCACGTGCCCGGCCTCGACATGTTCCGCGAGGCGCGCCAGGGGCAGATAGGTTTCCGGGTCGTCGGTGTGGGTCGCTTCGCGGTCCCACGACTTCTCGGTGAAAAGTCGCCCGCTCTCGCCATTCGGTGCAGCGAACAGCTTGGTGGCGCGCGGCGCTCCGCCCGGCGCCCGGTCCGCCGTCGTCACCACCCCGATACGGCATCGGGACAGTGGTTTGGTCAGCCGCGAGAAGGGTACGTCCTCGTAGTGTGCCCAACGATACGGCCGGTCGTAACCGCAGGCGCTGTAGTACTCGCGGCTCTTGTCGATGTAGCTGACATAGCTCCGGTGACTTATGCCTTGTGCCACCACACGGTCCCCCCTGCCAGGAAGGTCAGCCCCCGGAAGCGCCTCGAGCTCAAGCGCGCCCGCGGAAAGGTCGGCAGCCCTCCTGATCGCCCTCAACTTAGGCGAACCTCTGCAAGGCGCCAAGTCTGGGGCGCCAGGTCTGTGCCGCCAAGCCGTCTGGACCGATCCGAATAATCTGCGTCGCGGATCGAGTCGTGAACGGACCTTTCCGCTAAAATGGGTTAAAGCCTGGGTAATCGGGGGGCGAGACGGCGTCCGGTGGCCAGAGAGGCCACAGGGACTGCACGTATTGGGGGAATTCCAAATGTCAGGTCATTCCGGGCGCGGCTTGCGTCCGTCCAAATGGGGCTTTTCGCGCCGTGGCCTGCTCAGGAGCGGCGCCGGGCTCGGTGCATTCCTATGGGTGCCGCGCATCGCTCGCGCCGCCGACCCTCATCAAGAGCATATGAGTCCGACGCTCGGCATCGTGCCGCGCAAGCCACCGCCGGCCATGGATGCGCCGCTCATCGAGCCGGAGGTGCGGCGCTCCGCCAACGGTGTCCTGCAGACCTCGCTGCGTTGCGCTTACACCTACCGCGACGTGGGCGGCGTGCGCCTCTACGTCCGCACCTACGAAGGCTCCTCTCCCGGTCCGACCTTGCGCATGAAACCGGGCGAGACCCTGAAGATCCGGCTGGCCAACGATTTGCCGCCGAACCGCGACCTGATGCCGATGGACGTCAGCAATCCGCACCAGTTCAACAACACCAACTTCCATTTCCACGGCTCGCACACCAGCCCGAGCGGCATCTCCGACAACGTCATGCGCTCCATGGTGCCGGGCGAGAGCTACGACATCGAGATCACGCTGCCCAAGGACCACACCAAGGGCACCTACTGGTACCATCCGCATCACCACGGCAGCGCCGACATCCAGATGGCGAGCGGCATGATGGGCGCCATCGTCGTCGAAGGCGACTTCGCCGACGTGCCGGAGATCGCCAGCGCCAAAGAGCGGGTGCTCGTGCTCGCTCAGGTCGTCTACGACGCCCGCGGCATGATCGAGAATTTCGAGACGCTGTTTCCCGAGACCGCGACGCGTTTTCTGACCGTGAACGGCCAGCGCCGCCCGACGATCCAGATGCGGCCCGGCGAGGTGCAGCGTTGGCGCATCCTGAATGCCGCCTACCAGGACGACATGCTGCTCGACCTGGAGAAGCATGACCTGCACGCCGTCGCCTATGACGGCATCCCGCTCGGCGCCCTGGAGACGATGAAGCAGCATCTGATCCTGCCGGGGCAGCGCGCCGACATGCTGGTGCAGGCGGGTGCGCCGGGCACCTACGAGCTGCGCGCCCTGCCGTATGACCAGGGCCACCCTTCGCCGGTCGGGCCGCTGGCGCGCGTCGTGGTCTCGGGCGAGCCGATGAACATGACGTTGCCGACGGCTCTGCCCAAGCCGCCGCTCGAGGCGATCGGGGATTCGGAGCTCACCGGAAAACGCACCGTGGTCTTCTCGGGGATCGCGCCGGAGGCCGATGCCGCGGGCCACTGGCAGGAGTTCGGTTTCCTGGTCGACGGCAAGAAGTTCGACCCCACGCGCATCGACCAACGGGTCAAGCTCGGCGCCATCGAGGAATGGACGATCCAGAATACCCACGAACACGACGATCACGCGTTCCACATCCACACCAATCCATTCCTGGTGACGAAGTTGAACGGCAAGCCGCTGGCCACGCCGCAGTGGCGCGACACCGCCATCGTCGAGCGCAAAGGCGGAACGCTCACTTTCCGCAGCCGCTTCCTCGACTACACCGGCATCTACATGCTGCACTGCCATATGATGAACCATGAAGAGATGGGCATGATGCAGTCCGTCGAAGTCTACAGGGACTGACGGCCGGCGACGCGCTTTCCGGCGGGCGGCCCGGACTAGAGCAAATCTCGTTTGGATGGAATCATCATC
>Ga0208988_1000042_pt1 | contig 12762 bp, 11 predicted proteins | sample MedBloCARef_M1_FD_187850 | JGI IMG/M metagenome (GOLD analysis project Ga0208988, IMG submission 187850) | Forest soil microbial communities from El Dorado National Forest, California, USA - Mediterranean Blodgett CA Ref_M1 (SPAdes) (version 2) | ecosystem: Environmental > Terrestrial > Soil >... | reverse complement strand
CGGGACGGATTGCTATTTCAACGATCGCACGGAGTGCGCCAATCAAGGCAGCCACCGTTGTGTCGACAATCCGAGCTATATCGGCAATGCGAACGCGCGCGCCCAAGGATCCGTCGGCCGGTATCACAAAACCCGCGATTAGCCCAGGCTTCTTGGTTGATCGTGCGCACGGAGCTGGGCCTTGGCCATTCAGCGATTGCGCTGGCAGATCTCATCGCCGTTCGTCTCATGTTTCCGCCGCGTGGTCATTGTAATCAACGATCGCAGGAGCCGCCGATGGCAGCAGATTGGATTGCGCTCGACCGACGGTCGTTTCTGAACGCCGTGGGACGGACAGGCGCCGCGCTCACAGTTCCGACCTTACGTTGGGGTGCGGCAATCGCGGGGCAAAACGCCGCACTGTTGCCGGTTGCGGCGCGGGCCGCAACGGCCGAGACACTGCTCCAGCCGCCGGAGATTCGAAGCAAGAACGGCGTTCTCGAGGCGACCATCACGGCTGCGCCCGGGCGGGTCCGGCTGGGCGACTATGCATTTCCGGGATCTCTTTATAACGGGGCCTACATTCCGCCGGTGCTGCGCTCTCGCGTCGGCGACACGATGCGGATCACGTTCCAGAACAATCTCCCCGACGATCCCTCCAACCTGCATTACCACGGCTTGGTCGTGTCGCCGCAGGGACGCAGCGATAACGTGTTCGTCCATGTGCATCCGGGACATGACTTCAAATACGAGGTGCGCATTCCGGACAACGGCCGGCAAGGGCCAGGCCTCTTCTGGTATCACCCGCACGCGCATGGCGTGGTCGCCAAACAGATGCTCGGCGGCATGTCAGGCGCCCTTGTGATCGATGGTTCCGAGCAGCTCTTTCCGATCCTTCGTGACTTGCCGGAACGATTCTTCCTCATGAAGCACGCGGAAATCGGTGACGGCAATCAAATCATCTCGATCAATGGGCAATTGAATCCGATGGTGCCGATCCGGCCCGGCGAGATGCAGTTTTGGCGGATTGCCAATATCGGCGCCACGCTCTTCATCAAAATGCGCATCGCCGGCATGCCGCTCTATGTCGTGGCAACCGACGGCCACCCGCTGTCGCAGCCGCAAAGGCTCACCGAGTTCTTCCTCGGTCCGGGTCAGCGGATCGATACCATCGCCATCGGTCCGGAGCCTGGCGAATACGCCATGGGGACGATCGCGTTTCAAAACGAGGCTTGGCGGAAGCCGGACCCTGCCCAGGGGCTGGCGACAATCGTGGCTGAGGGCTCGCCGGCGACGGGAGTAGGTATCGAAGCAGAAGTCATGCGGCAACGTGTTCAGGGCGAGCGCTGGATCACCGAGGTGCGGTCCGCGCCGATCGCCCGGCGCCGGACGCTCGAATATTCAAAGACGCCCGACCGGCACACCTTCATGATCGACGGGCGCGTAACGGACGAAAATCGCGTCGACGAGATCGTGAAGCTAGGCAACACCGAGGAGTGGACCGTCGTCAATACGGACCAGCAATATCACAGCTTCCATATCCATCAGACCGCGTTCCTGGTGACCGAGATCAATGGCGTACCCCAGAACGAGGACAGCCTGCGCGACACATTCTCAATACCTCCGGCAACCGATGCTGGGCCCGGCGTGTTGAAGGTCGTGATCCCCTTCACCGACCCGGTGATCGTCGGCCGTTTCGTCTATCACTGCCATGCCGTGGACCATGAGGATAAAGGCATGATGGGGATCGTCGAAGTCGTCGCCTGACCAGCACGAGAACTTTGCAGAAGAGTTGGACCAGCGCATCCTGACCAAGGGTGCGCGCTCCCAGGAGGACGAAACCGCGCGGCGGATGTTCGTGCTGCAATATGTGCAGCCGGGCCTCGCCGGGCTGATGGACGGGTCGGTTTCGACGCTGGCGCCGCTGTTCGCCGCCGCCTTCGCGACCCACAGCACGTGGTCGACCTTCCTGGTCGGGCTCGCCGCTTCGGTCGGCGCCGGCATCTCCATGGGTTTCGCCGAGGCATTGTCCGACGACGGCTCGTTGACCGGCCGCGGCGCGCCGCTGATCCGCGGAGCCGTGTGCGGATTGATGACGGCGCTGGGCGGCCTCGGCCACACCCTGCCCTATCTCGTCGCCGACTTCTGGACTGCGACGATCGCGTCCGTCATCGTCGTCGCGTGCGAGCTCTGCGCGATTTCATGGATCCGCTACTGGTTCATGGATACGCCGTTCCTGCAGGCGACATTCCAGGTGGTCGCCGGCGGCGTGCTGGTGTTTCTGGCCGGGATCATCATCGGAAGCTCATGACGGATTTGAACGATCCAGGCTTAGCCGGAAGGCTTCTGTTCGACCGCCGCGGTCACGCAATGGCGCTCACCTGCCGATCCTGATGGATGCATGCGCAAGTCAACGAATTGGATCGGCGCCTGCCGGCTCCCCTCAGTTCGAATTCTTCGTATATCCGTCTGACAGGGTTTTCATGAAGGCGACGATGGCATTTTCTTCTTCATCGCTCAGGCCGAGATTTCCAAGCTGACGCGTATTCATGTTTTCGGCATATTCGGGCGCCGGCCAGCACGACACTTTCTCGCCCGGGTCATTTGGCCCACACCGCGGCAGGACGTCGCGCGTGTTGTAGAAATGCATGATCTCCTTGAGGCTCTTGAAATAGCCGTTGTGACCATAGGATTTGACGAATCCGTCATACGGCCGCTTGTCGACATTGCGCAGCGTCGGGACCTTGAACTTTCCCTTGAATTTCGCCGCATATTGGGTCCAGCCGGGATCTGGGTTGGGCTGGCCGCTCAACGCATGCGCGCCGGCCAGGAAACCGCCGACCCCCGTGTCGATAAAGCCGGGACCTTCCGGATTGGCCACGTAGCCGCGATGGTCCGGCGCACCCTCGCCATAGAACGGCATCGCGCGGTTGGCCGGGGTGCCGAGATTGCTCGCGGTGAAATCGGTGAACAGCGGCTCCTCGCCCGGGCCGCCGTCGCGATGACATTCGTTGCATCGTCCCTTGCCGCGGAAGAGATCGTAGCCCAATTGCTCTTCCGGCGTGAATTTGGCCGTGTGGCCCATCACCGCGTCAAATTTCGACGAGAACGGGCTGACCTCGGGCGAGCGCTCATAAGCCGCCATCGACAGCGCCATGGCGTCGAACGTCGTTTGCGCAATGCCGCGATCGACGTCGTTGAGATGAACCGGAAGCGGGTCGGCCGGGGCGGCCGGCGCCGGCGCGTCGCATATCCGGTCTACGTCGCCCGGCCAGGTGATCGCAAAGGCCTGCTTTCCCCACACCGCCTCGAACAGCCAGCGATACGGCCGCCCCGACATGCGATAGACCACGCAGGCCGCATCAGGCAGGCCCATTTCAACCGGATTGAGCGGCGGCGCCTGCGCCTGCTCTGCCGCGGGATTGTCGAGCCGCAGCCCGGTGGCTCTCATGTCCCAGAAATTGCCGCCGACGAAATCGCCCTGGCCCGCATTGTAATGAAGCGCCGGCGCAAACGGCGCGTAGGCGTGGCTCTGCGGCTTGCGCTGGCTGAAGCGCGAGCGGACAGACCCCGGATAGGCAACCGTCGTGGCGTTGAGCTCTGAGATCCCCCCGGTGAAGCCGGTCTCGGGCATATGGCAGAATGCGCAGGCCTCGTTCCGGTTGACCGAGAGCTGCTTGTCGTACATCAGCACTTTGCCGAGCAGGACCATGCGTGGGGCGGGATCGGGCGGCGCGTTGCGCAACAGCTCCAAGGTCTGCGCCTCGATCCTGTCGATTTCGCTCTCGACGCGGGAAATTTCCTGTTCGACCGAAGCGGTCGGCGAAGCTGCATCCCGCGGCGCATTCGTTTCCGGTGCTTGACCGGACACGGCGGCGAGCATCCCGCCAAACACCATGACGCTGATCGGGCCGAAGAGGCAGATCGCCGTCGCGGTAGTCGGGGGAATGCGCCGCATGGTCGCTCCGCGCAGGGATCGCGCTGTTGACGGAACGTATGCCGGCTGCCCGGCCAAGACTTTAGCCCTATTGCGATGATTGTTCGGGACTTGCGCTGTTCCTAGGCGAGCGGCGCGGCACATCCCTCCATCGATCGCCGGACGTCGTGGAAATGCCGGTGCAATTGCTCCAGCGCAAAGCCGAGGACAAAGATCCGTTCCACCGCGTCGGCGGGGAGATCCCGCGTCAGACCCTCGCGCCGCAGCGCGGCGACCTCTGCGGCATAGCCGGCGAGCGCCACATCGACCGGGCCGAGCGGTGGCGGGCCGCGACGCGTCAGCAACGCGGCGCTGCTCGCTTGCAGGAAGTCGCGGGTCGTCGCGCTCACGCTTGCCAGGCGCGGTTCGAGCCGCACCCGAAACGCCTCCGGAAGCAGCGCGTCCCCCGCCCGCCCGATCATGACCAGGTCGTGGCGCAGTCGCAGAAGCGTGCGGAGCAGCGGTCCGAGGTCGGGCGCCGCGGCAAAATACGGCATCCGCTCGCGTTTGGCTTCCTCGCCGACTGAATCCAATTGGACGAAGGCTTTGCCGACGCTGTTCTGAACGCGCAGGATCGCCGCCGGGTCCGGCGCCCGTGTAAAGCCCGCCAGCACGTCGGGCAGCACGCCTGCCAGAAGGTTGAGCATGTGGGCGGCGGCGGCGATCGCCAGCCCATGGGCCCGTGCCGGGAACACGACATAAGAAACACCGAGCCCGATGGTGGCTCCAATCGCGACCTCGAGCACCCGATAGAACGCGGACTCGATCGGGGTGACATGGATGATCGTCGGTGCGAGAAGCACCAGGACGGCGGTGAACGGCGCCACATTGAAGCTCTGGTTGATCGCCGCGACCATCGCGAGCGGTGCGATGGCCACCGCAAGGGCCACCAGGAGCCCGATCTCACTCGTATGGGGCACCAGCACCGCGACCGCCCCCGAATAGAGGGCGCCCCCGATCGTCCCCACCAGATAGTCGATGGTGGCCTTCAAGGACCGGCCGACGCTCATCTGCGTCACCAGGACAGCCGTCAATACCGTCCACAGGACGAGAGGCATGTTCAACAGCTGCGAGACCGCGAGGGTGAGAACCGCAGCGACCGTGACCCGCAAGCTCAGGGCAAATTGCACCCGATGGTCGCGCGCCCATTGCGAGGCAATCGAGATGCGGCGGGGGCGGCGCGCACCGTTGGACCAGGGTGTCATCCTGCGGCTATGCGTTTCGGCGTGATGCGCATCAACATGGCGGGGTGAGGCCCGACGGCGCCGACATTGTCGAACCCCCGCCGCACCCCGAGGACGAGATGGCCGGCGCCGGCACGCTGATCAGCGGGCTCAGGCCGCCCGTCCCCCCTGCTTCGGTGGCATTGAGCGGAATCGCGGCGTCGCTGAAGGCAGCGCCGATGCCGGGAGCCAGTGACGCCGGAATGCTCGGCGTCGCAGGCTGTCCCGATGCCGTCGGGCTGCACGTGCCGGCGATGGTGGACGTTCCGAATGCCGACGTCGTCGGCGTCCCGATGGGAGGGATCAATAGCGTGCCGAACTGGGTCACGGCCGGCGTTCCGAACGAAGACGCCACTGGCGGAGCGAACGGCGATGTCACCAGCGGCACAAATGGAATTGTGGTGGACGAGGTCCCCGTGATTCCCGGCAGGGTCCCGGCCGTTTGGCTCGCCGGACAGGCCGCAATGGCGCCCATTGCGCCGGGTTGCATCTGGCCCAAGCCTCCAAGGTTGAGCTGAATGGTCCCCAATGCAGGTCCGCCCGCGGCGCCCCCCAACGAACCGAGAGCGGCCGGTCGCGACGCTCCTCTCGCGGCTGTGCCCGACATGGGCAGACCCTGCGTGAGAGCCGGCCCGGTGCCAAACAACGCGACCATTGCGGCGACAGCCCATATGCGCCCCACCGATCCGATCATAGTCGCATCCGAGCGCGTGCAATCCGCAGGCGGCTCAACAGTCATGTGGAAATTCGTCATCGATCGCTCCAACCAAAGAGATTGAGCCCTTCTTTCGTTCGCGCCATCGCGCACTCATTTTTCACCCTGCGCAACGGCCGTGTTGGCCCGCACCTTGCTGCCGTCGACAAGGTTGACCATCGGATTGAGAATCACCGTGTCGCCCGGCTCGATGCCGTCGCGGACCTCCACCTGGGTGCCCAGATCGCGCGCGACCGCCACGGTCTGAATGTGCACCGTGTCGTTCTTCACGACCGCAACATGCAGCCCGTTCCGATCGGCGAAGACGGCGTCCGCCGGGACGATCAATGATGGCGCCTTGCGCGGGATGTGGAGCTCGACGGTGCAATAAAGTCCCGGACTGAGAACTCCGTTCGGATTGGGGACGTCGATCTCGGTCAACAGGGTACGCGTGCCGGGCGCGAGCGCGCTCGCGATACGCGTCACGGTGCCGTGGAATACCTGGTCCGGCAGCTCGGGAACGCGAACCAGCGCATCGACGCCTGGAGCCAATCCGAATGCCGCCTCTTGCGGAACGTTGACCTGCACCCGGATCACGTCGCTCTGCATCAAATTGAACATGAACGTGGTGCCGGCCTGGACGAGGCTGCCGTTGTCGATGTTTCGCTGGGTGATGACGCCGTCGAAGGGCGCGACAACCCGCTGATACGCCTTTTGCTGGTCGAGTACCCGGATCGCGGCCTGCTGGGCCGCGACATTCGATCGAGCCACTCCGATGGCGGCCTGCTGGGCATCGAGCGTCAGGCGATCCGTATCGCCTTGCTGCAGGGTGACCCATCCCTGCTTGACGAGCCTGTCGTCGCGCTCGTGGGTGACCCGCGCGAGCTCGCGGCTCGCCTGCGTTTGCTCCAACGTGGCTTGAATTTGCGCCAGCGTCGCCTGGGCCTGGGTGATCTGATGATCGAGCTCGGGCGCCGTGATCTCGGCCAGCAGATCGCCGGCCTTGACGTGATCGCCGATGTCGACCTTGCGCGTTTCGATGTAGCCGCTGGTGCGGGCGAAGATATTGGCCGCCGCAAAGGCGAGCGTCGTGGCGGGCTGGTTGATGGTGATCGTGCTATCGCTGGCGTGGACCGGCGCGACCCGAACCTGCGGGACGAAGTCCCGCTGCTCCTGCGCGGTCGTCATGACGTCGCGCACGTTGGCATAGTGCTGCCATGCGCCGTAGGCGAGTCCTCCGGCGAGCGGCAGCAGGGCAGTTATCCCGAGCACCCAGCGGCCGAGCCGGCGCGCCTTACGCCTCACCGGAGGCGTGCCGCGACCGCTCGGCGGCACGATCTCGCGCTCGATATCTTCCCGCGCAAACGAATGACCAACGTCGTTCATGGACTGTCCTCCTTGAATACGCCGTGGTGCGGTTTCCCGTCGTTACGGCGGCGCAACACCGCGAACAGGTAAGGCACGACCAGCAGGGTGGTCGGCGTCGCGAACAGCAGGCCGCCGATGACCGCGCGCGCCAGCGCCGCATTCTGCTCCTCGCCGGCGCCGCCCATCGCCATCGGAACCATGCCGACGATCATTGCGGCCGCCGTCATCAGGACCGGCCTGATCCGTGTGTGGCCCGCGGTGATGGCGGCCTCGAGCGCGGACCACCCGGCAAGCTGCTGCTCGCGCGCGAAGGTGACGAGCAGGATCGAGTTGGCCGAAGCGACGCCGACCGCCATGATGGCGCCCATCAGCGACGGCACGTTGAGCGTCGTTCCGGTGATGAACAGCATCGTGAGGATTCCGCAGAGCGTCGCCGGCAGCGCCAGGATGACCACGAAGGGGTCGCCGAAATTCTGATAATTCACGACCATCAGCAGGTAGACGAACACGGCGGCGAATAGGAGCCCGATGCCGAGGTCGCGGAACGAATCATTCATGCTCTGGATCTGGCCGACGACCTGGATCGAGTTGCCGGGCTTGAGTTCCTTCTGCAGATCGGCGACCACCTTGTTGATCTCGCCCGCGACGCCGCCGAGATCGCGGCCCTGAACGCTGGCGTAGACCTCGAAGAGGGGCTGGATGTTGCTCTGGTTGGTGTTGGTCGGGACCGAGTCGCGCTTGAACGTCGCGACGTTGCTGAGCATTCCAGGAACCGGCGTTCCGGCCGGCGACAGCGCGCTGGAGACCGGCGTGTTGGCGAGATCGCCGAGCGAGCTCACGCGCGGTTCCGGAGTCTGCACCGCGAGGTAATAAGGAATACCCGATGTCGGGTCGGTCCAGAAATTAGGCGCGACCTGCTCGGACGAGCTGAGGCTGATATTGACGTTATTGGCGACGGTGGTCGCGTTTAGGCCGAGCTGGATGGCGCGCGCGCGATCGATCGCGGCGTAGAACGACGGCGCGTCGGTCTCCTGCTGGAGATGCGCATCCGCGATACCGGGAATGGCCGCTATGCGGCGCCGCAGCTCCTGGGCGACGCGCAGGTTGTTAGCGCGGTCGTAACCGACAGTGCGCACGTCGATCTGCGCCGGCAGGCCGAAATTGAGGATCTGGGTGACGATGTCGGCGGCCTGGAAATAGAAGGTCTCCTCCGGGAACGCAGCCGCCAGGACTTGACGCAGCTTGGCGACATAGCCGGCGCTCGGCGCGTGGCCCTCCTTGAGGGCGACAAGGATCATGCCGTCATTGACGCCGATGGTCGAGCCGTCGCTGAACGCCAGATTGTAGGCGCGCGCCGGCAACCCGATGTTGTCGACGATGAGTTCCAGCTCGCCCGCCGGGATGACCTCGCGGATCTTGTCCTCGACCGCCTGGAAGATCTTTTCCGTGGTCTCGATGCGCGTGCCGGCGGGCGCGCGCACGTGCAGCTGGATCTGGCCGCTGTCGATCGCCGGAAAGAAGTCGCGTCCGACCAGGAACAGCATGGTGGTGCCAAGACCCAGGATCAGGACCGCCGTCATTGGCACGATCAGCCGCCGTCGGCGCAGCAAAGTGTTGAGCAGCGCCACATAGCCCTCGCGCATGGCCTCGAAGCCGTGCTCGAAACGGGCATGCATGCGCCCGAACAATCCGCGCGGCGCGCCGTCGGCCGGCCCGTGGTGTTCGCCCTTGAGCAGCAACCCGATGGTGATCGGCGTCAGCGTGCGCGAAAGCCCATAGGAGGCCAGCATCGCGAAGACGACCGCCAGCCCGAGCGGCGTGAACAGGTATTTGGCCGGTCCCTCGAGGAAGACCACCGACGTGAAAACGCAGCTGATCGCGAGCGTCGAGACGAGGGTCGGAATCGCAATTTCGGCGGCGCCGTGCAGCGTCGCATAGGCAAGCGGCTTGCCTTCTTCCGTCAGCAGCCGGTGCGTGTTCTCGATCGTCACGGTCGAATCGTCGACCAGGATGCCGACCGCCAGCGCGAGCCCGCCGAGCGTCATCGTGTTGAGGGTCTCGCCGAGGAAATACAGCACCACCAGCGACGACAGGATCGCGAGCGGGATCGATATCATGACCACGACCGTCGAGCGCCACGACCCGAGAAAGAGAAGGATCATCAGGGCGGTGAGCGCGGCCGCGATCGCGCCTTCGCGCAGCACGCCCGCGACAGAATTGGTGACGAATACCGATTGATCGAACAGCTCGGTGATCTTGAGGCCGGCGGGCGCGGCCGCGCGCGCGGTCTGCAGCGCGGCCTTGACGCCGTTGACCACCGCAAGCGTCGACGCATTGCCGTTCTTGATGATGCTCAGCAGCACCGAGCGCCGTCCGTCGTCGCGCACGATGTTCTGCTGGACCAGCGATCCGTCATGTACTTGAGCGACGTCCTTCACGAAGACCGTGGCGCCATTGGCAAATTTCACCGGGATGTCGTTGAGGTCGGCGATGCTGGCCGGCGTCGCGTTGGTGCGCACGGTGTACTGGGTATCGCCGATCTTCGCGGTGCCCGACGGGACGGTCAGGTTCTGGGCATTGACCGCGTTGAGCACGTCCATCGGCGTCAGGCCGGTCGCCAGCAGCTTGGCCGGGTCGAGATCGACCATGATCTGCCGGTATTTGCCGCCGGCCGGCGTCGGCAGCGTGACGCCCTGCACCGGTGCGAGCTGCTGACGGAGCCGGTAGATGCCGTAGTCGTAAAGCTGCTGCTCGTTGAGATTGTCCGACGTGAGGCTCATCTGCAGGACCGGCACGCTCGACGCGCTGAACTGCACGATGATCGGCGGCTGGATTCCAGGCGGCATGAGCGCACGGATTGCATTCGTGGCGGAGACGATCTGGGAGATCGCAAGATCGAGATTCACGTCCGGCTGGAAATAGATCTTCTGAACCGAAAGACCATTGAGGGTCTGCGCCTCCATGTTCTTGACGCCGGTGACGTTCGAGCTGATCGAATACTGGCTGTAGGTGGTGACGCGCTGCTCCATCTCGGGCGTGCTCAGCCCGGTATAGCTCCAGATCACGGTCACGACCGGAATGTTGATATTCGGAAAGATGTCGGTCGGCATGGAGCGGATCGCCGCGACGCCGAGGAACAGAATCAGCGCAGCGACCACGTAGAAGGTGTGCGGGAATCTGAGCGCGAATCGAACGAGGCCCATGCATCGGCTCCGGATCTTCCTGTCCCAACCTCACCCTCCTCCCCGGGCTCCCCACTCGTCAGCGGGAGAACCGTGCTGTCCGATCCAGGTTAAAGGAAAGCCGGCCGCGACCGGACCGGCTGGCGACAAGGGTGCATCCAGTCCAATTGGGGCTTGGGGTCGCCCGCCGCTTTTGCGGAATTGCGGCGTTTGGATCGGACTTGCGGGAAACGGGCGAGCCGCCGGTGCCGCAGCGATCGAAGAATGCGGAGCTACTTCTTGCTTTTGATGCTGACCAGGTAATCGACGATCAAGTCGACGTCCTTCTGGTCGATGGGAGCTTTGTAGGCCGTGCGCATCTTGTCGACCTCGGCCTGCCATGCGGCCTTCGACAGCGCCGGTTGATTGAGCACCATGTCGGTGGAATGGCAGGCGAGGCAATTTGCGTTGGCCGTGTCCGAATTAGGCCCCTTGGGAAACATGCTGTCGCCGGCCGGAAGATCGACGCTGATGGACTTGAACGCGAATTCGCCTTCCGCCTGCGCGCAAGGCTGCGAAAAGGCGATGGCTGCTACGAGAGCGACCGGCAGCATGCTGCGCACCATTACGTCCTCCTCAAGCGGCCACAACCGACGTCTGTTCGACGACATTCCGCATGAACCCGCTAGGGTTCCAATTCGGCGAACGGGTTTGCGTCTCGCCTCGCATGTTGGTGCAGCTGACCATCAAAACGTGGTCGCCCTGGCTCGGCAGCGCGAAACGGATCTGCCAGCGCCGGAAGCCATATGTTCCTTCATCCTTGCCGAGCCCGGCCCCGGTCCAGCTCTTTCCCCCGTCGCTCGAGAAGTCGACGCGCGAAACGCCCGCAGCGCCGCCGAACGCAATGCCGCGCGCGAGCGTCGGAGCGCCGGCCTGCAATTTATCGCCCGCCTTGATGTTGGTGATGAAGGATCGTGGATTCATCCGGTTGATCGGCACCGTCTTCACACCGGTCGCGCCGGGCTCGATATTGCCGTTGGGCGTATCCGGGATCCGGTAGGCGGTCTGCGTCCAGAAATTCGTATCCGGCTGGTCGAGGACCTCGATGTCGTTGAGCATCTTGACCCAATAGGTGGAATACCAGCCGGGCACGATGAGCCGCAGCGGGAAGCCGTTCAGCAGGGGAAGCGGCTCCCCGTTCATTGCATAGGCCAGCATCACCTCGCCATCGCGCGCATGATCGATGTCGAGCGATTTCATGAAGTGCGGCGCATCCGGCAGGACGGTATCGTCCATGCCTTTGAAACGAACCTGCACCGCACCCGCCTTCACGCCGGCGTGGTCGAGCACGTCCTTCAGGCGAACGCCGGTCCAGCGCGCGTTTCCCATGGCGCCGTTCGACCATTGCCCTCCCGCGACCCTCGGCTGGAAATAACCGCGCGAGTTTCCCGAGCACTGATTGACGGCCGCAAGCTCGACCCGCGGGAGCGCGAGAAGATCGTCGAGCGCGAAAGGGATTTCCCGGTTTACATGGCCGCGCACCGCCAAGCGGAAGGCGTCGACATTGATGTCGGTCGGGATCCCGGCCCAATGCCACCGCACGAAGAAACGATCGTTGGGCGTGAAGGTCGATTGGTCGAACACCTCGAATGGCGTTTCGAGCAGCGGCGGCCGGGTGCGTTGAAGGATAAGCGCGCCTTTTTGGGGAAATGCCGTCGTGATCTGCCGCTCGTCCGGTCCTCCCGGCAACGGCAACTGAGTGATCGCTTCGGCAAGCGCGGGCACCGAGGCTAACGCAAAACTTGCAGCCCCAGCCCGCGCAAGAAAATGCCGGCGTGATGAACGATAGTGAGGAGGGATGATGCTACCCATGGGTCGCCCTCGGGCCTGCGCTTTGACCTCTTGTTTAAAATGCGCCGACCCGTGGAATGCGGCTTTCCGTTTATTGCTGCGATTGCCCCGCCATTGCGCTTTTCGCTGCTGAGACCCTGCCGCCATTGGGTAACGCATCGATCAGTGGACCCCAGTCCGGGGAACCGGGGGTCACGCGTTCAATGTCGTGCCCCTGGAACCGCGGGCAATCGACTATCGCCAATGCCGCCGGTGGTAGTGACGCGCATAGCCATACCGTGCGTAGGCGCCGCCATAGCGACCGCCAGCGGCCGCCCAGTTCAACGCATTATCCGCTGCCTGATTGCTGCCCTGAGATTGCGCCTGGGCGCCTGCGAGGGGAAGAAACGCGATTGCGAGCACCGCGACCCTCAAAAATGTCCTCATCGATGATCTCCTGTTCTGTGGCCTGCTCATTTTTCGTTGCGACGCTGGAACCGCCGTACTCGGCAAAGCCATGACGGCGCTGCC
>Ga0208988_1000041_pt1 | contig 12783 bp, 8 predicted proteins | sample MedBloCARef_M1_FD_187850 | JGI IMG/M metagenome (GOLD analysis project Ga0208988, IMG submission 187850) | Forest soil microbial communities from El Dorado National Forest, California, USA - Mediterranean Blodgett CA Ref_M1 (SPAdes) (version 2) | ecosystem: Environmental > Terrestrial > Soil >... | reverse complement strand
CCGACGGATCGTTCAGATTGTAGACGACGGTCAGTTCGTCGGGCGCCTGCACGTCGTGGATGTAGGCGATGTAGAAAGCACAGCGACATTTGTTGGCCGGATCCTTCTGCCGGTCGAAGTTGGCCTTCACCGCTTCGGCATTGAAAGGCGTGCCGTCGTGAAATTTGACGCCGGGGCGCAGCTTGAAAGTCCAGGTCTTGAAATCGTCCGAGTGGGTCCAGGAAAGCGCGAGCTTGGGCTGCGCCTCACCCTTGTCGTCGAGATAGGTGAGCGTATCGAAGATCGCCGCGGCCGCGGTTTCCGCGGACGTATCGAAAACGCCGACCTTCAGCGGATCGAAACCGGGAATATCGAGCTCAAGGCCGACGGTGATGCTGCCGCCCTGCTTTTGGGCGCTGGCGGGGCCTGCAAATAATGCGATGCCAAATGTCGCAACCAAAAAAATTTGCGCAAACGCCCGCGAGCGCGATATCGCCTTCATTTGGTGTTCCCCCGAGATGCCTTCCGTCCGGTATTCCGGATCGTTGATGACTGTCCGTCAGATTGTCTGGAATCGCAGGCTCCGGCAAGGCCGGAGATGGGTATGGACACCTGAGAATCACCGTTAAAGATCGTGTCCCATTTTTGTATAATTTTCGGATGCCGGACAAGTGGGCCGGTGTGTTTCCGCTCAAACCGGACCGGCTTCCAGAACAATTCTTGCCTGATTAGCGCGCGCTCCGCCGTGTTTCCGGCATCACAAACCAGGTCACGGCGAGGCCCACTGCCGCAATGCCCGCAAGCCCGCCGAAAGCGACACTGCTGCCGAACTTGTCGCTGACGTAACCGGCGAGCACGGTGCTGAGCGATGCACCGATACCAGTCGCTGTGCCGACAATACCCTGCGCAAGATTGAAGTGACCGCTTCCGAAGGCGACGTCGGCGACAATCAGCGGTATCAGCACGCTGAAGACGGCCGCGGTGATGCCATCGAACACCTGTACCGCGACCAGCAAATACGGATCTCGCACGGTCGCGAATAGCACGCCGCGAATGGCCAGCGCGGCAAAACCCAGAAGTAGTAGCGGCCGTCGCCCCCATTGCTGCGCCTTGCGCCCGACCGACGGAGACATCAGCGCGACGATAGCTTGTGGCACGATGATGCATGCGGCGATCAATACCGGCGCCCACTGGCTCGATCGGGTCGTCACGACACCCGCCATTAACGGAAGCATCGCCGCGTTGGCGAGCTGCAGCAGCAGCACGCTAAAGGCGAAGATCAGTAATGGACGCTGGCGCATGAGATTGAGAACGCTCGTTGCGCGGGCGTCGGGCACCTCGCGTACCACTGCACCGTGCGCCTGGGCCGCATCGATTTCGCGCTCGCGGATGCGCGCGAGCGCAAGCAAGGTCGGAATTGCCAGGATAAAGGAGACGAGAAACACCGAACGGCTCGACACCAGATAGCCGCACGTACCCATCACCGCCGCGGCTGTTCCGTTACCAAGCGACGCGAAGCGGGCATTGCGCCCGAGCCGCTCACCGATCGCAAGCGGCCCGACCAGACCGAGGCTGATCGCGGCAATTGCCGGACCGAGCACGCAACTCGCGGCGGCGTGCAGCGTCGCGGCTATTACGACTACCGGAAAGATCGGCCACGCTGCATACCCGAGCGCGCTTATGCCGATGGTCGCAACCGCAAGGCCGGCCACGAGCCGCTCGGAGCGAGCGGCATCGACGATGGCCCCGCCGGGTATCTGCCCTATCAGGCCGATCAGGCCGCCGATCGACAGCACAAGACCGATCTCGACTTGGGTCCACTTCTGCGTCGTCAGATAAACCGCAATGAATGGACCGAACCCGGTCTGCACATCCGCAAGAAAAAAAATGAACCAGTCGAGGCCGCGCAAGCTCTGGCGCGAGGGAGTTGCCGTCGCCTTACGCGTCGCCGGCTCTGATGCCAGCGACGGAATTTTATCACGGCCGATCGACCGTCCAGGGCGATCACCATCAATCCGGTCAATCGAATGGGATGAACGTGCGAACAGCATATTTCTCCGACTTATCTAGGGACCAAACTGCAGTGGCAGCAAGCTGCCGGAGGCGCCGAGCACCACGATCGGTGCACCCTCCTTGTATTCAGGCGCCGCCATCACCTGATCTTTGGTCAATTCGAGAGTGATGCTGTCACTCTTGGTGGCGACGCGTCCGAAATGCAGCGCGTTCCAATCGACCACGATTTTTCGGCTGCCGACCCCGAGAAAACCGCCGAAATCGATGACAGCCGCGCGTACCATTCCGGTGCGATCGACGATCACGTCGACGATGCGCCCCATGTCCTCGTCCGCCGCGCTGCGAACGTCGCGGCCGAGCACGCCATGTGCATCCCTTGCGCCGATGATGGTGACCGAGGGCGGCGGCGCCGGCTCTTTCGGTGTTGCCGGGGGATTTGGTGCGGTCGGGGGAGCCGTATTTTGCTGTTGGGACAGCTGCGATGAGTGGGGATCCGCCTGCGGCGAAGCTTTGTCGTTTTGCGCCCAGGATGTGGCAGCCGCCGACGTCGCAAAAGCGACTGCAATGAAGATGAACAGGCTTGTTGCGCGCATACGGCCTCCTGAATTGCTCGAGCCGAAGGGGCATAAATTAACGTGCGGATGCTTGCAAAACGGCGCGGACCGGTCGGCTTCAGCGGAACCCGACAGCCCCGCGCGATACAAACGGGTATCTGCGATCAAAGTTCGAAAGCGACCCGGGCCAAAGTTCCATGCCGCCGCCAGACCAGGTGCCAAATTAATGCGCCAGCACGATGGACACTTGGATATGACCACGCGTTCGCAAGACTTCCAGCGACACCTCATCGCCGTGGCGGCGGACCCGAAGATCGACGCTTGAAGCGCCAAGCTGCAGATCACGCAGGACCACTTCGTTGAGGAAGGGCGGCAGGCGCGGGTTGCGCAGCCGAATTTCGCCGCGCTGTGCATCGAATTCGAGCCCGAGCGCTGCCTCCAGCAGCGTAAACGGCGTCGCACTCGCCCATGCCTGCGGCGCACAGGCGACGGGATAGAGTGTCGGTCCACGTCGTTTTTCACGCCGAAAGCCACAGAACAGCTCGGGAAGCCGCCGCAAATCCATGTAGGTGGCGGCGTCGAACAGACCCTTGAACAAATGCGCGACCGAATGTTTGAAGCCATAGCGCGCGAACCCGAGCGCGATCAGGGCGTTGTCGTGCGGCCAGATCGACCCATTGTGATAGGACATCGGATTGTAGCGCGCCTCGCCGCAGGCCACGGTGCGGATGCCCCAGCCTGTAAAAAAATGCGGCTGCATCAGATCGGCGGCGACCATGCGGGCGCGGTCTTCGCGCACCATGCCGCTGAACAACAACTGCCCGGCGTTCGAGGTGCGCACTGTGCACGGCTGTTTGGCGCCGTCGAGCGCGAGCGCATAGGTGCCAAGTTCGTCACACCAGAACGCTTCTTCAAAACGCTCGGCGAGCCGTTGCGCTTCGGCCATAAGCTTGCGCGCCCTGTCGCTCTTCCCGAGGCGCGACGCGCAACGCGCCGCCAGTTGTTTGCCGGCAAATACATAGCCCTGCACTTCGGCCAGTGCGATGTAACCCTCGGCCAAGCGTCCGTCGGCGTGAAAGATCGCGTCGTAAGAATCCTTCCAGCCTTGATTGGCCAGACCCTGTTCCGACGCGCGCTGGTATTCGACAAATCCATCCCGGTCAGGATCGCCGGCGCCGTCGATCCAGCGGAGCGCCGCTTCGATCGAAGGCCACAACTCGGCCAGCGTCTCTTCGTCGCCGGTGCGCTCGACGTAGAGACCGGCCAGCAGCACGAACAGCGGCGTCGCATCGACGCTGCCGTAATATTTCGCAAACGGCACCTCCCGCAGCGCCGCCATTTCGCCGCCGCGCATTTCGTGCAGGATTTTTCCAGGTTCGGCGTCGGCGAGCGGATCGACCGTCTTGGCCTGATAGAACGCGAGCCGCTTCAGCACGCCGCGTGCGACCCGCGGGTCGATCCACAGCATTTGCAGCGCGGTAATAAGTCCGTCGCGGCCGAATGTAGTCGAGTACCAGGGAATGCCCGCATAAGGATACCGTCCCTGCGGCGTGTCCGTCATCAGTATGTTGAGATCGGCCATCGACCGGCACAGCACCTCGTTGAAGATATTGTTTGACGTTTCGATGCTGGTGGCGCCCGCAGTCGACCGGCGCATCTCGCGGCGATGCGCCAGCAATCCGCGAAAGAACCGGGCCGGCTTGAGCGCGGCCGGCTTGTTGCAGGATGCGGCAACGAACAGCGAGCTAACCTGCCGCGGCGCCAGATCGAGATGATAAGTCGCGGCATTTACCGCAAGCCGCGTCGGCCGCGGATCGAAATGCAGTGCCGTGACGCGCAATTTGCCATCGAGCCCGTTATATTCGAGCGCAACGTCGGCGGGACCAAGCAGTTTGCTGGCGCCAATGCCGCGGCGCGGACGCCTTTCGCCGCGCACTTCAAACAGATCGGCGAAGTCGTTGTCGAACAGCAATGTCAGATCGAAGCTGGCCGCCCGATCTCCATGGTTCTGTAAGCCGATCCGCTGATAAGCCGTTCCGCGCCATAGAAAGATAGTGCGCACAATGTGCAGCATATCCTTCTGCAGCACGATCCGGCCACCGCGATAGATATCGGGATTGGTGAGATCGACCGCCAATGCTGAATTGTCATCGCGCAGGTTAGAGCCGAGCAGCAGCGGCTGAACTTCATCCAGCACAAGTTCGAGGCGGGCGAGATAACGGGTATCAGCGTTGAACAGGCCGTCCGGGCCACCGGCGGAAGCGCCGATGTCTCCATGGCTATCGAGCACTATGAAGGTGTCGTCGTGCTTGAGTGAGCGCCGCGGCCTCGCCGCGGGCCCGGTCATCGGGATGTAGAACGGCGATTCCGAAACGTGTTCGACGGCACGGGTCGTCATAATTTGGGTTACGACTTCGGCTGACATTCGACCTCGAGCGGTTTTTCTCGCCTTGCGATAAACGCACTATGACGCAACAGCACCGCCGTACATCAGGCCGCGTGTTTCGCAAGGCGGCTCATCTCCTGGGTCACCAGCTCGCGGTACGGGCCCTGGCCTTGCATCAGGCGGTCCGGCGGACCGTCTTCGATGATCTTGCCGGCCTTCAACATCACCACCCGGTCGAAATTGCGCAACGTCGCAAGACGATGGGCGATCGTAATGACGGTGCGCCCGCGCATCAGGCGGCCAAGCGCTTCGCGTATCGCTTCCTCGGATTCGCTGTCAAGCGCGGCGGTCGCCTCATCCAGCAAAAGGATCGGCGCGTCCTTCACGAAGGCGCGAGCAATGGCAATGCGCTGCCGTTGGCCGCCCGACAGCTTGACGCCGCGGTCGCCGACCATGGTCGCAAGACCTTCCGGCAAAGTTTCGACGAAATCGCAGCGCGCGGCGATTGCCGCACGCAGCACCTCGGCATCGGTAGCGCTCGGCCGCCCGTATCGGATATTTTCCATGATCGATCGATGGAAAAGGGAGATGTCCTGCGGAACCACCGAGATCGCCTGCCGCAGGCTTTGCTGCGTGACCCTTGAGATGTCCTGACCATCGACCGTGATGCTGCCATGTTGGACGTCATAGAACCGCTGCAGCAGGACGAACAGACTGGATTTTCCGCCCCCGGACTGACCGACCAGCCCGACCCTTTGCCCCGGCTGGATACGAAGGCTGAATTTGTCGAATACCTGAAGTCCACCGGGATAACGAAACGAAATGTTGTTGAAGGCGATGGCGGCACCGCTCTTTACCAGGGGCTCCGCTTCCGGGTGGTCGCGCAGTTCATGCGGAAGCAGCAGGGTGGCAATCGCTTCGGTCAACCGGGCGACATGCTGGGTTACATCGACCAGCGCCACTGCGAGATCGCGAGTGGCATTCAAAATGGAAAGCCCTAGCGTACAGACCAGCACGACGTCACCGGTGCTGGCGCCGCCGCGCTGCCAAAGCACGATAGCCCAGGCCAATAACGTGATCGTCAGCGCGACGGTAACGGCGGCGTGAATGAGCCGCAGCTTTTCGAGATAGCGGAGGCTGCGTCCTCGCGCCGTCAATTCCCTGTTGACGGTCGCGTCAAACCGGTCGTGCTCGAAGCTTAAGCCGCAAAACGCCCGCACCAGCGGCATGTTGTTGATGACATCGACCATTTCCCCGTCGACGGCTGCGGCCTTGTCCGCGAAGTCGTCATGCAGGGGCTTGCCAGCAGCCGCCAGGTGAAACATCGCAATCACCATTCCGCCTGCGATGATGATCAGACCGGCCGACATCGGCAAGCTTACGGTTCCGATCAGTGCGATCGCCGCGATCGTCGCGATGCAGGGCGGCAGCACGTTCCAGACGAACATATTCTCGACGGTGAAAACGGCATTCGACGTCGCTGTAATACGACTGGTCAGCATTCCCGGCAGCCGGTCGGAAAAATAGCTCGGCGCATGGCCGGTCAAATGGCGAAAAATGTCCCGACGCAAATCCCCGGTCACCCCCACAAATGTGAAGCTGGCCGTCCAGCTGGCGATCCGCCACAGAAAATTATCCGCTGCGATCAGTGACATGAGAAAAACGAATGCCAGCCATACGCTGCCTGCGCGGGCCGGTCCGGCCGACAAACCGTCGACCAGATATTTCACGCCATATTGCGTGCCTACCGAACAAGCAACTGCTGCCATAACGGCGGTCAAGATGACCGCATGTGCTGCAAGACGCTGGCGAAGGTAGCGCAGCACGAACGGAAGCGGACGGTTGGCGTATCCTGAAAGATTGTCCATGTGGCCTGTAAACTCGTTGGAGGAGAAGGAAAATTTCAACCGGATACGTTCCGTGTGACCGAATGATGGATGCTTCTTTTTTGCAGTTCCCCTCGCATTGCCATCACTGCGCAACAATCCTGCAGCATTACCCACAGTGAAAATCTGATGGGACGTGATGGCATCAGCAAGACCATGGTGTGGAAGAAGTGCGCGTTCTTTGGAACTTCGCAAATGCGGAAACGTTCCCACTTCGGCATGCCGGTGCCGTCTGCGAAGCAGGGCTGAAGCGGGGGCTTTTGTTCATCCATGACGACAGGAGACGGATAGATGCGCATCGCGCAGGTTGCTCCGCTGACGGAGGCTGTTCCCCCCCGACTTTATGGCGGCACCGAACGGGTGGTATACTGGCTGACCGAAGAACTGGTGGCGCTGGGAAACGACGTCACCCTATTCGCCAGTGGGGATTCCCAGACCTCGGGAAAGCTTGACGCGACCTGGCCGAAGGCGCTTCGCCTCGACGGATCCGTTCTCGACCCCAACGCGCTGCACATGGTGATGCTGGAAGGCGTCCGGCAGAAGTGCGACGATGAGGAATTCGACTTCCTGCACTTCCATCTCGACTATTATCCGTTTTCGCTGTTCTCCCGGCAGCCGACCCCATTTGTGACCACCCTGCATGGCAGGCTGGACCTGCCCGAGCACCAGCCGGTGTTCAATACCTTCTCTTCGGTTCCGGTGATTTCGATCTCGAACGCTCAGCGGCGCCCGGTGCCGCAGGCCAACTGGGTGGGCACCATCCATCACGGTCTGCCAGAGAAACTGCTGATGCCGCAACCGTCCCGGCCTGAATATCTCGCGGTGCTCGGCCGAATCGCGCCGGAGAAGGGAGTGGATCGGGCGATCAAGATCGCGACCCGATGCGGCATTCCGCTCAAGATCGCCGCCAAGGTCGATCGGGCCGACCAGGAATATTACGATGAAATTATTCGCCCGCTGATCGAGTGCCACCCTCTTGTCGAATACATCGGCGAGATCGGCGACGCCGAGAAATCGGACTTTCTGAGCGGCGCGATCGGGTTGCTCGTTCCGATCGACTGGCCGGAGCCGTTCGGCCTCGTCATGATCGAAGCGATGGCATGCGGCACTCCTGTTATCGCCTACAACCGCGGCTCGGTCGCGGAGATCATCGACGATGCTCTGACCGGGTTCATCGTGGAAGACGAGACCGGCGCCGTCGCCGCGGTCGATCGCCTCTCCAGGTTGAGCAGACATGCGATCCGCAAACAGTTCGAGGCGCGCTTCACCGCGCGCCGCATGGCGCTCGACTATCTCGCGGCCTATCGCAGCCTGACGGAGGCCGCAGCGCCACGTATCAAGCTGGTAAGCAGCGCCGAATAGCTCGAACAGTTGCGGCTGCCCCTATTCCCACATCGCTGATCCTGTTCTGCTCCATCGCGCAGAACGATTTCGCGCCGGGTTGCCGACGGCAATGCCGCCGACAGAATCCGCGATATTGGATTTGCGACGTCACGCCCGGCAATATCAGGCGGATCCGTGAGCACCTTGTGCCAAGCGCGGAATCTTGATTTGAAGTGTTCCAGATTCCAGTCCATCCATCGAAGTTCAATCGATGGATTGAACTAACCAGGGAAACGCGATGGCAAACCTCACTGTCAATGGCAAAACTTTCGACGTCGCCGTCGAACCCGACACCCCACTGCTATGGGCAATCCGGGAAAATATCGGCCTTACCGGCACCAAATACGGTTGCGGCATTGCACAATGCGGGGCCTGTACCGTCCATGTCGATGGCGTTGCGATGCGCTCTTGCGGCGTACTGGTCAGCGACGCCAGTGGCAAGCAGATCACCACCATCGAAGGACTGGCCGCCGATGGCGCACTGCACAAGGTACAGAAAGCCTGGATCGACAACGACGTCCCGCAATGCGGATATTGCCAGACCGGAATGATCATGGCGGTGGCTGCGCTTCTCAAGGAAAAACCGAAGCCGACCGACAAGGACATCGACGAAGCCATCACCAATATCTGCCGCTGCGGCACTTTCCAGCAGGTGCGCGAGGCGATCCACGCCGCGGCGAACGTTTGAGGAGGCAGCCATGAACCATATGCCCACACTCAACCGCCGCGCCTTTGTTATCGGCAGCGCCGCGCTCGGCACCGGCCTGGCGATCGGGCTCGATATTCCCTTCGGCGGGCCCACCGTGGTGCGCGCTGCCGACGGTTCTCCGGAAGTCAACGCCTGGGTCGTGATCCGGCCCGACGACACCGTCGTCATTCGCATTGCACGATCGGAAATGGGTCAAGGTACGCTCACCGGCCTCGCCCAGCTGGTCGCTGAAGAACTCGAATGCAACTGGATGAACGTCACCACCGAATATCCGACGCCGGGTCAGAACGTGGCGCGCAAGCGCGCGTGGGGCGACTTTTCGACTGGCGGCAGCCGCGGCATCAGAACCTCGCAAGAGTATGTGCGCAAGGGCGGCGCCACCGCGCGCATGATGCTGATCCAGGCCGCGGCGAATGAATGGAAGGTACCGGCTTCGGAATGCACCGCCGCCAACAGCGTCATCACCCACACGCCGTCGGGGCGCACGACGACCTATGGCAAGGTGGTCGAGGCCGCCGCCAGGCTCGAGCCGCCAACTGACGTCAAGCTGAAGGATCCGAAGGACTGGAAGCTCGTCGGCAAAGGCGTCAAGCGCCTCGACACCGCTGACAAGGTCACCGGCAAGATGACGTACGGCATCGACGTCAAGCTGCCGGGCATGCTCAATGCCGCGATCAAGGATTGCCCGGTATTCGGCGGCAAGTTGAAAAGCTTCGACGAAGCCAAAGTCATGGACCTGAAGGGCGTCAAGAAGGTGGTGAGGGTCGGCGACAGCGCCGTCGCCGTCGTCGCCGACACCTGGTGGCACGCCAAGACCGCGCTTGAAGCCTTGCCGATCGTTTGGGACGAAGGCGACAACGCCAAGGTCTCGAGCGCGTCGATCGCGAAATGGCTCGAGGAGGGTCTTGATCCCACGCAGCCAGCCTTCATCGGCAACCAGAATGGCGACGCCAAGGCTGCCGTCGCGAGCGCCGCCAAGAAGTTCGAGGCGGTGTACAATTACCCCTACCAGAACCACGCCGCGATGGAGCCGCTGAACGCCACGGCGCTCTATACCGCGGACAAATGCGAGGTCTGGTGCGGAACGCAAAACGGCGAGGCCGCTTTCGCCGCGGTGCTGGAAGCATCCGGTCTGCCAGCCAATAAATGCGACGTCCACAAGCAGATACTCGGCGGCGGCTTCGGCCGTCGCGGCCAGACCGACTATGTCCGGCAGGCGGTTGCTATCGCCAAGCAAATGCCGGGCACCCCGATCAAACTGTTGTGGTCGCGCGAAGAAGACATGCAGCACGGCAAGTATCATCCCATCACGCAATGTAAATTGACCGGCGCCTTCGACGCGGACAACAATTTGACCGCATTGCAGGTACGATTGTCGGGACAGTCCATCCAGTTCAGCCTGCGCCCCGAGGCACTGGTCAACGGCATGGATCCGGCCGCATTCCAAGGCCTCAGTGCGTCCGGCGACGCCGCGATCGGATATTCGGTTCCCAATCTTCTGGTCGAGCATTCGATGCGCAATCCCCACGTCCCGCCGGGTTACTGGCGCGGCGTGAACATCAATCACAACGCGATCTACCTCGAATGTTTCATGGATGAACTGGCGCATTCGGTGGGCCAGGATCCGGTCGAGTTCCGGCGCAAGCTGATGACGAAGCATCCGAAGCACCTTGCCGTACTCAATGCCGTCGCCGAAAAAATCGGCTGGGACAAACCGGCGCCGCAAGGTGTCTATCGCGGCATCGCGCAGCACATGGGCTATGCCAGTTACGTCGCCGGTGCGGCGGAAATCTCGGTCATCGATGGCAATAAGATCAAGGTGCATCGCATCGTTGCCGCCACCGACCCGGGCTATGTCGTCAATCCGGCGCAGATCGAACGCCAGGTTTCCGGCTCGTTTGTCTACGGCCTGTCGGCGCTGTTCTATGGCGGGTGCACCGTTAAGGACGGCCGCATCGAGCAAACCAACTTCGATACCTACAATTCGATGCGCATCAGCGAGATGCCGAAGGTGGAGTCGATCATCATGCCGAGCGGCGGCTTCTGGGGTGGCGTCGGCGAGCCGACGATCTGCATAGCGGCACCCGCCGTGCTCAACGCCTACTTCGCGGCGACCGGGAAACGAATCCGTTCGGTGCCGCTGAGGGATCAAGACATCTCGTTCGCTTGACATTTTAGGCGGCGGCCTTAATGGCCGCCGCTCAATACTGGATAGTGCTCATGGACGCGCTGCGCATGATGACGCGAAGAAACGTCGTTCGTGGCATCGCGGCGTCAGCAGCTTCTTTTGCGTTCCCATGTCGTTCCAACGCACAATCCGTCGCACGCATCGTCGTGATCGGCGGCGGCTTCGGCGGTGCAAGCTGTGCCCGCGCACTCCGACAGATCGATCCAAGACTTCTGGTCACGCTGATCGAACCGCACCGGACCTTCACCGCCTGTCCGTTCAGCAATGAGGTGATAGCCGGCTTGCGGGAAATCGAAACACAGCAGTTCACCTACGACAGGATTGTCGCCGAAGGCGTGACCGTTATTGCTCAGGCGGCAGTGAGGATCGATCCGCAAACGCGCATTGTCGGTCTCGCCGACGGCCAGTCGCTCCCCTATGACCGTCTGGTGCTGGCGCCCGGCATCGATCTGCGATTCGACGCGCTGCCCGGCTACGACGAGGCAGCCGCTGCAAAAATGCCCCATGCCTGGAAGGCGGGTGAGCAGACCGTGTTGTTGCGCAAGCAACTCGAAGCCATGGACGACGGCGGTCTTGTTGCGCTCGCGGTACCTGCCAGTCCCTTACGATGCCCGCCAGGGCCTTATGAACGCGCCAGCCTGATCGCGCATTATCTGAAAACCCGAAAGCCGCGCTCCAAAATTATTATTCTCGACGCCAAGGACGCCATTCCGCAACAGCGTCTGTTCGAGAATGCGTGGACGGAATTGTACCCCGGCATGATCGAGCGGGTGTCGCTGTCCCAGGGTGGGCGGGTGGTATCGGTCGATCCTGCGACCAACACGATCGTCACTGACTTCGGCAACTACAATGCGCAGGTCGCAAACGTCATCCCACCGCAAAAGGCCGGCCGCATCGCTGACATCGCGGGCGCGGCTGACAATACCGGCTGGTGCCCGATCGATCCAGTTACGTTTGTATCGAAGCTCGTGCCTGACATCCACGTCATCGGCGACGCCTGCATTGGTGGCGGCATCCCCAAATCCGCATCCGCTGCGAATGCGCAAGGAAAGGCATGCGCCGCGGCGGTGGGGAGCTTGATCTCGGGCGTACCCCCGGCAATACCGAGGCTGGTAGGCGCTTGCTACAATACGGTCGCACCCGGCTACGCGTTCTCGCTGTCTGGCATCTATCAACCGAAGGACGGCATGTTCGCCGAGGTCGAAGGCGGCGATACAAGCGCCGTCGATGCACCGCGCGAGGTTCGCATGCGTGAAGCGGAAAGCGCGCAGTCCTGGTACAAGACCATCACGGTGGAAGCTTTTGGCTAGGTTAGTTGTTCAGATTGCAGGCGCTTGGCTCGCCGCGGCGGCGTTCGCCCTGCCCTGCGTGGCCGGCGAGCAAGGATTGCTGGCTTTTGTCGTCGTCGGCGATACCATTCCGGAATCGCTGACAGGCATGCCAGGTGATGCGCTACGAGGCCGCGCGCTTGTAGTTGATCGTACCAGCACTTGCATCCTTTGCCACAGCGGACCATTTCCGGAACAGAAATTTCAGGGTGATCTCGCGCCCAGTCTCGCTGGCGCCGGCAGTCGTTGGTCCGAAGGCCAGCTTCGACTTCGGCTCGTTGACGCGTCCCGCCTCAATGCCGCGACGATCATGCCGTCCTATTATCGCGTCGACGGACTGGTGCGGGTCGGCACGTT
>Ga0208988_1000036_pt1 | contig 13066 bp, 9 predicted proteins | sample MedBloCARef_M1_FD_187850 | JGI IMG/M metagenome (GOLD analysis project Ga0208988, IMG submission 187850) | Forest soil microbial communities from El Dorado National Forest, California, USA - Mediterranean Blodgett CA Ref_M1 (SPAdes) (version 2) | ecosystem: Environmental > Terrestrial > Soil >... | reverse complement strand
GTGCTACTCAAGACCGTCATACCCCGCAATACGATTCCACGCGGCAAGCTGACATCGCAAAGCACGTCAATCAATTACACGTGAGATATCCGGTCTAGTCAGTCCACCCGGATAGACCCCGAAGCAAGCAGTGCAATCAGTTCCTTGTCGGCGGGAAGGAAATCGTATTTCGGCAGCACGGTGGGACCCGCCCATTCAAATCGCTCAAACTCAAAGTTCTGGAGGAGTGCGGAAACTTCAATTGTCGCCCAAAAGAAGATCAGAACAAGATCGCCGGAGAGTTCTTTGTAACGGTGCCGCGTGCGGTAGACCTCGGCGCCTATGGTGGCCGTGACGCCGAGCTCTTCGCGGAGCTCGCGTACTAAAGCTTCCGCCGCGGATTCGCCCTCTTCCACTTTGCCGCCCGGAAACTCCCACTTCAATGCGTTCGAGTCGCCACGCTTCCGCTGACAGACCAGGAGCTTCGAATTTCGAGTGATCAACGCTGCGACGACAGTTCGCACGAGGTGTGTCTGCAAGCGACGCGCGATCCGTCACGTGAGCAGCGGGTTCGCCTTTTCGGTGTCGATTCTGAGATCCTGGATGGCCTTTTCCACGACGGTGGCCTCAATCTTTCCGTCTTGCAGCAACTCATGGAGCGTGGCCAGCGTGATGAAGCGCGAATCCACCTCGAAGAAGTTGCGCAGCGCCTCCCGCCCATCGCTCCGTCCGAAGCCATCGGTTCCAAGCGCCGCCAGGCGTCGCGGGACCCATTTGCTGACGAGATTGGGCAGAGCCTTTAGGTAGTCCGTCGCGGCGACAAGAACTCCCGGGGAATCGCTAAGGCATTGAGAAACATAAGGAACGCGAGCCTTTTCCGCGGGATGCAGCAAATTCCACCGCTCGGTGTTGATGCCGTCGTAGTAAAGCGCCTTGTAACTGGTAACGCTCCACACGTCGGCCGCGACGCCGTATTTTTCCTCGAGAAGTTCCTGCGCCTTCAGCGCCTCACGGAGAATTGCGCCGCTGCCGAAAAGCTGCGCGCGAAGTTTTGATTTTTTATTTTCGGAGGCGCGATACTTGTACATCCCTTTCAGAATTCCCTCGCGGATTTCAGGGCCCGGCGGCATCGGGGGCATCGCATACGCCTCATTCATGACGGTAATATAGTAGAAAATACTTTCGCCGTCCTTGTACATCCGCCGGATGCCTTCCTGGATGATGACCGCAATTTCATAAGCGAACGCCGGATCGTAGGCCCACAAAGTCGGAATCGGCAGCGCCAGGATGTGGCTGTTGCCGTCCTGGTGCTGGAGGCCTTCGCCCGCCAGAGTCGTCCGGCCCGCGGTTCCTCCCAATAGGAACCCTCGGCAGCGCATGTCTGCGGCGGCCCAGATGAAGTCGCTGATTCGCTGCAATCCGAACATCGAGTAGTAAATAAAAAATGGAATCGTATTGATTCCGTGGGTGGCGTAGGCGGAGCCGGCGGCGATGAACGACGCCATCGATCCCGCTTCCGTGATTCCTTCCTCGAGGATCTGCCCGTCTTTCGCTTCCTTGTAGTAGAGCAGGGTATGCTGGTCGACGGGCTCGTAGAGCTGTCCCCGGCTGCTGTAGATGCCGACTTGCCGGAACAGCGATTCCATTCCGAAAGTGCGGGCCTCATCGGGAACGATCGGAACGACGAGCTTCCCGATCTCGGGATCGCGCAACATCTGCCTCAACATGCCCACGAACGCCATCGTCGTGGATACTTCGCGCCCGTCGCTCCCTGTCAAGAACTCCCTGAACAATGCATCATGGTCCGCCACCAGCGGTTTCGACCGCACTTTGCGGGTGGGCACATAGCCACCCAGTTCCTGCCGTCGCGCGCGAAGGTATTGGATCTCGCGGCTGTCTTCGGTGGGACGGTAAAACGGTGTGTCAGCCAACTGTTCGTCGTTGATGGGAATGCCGAAACGCGATCGGAATTCGCGCAGCTCTTCCTCATTGAGCTTCTTCTGCTGGTGAGTGATGTTCCTCCCCTCACCGCTTTCTCCGAGGCCATAGCCCTTGATCGTGCGCGCGAGGATGACAGTGGGCGAACCCGTATGCTCTACGGCCGATTTATAGGCGGCGTAGACTTTTCGCGGATCGTGGCCTCCCACCCGCAACGTGCGCAAGGCCTCATCCGGGACGTTCTCGACCATTTTCAGCAGGCGTGGGTCGGTGCCAAAGACATGCTGACGGACGTAGGCGCCGGATTCGACGACGAGTTTCTGCGCCTCGCCGTCCACCATTTCTCCCAACCCCTTAACCAACAGGCCGTCGACATCGCGTTCGAACAGGGGATCCCAATCGCTTCCCCACAGCACCTTGATGACGTTCCATCCCGCGCCTCGAAACGCCGCCTCAAGTTCCTGCACGATCTTCCCATTCCCGCGAACCGGGCCGTCCAGTCTCTGCAGGTTGCAATTGATGACAAAAATCAGGTTGTCGAGATTTTCGCGCGAAGCGAGTGTGATGGCACCCAGGGTCTCAGGTTCATCCGTTTCACCGTCGCCCAGAAACGCCCAGACTTTGGCATTCGTCTTGGGTTTGATTGCCCTGTCTTCGAGGTAGCGATTGAAGCGGGCTTGATAGATGGCCATAAGCGGGCTAAGTCCCATCGATACAGTGGGATATTCCCAGAAGTCGGGCATGAGCCACGGATGCGGGTAGGACGAGAGTCCCCCGTCCGGTCGCAATTCCCGGCGGAAGTTTTCCAGTTGCTTCGCGGAAAGGCGCCCCTCGAGAAACGCGCGGGAGTAGACACCAGGAGAGGCATGGCCCTGAAAATAAACCGTATCCCCCTCGAATTCATCCGTTCGTCCCCGGAAGAAATGGTTGAAGCCGATTTCGAAGAGCGTGGCGGCCGAGGCGTAGGTGGAAATATGGCCGCCAATGCTGTGATCGACTCGATTGGCGCGAACCACCATGGCGAGGGCATTCCAACGGATCAGGCTTTTGATCCGGCGCTCGATCTCCTGGTCGCCGGGAAAGACTCCCTGTTTCTCCACGGGGATGGTGTTGACGTACGGAGTGTTCGCCGTGAACGCGGGCCCGGCGCCTAACTTCTGCGCGCGCGAGCGGAGACGGTCGAGCAATACGGTCGCGGCTTCCTGGCCCTCTTCTTTTAGGACTGCATCGAATGATTCAATCCATTCCTGTATTTCCTGGGGGTCGATGCCCATAACTCTAGCTACACCACTGTTATCCGTCATTGCTTGCCCCTGCCTTCAGAAATCCACTGAAATACAAAATTTCCACGCGCGCCGAAAGACACCGACATCGTACCCTGCCTGCACGGGCACCTTCACTTCGGTCGACAAGTCGACGTGGCTTGTTACCGGGCGACGCGATTTATCCGCGCCGGACTAGGAAGCGCCTGAGGGAGTTAATTCAGGTACCCCGCCGGAGCACAAGCCGCGGCATTCCAGGCTGCCCACCGCTGAATCGCTTGTGCTACTCGACAGTACATAGTAGCAGTTCCGCAAAGCCCTGCAATTGCTTTTCGACATCTCGCGGCGCGCGTGATCTCAGTTGCGCCCGGAACTCAGCGTTGGCGCGGGATAGTCCGGCAGCTTCTCCTTCGCAATGTCCGCTCGTTTCACCTCCAGCTCATCGAACAAGACCGAAGGGCTGACGATGGAGGAGAAAGGAATGCCGGTGCGGTTGCTGACCAGCGGATCGCTCCCGGCGGCGGCAAGATCGCTGCGCAGCGCGCGCGTGTCAAGTTCATTGAAAATGGCGCCCCGGACCATCTCTTCGTGTCCGTCGTTGGTCCAGATCCGGTAAAGGACCCGTGGTGTAAGGCGCGGGCCGAGTGTGTCGACAAAATAACCATAGGGCAGTCCGCGATCGCGGCATTTGTCGAGCATCTGCTTCTTGAGTCCCTCCAGCGTGCTGGTCCTCGTGGCGCGGATAAACAGGTTCCCCGGGGCGGGAGCCGTGCTTCCGCTGCCTGCGGCGCGTCCGTGCCCGTTGGAAGTCAGAAAATCGCGGATCGGCTGCCGCCCGATTAAAAAATTCACCAGCTCGCCGTTGTTCACCACGGTTACGGGAGCCACCTGCACGCCCTCATCGTCCACTTTATAGCTCCCGCTCAGGCTTTGGCCTCCGAACTTCTCCACGGTTGGATCGTCCACAACCGAAAGGAAGTCGGGCAGGACACGGCTCTTGAAACTGCTGGCAAACGACCCGGTTGTCCGCGCGGGGCGCCCCGGAGCAGGCCTTTTCCCGAGCACGTTGGGAGCGATTAAATCGTAAAACATGTCGGCGGCAGCGTCATTGGAAAAAAGAACCGGCCCGCGATAGTCTTCCTCCACGACGGGAGCATTTCGCAATTTCTTCATCTGGTCCACGAGCTTGAGCGCGTTGGATTGGAATGCTTCGGGCGTGGGCATTTCTTCGATTCGGTTCGAGGCGAATTGCGGCGACCGGTCGAGCCGCATCCCGTCTGGAGCCAGCTCGGTGGCACCCAAATTCATCATGTAATGCGTGGAGCCCTGGCGCGTGACGCTCCCTTCGGTGTTTACAAAATATTCGTTCAGCGTGATAAAACTCAATGTGGCGCCGAACGATTCAATCTGCGGATCGTCCTTGTAAGCCGTAGTCGCAGATTCCAGCATCTTGATCCACTTCGCGGGCTCGACACTCATCTTCGCAATAGGGCCGATGGATTGGACCGCCTCCGCCTTTGCGAAATCGTCCACGGGCTGTTCAACGTTAAGCTGTTTCAGCAGGGATAGTTTTCCGGAGAGCGCTTCACCAGCCCCCTTGTAGGCCTGGTCGGTCGCGAGCCAAATCTGATGCCGGAGCGCCTGTTCGTCGCCATCGAGGGGGAGAATGTCGCTGACGCCCTGGCCGGACCCGTAATAACTGTCAACCTTGTAATCCCCGATGCGCACAAGGGCGCGAAGCAAACGAATCCGCGACCGGTTCTGCTCCCGCAGCGCGCCAAACGCGGCATTCGCCTCAAATTGTTCCACATCGAATACGCGATACTCGATGTAAAACGGAGAGCCCACATTGTCCATCTTGAGTTGCGCCTTCGACCGTGCAATCTCCGCCTGTAGAGCGCGCAGGACCGGGTCCGCTGCAGTTTCCGTCCCGGCGCGTTTTTCCTGCGCCCGCAAGGCGGCCGCGGAACTGAGGACGAATGTCGAGATAAGTACAGACATGGCCGCAAGTGCGTAGCCCGGGCGCATCGTTCGTAGAGGCATCAGTGCACCCCGCCGCTGGAGTTCGTTGCCGGCGTACTGGCCGAGGAATCTTCAAATCCCGGAGATGGCAGTATGGGAGGCCTCTCGCGCGAGGCCGCACGTTTTTGCACTTCCATTTCGCTGAACAGCATGGCTGGCGCTGAGGCCGAGACCGGTACGCTGCCTGATTCAGCTCCGCAGATGCCGTTGAATACCTGCGTCGTATTCCCCGTGAGCAGTATCCGGTTTAGCGATGCGAGGGGAGTTCCCACGATATCCACGCCGCGCACGAGCTCGTCCGGGCGCCCGTCGGCGTACACACGCCAAACGATCACCGGAAGCACCTGAAACGCTTGTGGGAGTTCCCGGGTCGTCAGCGTGAAGCCGCCTTGGACGTCTTCAAAATACAAACCGTATGGTTTCCCGGCTTTCTTGACCTCTTCGATCAATTTCCCGCGCAGGTCGGAATCCTTCACCGTCTTGGACGATTCCACGATCAAGTTGCCCTGGCGGCCCGTGGGCATAAGACCCGCCTGACGTCTTCCATGGCCGTTCGATTCGGCAAAATTTGAGATCGGCATGCGCGACATCAGGAAATGCTTCAAGATCCCATTCTGAATCAGAGATACGCGTTGCGCGGGGACGCCTTCATCATCGTTGGAATATGAGCCCGCCAGCGACACGCCATTCAGCGCATGCAGCGTGGGGTCATCATAAACGCTCAGAAAATCGGGAAGCACGCTCTGATTCACTTTCTTGGTGAATGTCTGTCCCTCGGTTTCTCCGCGTTGCCGGTGTCCTTCCAGGCGATGCCCCAGGACTTCGTGGAAGAACACGGCAGCCGCGCGTCCTGACAGAAGCGCGGGCCCGTCGAATGGCTCCGCGAGTGGAGCGGCGCGCAGGGCCTTCAGATCGGCCGCCATCTTTTCTTCCTTGGCGGCAAGTTCTTGCTCGGACGGGAGGCCCTCGGGCTTCGCGGCGTCAAAAGTTTCGACGCGCACCAGATCCATTCCATCCTCGGCGCGCGTGCTGGCTTCCACGACCAGCCGCGCCATGACCCCCGGCGTCTGCACTTTGCTTCCTTCACTCGAAACAAAATACGAGGTGGACTGCTGGATTTGCAGCGTCACCGACGAACTGTAGACGTCGGGATACTTCCGGAACGCCGACGAATATTTCCGGATCTTGTCTTCCCACTCTTTTTGATTGAACGCGATCGGAGCGCCAGGATGATCGAGCCGAGTCTGCGGCGACTCATGTGAAAAATCCGGCGACTTGTCTTCTTCCTCCGCCTGCACGGCCGTATTGCTGATGACCTTCGCATACGCCGGCGAGGCGCGGCGATACTCGCGATTGGTCATTTCCCACAACGTACGCGCGATGGCATCGCGGTCGTCCGCCAACGGAAGTGGACCGGAGGTAATTCCAGAAGAGCGATTCTCGTTGTGCGTATTGTCGAGCACCGGGCTGCCCACTCGCATCGTTACGTCGGCCCAGCGGCGGTTCATCGCGTTGGATGTGACGATCGTTCCGTACGTCCCCGCGATCTGAAAAGTACGCTGATCGTACACCTCATAACTGATGAAGTACGGAGCAGGGTCGGACTTGGAAAGGGAATCCTTTGCTCGTTCCAGTTCCGCCTGCATGGATGCGAGCAGCGCCCCTGATTCCGCTTCCGGATGCGGCGCACCCCAACTGAGTGCCCCACTGGCCGCAAGAGCCGCAACAAAAAGGGATCGGAAGGAAATAGAGAGAAGCGTTTGCCTCATTCGATTATTTGACGTACTGCCTCCTGCTTCGATAGACGCCAGTCATGCCAATTCCGTTCCCGCGGTGTCTCGGACATGGATCCGCCTCCAGCCGTTTGCGATCGGTCTGTCGTATAGCTGGCGGGCTCCACGCTTCGCTTAAAGCCCTTTGCTTTCACCCCCGCGGGGGTGATGAACTCAGAGTAAACGTTCGGCGTAAAAGTAGAATCCGCACCCTGCCCAACATCGATAATGCCCCGAATCGCATCGCCGGGCAATTGCTTTTCCTTGGACATGCCAGGGAATTCGTAATGTAAGTTCTCCGGTACCCAAGCAAGCGCCAAAGATCCCTGCTGGACCGTTGACCTCGGGCAGGGCTGGAAATAAGATGCACCGAAACCAAATGAAGAAGCCTCCCGATTTGTAGCGCCTCAAGTCCGGATGTCCATCGACACGACAAATGGAGGATTCATGTCCGACCGCAGGGAATTTCTGAAGCATTTAGCAGGAACAACAACAGGAATTATCTTTGTCAACTGCGGCTTTTTTATATGCAACTCACTTCGGCGCGCTACGGGGCTGATTGGAATTGATCGATGAAATGAATCAAGTAGCGGGACCGAAAACCCGCACCCTTGAAAACCATAAGGGTGCGGCACCCGCGACCAAATTCCATTTCAGCTCTTCCATGCAATACGTTTAGTGACCAAGATTGGGGTTAGTTCCGGACGAACTTTGCCAGCTCGCTCGGGAAAGAGTTCCCCCGATCTGCGCTTTGCGATTTGCGGCGCGCTGTTTGCTATTTTAGAGCTGGAATGCTGTCCACCTTGGGCGGTTGTGGCAGCGATTGCAGGAAGGCATAGATATCCGCCAAGTCCGCGTCCGACGTAACCTTGATTGTAAAAGGCGGCATCTGGCCCGAAGGCTGGCGTATGTACCTGCTGAACGCCGGGAATGACATCGGGTTTGGACCTAGACGCGGACCACCGACGGAGGTCCCTTCCGCCTGGCGTCCGTGACATTCAAAGCAGCCGTAGCTTGTAAATAGTTTCTTGCCGTTTTGGGTGTTGCCTGCGGGCGGTTTTTCGTCTTGCGGGGCCGCGCTCGTTGTTCCGGCTCGAAGACTTTTGGGGGGCAGGATCAGTAGCGCCGCGACCGCTGCGAATGCTAACAAGCTCGAGACCAATGAGCTTGTGTAGCGATGCAGATTCGGGAGGCTTTTGTCGCGCCGCCTTTCAGGGGGGCATCTTTGAATCAGGCACATGCCCGCCTGAAGGCGGGCGCTACAGAGTGCTCCGCATTGAAAGCAGCGGGAAAGGGAATCAATCATTCTCGCACCCATTAGCGAGGCTCCGTTACGGTGTCGAGCAGCGCCGGCTCACCGCGCTTGACTACTTCTATTGCTCGCTTTAGCGCAGGTCCAAGATCCTTGGGATCGGAAATTGGCCCTTCGGCGTAGACGCCCATTCCCTGGGCAACCTTTGCGAAATCGATGTTCGGATCTTTTAATGTAGTTCCGATATCGGCGCGGGTAATTCCACGCTCGTGGCGGTTGGCCATGCGCTGCACGTGCATGTACTCCTGGTGATACGCGCGATTGTTTTGCATGACCTTTAAAAGCGGAATATGGTGATGGGCCATGGTCCACAAGACTCCCGGGGCATACATCATGTCTCCGTCACCGTTGATACTGACGGACAGCCTGCCGTGTTTCTTGTTCGCAAGCGCAGCGCCCGCGGAAGCCGGCGCGCAGTAGCCCTCGCCTGCTCCACCCGCTCCGCCAATGAACTGGGAATGTTTGTCGAAGGACCACAGCCGCATCGGCCAGCGGCTTGCAAATCCAACGTCCGATACGAGCGACCAATCCTCATTCTTGATTGCTGCCCATAATTCAGCCGACAAACGAGCAATGGTGATCGGGCTGGAGTCCCAGCCATAAGTCGCCTCGGTGCGCGCCCGTTCCAAAGCCCTCTGACGTGCATCCGCAAGCTTGCTGCCGCGATCCTGGTATGCCCTCTTGCGATCGTCCGTGATTAAGCGTTTCACGGCCTCGATAAGCGATGGCAGAGTGGTCTCCGCATCGGCTGCGATGGCCAGGTCGACTTCCGGGTAGCGCTGGAGATCCTGATAATTGCCTTTGGCATACAGATCGCCGGCCGTGATGCTGATCAGCTTTGCCCCATCTTTGGTGGCCGATTTCGATGTGCGGTGCAACTGATCGCGGAACGAATGCGTGATGCCCCAGAAATCCGTGAGCTCAAGCCCAAGGATCACGTCCGCATCTCCAATGAGTGCGCGGCCACGATCGCTCTGGTTCAATGGATGACGCGAGGGGAAATTCATGCGCCCTCCCTGATCGATGACGGACGCCTGCAGCGCCTCGGCCAGTTCGATCAGGCGCGCCATGCCGGCGGGAGTGCGCGCGGCGCGGTCGGCGACGATCACAGGGTTTTCCGCCGCGACCAGGAGCCGCGCCGCCTCGGCCACCGAGCCTGAATCGCCCATGGGCAGCGAGTCCAGCGTCAGCTTGGGGATATGGATCGCGGCGTCCTTGGCGAGGGGGCTCTCCTGCAAGTCGGAATCCGCCACCACAAGTACAGGCATCGACGGCGTGGTCATCGCAATCTTGTACGCCCGAACAGCGGACTCGGCGAAGTGAGGCAGCGAGATCGGAAGGTCATCCCATTTCACAAAATCGCGCACCATGGCCGCTACGTCCTGGGCGCTGTGATCCCATTCCACTCCCGGGCGCCGCATGGTTGCGTCAATCGAGTTTCCCGCGATGATATACACCGGCGCGCGGTCGCAGTAGGCATTGAAGATCGCCATCGACGCGTGCTGCAGCCCCACGTTGCTGTGCACAAGAACACCCATCGGCTTGCCTTCGATCTTCGAATAGCCGTGGGCCAGGCCGACGGATGACTCTTCATGGCAGCAGGTGATGAATTCGGGGGACTCGTTACCGCCATAGTTGATGATTGATTCGTGCAAACCGCGAAAACTCGAACCCGGGTTGGAAGCGATATATTCGAGGCCCAGAGACTTGAGGACATCGACCATGAAATCAGACCCGGATCGTTCCGTCGTCAACACGTCGACGTTGGAGGGATCGAGTTCCTTTGGCATCATCGGCGCGGTGGCCGATTGGGCCGGAATCGCCTGCGGCGCAGCCAGCGTCGAGGCGCTTGCCACAAACCCCGCTGCACCCGCGGCCGCGCCCTTCAAGAATTTACGCCGATCCACGGAAAGTTTTTTTGCCATGGCCAGGATGTCCTTTAAGAAGAGTTGCTGGTTGCCTCGCGGCGGCTCTTATTCCATAGACGTATATCATACATCGATGGTTACGGGGTGGCGGATCGACTTCGGGGAGTGACTCAGTTTGGTTCTGAAAAGATTGAACACATGCCCGCCCCCAAAGCGGGCGGCCTCCACAAGACCAACTGCAACCAACGAGGATGAAAGGCCAGGATATTGCGCGCCCGCTTTGACTATCGGACATGGGAGTAGAACAACAAGATATAAAAAAGACTCATTCCAGTGTACTCTCACAATCACACCAGACTCAGACAGATAGGCCGGTTTTGCCTGATGGAGAGACAATCGTGGGGACTGAAACGCGCGGGCTTACCGTCGCTGAGATCATTGACCAGCAACCCCTGAGCCGGTTTCAAATCAAGACGATCGGGTTGTGCGCGCTGGTCATGGTTCTCGACGGTTTCGATACGCAGTGCATCGGCTTTCTGGTGCCGTCGATTGCGGAGACGTTTCATCTCCCTCTGAAGGCCTTCACTCCCGTTTTCGCTTGGGGCTTAATCGGCTTCATGACGGCATCGATGATCATGGGGCCGGTCGCCGATCGCTGGGGGCGCAAGTGGCCGGTGGTCGTTTCCACACTACTATTTGCGACGTTCGCGACGCTTACAGGCAGGGCCTCCTCATTCCATGAAATTGTGATTTTTCGCGCACTAACGGGACTCGGCTTAGGAGGCGCGATGCCCAACGTCGTCGCACTTACGTCCGAATACGCGCCGAAGCGTCTGCAGCGAGTCTTCGTTTCCACACTTTTCTTCGGGATGCCGCTGGGCGCTCTCTTGGGCGGGCTGGCCAGCTCGGTGATGATCCCCGCGTGGGGCTGGCGATCGGTATTTTATCTTGGGGGAATCTTGCCCCTCGTGGTTGCGCTGATATTGATCAAGGCGCTTCCCGAGTCGGTCAAATATCTCGCAGCGCGGGGCGGCGACCCGCGGAAGATCGCCGCGATCATGGCGCATGTTGCGCCGGGAGTAGTAGGTATACCGGCCAGCAGCCTGATCGCACCCGAGCCCCGTCGCGAAGGTTTGCCCGTCAAGTATCTTTTTGCGGAAGGCCGCGCGCTCGGGACGATCCTGTTGTGGATTCCGTTCTTCATGAACCTTTTAATGATTTATTTCATTGTGAGTTGGCTGCCTGCGTTGCTCCGGCAGGCTGCGATGCCTGTCTCAGCAGGGGTCAAGGCTATTTCCATGTTCAGCCTTGCAGGCATCATCGGGTCTGTGGCGCAGGGACGCCTGATGAATCGGTACGGCGCCTACTCGGTGATGGCGACGGAATTCCTCGTGTCTACTCTGCTGATCGGCTCCCTGGCATTCGCCGCCGGTTCGCTTACGTTCATTATGACGGTTACCTTCGTTTTGGGTTTCACGATCCAGGGTGCACAGGGGGGGCTCAACGCGCTCGCCGCAAGTTTCTATCCAACGACGATGCGTTCTACGGGCGTCGGATGGGCGCTGGGAATCGGGCGCATCGGCTCCATCGTGGGCCCCGTGCTCGGTGGCGTCATGTTGTCGTTGGAATGGAGCCCACAGCAAATCTTCCTTGCGGGAGCTCTCCCCGCTTTGATTGCTGCGGTTGCGGTTCTGTTGAGCAACCGGCTTCGAGGCAATGAAACTGCTTATCGTTCGGGCCCTGATCCCGGCCGGGTAGAGGCTGTTTAGGAGACTCGAACACTCACACGCATCGTCACGACTCGTGTATTCCCCTAGCTCAACGATCGAAACGGAATTAGGACGCGCGCCGGGCGAGCCGCCCGTGGCAACCCGAGACAGGTATACATATACTGCCTGCAGGGAGCGGGCTCTACGCTTCGTCCCGCCTCGCCACGCTGCTTTGGAGGGCGAGTGGGGTGCCGGCGACTTGGAGCCCGCCGGAGCTATGAAGGCACATGGGCCAAATCATTGGCGCCATAGTGGATAACTGTTTTATTTAATCAGCTAGTTAGCTTTGGCCCTCGCCATTTTCTGAGCCATGAAAAACAGCAGCCGCCGGTCGCTCTCATTTGCACGGCCCAGCAAGCGGCAGAACTTGGCCAGTACGCGGGCATTCTTCCCGGAACTGCCCCACTCGTTGCCTGAGGTTTTCCCACGGAGCGGAAGGTTTGCGAGCTTGGGGGGTTCTTCCCCATCGTAGAAGAGTTGATAAACCGGGACTTCCAGAGCGCGAGCGAACTTCTCCAGGGTCTCGACGGCAGGGACGGTGTGCCCGTTTTCAACACGGGAAATGTAGCAACGAAGCAGTCCCGTCCTTTTTTCAATTTCGCCTTGTGATAATTTTTTCTGTTCACGCAATGCACGCAAGCGATCACCGATAATCATGTTTGTAGGAGCCTCCATCTCAGTTCCTAGAATTGTGTTGAGTAAAAACAATTCTGGGGGCCGTGCCCAATAAAGTATACCTCAGACACCGTTGGCGTCGCGTAAATTTTTCTGCGTCTCTGAAAAATACAGTTTCCGGCCCGCCCGCCGGAGGTATGGTTGAAAGGCAACTGTATGGTTGCATAAACCATTTCCGTTGGATCTCGTTTTCAAAAGGCCAGCTGATCCGGGCCGCAGGCATTTGCTTGGCCGGCTTCACGAGGACAATGGAGTGACGTTACATGACAGACGCGGTCTGCGTGACGTATATCGCCTGGACACCCTCTGCCCAAGTCCGATGTGGCGAAGTGAACTGCATTCTGCTGGAGATTGAATTCCGAAAAGCGCAACACAGAGGACACAAAGAATCACAGAGAACCACAGAGAAATCGCCCTTTCACTTTTCGTCGATTACTCCCCTTCTTCCCTACTAAACCCTCCGTGTTCT
>Ga0208988_1000035_pt1 | contig 13076 bp, 12 predicted proteins | sample MedBloCARef_M1_FD_187850 | JGI IMG/M metagenome (GOLD analysis project Ga0208988, IMG submission 187850) | Forest soil microbial communities from El Dorado National Forest, California, USA - Mediterranean Blodgett CA Ref_M1 (SPAdes) (version 2) | ecosystem: Environmental > Terrestrial > Soil >... | reverse complement strand
ATAGGCGGCGCGTTGCGCGAATTCCAGGTAAAGCCAAACGCAAGTCTTGTTAGTCCGTAGGAGGCGCAAGCACGCGACGTGAGAAGTCGGGTCCCGATCAATTCTCCCCACAGGGCTTCCAGAAGATCGTCTTGCGGGACGGTGTAATCGCTGGCCTCGAGGCGCGCGGGTACAGCGTGAAGTAGGCCAGCACCATTGCCTTGTGGCTCCGCATGAGTCGATTCCGCGCGGACTGATCGACACCTTGTGAACGCGATCCGTTCCGGGCGAGGAGGGCCTCTCCATTCACGCGCCGCCGCCCGCCATTCGTGGGCTGGGGCGTCGTCTCGTGAAATTTGCATTGTCGAGCAGGCGTGCAAGGCCCATAAGTTCGCCACGTCACATGAATTTCTCGCTCTCATCATGAAGGAGCAGCTAAAGGTGCTTCCCGAGTTCAAGTCGTCAGTTAAAGCCCGCGTCATCCGGGGGCCGGTTTGTCGCGAAACCGGATCGACATGCGGGATCAGCCAACTTCATTCTGGAGGAGCCAAAATGAGGACCTACAGTCAAATCAGACATAAAACTCTGAAACTGCGGATCGCGTGGCTGTTGCCCGCGTTCGCGCTGCTCATCGCCTGCTCGGGCATTCCCCTCAAAGAGCGGATGGCGGCGGAGCGCGAACGCTATGAAGCCTACGCCGGCAACCCGATCGATCACTTCACTTACCTGGGCCGCTTCGACGGCTGGGAGCCGATCGGGCGCGACGAGCTAGTCGTGTGGACCGGAATCAACGACGCCTACCTCATCAAAGTCGCCCCGCCCTGCGAGGATCTGCAGTTCGCGAACCGCATCGGCCTGACCTCCACCGGCGGCACCGTCTACTCGCGCTTTCTTGACTCCGTCAAGGTGCGCGGCTGGAACTGCCCGATCCAGGAGATCCGCCCGGTCGACTACAAGCGTCTGCGCCAGGACCTGCGCCGCGAGCTTCAGCAGGCGAAGATCGCCCAGGAGAGCCCAGGAGAATAGGGGAATGTGAGGGATGTGAACCGCCGAGGTTTCCTTCCGGGCACCGCGATGGCTTCGCTCCTCGAGAGGCTGTACAACTTGAGGGGCCGACATGATCCGCAAGCTGAAGTCCGGCGAATACAGCTTGTACTTGCGCAATCCGGATCCAAGAACCGGCAAGCGTGGAAACCTCGGCGGCTCCTCCTCACTTTGTGGACTGCAAGGCCCATCACGGGGCTCAAGAACGAGTTCCCAGGACCGCTTCGCTGACGCACTGCCCCGTAACCCGCGCGCGGCCCGGGGCCGTCGGTTGGTTCACTTCCTCGACGATTTCGTGCACGTCGCCCGAACCAACCAACAGCTGTGCGCGGCCTGTTCGTAGTCGCGCAGCTCCTAGATTCTTGCTGGGTAGCGCGCGTCCTCCCAACTGATAGCGCGAAGACTCAGCGCTTCATACCGTAGACTACGAATGTGCCTGCGGCAGCTCGAGGACGCCCCGTTTTGACAACGCGAATTCCATTTCGCGCCGCACCCATGCTTGCCACCCTCGTAGCGGCGCCATTCGACAAGCCCGGGTGGGTTTATGAGGAGAAATACGACGGCGAGAGGATCCTCGCATACAAAGAACGGGATCGCGCCCGGCTGCTATCCAGAAATGGAAAAGACCGCACGGTCCGCTTCCCCGGGATTGCAGCGGCTATCAGAGCGCTCGGCCCCGGCACGCTCCTTCTCGATGGTGAGGTTGTGATATTTGACAAAAAGGGTGTTTCCCGATTTCAGCTCCTTCAGCAGGACCAGGGCAAACCGGTGTATGCGGTCTTTGATTGCCTTTTTCGCGATGGTAAGGATCTGCGGCGTGAAACCCTGTCCGCGCGACGCGCCGTGATGGTGAGGTCGATCGGCTCGAGCAAGACGCTGGTGCCGTCTCACAGACTAGCAACCAATGGTCTCGAGGCCTTTCGCGTCGCGAAACGCCACGGATACGAGGGATTGGTGGCAAAGGATCTGTCCAGTCCATACGTGGAGGGGCGCACAACCCGATGGCTTAAAGTAAAGGTGCATCAGGAGGATGAGTTCGTGATTTCCGGGTATACGAAGCCGGCCGGCTCGCGGGAGCATTTTGGCGCTCTGCTGCTGGGTGCCTATGACGGGGGTCGACTGCATTACGTCGGGAAGGTCGGAACCGGCTTCGATCGTCGGACACTCGCCGCACTGCATGAGAAGTTCCAGCCGCTGGTGACCTCACACTCTGCGCTCGTGGACCCTCCTCGAGAGAAGACGGTGGTATTTCTGGCACCGCGGCTCATCGCCCAGGTCTCCTTTCAGGAATGGACGGCGGACCGAAAGCTCCGCCAACCGGTGTTCCTCGGCCTGCGTGACGACAAGCGTCCGCAAGAGGTGCTCTTGCCCCGGCACACGTCGTGATGGAAACCAAACTCGCCGCATCCGCGGTCGCGTCGCAGCCCATCGAGAGAACACACTGAATGCGGCGCTTCGGCGGATTGGTTATGGCCAAAATGGAATGACGGCTCACGGGTTTCGAACCACCGTAGGCTCCCCGTCCAGGACCCGGTGTAGAACTCGACTCTCCGGCGAGGGCCTTGGCCTGAAGGTGGCGGTGACCCTGCGTTACCCGAAAACTTACCCAGGCGTTTCCAGTGCTGGCGTGATACGTGTTGGTGCCGCGTGATCCGCCTTGATCATTGCCGCCGATGGGACTTCGCACTAGGCCCGGGATGCCGAGCAAGCAACAGCTGTCGCTGAGCTATCTAAGTAGTCAATCCGGGACAGAATCAGCGTTGCGTGGCGGTGAGACAGGATTCTATTTGGCCGAAGGTTTTGCCGGCCTAATCGTCGGTTGGTCCGTCTTCCCCGGCTGATCATCGACCGTGTTGGTTCGTCGGCCTGAAAGCTGGCTGCCTGGCTGCCCAATTGTGGGGCTTCTCTTTCGAGACTAACCGAAGTCCAGCATGATTTTTCCGCGTGCCATCCCGCCCTCGCAATACTCATGTGCGAGCGCAACGTCGGCGAGTGGGAATACCCGGTCGACCAGCGGACGAATCCGTCCACGGCTCACCAAATCGGCGACCTGCGCGAGGGCGGCGCCGTCAGGTCGCATGAAGCTCCAGAAGTAGCGTCGCCCCAGTCGCGCCTGCTCAACCACGCGGGTGGTCAGCAGCTCTTCGGCGCGTCGCAAGCCCTCCTTGAGACCGAATTCGTCGGCGAGGCGGACCTTCGGCGAGGTGATGGTAATGTAGGCGGCGCTGGCATGGGTCTTGAGCGTTTTCAGCAGATCCGTCTCCATATCGAAGGCGCTGTCTAGCACCACGTCGTAATCTTTGAGCGCCTCCAGAGCCCTTGTGCAGGTGTAGTCGATGACCTCATCGGCACCGAGTGCGCGGACGAATTCCACGTTGCGCGTACTACAGGTGGCGGCGACATACGCTCCCCAGGCCTTCATCAGCTGGATGGCGAAGCTGCCGACGCCGCCGGCGCCGCGCGTGATTACAACTCGCATGCCCGCCGCCGCGTGCGGCGTTAGAGCAACCTGGCCGGCCAACGCATTCCAGGTCGTCAGGGCCACGAAAGGGAGCGAGGCGGCCTGGATGAAGTCGAGCGCGGGCGGCATGTGCGCGACTTCGAGCGCGTCGGCGACGATGAACTCGGCCTGGGTGGCGTGCGTCGGCGCCGTGTAAACTCGATCGCCGACGCGGAAGTCATCCACGTGCTCGCCGAGCGCCGCGACGATCCCGGCAGCGTCGCGACCCAGCCGGATCGGAAAGGCCTGTGCGCCGACCTGACCCTTGCCGCGGAACACTTCCCTGCCGTAACCACGCCGAATCGCGCAGTCCACGGGATTGACGGACGCCGCGCGCACCTCGATCAGCACCTCCCCCGGTGCGGGCGAGGGCTTCTGTGCATCGCTGACGACGGTGAGCACTTCTTGTGCGCTACCGAAGCTCTTCAGCTCGACCGCTCGCATACGACAGGCGGACGCGGTCGCTGCTAAAACTGGTACCGCACGCTGGCGCCGTAGGTACGAGGGTCGGCGATGAGCCCGACGCGGACGAGGTTGGTGTTGTACTTTGAGACCGGTCCGCCCCCTTCGTAGTACACCTCGTTGGTGATGTTCTTCACCCACAGCGAGCCGCTCCAGTGCGCGTCCGGCGCAGTCCAGGCGAGCCGCAGGTCGCCCTTGGTGTAGCTCGGCGACCACAGGGAGCCGAACTCCGTGACGGTCTCGCCGACCGACACGAGGTCGGGCTGGATGTCGAGGGCCCCGTAGGAGCCGAGCGGGATGCGATAGCTCACGACGACGTTCGCCTGGTGCTTGGGCACTTCCCCAATCGTATCCCCGGAGCGGTCGAAGAGGGTCCCAATGGCCGGTAGCTGACTGATGTAGTGTTTGTAGGTCGGATTGGTCAGCGACGCGCCGGCACTGATGCTGAAGTTCTGGGTGAGCCTGGCAAAAATCTCCAGCTCCACGCCGCGGCTGAGCGCATCGGCGGTGCTCGTGGTCGGAGCGCCGTTGGCGTTGAAGGTTTGCAGTTGCAGGTTGGTATAGTCGCTGTAGAAGACCGCGAGATTGGCGCGCACACGCTCGAAGAGCTCACCCTTGATTCCGAGCTCGTAGTTCTTTACGTCCTCCGGGGAAAACTCCCGGCTGGGCGGGACCGACGGTTCGCCCGCGAAGCCTCCGCTCTTGAAGCCCTCGGAGAAGGAAGTGTAGGCGAACACGTCATCATCGAACTGGTAGTCCAGCACGAACCGAGGTGACACCTTGTTCCAGCGATCCGACGGGGCGGTGATGAAATTCCCGTTGTCGAGGAACGGGGTCGAGCCATCCGAGCCGGCGACGCCCGGGATCGCGATCGAGTAGGCGTTCACGCCGAAGCTCTTGGTCTCGTTGGTGTAGCGCACGCCGACCGTGGCGCCGAGCCGATCGAGGAGCCGATAGCGAGCGTCCGCGAAAACAGCCAGCGAATTGGTATGAATCGACTGGTCGAAGTAGGTGATGCCGCTGAAGGGGATGACATCGTAGTAGATCCCAGCGAGCTTGCTTCCCTGCTCGTGAAAGTAATAGGTCCCCAGGGTCCATGACAGGCGGTTGCTGCTTCCCGGCACACTCGGCTGGTTGGACACCAGGCGAAACTCCTGGCTGCCCGACCACGTGCCCTGAGTCGAGGTCAGGTAAGCGGCGACCTCCGGTGTACGGCCGAGGTCTTCCGTGCTGTAGTTGGTCTCGTGGCGATAGGCGCTCGTGGATATGAAGTCGAAACCCGGTAACTGGTAGCGCACGTCGAGCACACCGCCATAGGTCTTAAGACCCTGTCCGCCATTGGTCGCGCCCACCACGGACAGCGGGTCCGGGCCTTGGGTTTGCGGCGTGATGAAGGGACGAGGCTGGCCGGTAAAAGGGTTGTGCCCGAAAAATTCGTAGAGCGTCCCGGGTACGTCCGTGAAAATGCTCTTCAGGACGCCGTGTTGGGTGTTGCGCTCGTAGTCGAGGATCACGTCGACGCTCAACTTGTCGGCTGGCTTAAGGCGCAGGCTGCCGCGCACGCCCTGCCTGTCGATATTGTTCGCCGTGTCGCCGGTGGTGAGGTTGTGATAGATGCCGTTGCGGTTCTCTGACACGAATGCGAGCCGCCCGCTCGCGCCCTCAGTCAGGGGTCCGCTTAGCGCGCCGTCGAGATTGATGCGGCCGTAGTTGCCGCCCAGCACCTCCCCGTACCCGGAGAACGTATCGGTCGGAGGGTTAGTGATGATGTTGATGGCCCCCGCGGTTGCGTTTTTGCCGTAAAGAGTGCCCTGCGGTCCGCGCAGGACCTCGACCCGCTGGGTGTCGAACAGCCCGAGGTTCGCCACCGCCTGCCTCGAGAGGTAGGCATCGTTCAGGAACACCGCGACACCGGGATCTGCGCTCAGGTCCTCGCTGGTGCGGCCGATACCGCGGATGGTGTAGAACTCGGAACCGATATCTTCGGAGTAGATGTGCAGGCTCGGCGTGAACTGCGAGAGTTCCGCGGTCGTGCTCACCTGCAGCTGCTCGAGTGTGCTGCCGGAGAGCGCCGTAACGGACACCGGAACCGTCTGCAGGTTTTCCTGTCGGCGCTGCGCGGTCACCACGACCTCATCCAGCGGCTCGTTGCCCTCGGCAGCAACTGTCGGTATGCCGGCTGCCAGCAGCAGCGCGCCTAGGCCTGCGTTGAGCCACTCGAACGGATGATGTTTTTTTTGATACACGGGCAACCCCCCCTTGTGAGGCGTGATGTTTCACGGCCGATGCATGTCCCACGGCGTCAGGCCCGGCGGCAGAGGAGGGCGCTTGACGAGACTTTCGAGCGCTTCGCCGGCTTCATAGCGCTGTGCCATGTGCTCCGGTTCGAAAATGATTCCCATGAAATTCTCGCCGTAGTACTTGTTGATGAAGTCCGTGGCTTCGTCGGCGGTCGCGAACACGTCATACTGCGTTTCGACCTTGTTGCCATCCGGATCGCGGTAGTACATCGAGATCGTCGGGCCATGGTTGATGGTCCAGTACGGCTCGACGCGGAGCCGCTTGAGCCGCCGGTAGTTCGCCAACAGCGTGCCGAGGCTTCCATAGGTGAAGGCGAGGTGCTCGAGTCCGTAGGCATTCGGCGGCGGAGCAACCAGCCCCGGCATCGCCAGCAGCCCGACGCGGTGGTGCTCATCGTCGTAGGTGACAAAGCACACCATGTCATTCTCATAGCCGACCCGGCCCTGCAGCAGCGTCAGGTACCAGTCGCGGGCGCGCTTGAGGTTCGGCGTCTTGAGAACGACGTGGGCGAATTTCGCCGGACGGATGGGGCCGGGATTCTCGGCGTCGAGCACGCGTGCTTGTGCCATGGCATCACCGTTGTTGAGTCATTCGCGGGGAGGGAAGGAGTCACCGCTCGGGCTCAATGACCAGAATTTCGAACGTCCCGGGAACGACGCTCGGCCGCGCGTGCGGATCGGTCGCCGCCCGGAATTGCGCCGCAGGTATGTACACGCGCCCGGTGGCGGGATCGAGAATCGCCGTACGGCTGCCGGGGCGGGTCTTGAGCGTCTGAACCTTGCTGACCCCCGCGCCGTGAACCGCGAACACCGTCAGGGAACCGGGACCGCCGGCGGGGACGAAGGCCAGGTGGCGGGCCACGTCAAACATCGCGGCGTCGGGGCCTGCGCCCACATTGAGACTTGCCACTTCGAGACCGTCGCGGCCGCGCAGGAATACCGCCGCCCCGTTGCGGCAGACCGCCAGCAGCAGGTCATCGGGGGCGTCGTAGGCGAGGCCGGTCGGACCCTGGCAGCGTCGGAGCGGATAGGTGCGCAGCACGCGCCGCGCGGCGACATCGACGACCGCGACCTCGTTTCGGTCCGTGATGTTGTCGAACAGCAGGCCATCAGCGCCTGCAGCGGCATATTCTGGGGTGCCGGGCAGCCGGATGGTCGCGACAAGGCGCCGTGCGATCGGATCGATCACGGAGAGGTCGTGGCTGCCTTCGTTGGTCGTGATGACGAGACCTGTGTGCGGTTCGCGCACGATCGCGTCCGGCTCCTTGCCCACGGGTATGGTCGCGAGCTCACGGCCGCTGATGCCTTCGAACAACGAGACGGAATTCGCCTCGCCGTTGGTGCTCATGACCAGCCCGCCGCCCAGCGGCGCCACCCCGTGCACCAGCGCGCTCGGCACGAGCACGGGAGTGACGGTTCCGGAGCTGAGGTCGAGAGCAAGCACGCCGCCGATGCGGCCGAGGTAGAGGCGGTGCGCTTCAGGATCCACCGCGCCGTAGTCCCAGCGCGCGTCCGATATAGGAATGTGCGCGCTGACGCGATAACGAGGCTCGGCCCCAGCGCACGCGCCTGCGGCAAGCAGAATCAGTAGCAGAGCTGCGGCGCTGCGACGCATAAGCCTCCGGAACAGGCGGATCCGGATGCTATCCAGATTGTCGACAATCGTCAATCGACGCTCGACAACACATACCTTCAGCACTTAGGATGAGATCCGGCGGCAGCGCGGGAGCGAATCATGGCAGCCACGGCTGACAGTCCATTGCTGGCGGATGACCGCTCGGCCATCGAGGCTCTGCTGAGTGAGTTCTACTGGCGCCTCGATCACCCCGGCAGCGGTACGGTCGCCGACCTATTTACGGAGGCGGGCACGATCGTCACGCCGCGTTTCGAACTCGCGGGGCGCGCGGCGATCGCGCAGTGGTTCGCGGCCCGGGCACAGCGCACCACGCGACACCGCTGGAGCAACCTGCGCTTGACGCGCGCCGCGGACCGCAGCGTCGCGGTCGATGCGTATCTGTCGACCGCCGCCGCGCCCGCGAGCGCGGCCAGCGCAGCCGCGGAAGTCATGATCAGCGAGACCCACGATATTGTCGTGCGGGACGAACAGGGAGCCTGGCAATTCGCCGCCCGGAACCTGTCGGTGGTCTTCGAGGGACGGCTCAGCGCTGGCGCAGCTCACGCGCCATGAAACTGGCAACCTTTCGTCGCGATGGACGTCTCGCGCTCGGCATCGTGACCGAGGACGGGCTCATTGACGTGGAGCGCGCCGATGCGTCGCTACCGCGCACGCTGCGCAGCCTGCTGGAGGCCGGGCCCGATGCGCTCGTAGCCCTCCGGCGCCTCGCGACACGATCGGGAACCAGGGTCGGCATGTGCGACACGGTGCTCGCCGCGCCGATCGGGGAACCGCGCAAGTTCCTTGGCCTGGGCTTCAGCTATCGTTCGCACGTCGCCGAGATCCGCGAGCGTCGCAAGGACATCCAGATCCCGCCGAATCAGGTCTGGTTTACCAAGCAGGTCTCTTGCATCAACGGTCCCTTCGACCCGATCCACAAGCCGGCGATCTCCGACATGCTCGACTACGAGGGTGAAATGGCCGTGGTAATCGGGCGACGGTGCCGCCACGTGCGCGCCGCCGCAGCGCACGAGGTGATCGCAGGTTACATGGTGTGCAATGACGTCAGCGTCCGGGACTGGCAGCTGCGCTCCCCGACTGCAACGCTCGGCAAGTCCTTCGATACCCACGGCCCGACGGGCCCGTGGTTGACGTTAGCGGATGAGGTCGAGAAGCCGGAGCACCTCGGTCTCAAGACCTGGGTGAACGGCGAACTGCGCCAGAACGGCAACACCAGTGATTTCATCTACAGCCTCGGGCAGATGCTCGAGGAACTGACAACGGTGCTGACACTTGAACCGGGCGACATCCTGACTACCGGATCCCCCGGCGGCGTGGGTGCGGCGGCGGTTCCACCGCGCTACCTGAAGGTTGGCGATGTGATTCGGATCGAGATCGAATGCCTCGGAGCGATCGAGAACCGTGTGATCGCCGAGCCGACGCACTAGGCTGACGCGCGCGCGGCCCGTCAGTCGCCGGAATGCAGACGGGCGCGCAGGTGATCCTCGATCGTATCGAAGTGCCGGTTGAGCTGAGCGACCGCCTTCGTCTTCTGACGATCGAGGAGCGGCCCGACGAACGCGTCGTGCTCGCGCCAGGACTCGAGCGCCGAGTGCTCGACCATGCCGCGAAGGTTCTGGATGCGGATAAGCTGCCGGGAGTTGATCAGGTGCGCGTCGATCAGGGCGGAATTGCCGCTCGCGCAGACGATCGCCCGATGGACCTCGTTGTTACAATGGATGACCGCGGACTTGTCCTTGCCGCTCGCCAGCTTGCGGTGCTTCTTATGCAGTGCTTCGACATGCGACAGTTCTGCAGCGCTCGCGTGTTCGCACGCAAGCCTGATCGCGAGCGCCTCGAGCGATCGCTCAAGAACAAGGTGGTCAAGCGCATCCTTCAGGGTTGGCGCCGAGACAGCCGCGCCTCGGTTCGGCAGCAGCTCGAGCAACCCCTCGGACGCGAGCACCTGGAAAGTCTCGCGCAGCGGAGAGCGAGAGATTCCAAAGCGCTCGCACAGGATGCGCTCCTGCAGGCGAACCCCCGGTCTCCAGACACCCTCGATGATTTCCTGACGCAGACGCTCGAGTACGCTTGCCTGCAGCGACTGCCGCGGAATCACCGTTGTTGAGGTGTCGGCGGCAATGACGATCGGCGCAGATTGTTCCACTGACACTTTTCCCGGATTTGGTACCCTGTATATTGTCGACGAAAACGCAGATCAAGTCACGCACCAGAGCGCCACCTGCGAGGCGTGCCTCCTTCACACCTGGATAAAGCCATGTCACGAGCGTTACGTTCACGCGTCACGACCGAAGGCCTCACGCGGGCTCCGCATCGGGCGTTCCTCAGAGCCATGGGACTGTCCGATGCAGACCTGAAAAAGCCCATGGTGGCGGTCGGCAGTCCCATCGGTGAGATGACGCCGTGCAATGTCCACCTCGGCGCTCTCGTGGCTGCCGCGAAGAGCGGTATCCAGGCCGCCGGCGGGGTGCCGCGCGAGTTCGCAACTGCCTCGGTCGCGGACAGCCTGTCGATGAACCACTCCGGGATGAAGTTCTCTCTGGTCTCGCGCGAGATCATCGCCGACAGCGTCGAGGCGGTTGTCCAGGGCCATGCATATGACGCGATCGTCGGCTTTGGCGGCTGCGACAAGAGCCTGCCAGGCATGATGATGGGGATGATCCGCTGCAATGTGCCGGCGGTGTTCATGTATGGCGGCAGCGCCCTGCCGGGGCAGTGGCGTGGGCAGGACGTGACGATCCTTGATGTCTACGAGGGCGTGGGAGCTGTGCTGGCCGGGGAGCTGTGCGCCGAGGATCTGGCACAGCTCGAGCGGGTCGCCGTGCCGACGGTGGGCTCGTGCCCGGGACAGTTTTCGGCCAACACGTTGGCGATGATCGCAGAGACGCTCGGAATTGCGCCGCTCCAGGCTGCGACAATTCCGGCGGTCCACGCCGAGCGACAAACCCTCGCCCGTCGGGCTGGGGAGCGAGTGATGCGGATCCTCGCCGACGGCGGACCGTTACCGCGCGATCTCGTCACGCGCAAGAGCCTCGAGAACGCTTGTGCGGCGGTTGCGGCGACCGGCGGCTCCACGAACGCCGTACTGCACATCCCGTCGCTCGCCCACGAGGCTGGTATCCGCTTTACGGCCGATGATGCGGCGGTGGTCTTCGCGCGCACACCACTCCTCGCGGACCTGCGCCCGGGCGGCCGCTTTCTTGCCAAGGATCTGCACGCCGTGGGAGGTGTGCGGGTGGTACTGCGAGAGCTGCTGCGGCGCGGGCACCTCCACGGAGATGTGCCGCACATTGACGGCGCCTCGCTCGAGGCGGTGCTCGCGGACGCCCCCGCTCCTGATGGGGCAGTCGTGCGATCGACGGAGCAAGCGATCCGGCCGAACGGCGGCCTCGTGGTGCTCAAGGGTAATCTCGCACCCGAAGGCGCACTCTTAAAGACCGTAGGCCTGAAATCGTTAACGTTTCGCGGCGTCGCTCGGGTATTCGATAGCGAAGAAGCGTGTGCGCGGGTCGTCGAGGCCCGAGCCTACGCGCCGGGCACCGTTCTCGTGATACGCCACGAAGGGCCGCAAGGAGGCCCGGGCATGCGCGAAATGCTCGGCGTGACCGCGCTCATCTATGGTCAGGGCATGGGAGAGAAGGTGGCGCTAGTGACGGACGGGCGATTCTCGGGAGCCACGCGCGGTATGTGTGTCGGTCACGTCAGTCCCGAGGCTGCACGCGGAGGACCGTTGGCCTTGGTCGCGGACGGCGATGCCATCGCAATCGACGCGGAGCGGTGCAGCTTGACGCTCGATGTCTCACCAAGCGAGCTCGCCCGGCGGTCCAAAGCCTGGCGTCCGCTGCCGTCCGTGCGTGGCGGCGTCCTTGAGAAATACGCGCGCCTGGTTCAGTCCGCACACGTCGGAGCCGTGACTCACAGCGGACCCGGCGGGGGTGTCGGGAGGGACGGCGATGACCGCTGAGACACGGACGGCGATTGCGTTTCTCGGCACCGGTACGCTCGGTTCCGCAATGGTCCTTCGCCTGCTCTCGCAGGGCATCGCCGTTACCGTCTGGAATCGCACGCCGGGCAAACTCAAAGTGCTGCTCGATTCCGGGGCGACCGCGGCCGCGACTCCCCGGGATGCTGCCGCCGCGGCCAGCCTCGTGGCGTTGTGTCTCACCGATGCGGCGGCAGTGGAGGAAGTGGTCTTTGGTGCTGAAGGCATCTGGCAGGCCGATCGGTCTGCGGGAGCAACGCCGCGGCTGGTGGTCGATTTTTCGACGATCGGCCCGCAGGCGAGCCAGGACTTCGCGGCACGGCTGGCGCGCGCAAGCGGTGACCGTTGGCTTGACTCGCCGGTCTCCGGTGGCGTCCGCGGCGCTGACACGGGGACGCTCATCTTGTTTTGCGGCGGCGCTGCGCAGGACCTCGCACGCGCCGGGGCCGTCCTGCAGGCCGTGGCCAGGCGCGCGACGCACGTCGGGAACGTCGGAGCCGGGCAGGCAGTCAAGCTCTGCAACCAGTTAATCGTTGCGACGACGCTGCTCGCGATCGCTGATGCGGTCGCACTCGGTCGTGACTGCGGCGTCGACGTCGCGGCGCTGCCGGCGACGCTGGCGGACGGCTTCGCCGACTCGACGCTCTTACGCTTATTCGGGCCGCGTATGGCAGCACGGCAGATCGAGCCGCGCACGGGAACGATCGGTACGATGTCAAAGGACGTCGAACTGATTAGCTTAATGGCGGAGCAAGCGGGTGTAGCCTCGCCGCTTCTGACGGCGGTTCGGCACATCTATCGCGAGCATTGCTCCAGCGGCCACGCGTCCGACGACTTGGTGGCGCTCGGTCCAGAAATGCTTCGTTAAGTACGAACGCTGCGTTGACTGCTCGGCTTGATACGGATTAGGAACGGGAGTCCGCCGCTAGCAACTCTGCTTCTGGGAACATAAGTCGAAACGCGCGCCAGGGAATGCACGCGGCAAATCGGCGTAGGTTTGCGCGGTAGCGTCTCTCAGTCGGAGCGCGCAAAGAGTTCGAGTACGTGCGCGGTCCCCGAATCCTCTATAGTGCGACGCAGAATTCGAGTTCGTAGTACACTCGAATCTAATTCACTAATGTCTTACAATAATCTGAAAAATAACGAAAAACTGATGCCCGGGAGAGGACTCGA
>Ga0208988_1000034_pt1 | contig 13166 bp, 7 predicted proteins | sample MedBloCARef_M1_FD_187850 | JGI IMG/M metagenome (GOLD analysis project Ga0208988, IMG submission 187850) | Forest soil microbial communities from El Dorado National Forest, California, USA - Mediterranean Blodgett CA Ref_M1 (SPAdes) (version 2) | ecosystem: Environmental > Terrestrial > Soil >... | reverse complement strand
ACCGGAGAACTCATTCGGTGACCTCTGGTCGCATCCTTTCTCATGAGCGGCTGGGCGGATTGCACCATCGTTACGACCGGGCCGCCTAACCCAAACCTTTAGCTCGGAAACCGCTGTGCGCGAATACGATGCTTAACATATATGTGTGCTAGCCCTGTTCACAGATTGCTGGTAGTGACCATCGCGGGGTCGGCGAAGACTCTTGGTTCAATTCGCATTTTCTATTTAAACGTTCGTAGCGGGGAATTGCTCTCTTTTCCGGCGCGGACAACATTTTGGCGAGGGACAACGGTTTTTCCCTAGACGGATGGCACCCTGGAGGGAACCCTCTTCGGCGATTTTCCAGACGGTCCACCGCTCCGGCCCCGGGATCTCGTGATACGGTTCGCCGGGAATCTTTATAGCGCCGTGGCGATGGAACTCACGCACTTTTCAAAATATCGTTCTGAGTATCGGCTCCGATCTGGTGTACGCCGGGGCCTGTTACTTTAGCCAGTTGGTGAGGGCCACTAAACACATATAAGTAGAAGCTGATAATTATGCCAACAGGCGGTTCTACGACAAGCGTTCAAGAAGGAGATCGACCTCCAAAATGCTGTCAAGCCGACGCCTGCGGAAGAAGAGTTCGTTCCGCTACCCATCACAAAAATCGCAAAGCACAAGATCCAGGATGGGACCGTTCTTCAATTGCCGTGGTGATTGCGATATACACGATCACCATTGAGGAAGGATGATCCGCGATGTCCGCCCCCGCAATTTTGCAGGAACAGCCCGACTTCTCACTGGTTTTGGGAGGCCCGCTCTTTCAGATATTCAGGCAGGCGCATCTATCCGGCTCAGCACTGGAACTTCTCCGACGTCGGGTGCTGATCATCTCGCTCTTTGCGTGGTTGCCACTAGCGGTGTTGTCAGCCATCGAAGGTCATCTGCTCGGCAGCCAGAATCTGACCTTCCTGCGCGACGTTGAGCTCCATGTTCGCTTTTTGGTGGCACTGCCGGTCCTCATCCTTGCAGAGCTGCCGGTCCACCGCCGCCTCGGGTCGGTGGTTAAGTGCTTTCTCGAGCGCGGAGTGGTTACTCAGGAAGACACTCCGAAATTCTATGCGGCCCTCGGAGCCACCATGCGAGCGCGAGACTCCTCCTGGTTGGAGTTCGCTCTGCTGATTTTTACCCTTACCGTGGGCCACTGGTTCTGGCAGCACATGATCGCCTTGGGAGCGGCAACCTGGTATGCCGCCCCCGACAGGACGGATATACACCTTACGCTAGCGGGCTACTGGTACAGCTTCGTGAGTATCCCCATCTTCCAATTCATTTTGCTCCGTTGGTATCTGCGGCTTGTGATCTGGTTTCTGTTTCTGTGGCGTGCGTCCAGGTTGAATCTGCACTTGCTGCCCACGCACCCCGACCGTGCTGGCGGAATCGGCTTTCTTGGGGGGATTAGCTACGCCTTTGGCCCGATTCTATTCGCGGAGGGTACGATGCTAGCAGGACTGATCGCCAGCCGCATCTTTTACCAGGGGCAGACCCTTACGTCGTTCAAAGTGACTATTTTCGTTCTCACCGGTTTCTTCGTTCTGGTGATTCTTGGCCCGCTGACTATGTTCACCCCCCATCTCGCCCGCACCAAGCGGAATGGCTTGAGCGAATACGGGACGGTGGCTTCGGTCTACGTCGACAAGTTCGATCAGAAGTGGGTCTGCGGGGGTGCGGAAGGCGAGGAAATTCTGGGCACCGCTGACATCCAGTCGCTTGCTGACCTCGCGAACAGTTACGAGGTCGTGCGCGAAATGCGACTAGTGCCTTTTGCGCTCAACGACGTAGCCCGACTGGCCGTCGTAACACTATTACCGGTCTTGCCTCTGCTGGTTACAATTATGCCACTCGAAGAACTACTGACGCGACTTCTCAAGGTCATCTTCTGAAGAAGGGCACGATGATGTAACGCACATGAATAGGGCGAAGTATATCGGGACGGAGGTTCACAAGGAAGCCATCTCAATCGCGTTTTTAGATTCCTCCGGCAAGCTTGTGATGGAATGCGTGATCGAAACCAAGGCCAGCATAATTCTCCAGTTTATCCAAGGGTTAAATGGAAGCCTGCAAGGGACTTTTGAAGAAGGAACCTGGGTAGCGTGGCTGTACGGCCTGCTCCAGCCGCGTACCACGAAGATCATGATGTATAGTCCAACCCGGGGAAACATCGTGGCCGGATATCGCGTGACACGCGACGCAATAGCTAAAGGAGCGAACCAACCTGCGCAGTCCGCTGCCCGAGGTCGGCTTCCATGTCAGTTAACTAGGCAGCGGCGGAGCCCGCTGCAGTCGCCTCACCCACGGCCAGCGGCGCCCAAAGGACGACGACCGAACGCGGGGCGGCCCGATACGCAGCACCTGTAAAAGCCGGTGCATCCAGCCACGGCACGATGTCGTCGGGCGAGTCGAGCGACGTGTCAATCCACCGCCGCCACGTTCTCCCACCTTCGGGCGCCGGTATCTCGAAGTCGAGCGGTTCCCAATACGCGTTCATAATCAGGTGCATTTTGAGCCCCGCACGGCGCAAATCGGCACTAAGTGCCAGACTATGCGAATTGGAGCTCCAGTCCGGCCGCCACAGGTTCACGCCGTGCCATGCGGTCGTCGCTTGACGCAACAAGGTCGTAAGCATCACGCGTTGTCGTTCCGATGAGACGTCGCGCAGCACGCGGCGAGCGATGAGCAGTTGCGTGAACCGATGGATGTCCGCGTGCCTCTGCACTAGTGTCCAGTCGAACCAGCTCGACTCGTCGTCCTGGCAATAGGCGTTGTTGTTGCCGCACTGCGTCCGCCGTACTTCGTCGCCCGTGAGAATCATCGGTATACCGAGCGAGAGCATCGTCAGCGTCAGGAAGTTCTTGACTTGGCGATTGCGGAGTTTCTCTATCGATGGATCGTCGGTCGGTCCTTCGACGCCGCAGTTCCAGCTGCGGTTGTCGTCGCCGCCGTCGCGATTACCCTCACCGTTCTCTTCATTGTGCTTCTGGTTGTAGGTAACAAGATCGTTTAGCGTGAACCCGTCGTGGCAGCTGACGAAGTTGATGCTCGCCTCGGCCTCGCGCTGCTTGTGCCCGTACACCTCTGGGCTGCCCAGCAGTCGATCCGCAATCTTCCCGACAGACCCGTCGTCGCCACGCAGGAAACTTCGAACGTCGTCGCGGAAGCGGCCGTTCCATTCCTTCCATGCGTCGCCGATGAAGCTGCCCACCTGATAGAGACCGGCGGCATCCCACGCTTCAGCAATGAGCTTTGTTCCAGCGAGCACTGGATCAGATTCGATATCCCACAAAATCGGCGGGTTGGGCAGTGGATATCCGTTCAGGTCGCGCGACAGGACTGAGGCGAGGTCGAATCGGAAGCCGTCGATGTGCATCTCCTGCACCCAGTAATGCAGGCTGTCCTCGATCAGCCGGCGGACAACAGGATGATTCGCGTTCAACGTATTGCCACAGCCGGTATAGTTTGCGTACCGAGATTGCGGTCCCTCAAGCAAGTAGTAAGCCCTGTCCTCGAAGCCGCGGAAACACAGCGTCGGACCGTGGTCATCGCCTTCGGCCGTGTGGTTGAACACGACGTCAAGAATCACTTCGATGCCGGCCCGGTGCAGTGCTTTCACCATGTCGCGGAACTCGTCGACTGGACCGAGCGGGTCCTGCCGCGAGCTGTACGCCTGGTGCGGCGCGAAGAACGAGACCGGTGCGTAACCCCAGTAATTGACGTGCCCTGTCGGGCAGTCGAGTGCGTCGAACTGGAACACCGGCATGAGCTCGACCGCCGTGACTCCGAGTTCCTGCAGGTATGGTATCTTTTCGATGACGCCAGAGTAGGTGCCACGCGTCGCCTCTGGCAGACCTGAGCTTGGATCCTTCGTGAATCCCCGCACATGCATCTCGTACACGATTGTCTGCGAGGACGACCTGTGGAGTGGACGGTCGCTTTCCCAGTCGTAAAGGCTCGGGTCGACTACGACGCTCTTCATGGCGGTTGCGGCATTGTCGCCCTTCTCGTGTGCTGCCGTCCGGTTGTATCTGGCGGGAACCACGACGGCGCGCCCATATGGGTCCAGAAGGACCTTGGTCGCGTCGAAACGGAAGCCCTTTGACGGTTCAAACGGACCGTAAACACGATAGCCGTAGATCTGTCCCGCTTTCAGCGCCGGCGCAAAGACGTGCCAGTAGTGGTACGTACGGTTGGAAGCCGGATGAACATGGATTACGCTGGCTGGCTTCTCGTCGTCGACATGCTCGAACAGCAGCAGATCGATCCCAGTCGCGCGCTTCGAAAACACGCTGAAGTTGACGCCGTCGGCAGTGACTGATGCGCCGAGAGGCGCGCTGGCGCCGGCCTGGACCTCAGACATCGCACCACGATCGGGTATGGTAGAAGGTGGAGACTGGCTGATGGATTTCATTCTATTTTTCCTCGGCCCGAAATTCGGACGATGAGAGCGACCACCTGCTGTTTCAAGCGGCTGCGTCAAAACAGTCGCCACAAGTTTGACTAGAGCAGGCTTCAGATCACACTGTCATTTTTTACGCTGAAACATCAAGATGGATAGACAGGGCATACCGCACGGACGCTCGATTTTTTTGCGGGCGAAAGTCTGGGAATTATGTCTCGGGTCTGCCTGGGTGAACTCAGTTCAAAGACAACTGGCGCGCAGATTGCGGGAAATGGTGCGAATACTTGAAGCGCTAATCTAACGATTGCCAAAGCTCAAATTTAGGCCCGAGCTTGTTCCGTAGTCGCTCCCGACGAAGCCCGGGGGCGGGCGATTGTCAAAGGTATTATAGACGGTGAAATTCCAATTGAGCTTACCCCAGAGCTTGACATAGTAGGTTGACCTCAGATTCAAGTGTATTCGCCCGGGCTGCGAAATGGCCGGAAGGAAATTGACGCTGGCGGTTAGCGTGGTCCTGTCGAACTGGAAGAGCTTTAGGCTGCTTCCGATCAAACCCGACGTGACTTGCTGGGGGCGGGCCGCGAGGATCGCATCCTGATAATCGATTTTCTGCCAGGCCAAACCGCCATAGACTGTGAAGGTGGTGGCGCCCGTGTTCCTTATATTTCGCCCGATGCCACCGCCGAAGGTGCTCTGCAATCGGATGCCCTGGACTGAGCTTTGTAAGAAGTCGGTGATTCCTGTGTAATACCAATTTTTCCATCGTAGGAGTCGCTGCGCAGAGAGCATGATTTCGTTTTGCGTCGAAGCGCTCGCCCCGGCGTTGGAAGTAAGATTAGAGTTGTACCTCACTGTGGCGGACCAGCGCTCCTCCGGATAGGTGACGTCAGAATTTAGATTGTATTGGGCGGATTGATTGCCTTTTGAATAGGTAAAGCCCGTGCCAATCTGACCGTTCAAACGCTGCCAGAAATTGCTGGCGGTTTCCTTCACTTCAACGATCCTATTTCTTTCGAGCGTAACCGTATTCTCGGGGGCCTCCAGGATTTCAATCTGCATAGGGCGTTCGCCGACTGTCTCCGGAGTTGAGAGCCTACCTGTATAGACTGTTCCATCTTGGGTCTTGACCATGAACAACTGCGTGCTTTCAATGTGATCGACCTTGGACCAATCGACGGAGACGGTGCCGAGAAAGTAAGAGATACTGACATACAGTATGTTGGAACTGAGCCCCTTAATTTCGCAGGTGAAGCGGTCGCCATTCTTCATCAGAATGACGTCGGTTTTGTCCCGCGCCAGGATCGGGGAAGCGACAAGCATCGCAAGGCAGAGCAATATCGAATTATGTTTCATGGCAGGTCCTCTTATGACGAGCCCGCGTCAACTGCGAGTGATGTGGAATGCGAAGGGCTGCTGTTTTGCTTCTGCAGGCTGATGAAACTGGGACGGAATAGCCAATGTGAAAAAAATGCAGGTAGAGGAACCGGTAGGATGGCCCTTTTGCTCTTGCTTTCCTGAATTTACCGAGGTCGATAGGGACGAAATTCATGGGTCGGGGTGATGCCGGTGTTCGTTGCGAGGCGCACGAGGTATACGCGCGGAACACCACTCTCAACGGATACAGAAAGTTCACGAAAGACCTCCACGCCCATCAACTCGCAAGCCCACTCTTTTGCCGAACGTCACTTAGAAGCATCACAAAAAGTTCCCTGGGTTTTTTTACTGGCATGGGTCTCTTCTCCTATAGTTCTGTTTAGATTTGAAATTGGCTTCTTTCCTGGGCTAAGTGGACTGAAGGCGATACCACTCTTTCCACAATAGTTCACGGCGGTCGGGCCGGCACACTGTCAAAAACCACAGTGTTCTACCTAATCGAGATTTATGGCGCCCACATTGTCAGTTGTTCGTTTCCAAATAGACGCCGGCGGGATGTGCAGGTCGCGGTCATCCGACGTAGATGCGTACCAGTCGCTTTCAGTCGTAGTATTTATTTATAAGGAATATATTATTATATAAGTACCCAGCATTAGGAAAGCTTGTAGGCCGTCTCCAGAGAAGCGTGTTGGTCTGCCGTGGCATGGCCAGGCTTTTGGCTGCAATGTAACTTCCACTCTCCGCGAACCCGCGTCTCCTTTCAGATAGATCGGACCTAGTAGAACTGACAGTTGGAACAAAGTTTTGATGATCTTAAAAGTAAGACGCTACGGGATGTGCCAGGCCCCTGTCGAGGATTTCTAGCATCAGCCATATCAGGAATAGAGATATTGCTGACCGAACGAGGACGCCCCCGGAAGTTCGGGCCCGTTGTCCAGGCTGCAGCCGGCGAGAGTTCGGCGGTCGCTGCCACGTCGAGCTAGTGGGAACGATCAGGTACGCAGCACCTATTTTTGTTGCGACGGGATTAGAGAATTTCGAGTTGGTGCGGTACTAAACGCTTCAACGAAGAAAAGGAGAGCGCATGGAACCAAATCACCAAACGAGGTGGATCAGGATGGGGGTACCTTTCATGGCGATCGTTCTACTAGCGTCTGCGCCGCACTTCGTTGCAGCGCAAGCCCAAGCGCCCCAGAAAGCACCCTCAGACCTCCAGCAACTAAGAGACCAGCTGCAGCAAGTGGACGAGGTAATGCAGCAGCTAAAGGGGCAGATCGACGCGCTGGAGCAGGCGCAGAACGCCGGCGGCTCAATCTCACATGTGCCTACCCAGGCGAGTGATTCGGCAGCTACCGAGCAAAGGAGGCAGAGTCCACCTCCAAAAGCCATCGAGGCGACCTATTCTGCCAAAGCCGACCCTCCTGCTGGTCCAATTGCTGGTCCGGCCCCGTCTGTCGCGAACCCCCGCCCACAGGGTACCAACATAGGGGAGAGCACATTTCAAGTTTATGGCTTTGCAATGCTTGACGCGGGCTATGACTTCAATCAAAACGATCCGAATTGGTTCGACGTGGTAAGGCCCACAAAATTGCCGGCCTTCGCAAACGAGTTTGCTCCGAACGGTAAGGTATACCTCGGTGTTCGCCAGACACGTTTCGGTGTGAAGTCAAGCACCCCGACTAAGTTTGGCGAGCTGAAGACAATATTTGAATTCGAACTATTTGGTGTTGGCGCCGAGGCGGGAGAGACAATTTTTCGACTGCGGCACGCCTACGGTGAGTTGGGACATTTCGGCGCCGGGCAAAACTGGAGCGTTTTTGTAGACCCCGATGCTTTTCCGAATACGATCGAGTACTGGGGACCAAACGGATTGGTGTGGTTCCGCAACGTCCAGTTTCGCTGGATGCCGGTGATGGGAAAGAACGCGCTAACGATCGGTGTCGAGCGTCCGGGCGCCAGCGCGGACAATGGTAAGTTCTCCGACCGGATTGAGTTGCAGGGCGTCAAGCCGAAGTTCGACTTGCCCGATTTCACGGCGAACGCGCGGTTTAATCGAGACTGGGGATACATCCAGATTAGCGGGCTGCTGAAGAGACTCAAGTGGGTGGACACAACCAATGACGCAGTCGACCTCGGCGGAAGCGCCGTAGGCTGGGGCGTTGCCGTAAGCTCGTCTCCCCGATTCAACCAGAACAACGTAGGCCGCTTCCAAATCGTCTATGGTGCGGGCGAGGAAAACTATCTGAACGACGCACCTGTTGACGTCGGTATCGAGCTGACACACTCGACGAATCCGCGGCGCCCCATCCAAGGCGTGGCTCTGCCGGCATTGGGCCTTTCAACTTATCTGGATCACAACTGGAGCAAGAGATTCACCAGCTCAATCGGATACTCGATGGTAAATATTGAGAACTCGGACGGACAGACGGACGACGCTTTCCATAGAGGTTATTACGGTTCGACCAACCTGCTTTTCACGCCGGTCAATAATGCGATGTTCGGTGGTGAGTTCTTATGGGGCCGCCGGCAGAACTTCCGGGACGGTTTTTACGCCGACGACTATCGGATTCAATTCGGGTTCAAATACAACTTTTCGAAGCTTTTCTCCAGTTCCGACAAATGATGTGCAAAGCAGGGTAGCCCCACGGCCACCCCATTGATGAAAGTCAGGAGATCCATCATGTTTAAAAACGAAAATGAGATATCTGATGACAAGCTCAGCTCGATCGAGCAACCGTGCGAACCCGATCGGGATGATCCGCTCGGCCCCCCGGACCAGTTGGACTCGGCGGCGATTCCTCCGGGTGTGGATCGTCGCACCTTCCTGATGCGCAGCGCTGTGGTGGGTGCTACGGTCGTGATTACCGGCGCACAAATGTCTTGCCAGGACAGAACAGCCAGGGCCACGGCACCTGCGCCGAACGTACCCGATACGCCTCCTCTGTCTGCTGACCTGAACGTCGTCAAACAGGAAAAGGGACCCGTGATGACGACGCTGGATGAATTCTACAAGGTGGGGCCGGGGCCATCGAGTTCTCACACAATCGGTCCGATGCGCATTACCTACGATTTCTACCAGCGCTGCACCAAGCTGCCGGCGGACCAACTCGCCAAAGCGACCGCGCTCAAGGTTTATTTGTTCGGCAGCCTCAGCGCCACAGGCAAGGGGCACGGCACAGAGCGAGCTTCCCTCGCGGGGTTGGTCGGAAAGGAACCGGCAACCGTCGATCCCGCATTTCTCGACGGCTTGCGCGACAATCCCGACCAGTCCTTCCCAGTCAAGCTTGGCGCGAAGACCGTGAATGTAACGCTCAAGGACATCGTCTTCGACTCCGTCAAAGGTGACTTTCCTCACCCAAACACGATGACGTGCAAGCTCATGGCCGGCGACAAAGTGCTGTTAGAGCAAGAGTACTATTCGGTGGGCGGCGGATTCATCGAGTGGAAAGGTTACACGCCGCCGAAGAAGAATCCGCCAAAGTATCCGTATTCGACAATGAAGGAACTGCGTCAGCACGCGGATCAAAACAAGCTGACGATTGCGCAAGTGATTCTTGCCAATGAGATGGCGATCCCGGGAAAAACTGAGGCGGAAGTCTACGCCTTTATCGACAAAATCATCAACGCGATGGTCGCCACTGTGAAGTCAGGACTTGCCGTACCGGATGACAGTGTCTTGCCCGGTCCAATCAAGCTGCACAGCAAAGCGGCAACGGTCTACAAACGCGCCATGGATGATAAATACCAAGCGGATCGCGGAATTGGCGTCCTTTCGGCATACGCTCTGGCAGCCTCCGAAGAGAACGGGCGGGGCCACCTTGTCATCACCGCGCCGACAGGCGGCTCCGCCGGAGTCATGCCATCACTGGTCTATGGTCTGGGCGAAGGCGGTCGCAAGCTTCCCCTAGACAAAATTCGACAGGGCATGCTTGCTGCGGCGGCTATTGGTTACCTGTGCAAGCACAATGCAACGCTATCTGCTGCCGAGGGCGGCTGCCAGGCGGAAATCGGGGTGGCGTCGGCGATGGCGGCGGCATTGGTCACGACTGCATACGACGCGGAATCCCGAGTCGTCGAGAACGCCGCGGAGTCCGCACTGGAACATCACCTGGGAATGACCTGCGATCCGGTGGCCGGGTTTGTCCAGGTTCCGTGCATCGAGCGATGCGCATTCGGCGCGGTCAAGGCATGGACCGCTTATGCGATCGCCAGCAATGAAATCGCCAGCCGGCATCGGGTCGATTTGGACGCCACGATCACGGCAATGGCTCAGACCGCCAAGGACATGAACAGTAGGTACAAAGAAACCAGTGAGGGCGGACTTGCCTTGTCCGTAACGCTGTGTTGATCGGGCGGGGCCACCGATGGATCTCGCAATGCCTTCGGTGCCCCACCTGCTCATCATCAGCACTTGGCTGGTAATTCGATGATTACGAAGAGGCTGAAGCGGCCCGCCTCGTTCGCATTCCACTCCGAACCTCACTTTCGAAGAAGGGGCTCTAGCATGTTTATCCGAGGCGCATCAATTAGGCTCACAGTCGCATTGGCGTTGACGTCAGTAACGTTGTTCGTGACTTCTGCCTATGGACAGTCCTCAGCAACCCCGCCAGACAGCCCGGGCAACGAAGTCGCGGCGGCTCAGGGATCCCAGTTAAGCAACCCGGGGGGGAAATTCCTTCCCGAGAAACCGCGCCCCATCGACCTGGAGGACAAAGTCGCGGCCGTGATGGCCGATAACGCCGCTGTTCGAGAACAGCTGCGCAAGATGGAGGAGCAGCAGAGGGCACTGCTGGAACTGGTCGACCGTCTGCAGCGTAGGCTTGAGAGTTCGCCAGTCGCTGAGGTGTCACGCCCCGCGCAGCCACCGGGCCCGGCGGGAGCAGCGGAGGACCTAGCGCTGTCGACCCCGGCAGCGGGGGCTTCATTGTCTTTGCCACCCGCGACCCCGGCACAGGCGACCGCGACGGACGATCGTTACAATGAGGGAATTGTTCTCGCGGAAACGGGCGAGGACGCTAAAATCCCGTTCCAGCTGAAGTTCACTAATATTGCCCAATTCAGATATCTCAATACCCTGGCTTCTAACGACACTTTCACCGACCATCTAGGCAATGTCCGACCAGTTTCAAAACGCAATGACCTCACAGTAAATCGCGAAATGTTTACCTTTGCCGGTTACATTTTCGACAAGAGGTTGACGTTCGGTCTCTTCGCCTGGACTTCCGCCACGACCACCCAGGTGGTCGTGTCCGGCAACGTCAGCTGGCGATTCAACAAGGCCATCACCCTGAATTCCGGTTACTGGGCCGTTCCAGGTTCCCGAACACTGACTTTTACGTTTCCATATTTTACTCAGCCCGAGCGGAGTCTGGCGGACAACTTCTTTCGCCCTGGGTTCACCCAGGGAATCTGGTTCACCGGAGAACCTGTGAAGGGGCTCAACTACGATGTGTTCATCGGCGACGGTTTGAACACGCTGACGATCCCAGTGTCGAAGATCGATACGCACCTGGCGTATGCCGTCAGTGTCTGGTGGGAGCCGTTGGGACCATTCGGGCCCGAAGGCAAATCACGTAACATGTACGACGATTATTTTCCCTCCAAGAAACCTGTAATTCGAGTCGGGACCAGTTACACCAGATCCCGGGAGGACCGCTTCACAAATCTCGATCAAAGCAATCCGGAGAACACGTCGATGCACAATTCCGACGGCGTGCTTACCTTCTCGACCGGAGCGTTTGCACCCGGTGTAACACTCGACAAAGCCACATACCGGATGTCGGCAATCGACGGCGGCATTAAATGGCAAGGGCTGGCGGTCAATGGGCAATACTACTTTCGCTGGGTCAACGACTTCGTTGCCGACGGCCCGCTTCCCATCTCATCCACATTCGACCACGGCGGCGAACTGTCGGCGAGCTATTTTGTCGTTCCGAAGAAGTGGATGCTGTATGGCCGCACATCGGGAATCTTCGGACAGTTTGGCAACTCTTCTGAGTATGCCGGTGGTTTCAAGTGGTATTTCGTCCCGACCCAGCGTGTGTGGCTCCAGGGAGAGGCTCTGCGGATTTACAAATCATCGTATGGCAGCACGATTACTCCGTACACCGCAGGTATGACCGGTTGGGCGCCGTTGATTCAGACAATCTTCAGTTTCTGACATTCGCGGACTTCGGAGGAGGGGACCGCAATGAGGTTGGGCCCAGCCATCTGGTTGATTTCGTCGCAATCGTGGCGGTGAATGCGGACCCGGGGACACAAAAGAAAAGTAGATGCATGGAGACCGGAGCGACCGGATCGAAGCTCGGTAACGCTCTGCTGATCAAGGCGGTTCGATGGAACTCGAAGTTACGAAGGCATTCCCCACCGTCATCGGTCAGTTGCGGGTGCCAGACGCCGAAGCGATGAATCAAGACCTGCAGGCGCTCATCCTCGCGGAAGAGGCCAGTTATTTGAGCGTGGGTCGTAGCAACATCGGAGGCTGGCACTCTCGGCCCGACTTCCTGAATCGTCCGGAAGCGGTGGTGGGGGCGTTGACTACGTGGGTCACTTGGGTGGTAAGTCAAATGGTCGATGCCACGGCTGGCCTTGGTGCATTCAAAGGCCAGCTGTCCGTTTGGGCGTGGGCGACGATCTGCCGCGAGGGTGCCTACCATGCGCCACACTCCCACCCGGGCAGCGCCTGGTCCGGTGTCTATTACGTGGACGCCGGTAAGTTCAACCCGAATCGCCCGCTCAGCGGAGTGTTGGAGTTCCTTGATCCGCGTGTCGGCGTGGAGGCCGTGAGCACGCCTGGCGACCCGTACGGGGAACCGGTCCGAGTCCGACCCGAATCCGGGTTGCTTGTTGCCTTCCCGAGCTGGCTCTATCACTGGGTGCACCCCTACGCGGGACAATCTCCCCGCATCGCGGTTTCGTTTAACGTAACTCTGGCAGCGCCCGATACGGTTAGAACCAGCATCATCGAAGCCACCGCTGGCCGGGATATCTAAGCAAACCCGATGCCGCTTTCGGGCGGCCGGCGCTGGCTCGGAGGAGAGTGCTGACATGGGAAGCTGCTAACTTGAAAGGAAGCAACTCAAAATGAGGGATCGTGTCATCTTCCATGCGGGATTGAATTCTTTCAGCCAATCGGCAGGCAACGCGAGCAGCCTGCGCGAGCAAGGCTGCAGCACGCGGCCAGCTATTCACGATGAGGACTATTCGGCAGTTGCGGACCACCGAATGAGATGCGAGCGAAGGGGCATTAAATTGGTCGGGTTCGAGAGTGGGGTCCGTAATGTTTTCCATCCGGACATGAAGCGGAGATTTCTATGAATCCGAACGCGAAAATGTTTGGTTTGCGAATTCGAGG
>Ga0208988_1000033_pt1 | contig 13176 bp, 5 predicted proteins | sample MedBloCARef_M1_FD_187850 | JGI IMG/M metagenome (GOLD analysis project Ga0208988, IMG submission 187850) | Forest soil microbial communities from El Dorado National Forest, California, USA - Mediterranean Blodgett CA Ref_M1 (SPAdes) (version 2) | ecosystem: Environmental > Terrestrial > Soil >... | reverse complement strand
AACGCCCGGGGGGTATTCAATTTCACCGGAGGCGCACTCCCCGCAAGTGCCTTCCCTTGTACAGACCCAACAAAATCCTGCTCGACGTCACTCGAAGACTACTTCGCCGGTAGTCCGACGAACGGTCAACTTCTCGGTGGAAACCCAAAAGTTAAATTGACCTGGATGTCCACCGCTGGATACCTTCAGGACGACTGGCGCATCAATCAGAAGTTAATTCTCAACCTCGGACTGCGCTACGAATACGTTACGCCGATGAAAGGCGCGAGCAACAGTCTCGGCACTTTCGATTCGACGCTCGGAATGGTGCAACAGGGGCATGGGACCGAGAGTGTCTGGGCAGGGGATCACCGCGCCTTCGGGCCACGCCTCGGTTTTGCATATGACGTGAATGGCAAGGGCACGACTGTCGTCCGCGGCGGGGGCAGTCTGATTCACACATCCTGGGTTCTGGCAACGTTCTTGGGGGAATTCGGGCTCCAGAACGATGGTTCGACCAGTCTTGCCGCTGTGCCCACGGGAGCTGTAATCACATGCAAACTAGCGGGGAACGTGTGCCCAACATCCGGCGGCGGGACGATCGGCCTTGCCTCCGCGACGTTCGCTCCTAGTCAAATCTGCTGGGATCCCACAAACCCGATCAGCCTGGCTTGCCAAAACGGCCAGAAAACGGCATTCACGACTGCCCTTGCGAAGTGCGGAGATGGCGTCAACACTGCCCCGTCCCCGTGCGATATCATGGGTACAGACCCCAATCTTCGCTCGCCCTTCGTCGTGAACTACAACCTCGGTGTTACGCACACCTTCGGTCCCAACCTTTCGCTCGAGATCGGTTATGTCGGCAATCGCGGCTACAGACTGCTTAATTTTGCCGACATCAATCAAGCTCCTCTTGGCTCAGGGTATTGCATGAATACCCTGACGACAGCGCAGCTTGCTGATGGTTGCCAGACCGGTAATCCCGATAACACGCCGGGCGCGTACAATTCGCTGGCCACGCAAGAAGCACGACCGTTCTACTCCAAGTTCCCCTACTTGGGTTTCATCAACTACGCAACTAACAAGTCCCATTCCAGGTATGACAGCTTGCAGGTGAGCGTGAATAAGCGGATGTCTCACGGCCTAACGTTCAGTGCCGGATACACGTACGCTCATGGGCTCGACAACGGCTCGTTAAACCGCTTTGGGGGGTTGCCGCAGAACAGTAACAATACCCAAGCCGAATACGCGAGCAGCGACTTCGATATCCGTCACCGAGTTACTTTAACGGCCACTTACAACATTCCCGGGATCAAAGGGTTTGCTCAGATGCTGGAAGGCTGGCAGATAAACTCCATCGTGAATGTTCAAACGGCCCAGCCGTGGGCGGCATGGGACGGCGGGGATAATCTCAGCGGGACCGGCGAAAACGCCGATCGGTGGGACATCTTCGGGAATCCTGCTGACTTCCCATCAGGCAAGGCCAGCATTCCGTTCTGCAGCGGCTTTGATGGGACCTCCAATTCCTCGCAACCCGGCGTTTCGTGTACTATTTCGAGTGTATACGGCCCAGTTTCCCCCACGTTCACCACTTCAGCGGCGGCTGCGGGGTGCACGTCGCACGCCACTACCCCAGGAATGCTCGCAACGCTGCAGTCATTTGGCTGCTACGTGTCCACAAATGGCAACTCGTTCCTTGTTGCTCCTGCGTTGGGAACTTACGGCAATATGGGGCGGAATATCTTCCGTGACTCGGGACTGCGTACCGTGGACCTCTCCATATTCAAGAACTTCAAGTTCAAGGAGCGGTATGGCGCGCAGTTCCGATTCGAAGCCTTTAACATCGCCAATCACCCCACCCCCGCCAACCCGTATGGCGCCTCAAGCTTTGTCAATTCCGGAGATGCTTTCCAAGGCGGTGGCCCACTCGGATTTGCGGGCTTGACTCCTGACTGGGCTGCGGGAAATCCGCTCATCGGGTCGGGAAGTCAACGGGTCATGCAACTCGGTTTGAAGCTGACCTTCTAACCGGTTTGGCCGGTGCGAGGGAGAATCCACCCTCGCACCGGCCAACTAATAGAGAAGCAGCAATTTTCCCCTACAAACCTCAAACTCAAACGGGAGTAAAGAACAAGAATCGCGAAGAATCCGCCTTTCCCCATATCCGCACGAAAGAAAAGTCCGCCCAAAATAGAAGTGATTCGAGTTCTCCAGCGTAGCGACGCGGCCCCGCGGCGATATGGATTTCGCCCTCACAGGTGACAACCTGCATCTCGCGCAGCAATTGTTCAGCCGGCAATCCGAGAAGGGCAGCAATGCGGGGATCTTGCAAAACCGGGAGGCTGAAGCCACGACCCCCAAAGAGTATTTATGGGATAGTTTCTAGTCCTGCAAGAACGCAACCTCAAGGTTCTTATGTGTTCGGGGCGCGGCGTTGCCGATTATTTGGCAGGTGTTTCCGCAGGGCGGCGATAATCTCCTGCGGAGCGAGTGATGGGAGCGCCGATGGGGCCTGAAGGGACCGGTCCTTGTGAGGAAGAATCCGCTTCGGGTTCGCCTTGCCGCTTACGGCCGAACATTCGCGTTCCCCACATCTTCGCGTCTTCCATGTAAATGTAGACAACCGGTGTGAGAAAGAGCGTCACGATTTGCGAAAAGACCAGCCCACCGACCACCGACACGCCCAGCGGCCGGCGCGATTCGGCGCCCGCGCCGAAACCCAGCGCGATCGGCAGGGTGCCCATCAGCGCCGCCATGGAGGTCATCATGATGGGGCGGAATCGCACCATGCAGCCTTGATAGATCGCCTCGGCGGGACTCTTGCCATCCTTCCGTTGCGCTTCGAGCGCGAAGTCAATCATCATGATGGCGTTCTTCTTGACGATTCCGATCAGCATGATGATGCCCACGAAGCCGTAAATATCAAGACTCATATCAAGCATGGGCGAGACCCAACCTCTAAGCGCAGCCAAGTGGAAGGTGTACAGAGTCAAAAGAGCGCCGAAACCCGCGGACGGCAGGCCCGAAAGAATGGTGATCGGATGGATAAAACTCTCATAGAGGATGCCCAAAACGATATAAATCACAAAAATGGCCATGATGAGCAGCATGCCAAGACCTGAGAGCGATGATTGAAAAGCTTGCGCCGTGCCCTGGAAGGCAGTGCTGATCGTCGAGGGGAGAGTGCGTCTTGCCAAGTCGTTGATTTCTGATACGGCGTCGCCGATGGACGTCCCCGGCCTCAAGTTGAAGGACATGGTCGCCGCAGGAAGCTCGCCCAAATGGTTCACCGATAACGGGCCGTAACTGTCGGTAAGTGTCGAAACTGCAGCGAGCGAAACGAGTTGCCCGGTTTTCGATCGAACGTGAAGCGTACCAATCGCATTCGCATCGCGCTGATACTGCGGCTCGAGCTCGAGGATGACTTGGTATTGATCATCCGGGGCAAAGATCGTCGAGACTTGGCGCTGGCCGTACGCGGAATAGAGGGCTTCTTCTACGTGGCTGGCTGTGACGCCAAGGGCGGACGCATTATCGCGGTCAATCACCATGTTTACCTGGGGGTTTCTAATTTGGAGGTCACTGGTGACGTCGACCAAGCCTGGTAACGTTTTCATATTCGACTCGAAGTCCCGAGCCGCCTGGTAGAGGGCTTTAAGATCCGCACCTTGCAGCGTGAATTGATACAGGGCCTTGCTTTGTATTCCCCCGATGCGGATCGGCGGGTCGTTGCGCATAAACACATTCATTCCCGGCACAACGGCGAGTTTCGGGCGCAACTCCTGGATCACTTGCTCCACCTGTGGCCGTTCCGCGCGCGGCTTCAGGCGGACGGTGACGCCTCCTTGATTGATGGTTCCTCTGCCAAATCCTACCTGTGACATCACGTATGCGACGTTCGGGTCGGCCATTAAAATTTGGTTGACTTCCAATTGGTGCTTGATCATGGTGTCAAACGAAACGCCCTCGGCCGCCTCAGTGGTGAGATTGAATTGGTCAATATCTTCACTAGGCAGAAAACCTTTCGGGATGACCGTGTAGAGATAAGCTGTACCGACCAGCAAAAGAGCAGAAGCCGAAATCGTGGCAAGTTTATGCCGGAGCACGACCTGCAGGCAGCGGTCGTATGCATTCGTGAGCCCGTCCTGGATCCGTTCGAAGAAATTAAAAAGGCGGCCGTGTTTTTGCTCGTGCGGAGGCTTCAGGAAACGGCTGCAGAGCATGGGTGTGAGCGTGAGCGAGACAAAACCCGAGACAACAATCGCCGACATGATCGTCACCGCAAACTCGTGCAGCAGCCGGCCCAGGACGCCTCCCATGAATAAGACAGGGATAAACACGGCGGCCAGGGACAATGTCATTGAAAGAATCGTGAAGCCAATTTCCCCCGACCCACTGATGGCCGCCTCCATTGCGCCCTCTCCCATCTCCATGTGACGCACGATGTTTTCGAGCATGACGATCGCGTCATCCACCACGAAACCGACAGAGAGGGTCAGAGCCATCATCGAAAGATTGTCGAGCGAATAGCCGCCCAAGTACATCACGGCAAACGTGCCCACCAACGAGAACGGTAACGCGAGGCTCGGAATCGTGGTAGCCGACAAATTCCGCAAGAACAGGAATATTACGAGGATGACGAGGAAAAGAGAGAGTTTCAGCGTGAACTTCACGTCCTCCATGGACCTGCGGATCGTGATCGTACGATCGCCGAGGGTGTGCATCGTGATGGCAGGGGGAAGCTGGACCTGCAGGCCGGGGATCAACGCCTTCACGTTGTCCACCACTTGGACCGTGTTCACGCCAGGCTGGCGAAAGATGACCAGCAGAATCCCACGATCCTTGTTGTACCAGGTCAGGCTTCTTTGGTTTTCGACGTCATCAATCACGCGACCGAGCTCGGAAAGCCGCACAGGAGAGCCGTTGCGGTACGCCACCACCAGCTTCTCATAATCGGCTGCGTTAAAGAGTTGCCCGCTGGCTTCCACGGTCGCCGTTCGCTGGGGGCCCCAGAGCGCGCCCGTGGGCAGGTTCACGTTTCCGTCGCTCAGCGCCTGCTGAACCTCATCAATGCCGATCTGCCTTGTAGACATTGCGCGCGGGTCCATTTGAGCGCGCACGGCATATTTTGCCTGGCCATATATCCCCACCTGCGCCACGCCGTTTACGGTTGAGAGGGACTGCGCCACAAGGTTCTCAGCGTAGTAGTCTACTTTCGAAATCGGCAAAGTCGACGAGGTCAGCGCTAAATAGAGAACGGGCTGATCGGCCGGATTGACCTTATAGAAAGAGGGTGGGGCGGGCATGTTTGCCGGCAAACTTCGCCCGGCTTGCGCAATCGCGGCTTGAACGTCCTGCGCAGCGCCATCAATGTTTCGTTCGAGGTTAAACTGCAGGGTGATGGAAGTCCTGCCGAGGACGTTGTTCGAGGTCAACGAATCGATGCCGGCGATCGTGGAGAACCGTTTCTCGAGCGGCAACGCAACCGCCGCAGCCATCGTGTCCGCGTTCGCACCTGGGAGCATAGCCTGCACATTGATTGTTGGGGAGTCTATGGTGGGCAGGTCGCTTACCGGTAGAGACTGATAGGCCACAATCCCAAACACCAAGATTGCGACCATCACCAATGTAGTCGCTATGGGCCGCCGAATAAACTGTTCTGGAATGCTCATTACCCTATCCTTTGCTGCGTCAGTTGTGCCTCATTTTGGTCCATGCGATCCCGTGCTAATGCTGCCCTGGTGGATCCGCAGGTGCTGTCTCGCTAGTACTGCTCTTAATTTCGACCCTTGCGTTGGGCTCCAGCCGCGCCTGACCGTCTGTGACAATCGTTTCACCTGATTGGAGGCCTTTCTCAATGACGGTTTCGCCCTGAATCGTACGAATCGGGACGATCGTCCGTGGCTCTACCCTCTTGTCCGGCCTCACGACATATACAAACGAGCCCATGTTCCCCTGTAAAACCGCCTGAGCAGGAACGACGATAGCTCCAGCTTGTTCAGAAAGCGTAAGCACGATGTTGACGTAAAGCCCCGGCCAAAGTCGATTCTGCGAATTTGTGAATGCCGCTCTTAAATGAATGTTTCCGGTCGATGGATCAATGGCATTGTCCACAAAGGCGACGCTCCCCTCTTCGGCAGCGCCGGAATCCTTGGGTACGGTCGCCTTGACGCGCAATGTTCCTTGCGCCATATATTTCTTGATCTCCGGCCAAAACTGCTGGGGAATGCCAAAGTTCACATAAATCGGGTTAACTTGATTGATAACGACGATCGGCACATCGGCAACCTTCACCAAATTACCGGGTTTCAACATCAAGGCGCCAGTACGCCCATCAAGGGGCGAATAAATCGTGCAATATTCAAGGTTCAGCTCCGCCGTCTTGATGGCGGCCTCGTCGGCGTTCACCACTGCATCGGACGCATCGGCTGCGCTCGTGAAGGACTCCACCTGTGAGGGCGGTACGATCCCTTCAGCCAGAAGCTTTGAGTAACGCTGTGCTTGAAGGCGGTTGTTCACAGCGGTGGCCTTGTCGCGGGCCAGCGCGGCCTTTGCCTGAGAAAGAGCCGCCTCGTAGGGCCGCGGATCGAGCGTGAGGAGCAACTGCCCCTTACGTACGAAGTCGCCTTCCTTGAAGTGAACGTCAAGAAGCTGGCCGGGAACTTGCGCTTCGATCGAAACCGTCGAAACCGGCTCCACATGACCGACAGCGATCACTTCGACTGGCATCGCCTTGATTTTGACGGTACCCACAACTACAGGAATAGCAGCTCGCGGCTGCGGCGCCGCCTGTTGTTTTGTGCAACCAGAAGCGAGCACGCCCAGGGATGCCAAAGCGGCGGGAGCAAGGATCCGCCATGTGCTGCGTCTGCGTTCTTTCAAGTTCATGAGAGACCTGGTCATAATTTTGCAATCACCTGTCCGAATCAGAGTACGCCGTCTTAAATTGCTATATTCTGTGAAATGTTAGACGCCTGATGATTGAGCATGGTTACAGCCGCGCGCACGTGGATGGTTACAAGTTCTTGCCATCCCAACATCTCATCGCTTGTTCGCGACAACCGCCCAAACTCGCGTTGAAACTGTTTGGGAAGACGCCCTTCACACACCCTCTTTAGTTAGATTTGGAACCCCGCTTTGGCGGCGGGGCTACATTTCGCGGCATTGGAATTTTAGCCCAAATGGCCCCTGAAGGCCAACGAGCCGCAGGAGTGAATTTGCCTCGATTCGTCCTCAACTCCTGTAGTTGCAAGAGCTGGGTAGCGATGGCGGACTTCCCGGACATACGCTGGACGCGCAAACCAGTTTTCGCGGTGCGAGCATCGCAGATTTTAGAAGAGATACTTCAGGCCGAACTGGATCAGTCGTGGCGCCACCGAGGTTTGTGTGATGACGCCGAAGTTTGCAGTCCCAAAATTCGTGCCGGGATTGGAGAATTGCGGGTGATTGAGGGCATTGTAGAACTCCGCACGGAACGCCAGTTGTGCGTTTTCCCGGAGGCCCCCGACCGTGGCCGTTTTGCCGATAGAAAAATCCGTATTAAATTGTCCCGGTCCGTTGATGATGCTTTGACCGGTATTTCCATAGCCCAATGACCCGTCGGACCCGATGGCGGGAGCAGTACAAACGGCCGCCGTATTAATCCAATTATGCAATCGAGAGCGGGTAGTACCGGGGGTTACCAGATCTCTGTATGTCGCGCCTGGGCAAAGAGTGATTGTAGCGGGTCCCGCGAAACCGTAGACCGAGCCTCCTTTGCGGTCGGTCAGAGATATCGGCGTTCCACTCTGCACAATAACAATTCCGGAAATAGACCAGCCGCCCAGCAGGGCGCCCTGAAATCCGTTGGTGCCGAGGCGGGGCAATTCGTAGCTGAAGTTGGTGATCAAGCGATGGGTGCGATCGAAATTGGTACGGCCCCAATCCAGATTGAGGTTCCTTTGATCGTTGTAAACCGTGGTATTGGCTTCGGCCTTGGAAAAAGTATAAGCAAATTGAAAAGTCACGCCGTGAGAAATCTGCTGTCGCAGTGTCGCCTGCCCGCTGTGGTACCAGGAGCCCCCGAGAAACTGGTGTGCAAGCAAGCCCGTCGGTGTCTCCCCGACGATGGGGACGCGCAGATAGGCATTGACGGAGGTATTCGTGGTTACGCAGCCCGATGCATCGACACCCAGGATGGCGAAGATCGCTGGAGGCACCCCCAAACCAGCGGCCGTGTTCGGCAGCCCGCAGTTCACTGGGTGGCCCGGAGTCGCCAGAAGCGGCTGGTTGGAGCCGTAAAAGAGAAAGAGATTGTTGCCGTGCGATCCAACATAGCCCAAGTCGAGAGTTAAATTGGAAGAGAACGCGTACCGCACATTCAGGTTCCATTGATGCAGCTTAGGATTTTCGAAGCGCGGCCCGATCGTCTGGTCGGCCAGATGTGAGGAGGGGGTTCGCAGCGTGAAGCCCAGAGTCGTAGGCGGGAATGGGATTTGCAGAGTGGACGCGCCATTGCTGGCCCCAGCAATACCGATGAGTTGGGCCAGCGGCTGCATATTCCGCGAAGGAGTGCCTTGTGCATTTCCCCTATCGCTAAGAGGTTGGTAGAACCACCCATAGCCGCCGCGCACGGCCACGCGGCTTTGCTTGCTTCCGGGTTGCCATGCAAAGCCGAAGCGCGGAGCGAAGTTAGCCAAAGGAGCAGCATTCTCGTAGTATCCCTTGTTGGGACGCACAATTACCCCGGGAGGGGGTGGGCCGAACGGTAGCCCGGTATAGGGGTTGATTCGGTTCGGATCGTAGTCGGACGGCACAGTCAGTCCCGCATACGTGCCGGAAGACGGCGGAATCGGGACGGTCTGCAATAGGGAGGGCCAGGCGTTGCCCAAGTCTCGAGCGTCGCCAAATGACGACGGAAGGTGCTCCCAACGCAAACCCAGATTTAGGGTGAGGCGCGCGCTGGCTTTTATATCATCCTCCACGAACGCGGAGGTGTTGTGGGACCGCAGCAAGAGTAAGACATTACCCCCCGGCTCCAAGCCTTCATTGGCTTCAATAGATTGAATATTGCTAAGTCCTTGGGGACTGCCGTTCTGGGCCGCGCTCATTCCAAGTAAGAAATCAGTGAAATTTTTGAACGCAAGCCTTCCTCGGGCGAGGCCGATATTGGAGGATTCCAAAGGCTGTACTATGGCAAACACTCCGGCGCGAGTGGTATGCCTGCCGTGAGTCCAAGAAAGCGTATCGGCCCACGAATAAATTTTGCCGTGGTTCAGAAAATCACTATAGACGTTCCCCGCCTGAAAGCCTCCCAATGATCCCTGCATGGTGATATCCGGCAACAGCGGAGACAGTACGTTGGCCGGCGTCATGCCGACGGAGGCTGCCGTGGGCAATCCGAAGACTGTCGGGTCGGAACGATTGTCAGTAAATGTCATCCGCGCTTCATTGGCAATGTTGGTTGTCAACACCGAACTGAGTTGCATGCTGGTGATGTAATTCGTCTCGTCTAGTATCACCGGAAAGCCCGGAGTTGGGGGAGTCTCGGGGATACGAAGAAAATTGGAGCCAAAGGCCCTCTGCGTCTTAGCTGTGGCGTAATAGAGGCGGCCGGAGAGCGTGTGTTTCCTGGATATCACATAAGTAATATGTGCGAGATATTGATTTTCGCCGTACGTCGATACGAGACTATATGAAGAAAATCCCAGACCCGCATTCACCCCGCTGGAAAGAATGGTTTGCGGTGTGGGGAACAAATAATTGCCATCGGCCAACTTCAGCTGCAGCAACTTCAGAGCCACGGGATTGATGTTTGAGCCATCACAGGCCACCTGCACTCCGCCGGCGAACGTCAAGTACGCCGGCTTCGCAGCCGGGGTCTTATTCGCCGGACAGAATTGTGCGCCGATGGTGGCCGCGGAGCGGTCGTTGGTCAGTGGCGGAAGAATGATAGTAGATAACGAGGCGGTGGGATCCAGCCCGTTCACCTGCCGTGTTCCCTGGTAGGAGCCAAAAAAGAACAACTTATCTCGCTTGATGGGTCCGCCCAAGGTGCCGCCGAATTGGTTCTGTTTCAGAGTTGTTCTAGGCTGCCCGGTGGCATTCCGGAAAAATGCATTGGCGTTGAAAATGTCATTGCGCACAAATTCCCAGGCATCGCCGTGAAACTCGTTCTCGCCGGACTGGGTCACCAAATTGGTATTGGGCACCCTGGCGCCATACCCGGCATCGTATTGCGAGGTCTGAATCTTGAATTCCGAAATGGTGTCGGGATTCGGTACCGTGCTGGCGGAAGCTGCGCCGTCAACCGTGAATGTGCCCGTGGCTGTGTTGCCATTCACATTCACGTTCTGGGAGCCGGCTCCCAGCAATCCGGCATCGTTTACACTGGCTGCGGAGCCTGAAGACATGGATAGCACTTGCGTTAAGTTGCGGGTGGTCAGCGGAACCGCGGTGATTGTCTTATTGTCAACCAAGGTGCCGGTCGAGGAGGTCGCCGTCTGACTGACGCGGCACTGGCAAACTATCTGCTGTGTCGATTCTCCGGCCTCCAACTGGGCGTCCAGGACCGGAACCTCTGACACGTTCACGGCGACTGACGCGAGCTGTGAGGTCTTAAACCCTCGCGCAGAAAAATTCACTCCATAGGTGCCGGTCGGAAGCAGCGAGAATCCATATCCGCCATTTGCATCTGTCGTCGTTGTCTGCGTCTGGTTAGTCGCGTGGTTGACTAGTGTGACTGTCGCGCCCGGGACAGCGGCCCCTGTTGAATCCGAAACAGCGCCGGTCAAACCCCCGGTTGTTGATGATTGGGCCCACAAGCAGGAAACGCCCCCGCCCATGAGAATGATCAGAAAGACCCCCAATGCAATGGCCAGGTCTTTCAATTTCATAGCCGCTCTTAGGTGTCTTATTGGCGGGCTCCTTAGAGACTACCTTGACGGGCGGATTCGAGGAGACTCTGTCTTACCTCAACGTTTTGTTGAAAAACTCCAACGTACGGCTCCACGCCAATTCCGCGGATGCCTTGTCATAACGCGGGGTCGTGTCGTTGTGAAAGCCGTGGTTCGCACCTTCGTAGATGTATGCTGAGTAGGTGACGTGATTTGCCTTCAGCGCGGCCTCGAATGCCGGCCACCCGGCGTTGACGCGATTGTCGAGCCCCCCATAGTGAATCAGCAGAGGCGCTTTGATCTTGGCGACATCTTCAGCGGAAGGCTGCATTCCATAGAACGGAACAGCGGCGCCAAGATCCGGCATACGGACGGCCAGGTTGTTCGCCACACCCCCTCCGTAGCAGAAGCCGACAACACCCACTTTGCCGGTGCAATCGGGGCGTGATTTCAAGTAGGCCGCCGCTGCCGCCCAGTCCTCCATCATTTTCTTTTGATCGAGTTTGGCTTGAAGCGCCACTCCCTTTTCATCATCGCCGGGATAGCCGCCGAGACTGTAGAGTTCATCCGGCGCCAGCGAGAGAAAGCCGGCGACGCCCAAGCGCCGCGCGACGTCTTCAATATAAGGATTGAGACCGCGGTTTTCGTGGACGACGAGCACGCCGGGCAACTTGCCCTTGGCGTCCGCGGGCCGCGCCAGATAGGCGCGCACGTTCTCGTAACCCTGCGGGGAGGCAAACGTGACGTATTCGGTCTTCAGCCGTTTGTCATCTTTGGGGACCTGCTCCGCGTAGGCATAGTTGGGTCTGAGGGCCTCGAAAATGGCCGCCGCCGTCAGGCCGCCGACAGCGAACTTCGCCGCGCCGTCCATAAAATCACGGCGGCTGATGGCTCCGTGCACATACTGGTCAAAAAGATTGAGCAATTCCTGATCGAACTCTGACGCCTTTTTTCGTTCCACGATAGCGCCTCCTTATTTTTCCGGCCGGCTCCACGCTTCGCTCGAGGTCCTTCGCTTCAAGGGCCCAAAGCAAACGTTCAATGTAAATTCAGAGCGTGCACCCAATTCCTTGCTGCGTTGCGCGGAGAATATCATGCCCCGGGGCTGAAACGCCATCCCTTGCGTAGCGTGGTAGAGGGCAAGCTTCTAGCTGCTCGGTTTTTGTAGGACAGGCACTCTTGCCTGTCCTCTTGTGCTGTGCCGATATCGAACGGGACAGGCAAGAGTGTCTGTCCTACCGAAAGCAGGGCCGATCGCGATGTGACGTTTTTGGTGTCGGTGTGGCAATATCTCAGGGCGCAGAACGCGGTGGAGGAACTATGGATCTGAAAAATGCAGTGGCGTTGATCACGGGCGGGAGCAGCGGGATCGGGCGTGCGATCGCGCAGGCGTTCGTTGCAAGTGGGGCGCGCGTGGCGATCACGGGGCGCGACGAGCGCCGGCTCACGGAGACCGCGCGCGAATTGGGAGTGCATCCGATTCGCGCGAACGTAGCGGTGGAGGCGGATGTCGAGAGGACGTATCGCGAGGTCTTGCAGAAGTTCGGCGATCTCGACATTCTGGTGAACAATGCGGGAATCGGAGTGTTCAAGGGGCTCGTGGATTTCGATCGGGAAAATTTCGAAGCTGTGTTCGCCACAAACGTCACGGGCGCGATGCTGATGGCCCGCGAGGCTGCCAGGCATTTCGTCAAGAGGCAGCGCGGGAACATTGTGAACATCGCGTCCACCTCCGCTCTGCGCGGGGCGCCCAACGGCACCGCGTACTATGCGAGCAAGTTCGCGCTGCGTGGCATGACGGAGTGCTGGCGAGCGGAACTCCGGAAATACAATATCCGAGTGTTTCTGGTGAATCCGAGCGAAGTCGTTACGAACTTCTTTCAGACTGCCGGGTTACCCCAAAAGGTGAACCCAACCAAGTTGCGTCCCGAAGATATCGCGTACATGGTGAAGGCGATACTTGAGATGGAGGACCGCGGATTCACGCCGGAGTTGTCCATCTTCGCCACGAATCCTCAGGATTGACGCGCCGCGGAATTGCCGGTGCGCGCGGGAACGGCACGAACAGGAGCGAAAGGCTGCCCGCCCAAAAACTGAGCGGCCGCTACGAAAGCAATTCCCGAGTGCAAGGAGGTTTTGGAACGTGCATGTTTCCTTTCTTGACAGGCGCGGGACCGCTGGAGTACAGCTTAGATAGAAGATTAATCCAAGGCCGGAAATTTCAGCTCGATACCAACAAGGGCTAAGACTTGACGGGGTGAAAACCCATCAGGAGGGGACAACGCATGAACGCAATAGGGAAAACTCTGGGGCTTGTGTTTTT
>Ga0208988_1000032_pt1 | contig 13323 bp, 8 predicted proteins | sample MedBloCARef_M1_FD_187850 | JGI IMG/M metagenome (GOLD analysis project Ga0208988, IMG submission 187850) | Forest soil microbial communities from El Dorado National Forest, California, USA - Mediterranean Blodgett CA Ref_M1 (SPAdes) (version 2) | ecosystem: Environmental > Terrestrial > Soil >... | reverse complement strand
CATGGTCTACCAGCCCGACCCGATCGCCTCGATGCTGGTGGATCCGAACGGAGGGCAGGGATGGGCCGTCGGGGGGTTCGTCGAATCCGAACAGCACGGAGGCCTGCTGGACACGGCCGATATCGCTCGTTACAGGGATGCCTCCGCGCCCCCGGGCCTGTCGGCCGTGCCGGTCAAGGCGACGAAGTGCGCGCATTGCACCTCCGAGCTGCGGACAGCCTGAAGAACCGCCGAATATTTAACTTTAGATACAGCGGCCGCAAAAAAAGGAGCAGCTGATGCCCGATCCAAAGTCGAACGACAAACCCGATTGGAAGCAGCATGGCATTCGAATCGTTCGCAGCGGCGAATTGGATTCGAATACTCCGCAAACCGCTGGAATGACGCGCGCCGAAGCCATTTCCCATGCGCGAGTCGGAGCGCAGAAACTCTGGGCAGGAACCGTCGTCGTGCACCCGGACGCCAAAACGGGTCCGCACCACCACGGAGAACTGGAAACGGTGCTCTATATCATTCGAGGGCGTGCGCGCTTTCGCTGGGGAGACCGTTTGGAATTTGTGGATGAGGCCGGCCCCGGAGATTTCATTTACGTGCCGCCGTTCGTGCCGCACCAGGAGCTCAACGCGAGGCGGGACCAGCCCGTAGAAGCTGTCGTCGTGCGAAGCGGCCAGGAACCCATTGTCGTCAACCTGGATATTCCCAGCCCCGAGTCAGGGCCGATATCCCCGCAACCCGATCCCTTTCACTCTGCCCCCGGAAAATCGTGAGCAGGCGTTGAGAACCTGACGAAAAAGAATCAGCTCATTTCTCGATTGAGCGGTATGCGCCCGGCATGGCCTGGTAACGGCTACGATGGTTTATTGTGCGCGGCCTTATTCCGTTCCACGTGATGTTTCAGGCGAGCGACAACATCCGCTTCCTTGCCTTCTTTCAGTTCGTTCAACACCTCATCGAGAGCGAAGTGAACGATGTCGTGATGGTGAAGCTCGTCGGGCGCGACTAAGTCGCTAAAGCGCAGCCAGAGACGATGGATCAGCCGGACCTCGTTGGAAGTCAAATTCGGCGCATGTGGTCCTAACAGGAAAAATTCCCGCTGACCGCCGGGGGCAAAAATCTCCAGATTGAATTGCGGCCGCGGGTCGGGGAGTTGCTCCCACGCGAGGCCGATCTCGCGCGCCTGTTCAGCCACGGTCAATTTCGCGGACCGCCCCAGCACGATGGTGTTGGATTCGAGCTTCAATGCGGCGTTCAAAATCCCGCTCCACATGTCATTCGCCGCGACGACGGCCAGGCGGATGGTCTTTCCTCGTTTTTCAGCGAGTGAAAGCGCCTTCGTGAACAAAAACTGCTCGACGCTTCCGAAGAGCTGCTCGGCCTCCAGCTCGCTCGAACCGGGGGCGGACCTGTGAAGGAGACGGATGTGGAGCACGACGACATCGCGGCGCTCGGGCTTGACTCGATCCAAAACCGCCTGCAGATGATAGAGCGCGTGAAAATTGCTCACTGGAACCAGGATGTTGCCCGGGCGCACTCCGACGCTCTGCGGGGAGAGCTCCTCCTGCGCGGCCACGTTGAATTGGTCCATTTCCACATGTGCGCTGCCGCGATTCCGTTGCGTGATGCGTTCGGAAACTGAAAACACTCCGAACATGACAAATGAAAAAATTAGACCCGCCACGGTTGCGCTGGGCTTGGTAAACAGGTTCACGATGGCAATCAGAAACAACACAAGCGTGATCAACGTCAGTCCTACCGGAATCTCCTTGCCGAACAGCCGGAAATTCAAAGGCACGCGGTATTCGCGGTCGCCGGGATGCGTGTACCGGATCACGAGAACCGCGATGCCCTGCATGGTGAAACTCCAGATCACGCCGAAGGCATACAGGTTGGCGAGAAACGTGACGTCGCCCCGGCTGAGGAGAATCGTCAGAATCTGGAAGGCGACCACCATGTTGATGATGCGGTGCGAAGTGCCGAATTTACGGTGCGGCTGCCGGAACCAGTCGGCCAGCACGCCATCCTCGGAAACACGGTTCAGCACGCCGTTCGAGCCCACGATCGCCGTATTGACCGCGCCCGCCAGGATCATCGTGCCCACCACCACCACGAAGGCGTGGAACGCCAACCGCAACGTGAAGGGCCCCGCCAGATTCATGGCCAGGCCACCGATCAGGTTCTCCAGATATTTGCCGCGCGTGCCGTCCGGAATGATCATCACGGCGAAAAAAGATACGAGCGAAGTAAATAACAGGCTGTAGATGAAAATGATCAATCCGGCCTTTTTCAAATTCGGCAGCTTGGGAGCCTCGATCTCGCGGTATACCTGCGCGAGAGATTCCTCGCCGCTCATGGCCAGGACAGAATGCCCGATGCCCACAAAAACCGCGATCATCGGAATCATTTTCACGATCTGGCTGCCGTAGAGCCATCCGAGGGACCTCTTGTCCAGCTGAATATTGGAAGGCCAGGGAAACGGCGGAAGATGCGCACCGCGCACCCAGACCGTATACGTGCACCAGACGATCAGGAGCGCCACCATCACCGTCGTGACCTGCATGATGCGCAGCGCCTTGTGGCTCGACTCCGGAATCCCCTTGATGTTTTCATACCAGAAATAGAGCGTAACAAGGACCGCAAAAAACGCTGCCGTCGAATTCTCGGAGAGGACGATGCCCGCGTGGAAGTAGGCGAACAGCTCATTCAGAAGCCCGGCCAGGTATTGCCCGGCCGAAACGCCGCTGATCGGGCCGGTCAGGACGTAGTCGAACATCAATGCGGAAACGGAAAATTTTGCAAGAGTCCCGCCCAGCGCTTCCTTTACGACGCGATAAACGCCGCCGCGCACGAACATGCTGCAGCTTTCGACATAGACCGCGCGCACGCAGTAGGAAAACAGCATTACGCCGAGAATGAACCAAGGCGCCGATTTGCCGATGAAACTTTCCGATTCACCCCCGGCGTAATAGGCCGAGGACGCCAGGTCGTTCAGAACGATGGCCGCGGCGCGCCAGAAGGAAATGAACGTCAGCATGGCCGTAGTGGCCACAATGACGCGAGGAATCGTCACGATGCGTGACGGTTCAGGATTTGGGCCCGTGGTAGTGGATGGCATGAGACGTCAAGAATTTATCGGAATTTTATAATTGCATCTTTATGCGGCGATGTCTAGCGCGGGGCTATTTGTTTTGTCTATTGAGAAGATAAGTCAAGGGGTGTTCGAAACTCGCGGGCGCAGTCTTCACAAGGGCAAATGGTCCTCAAATAATCGAAGCTGTAGATGCCCGTCGTGTGCCCGTCATTGAAATCAATCTGCAAAGCATAGTTCCCGACGGCATGCGCGGCCTTGGCGCTGAGTTTGGGCTTGAACATGGGAAGCGCCGGTGAGGTCAACAACGGAGGCGCTCCGTGCGGATTTTCCTTTCTCAGCCGCTCATCGTTTTTTCGCTTCTCTTCTTTTTTCCCCCGCTCATCGTTGCACATCGCACAGGGACAATTTTCCCGGAGATACGCGAAGCCGTAATGGCTGGCATGGCCATCGGACCAAGTGATGTCGACGCCGGCCCCCGACGACACGTGCACCTTCACACCGCTGGGTTTTCTTCTTTCATCGAGAGGTATCGGCATAGGACGGCTATCTTGCGTGTGGGTGTGCACCCAGATTTCAGGCGCTCTTGTAGAGCCCGCCTTCAGGCGGGCACTGTAAATTCAAGCACATACTCACCTAAAAAAGGTGCGCGCTACAGGACCTGGCCCCAGGTCCCCCCCAGACTCTAATCTGGCGGGCTTCAAGCAGAGCCCGCACCCGATCTTACCGGAACACTGATTCGCGCGAGACGCCCATGTTCGAGTTCAATGCGCCGGTCCGCGAGATTTCCGATGGCCTGCGAGTGCGTAACGACGAGAATCGTGTGCCCCGCGGAGTGTAGATCGCGCAGCAGGTGCAGGATCGTGGCCTCGTTCTCTTCATCGAGATTTCCTGTCGGCTCATCGGCAAGAATGAGTTTCGGATGATTGATCAGTGCGCGCGCGATGGCCACGCGTTGCTGCTCGCCTCCCGAAAGCTGCTTGGGAAGATGTTCCCGGCGGTCTCCCAGACCAACTCGCCGCAGCGCTTCGGCGGCCTCCTTCTCATCGGTGATGCTGTGGAAATATTGCGCCAGCATGACGTTTTCAAGCGCCGTGAGATAGGGCACGAGGTGAAATTGTTGGAAAACGAAGCCGATCTTGTCGGAGCGATAGCGGGTCAGCTCGCGCTCACCGAGCTGCCCGATTTCCATGCCATCCACCACGACGCGCCCTGAAGTAGGATGTTCGAGACCTCCGAGGATATTGATGAGAGTCGTCTTGCCGGAGCCCGACGGCCCCATAATCGCGATCCATTCGCCAGACTCGACCTCGAAACTCACGTGGCCGAGAGCACGGACGGCATCGAACCGCTTTTCGAGATCTTCGACCTGGACCAAAGGCGCCATCATTCTCCCCGCAATATTTCCGCCGGGCGCACGCGTCCGAGCAGCCGCAGCGGAAGCGCACCCGTCAGCGCCACGCCTACAGCCAGGGCGATGGTCGCCGGAAAGACGGGCCACCGCGGTGAAATGGCAACGCCGAAGACGCGCCCTCCGATCCATCGCGCCAGCACGATGCCGATCGCAAATCCGATCGTGCCGCCCACCACCCCCAGCGCGGCAGCCTCGGCCAGAAACAGGTGCATGATCCGTTCCACGGATCCCCCAAGCGCCTTCATCAAGCCAACGTCCCGGCTGCGTTCCATCGCCAGGGCCGCCATCGACGCCAGCACTCCAAGCGTTGTGAGAACTAGGATGAGTGTGATCGTCCACAATATCAGGCCGTTAATCCGCGCCAGAATCGATCCTTCAGCGGCCGCGAGCTGGCGCACCGGGCGAACTTCAAGGCCCGGCAGTGCGGCGGCCAAGTGGCTCGTAAACGTCTCTATCTCCGGAGGCGTTCCCGAAACGCTCAACTGGATGAGACTCACGCGGCCGGGCAAGCCCGCAAGATTCTGCGCGATATCGAGGCTCGTGACAATTTGACTATCCTCGGCGCCGCCCGACGTGATGATTCCGCTGACGGTGAGCGAAACACTGCGTTCGCCGGCGCGCAAATCAATTTTACTCCCGGGCGCGAGGCCAAATTGCCGCGCCGCAGCCTGGCCCACCAGGCAGTGCAATCGGTCATCGCGGGAGGCGATCCATGCGCCATCCACCTTCCACCAGGAGTTCATCTTTGCCACCTGGTCGAACCACGTGCCCGCCAGGATGACGGGCTGCGCGCCGGAATTTGCGGCCACGTAAAGATAGGGCGCCGCGGCGATAATCTGCGGAGCCGGTGGCCCAACAATGCGATCCATGATGGCGGCATCCGCCAGCGCGGCATCGCTGCCCGACGAAGGCGGCGCGACGACCACGTTGGCGCCAAGCGTGCGAAATTCGTGCGTCAACTTCTGCTCCGCATCCAGATTGATATTCAGCAGCGCCGAGGAAATCGCCGCTCCACTCGAAAGCGCGATCAGAGCGACGGTGAGCCGCCCGCGGCTCGCGCGTAGCAGTTGCCGGAAGATTCTCCAGAACATGGACCGGGAGCGGGGCGTCACGTCTTCACTCACCCCGCAATATGGGCGCCGGATCGACGCGCGATGCGTGCTCGAGGGGCACCAGGCTGCCGAGCAGCGCCACGACGGCGGCCAGCACGAGCACAATGGGGAAGAGGACCAATCGAACGGTGGGAGCGATGCCGAAAATTCCAATGCCGAGGACTCGCGCCAACTCCAGACCGATGGCGTAACCCGCAATTCCACCAATGAGCGCCAGGAGTAGTTGCTCGGCAAGAAAAAATAAGCCGACCGCGCGGCGGCTCGCGCCCAGCGCCTTCATCAATCCAATTTCAGAACGCCTCTCAAGAACGGTAGTCGCGGACGTGGCGCCCACGGCGAGCGCCGCCGCGAACAGCGCAGCGAACGTGACCAGCCACATCAGGCTGCCCACCCGCGTGAGGATTCGGCCTTCTCCCTCGGCGACCTGCCGAATCGCGCGGACTTCGATCCCCGGAAGTTCCTGCTGCATCTGGTGCGAAATCGAGGAAATGTATGGGCTGCAGTACCAGCGGTCGTAATCTGCCGGCGTCATCTTGGTGGGATCGCGCTCGGAGAACGAGTCCGCCGGCTTGGTCAGAGCGCTCACCAGCAGGCGGCGATAGCTGCTGGGACGGCCGGCAAGTTTCTGCGCAACCTGGAGCGGCGCGAGGATGGCGTTGTCTTCGCGGCCGCCGGTCGAAATGATGCCTGTAACGGTGAGCGTGTGCGCGCGTTCCCCGGAGCGGACCGTGACCGTGTCCCCCACCCGCAGGCCTGTACGGTGGGCAAGCCCCGCACCGATCAGTGATTCCTCCGCGCCATCGGAAAACCACCGGCCATCGACATGCCACCAGGGATCGGTTGAGGAAACGCCGGTTACGAATTTGCTGCCGTCGGGAACAGCGACGGTGTGGCTGTACCACGTTCCGATCAATGTTTCTCGAACGGTTTCGCCAGCGGTTTCTCGAACGATTTTCCGCGAGCCTGGACCCTGTGCTTGATTGCCGCGCGCGGAGGCCGCTGCGATCTCGACAGGAACATCGAGGAACGGAGCGAATCCGATGACATTGTTACGCCAGAAAATCGTTTTCAGCTTGCCAAGATCCCCTTCGGGCAAGTAAGCGCCTGCGTCCACGGGACGGTAATCGACGCCGCCGATCTCGAGAGGGAGCGTATCCGTGGCAGGCGTGACAAGAAGATTTGCGCCGAGAGAGCGGAATTCATGCGCCAGCCGGTCGCCAACGTCGAGAGCAACTTCGAGCGTGGCCGTCGCTACCGCCATGCCCAATGCGAGCGCGGCAGCCGTCAACGCCTTTCGGCGCGGCTTGCGCTTAAATGAATCGCTGACGATGCGAAGAAACATAGTGGCCAGAATCCCTCAGTAAATGACTCTTCGGTTTTGACTCTTCGGTTTGTGGGTCGGAGCTGCCCTTCCTACGTCAGGATGAAAAGGTCCGACTCACAAATCTTCCCTCAGACTGATAACTGTTTAATTATTTATATACTTAGGTATCAGTGAGAGACCCGGCTCCTCGCTTCGGCGAGCGTCGAGACGTCGATCACCAGCGCGCCGTTTTCCGCTCGCGAGGGAACGCCGACAGGATTGCACCCGCCCGCTTCTCCGATCGTCGGGATGTAGATGGCGGAAGCGCAGTTGCGGCAGACCACATTCGAACCATCCTGGCGGTAGCCGGCCGTGCCGCAGATCAGGCACGCGTCCAGCGCCGTGCCCCAGCTTCCGTTGGGTTTGCGGATCACCAGAAAGCGCAGGCTGGTCCCATTCGCATTGACGCTGTACACGTGCAAGTTCGAGTCATTCACGTCGGCGAGAGGAATGCGAACCTCGTTGCCGGCGGCTTCTATCGCGCGCGCCTCTGTAGTAGCCGTCACCCGAGTGTATGCAAACTCAGCGGCAAGAATCAAAATGACCGCCGTGCAGGTCAACGCGGAAGCAAAGGCCCAGCGGCGCTGCTTGCGGCGCTCCCACTCCAGACGCCGGCGTTCCGCGGCGTCGGATACATTCGAGGCCGCCTGGCCGCGCGCCGCGATCCATTCACGGAGGACCAGGATCGCCGCCGCGCCGAGAATCACGGCGAAAAAGAAAACTTCATTGCGCACGATTGGGCCAACCCATGCCATCTCAACCCGGCTCGACGGCAGCCACATCGCCTCGCTCAATTCATGAATACCGGTCAGCGCAAGCTGAATGGCTACAAGAATGAGAATCGTACTGGTGGCCCCGAAAAATTTCCCCAGGGAGATTTTCAGCGTCCCGTGGAAGAAGAACCACCCAACGGCAATCGCAACGCCCAAGCCCAGACTTGTGCCGATCCAGACCGCGAGGCCCTCGCTCGATAGCTCCACGGCGCGCAGAATCAGCGCCAGTTCGACCCCTTCCCTGACCACCATGAGGAATACAAACGTAGCCAGACCCAGGCCCGCGCCGAATGTGCTCTTTCCCGCATAAACCTCTACACGTTGCTCGATTTCCTTTTTCAGGTGGCGCGCCACGCGGTTCATCCAGAGAATCATCGTGACAACAAAAACCGCGGCGGTGAGCAGCAGCAGCCCTTCAAATCCATCCGCGCTCACGCGCCACCGTTCCAAGGCGATGGCCACCGCGAGACTCGAAGCAGTCGCTGCGGCCACGCCTCCCCAGACCCAGCGCACCAGGGCCGCGCGTCCCGTGCGATTCAGGTACACAAGCACGATGCCGACGACCAGAGCGGCTTCGACGCCTTCCCGAAGAGCGATCAGAAATGAGGAGAGCAAACGGCGTGTCCTTTTCGGGGCCCATGGGGCCGCGCACCCAGTTGCAACCCAGTAGCAACTGGAACTTTGAGTTTACACGCCCCACAATGGAACGTCAAGGATTTTACCGGCTCTGTGACCTCTACGGGTACGGGCTCCACTTGGAGCCCGCCTGATAAGGTAGAATGAGCATCTACATGGAGATGTGTAACCCTCATTCGCGGTGGGGCTACTTCCTTGCGCGGGCCCAAAGCCTGCTGGCTAGGTGGGTTAAGCCTTTTGTGGCTCTGACCCTCGCAACGTTACTCGTCGCGGCCTCCGCGAGCCCGCAATCCCCTGGCGGTGCATCGGTCCCCTCGGCCCGTCCCAGCGCCAAGACTCCCGAGGCGTCTGCCTCTCGGCCCGATAAAAACCGTGCGCAGATTGCCTACCAGGCAGGACGCCGTGCGGAACAGGCAGGCGACTGGAACGCTGCCTTTACTGCGTATTCCGAGGCGACTGCCTATGCCCCAGCGGAGAAGGAATACTCTCTGTTACGGGAACACGCCCGCTTCCAGCTGGTTCAGGGGCTCGCCGATCTTGGCGAACGGCAGTTGCTTGCCGGAGACGCCGTTGGCGCGCGCGCGCAGCTCGTGCACGCGCTTGAAATCGATCCAAACTACGCGATTGCGCGTGAGCGCCTCGCGGAGCTGCCTGCGGATTCCCCCAGCGTGACACAGGAAAAGGGGCCTAGACTCGCCGGTCTGCCCCGCCTCCATCCTAAGCCAGGAACGCGGGACTTCGATTACCGGGGCACCACGCGGAGCGCCTACGAAGAGCTGGGCCGCCAATTCGGTGTGACGATTGCGTTCGACGGAGATTTGGCCGACCGGGCCTTACGGTTCCGCGCGCCGAATGTGGATTTTGAGACGGCACTGCTGGTTCTGTCGCGCCAAACGCGGACGTTCACTCGCGTCGTGGATGAACATACCCTGTTCGTCACCGATGATAACGCCCAGAAGGTGCGGGAATACGCCGTCGAAATCGAAAAAAGCCTGCTGCTGCCTGCATCAGTTACTTCGGACGAAATGAACGAAACCGTCCGCACGATCCGCGAAATGACCGGGATCACGAGGACGCAACTCAATACAGCTACGCGCACTCTCACGGTGAGGAGCACGGAGGAGAACGTCGCGCTGGCACAGGCTCTCGTGGAACAAATCGAGCAGCCACATGGCGACTTGATGCTCGAAATTGAAATTCTTCAAGTGAACCGCGCATCGGCGCATCAATTGGGCATTACACCCCCGCCGTCTTCGACCGTATTCACGCTCAGCCCCAACCAGATCCTTCAACTCCAGCAGGCACAGAAGAACGGAACGTTGCTCAGTGTTCTGGAAAGCATCTTTGGCGGCAACAGCGCTCTGGGTGCGGCTGCTGGAGGGTTGGGGACCGTCCTGCCGCCGCTCATTGTGTTGGGAGGAGGCAAAACGATCTTTCTCGCGACCGTGCCCGGCGCCACCGCGCATTTTAGCCAGACGCTCAGCGCGGTGCGCAGCGCGGATCGCATCTTGTTGCGCGCGCAGGATGGAAAACCAGCCACCTTTTTCGTCGGCGACCGCTATCCCATCTCTTTGGGAGTGCTCTCGAACAGCCTGGCAACTACAACGACGTCGGCGCTCGCAGCGGCGCTTCTTTTGGGCTCTTTACCCCAGACTACTTACGCGACAGGCACAGCTCCGGTCGCGCTGGCCACCGCCGATCTTAATGGGGATGGCCATCAGGATCTGGTGGTCGCGAATCAGGGGGACGGCACCCTCTCGATTTTTTTCGGCGCCGGTGATGGCACGTTCACCAAGCCCGCCACTGTCATCCAGAATGTGGCCAACACGCCCTCGGCGGTTGCCGTGGGCGATTTCAATGGGGACGGCATTGTGGACCTGGCAGTAACGGACTCGACCAACAACAACGTGGCGATTCTGCTGGGCAAAGTCGGCGGCGGCTTCACTCCGCCTGTGACCTACGCGACCGAGAGTGGGACTAATCTTGTCGGCAATCCAGTCGCGCTGTTAGCAATCGACATTGACGGCGACGGTGTTTTGGATCTTGCCGTAGTCAACCAGGGTATTGGCTCAGTTCAGGGATCAGTGTCGATTCTGCTCGGCCATGTGGTAAACGGCAAGGGGGACGGAACTTTCGTCGCACCGAAAACCTTTTCAGTCGGGATCAAGCCGACCGCGATTGCGCCCGCCGACTTAAACGGCGACGCGCGTCCCGATCTAGTGATAACGAACCAGAATGACAATTCGGTTTCTGTCCTCCTGCAAAATCCGGACCACACCTTCACCGCTAAAGTCGACCCCACCACGGGCAAAAATCCCGCAACAGGTACGGGGCCAGCAGCCATAGTTGTCTCCGATTTCAACCTTGATGGACACCTGGACCTCGCTGTTGGCAATCAAACCGGCGGAACAGTTTCCATTCTGCTTGGCAAAGGTGACGGAACGTTTGGGACGCATACCGATTTCCAGGCAGGCTCAGGTCCCAAGGGAATCGTGGCTGCGGACTTTGCGAATGTGGGGAGCCCAGCTCTCGCGGTTGCCGACCAGGCGGCCAACCAGGTTAGCGTTTTGCTCGGCAACGGAGACGGAACGTTTGCCTCCCCCGTGACCATTCCCAGCGGCAATGGGCCCGTGGCCCTGGTTGCGACGGACCTGACCGGTAACGGATCATTGGACCTCATCGCTGCGAACGAATCCGCAAATACCGTGACCGTCACGATCAACACGCTGCAATCATCCAGTTCATCATCAAGTTCATCCACTTCCCCACAAACCGCGTATCCATCGGCGGAGTATGTGGACCTCGGGTTAAAAGTGAAAGCCACGCCGCGATTGCATGGCGACGACGAAGTAACTCTGCACCTCGAGTTCGATATCCGCAGCCTTTCCGGATCTTCCGTGAATGGCATTCCCATCCTCACGAATCGCACACTCGATCAGACCATTCGACTGCGTGAAAACCAGACTTCGGTCCTTTCGGGAATTGTGGAGGCCAGCGAAGCGCGAGCTATCAGCGGTTTGCCATTAACCACGACGGCGCCGGGCGCCGGGTACCTGACAGGAAACCAAACCACCGACACGAGGGATATCGAAACGCTCTTCATCATCACGCCTCGTGCGTTGCGCGTGCCGCTGCATAATCCACGCGCGCTTTACGCTGGCCGTGGGGAGCCTTCCACCCCTCCCGCACCAGTCACCCCGCCTCCCGGGGTCCCCGCTCCTCCTGCACCGCCCCCCGGCGCGCAACCTCCGCAACCCCCGGGTGTGCAGCAGCCCCCTCCACCCCCAGGTGTACTGCCCGCCCCGCCCGCCGGAGGATTTCCACAGCCACTTCCCGGACGCGCTCAATAACAGGGCTCTTCACCGTGACGCAACGGACAACTCAGCTGCGTTCGGTCCTTGCTTCGGCCTGCACGCTGAACCTAGACTGAGTAAACCTAGTCCGCGGCTATCAGCCCCATTTTGGACCCCAGGAGGGTGTCATGTGGACCAACAAACAAGCGTCAAATCCTCCCGGCACGTCGTCGGGAACAGGGGTGAGCACGCTCGAACCCGTGCCCGCTCCCGCGCCCCTGACGTCGCCTGTACCTGTAATTGTGAATAATAGAAGTGCGCTGGAATCTCCACGTACTCATGGATCCGCTACGCGCGCGCCGGCGTGGCTGGGGCCGGGCTTGAAGATTACAGGACAAATTTCCGGCACGGAAGATCTCCATGTGGAATGTAACGTGGATGGGCCAATCTCACTGGGCGACCACCGGCTCACCGTCGGACAGCACGCTCACATCAACGGCGCCGTTAGCGCCTCCGAAGTGGTCGTCTTCGGCGATGTGAGAGGCAATCTCCTGGCCCGCGACCGCATCGAAATCAAGAATCATGGCTCGGTCGTTGGCGATCTGACCACCTCGCGAATCAGTATTGAAGACGGAGCCCACTTTAAAGGCTCCATCGAGATCGCCCGCAAGGCCCAGCCGGGACTGGATCTTGATACCTTGCTGGCTCGCCCCGAGAAGAAATCGCTTTGAGCATCTGTTGAGATTCTGGTATCGCCTGTACAAAATTTGGGCTTCCGGACAGGTGACCCGGCCGGTCTTCCGGCACAAGATCGTTTTACACAAAAAGGGTGCGGGTTCTGCTTTTACGCGGAACGGCCCGATTAGATCGGGGCGTGGAGCCCGCTGGAAAAACTATCCAGGCACAGACGCGTCCCGATGCTCGGATGCAGTGTCAACATTTCAGAAAGTGAATCGTGGAAACAACAGCCGAACAAGCGAACGCATCAGTGCCCGAGAAAAAAGAGGACGCCAGCCCTCTTGAGGCCTCTCTTATTCCCTCGCTTGCCAGTCCAGTTGTCATCCGGGGATTGGCGGAAATCCTCGAGCAACACGGTGATTGGCTCGATTCAAATGGTGAGTCCGGCATACAGGCGGACTTTTCGCGCGAGAATCTTGAAGACGCCGATCTGATAGACGCCAGGCTCCCGGACGCCCTCCTCAATAAGACCATCTTGAAGCGGGCCGATCTGATGCTGGCGGATTTTCGCGGCGCAAGTTTGCTCCAGGCGAACCTGAAGGATGCAAACCTGCTGGGCACGGTCTTCCATCAGGCAAATCTTCAGGCCGCCACGCTTGATGGCGCGACAGGGCTTCTCAGTCGGCAACTCGCCGGAGCAAACCTGTTTGGCGCCACACTTCCCGTGGACACTTCGCCCTCCGAGGCATTGAAATATGTTCGCCAAGTGGCCAGCAAGGCTGGTTGGTATCTGATCGCGATCTTGCTGGTTAACGCCCTGGCATGGTTAAGGATTTTTACCACCAGAGATCCTCAGCTTTTGAGGAACGCCCCCGCCCTGCCGTTTTTTGGCCTGCAAGCGGACGTGCCATTTGTCGCGTTCTACCTTTTCGGCCCAGTCGTGATTCTCAGTTTGTACGTCTGTTTCCA
>Ga0208988_1000029_pt1 | contig 13506 bp, 9 predicted proteins | sample MedBloCARef_M1_FD_187850 | JGI IMG/M metagenome (GOLD analysis project Ga0208988, IMG submission 187850) | Forest soil microbial communities from El Dorado National Forest, California, USA - Mediterranean Blodgett CA Ref_M1 (SPAdes) (version 2) | ecosystem: Environmental > Terrestrial > Soil >... | reverse complement strand
TTGTTATGTGAATTGACGGTCAGAGCGAGGGCTCGCCGGTCCAAGCCCGTCGGGATGGATAGCGGATGAGCAAATCGCAACGTGCGTAAATACGCGATAAAGATGCCGCCGCGATTAAAGCCGCCGAACAACTCGTCATTGCAGAGGAACGGCAATTTACCCGGTTGGACAGATCGAACATTAGGCGGCGATAACTGTGTTGGTCCGCGTATTGGAAGAAGATGCCGCTGATACGAGAGATAACTATGGACTCCACATGATGAGCTGACCTGTCTCGTCGCGAGCGAATTTCTGGTCGGATAGTACGAACGTCGTCGTCGTCGGCTCCTCGATGAGCGCGGGGCCCGGAATCGAAGATCCGATCGGAAGCCGGCTTCGATCATAAACGTTGCAAGCGACCCAACCCTTCTCCTTTGCCAGGAAAACGGAGCGTTGGCCTTTGAGAGCGTTGTCGAGGGTGTTTTCTTGGTTGCCTTGAATCTTTGGCAGGTCGATCACTTCGCTGAGCACCTCGGTCTGCAGATGAAGCATTGTGACCTCCGCCGTCGCCTTCATCGACGCAAACGAAAACGTCTTCTGATGGGTGGCGTGGAAGTCAGACAACAATTGCTCGGCGCTGCCGCCGGAAAAGCCCACTGAGACGCTGTGCTCCTGACCGCGATACCGAATCTCGGCACGATGGTGGAATTTTAGCCTTCTCGCGCTGGTTCCGGCAAAATACTCCCTGGCTTCCTGTTCAAGCTCCGCAAACAGTTGTGAGATCGAATTCATTTCTTCCTCGCAAACCGTTTTTAGCATCGTCCGCCGAAGATCGGCGCGCGGCCGGGCGGCAAGCATTCCCCAGGCCGAAAAAATACCCGGATGCGTGGGAATCACGGTCCGCTTGACATTCAGTTCCTTCCCGAGGCTGGCAGCCAGCAAAGGTCCCGCGCCTCCAGACACCATCAGCGCGAGGTCGCGCGGATCATGCCCCCGCTGTATCGTGATCAACTTCAAGGCGTTCGTCATGCATTCCTCGGCCACCTTGACGATCGCCAGCGCGGCCTCTTCTACGGAAAGCTTCATCGGCAGAGAAACACGGGCAATTGCCAAGCGCGCATGCTCAATGTCGAGCTGCATGCGGCCCTCGGCGAAGGTCAGCGGGTCCAAAATTCCGAGCGCTAGTTTGGCGTCCGTCACCGTCGGATCGACGCCACCCCTACCGTAACAGGCAGGACCAGGAGTCGATCCGGCACTTTGGGGTCCAACCCTCAGCCTGCCGCTCGGGTCGAGCCAGGCAATCGAGCCTCCGCCGGCACCAACCTCTACGATATCAACGACCGGGACCTGAACGGTATAACCAGGGGAGTTCCGCGTCTTCTCAAGGCGATACTCTGCGTCGACCTTGGGCTGCCCCGCCTTGATCAGGGAGCATTTCGCGGTCGTACCGCCGACGTCCAGGTACAGAATATCCGTTTCACCGACTTCGGATCCTATGCGCGCCGCTCCCGCTACTCCTCCGGATGGACCGGATTCAACAAGCGTGAGGGGGGTTGTCACTACCTGTTCGAAGCTGGCGATGCCGCCGTTGGATTGCATCGCATAATAAGGGCAATGAATCCGCTTCCTTTGCAGCGACGCGTGGAGATTGTCGAAATAATTCCGGATGATGGGCTGAACATACGCGTTGAGCGCAACCGTGTTGGACCGTTCGTATTCCCGCCACTGGCGCGAGATTTCGTGACTGGCACAAACCGATATCCCGCAGAGCGCCTTGCACAGGAGCGCGGCGCATTGTTCCTCGTGGGCGGGGTTCGCATAACTGTGAAGAAAGATGATCGCGACCGCAGCGACGTCTTGCTCCCGACATTCCCGGGCGCAGCGCGCGACATCTTCCTCGTCGAGCGCCTGCAGGACCTGGCCCTTGGCGCTCATGCGCTCGCTTACCTCGAACCGCAAATGACGCGGTACGAAGGGAACCGGTGTCCTTGTCCGCAAATTATATAGATCGGGTCTGTTTCCTCGGCCGATTTCAAGCACGTCACGGAAACCGGCCGTCGTAACAAGCGCGGTCTTGACACCCTTGCGTTCGGTTATTGCATTGATAACGGTCGTGCCGCCGTGCACGAAGAAGCCGATGCCATCAACTTCCAATCCGGATTGCTCGGCCATGCCTATGGCGTCGAGCACCCCGATCGACTGGTCATCAACGGTCGTCAGGCTTTTCGAGAAGACCACGGCACCGCTCGCGTCGTCATATGAAATCAGGTCGGTAAAAGTACCGCCCACATCCGTGGCAACGCGAATCATGCAGCCGCACTCCTAAGCAACCGTTGTTACTGTTTTCCGTAAATGCGCCGCGCATATTCCGGAGAGATCAGCCCGCTCCTGACATCGCTTATCACCGCTGCGGGGTCTCGCTCTGATGGAGTTCCCCAACCGCCGCCGCCGCCCGTCACGATCTTGATCAGGTCGCCCTTGCCAACTGGCCTGGCCGGGGATCGTCCCAACTTCAAGGTGTTCCCATCGGCGCTCACGATCTCAAGATAGTTTACCGAACCGGGTTCGCCGCCATCCATCGACCACGGAGGCGTGACCGTTCGCCCAAAGCCGCAATACACTTCAGCGCGCTCGGCCAGAACCCGATACTCTCTCACCAGACCATATCCGCCGCGAAAGCGACCGGCACCGACGCCACCTTCGACATTGAAACCATAGCGCTCCACCAGCAGCGGAAACTTGGCTTCGATCAATTCGATGGAGTAGTTGTAGGTATCGCCGTCGGTAAGTGCGATCAGCGCGTTGGCTCCATCTCGGTCGTGACAGGCGCCCCATCCGCCGTGCTCTGGCTCGATATGTACAAACAATCCGCCCGCTTCATCATGTCCGGCGATATAGGTGACGCAGAGGCTGGTATAGGAGCCGGCAGAAAACCTTTCGGGCAAAATTGGCGCCAGCGCCTTCCAAACGAGCTCGGAAGCCTGCACGGATCCCTCATAGTACCAGCCGGTGGGAGAAGGTCGCTCGGCGGTAAACAGCGTGCCTTGCGGGGCTATGATCGACAGCGGGCGAAACCAGCCTTCGTTCGAGGGTTCGTGCGGCGCAACCAAGGCTTTAAAGATGGTCTTCACCGCGGAGTGCAGCGCTCCTCGAGCGCAATTGATCGGTCCGGCGCACGCCTGGGGACAGCCCGTGAAGTCGACCTCCATGCTGTCGCCGGTGATGCGGACCGAAATCCGTACCTCGAAGGGAAGCGGGTTTATCCCGTCACCGTCGACGACATCGGTAGCGACGTAGTCACCATCGGGCAGAGACCGGATGATTTCCCTGCTTCTGTTTTCGGAATCGCGCAGCAACTGATCGAATGAAGCCAGCAGTATGTCGGCGCCGTATCGCCCAACCACCTCCTGCAGCCGCTGATCGGCGATTCTGACCGTGGCGAGCTGAGCATGGAGATCGCCGATGGCCATTTCGGGAAACCGGACGTTTTCGCGGATGATTTCGACGATGCTTTCAACCAGTTGATCGTTTTCGGCGATCTTCACGCAGGGCAGCCGCAGACCTTCTTCAAAGATCGAGGTCGCATCGGGAGGGAGACTTCCAGGAATGGAGCCGCCGACGTCGAGCCAATGTGCGACATTGATGGCAAATGCGATAAGCCGACTTTCGGCAAAGACCGGGCGCACGATCGCGAAATCACACGCATGGGTGCCGCCGCGAAAAGGGTCATTCGTTACAATCACGTCACCGGGAAAAATCGACGAGCCGAACCGGTCGATGACGCTTCGGATTTGCGCGGCGAACGTTCCGGTAAAAAGCGTAATTCCATTGGTCTGGGCGATGAGCTCGCCCTGCGCATTGCAGATGCCGCAGGCGAAATCCAGAACCTCGTAGATGACCGGGCTCATGCTGGTCTTGGTCATCACGATCGCCATTTCGTCAACGACGGAGAGGAGCTTGCCCTGGATGATTTCGTGGGTGACCGGATCGATTGAAGCTGAGGACGCGCGAGGCGATCGTGATACACTCACGCAGTTGTCGGCGAGGGTCACCACTGTCTCGGTCATCGTCAGTTTCATCCCGCCGTGCCGTGCGGGCGCACCAGATTGTCGGTCCAGGCCTCCGCGATGTGAGGGAAGTTGAGGTCAAGCTTGCGGTCGAGGAGGAGTTCGAGCACCCGCGGCGGTGTCAGCGGCAGTTCCTGGACGCGCTTTCCTGTAGCGTTCGCCACGGCGCATGCGACGGTCGCCCCCACGTTCAGGATCGGCACCTCGCCAGCGCCTTTCGTTCCGAGCGGTCCCATCGACGGTGCGCCTTCGTACAGGCTCGTCTCGACCGGCACGACATCGAGCACCAGCGGCACGCGGTAGGTCTCGAAGCTATTCTGACACACTCGGCCATTCGTCCCGATCGTGACCTCCTCGTGCAAGGCGTAACCTAGTCCCTGCACGACGCCGCCCTGAATTTGACCGCGAATGGCACGCGGGTTCAGCGCGCGGCCGACGTCCTGAACGACGCGGTAGCTCAGCACCTCGACATGCCCGGTCTCCCTGTCGACGGCGACCTCACAGTCGTGGACAGCGAAGACGGGGATGTCGATCGCGTCGATGAAGTGACCGGCGACGCATCCCGGCATGGACGGCACGCCGCACCCCGTGGAGGCGCCGGTGCCGGAGATCGGGCCGGTTTGTGCCTGAGCACGGGTGGCAACCTCGGCAATCGAACAACCGGAGCCGGGCGCCCCGGCGATTTCTATTCGTCCATTGCGCATGACCAGGTCATCGGGCGCCGCTTCGATCATCTCCGAGGCGACCTGCAGCAGTTTCTTGCGCACCTCCTGCGCCGCCGCGAGGCTGGCTGCGCCAAGCGAAACGGTCGTGCGGCCGCCGCCGACTCCGACATCGTAGCCGGCGGCATCTGTGTCGGCCGCGCGCACTATCACGTCCTCAGGACCGATACCGAGTGTGGCGGCGACGATCTGGGGAAGCCCCTGCATCATCGAGCCGGAGCCGATCTCGACGCCGGATGTGACGAGCGTGGCCGTCCCATCGGCGTTCATGTTCACGGTCGCCGCGGATGGGCCGACAAAGACGAACCAGGTGCCGACTGTGGTCGCGCGGCCGTAGAGCCGGCCGTCGGCGCGCTCGGGCGGCTTTGCGGTCGCCACGCGCATCGTATCCATCCGGTCGAGCATCGGACCGAGCACGTCTCCTTCGAACACCTGGCCGGTTGCGCCGAGATCGCCGTTGCCGAGTACATTGCGGCGGCGGAAGGCGAGGGGATCCATGCCGATTCCAGCGGCGATCTCATCCGTGTGCCGTTCGAGTGCGAAGGTATTGTAGACGCCGTTGCAGCACCGGAAAGCGCCGTTCGGAGCGGTATTGGTGTAGACCGCCCGCGAGACAAGCCTCACCGAACCGAGCCGGTAGTTTCCCCCCAGCGTGTGAGCAGTCATGGTGGTCAGGAAAACCTGCTCGCCGCCATAAGCGCCGCAATCCATCAAGATGACGGCCTCGCGGGCGACGATCTCTCCTTCCCGTGTCACAGCCGAGCGAATGCGGATGTCGGCGTTCTCGCGGAAGAGGCAAGTCAGCATTTCTTCCTCGCGCGAGTTGACGAGGCGCACCGGCCGGCCGCTAGCCCGGGCGAGCAGGGCGGCAAAGGGCTCGATTGCGACGTCGAACTTGAGTCCGAAGCCGCCGCCGACGGGTGGCACTGTGACCCGCACCTGCGACGGGGGAACGCCCAGGAGGCGCGCGGTCGCGTTGCGGACGCTCCAAGGCGCCTGAGTCGATGTTTCGATATGGAAGCGCCCGTCCTCGTAGCTCGCGACAACAGCGCGTGGCTCGAAGGCGACATGGTTCTGGCGGCCAACGCGGAAGGCGCTGTCGACGATCACGGCGTCCGGTCGGGCAAAGGCGGCATCGACGTCGCCACGGACAACGGTCGCCTCCCAGGCGATGTTGCCCTCGCGTGCTCCGCCTGCGAGTAGAATCTCGTGCTCGCGCCAGTCACGATGAACGAGCGGGGCCTCGGGGGCAAGTGCCTCTGCCATGGTGAGCACGGCCGGCAGTGGCTCGACCTCGACGTTGATCGCTGCGAGCGCGGCCTTGGCCTGGATCAACGTGTCGGCGGCGATCGCCGCCAGCGGTTCGCCGTCGTAGCAGATCAGGTCGCTGGCGAACAGCGGGTGGTCGGCGATGCCGATCCCGATCTTGCCGGGCGCATCCGCGGCCGTCACGACCGCGCGGACGCCTGGCATGCGAGCAGCCTTGGAGACGTCGAGACGGACGATGCGCCCCGAAGGTACGCTGGCGCGCAGCACCGCCGCGTGCAGCATCCCCGGCAAGTAGCGATCGATGGTATAGCGCGTGCGACCACGCAGCTTGTCCCGGGCATCGCGCCGGCGGAAGTCCGTTGCCACAAAAACCTCGAACATGGGTACCCCCCGATCATCTCACCGCGACAGCGAGCAATGCCGCTTCGACGATACGTTCGTATCCAGTGCAACGACAGATGTTGCCGGTCAGCGCAGCGCGGATGTCGTCGCGCGTTGCGCCGGGCTTGATCGTCAGAAGATGTGTCAGGGTCACGACCATGCCGGGAAAACACATTCCGCATTGGACCGCGTCGCAGGCCTCGAGGGCCGCCTGGATCGGTGTAAGCGTGCCGTCGACAGCTAGGCCCTCCACGGTGCGGATCTCGCAATCGACGGCGAGTGCCGCCGGCATCAGGCACGACAAAATGGGCACGCCGTCGACCAGCACCATGCAGGCGCCGCAGAAGCCTTCGCGACACACCGGCTTGGCGCCGGTCAGGTGAAAGTCCTCGCGCAGGACGTCGACGACGAGCGGCGTGATGGGATTGGTGGCCGGCGAAAGGTGATCGCTGTTGACAGTCAGGCTCAGGACCATGGTCAACTCTCCATCTCGCGACGTTCAGGCATCGAGCGCGGCGACAACCGCACGGCGCACTAGGCTGGGCACGACGCTGACGCGGTACCAGGCGGGCATATCCACGCTGTCGCGACCTGTGAATTCGTCCGCAAGTTCGGCGGCGACTTCCGCCGCCTGCGCCGGGTCCAGCGGGCGGCCAACCAGAGCCGCTTCGAGCCGTTCCCATCGGCGCGCGACCGGCTCGACAGAGCCGACCGCGATTCGCGCTGCCCGAACGCGGGCCGCCGCGTCGAAGCTCACTGCGAGGCTGACGATTGCTGCCGGATAATCGCCGGACTTTCGAAGCGGTAGGCGAGCATGGGCGGTCTTGCGATCCCTCCGAGGCAGGATGATCCGAGTGAGCAGCCGGCCAGGCTCGAGCGTCGGTCTGATCTTGAGGAAGCGCTCCAGGCCGACTCGCTCCTGATCGCCTCGGCTGGAGACCTCGGCTTCGGCATCGAGGCAGAGCAGCGCGGGCACACAGTCTGCTGCGGCGAATGCCGATGTCGAGAGGTTACCGCCGATGGTTGCCATTGCGCGGATCGCCGGATTGGCGGAGCAGCCGGCTGCCGTCGCGAGGACATCGAATTCGGGGAGGTCTGCCAGAGCCGAAGCAAGCGCTGCGTGAGTGACCGCCGCACCGATCTCGACAACATCGGCATCGATCCTGATCGCCGTCAGTTCCGGGATCTTCCCGATCGCGACGTAATGGTGCTTGTGCGGTTCATTGCGGATCGGGGACCGCATGATCCAGGTGCCTCCGGCGAATGGGGCCCCGGCAGAGCCGCATTCGTTGAGCGCATCGAGCGCGGCCGGGAGCGAACGGGCAACGTAGATCGATCCCGGAGAGTGCGTATTCATGGCGCCGGTACCTTCGGTTGGATCGAAAAATGGATGGGCCGGCATCAGCGCCGCTCCAGCCGCAGGCGATCGAGCAGCACGCCGATGATGACGATGGCGCCAAGCACGACCATCTGCACGTAACCGTCGATACGGGTGAGATTCATGCCGTTTGACAGGATCGTGACGAACAGTGCGCCAAGCACCGCGGTGCCGACCCCACCGCGGCCGCCGGCGAGGCTCGTTCCGCCCACCACGGCGCCGGCGATCGCCTGCAGCGAAAGCGAACCGCCGAGGTTGGGCTCGCCGGAGCCCGTGCGTGCCGTCATCATGATGGCGCCGAGCGCGGCAAGCGCTGAGCAGAGCACATAGGTCGCGACCAGGATTCGCTTCACCGGCAGGCCAGCCACCGCCGCGGCGCGCGGATTGGTGCCGATGATGTAGAGCGAACGGCCGAAGACGGTGCGAGCCAGCGTCAATTGCAGCACAACGCCGATTACAACCGTGATCGCGATTGTCGCCGGCATGCCGAACACGCTGCCGCCGTAGAAGATCTGCGAGAACAGCTTCGGCACGCCTTGCACCGGACGCCCGGCGGAGAGGGTTGTTGCGACACCAATCGCGATGTTGTAGCTGCCGAGCGTCGCGACGAAGGGGCTGACCCCGAGGATTGCGATGACTACTCCGTTGAAGAGGCCGCAAGCGATGCCAAGGCCGAAGCCGGCGCCGAGCCCGGCGAGCAGCGCCACGCTCGTATCATGGCCGGTTGCTGTGGCGCCGGCCATGGCCAGCGCCGTACCGACGCTGACCATCGACACTGTCGGGCCGAGTGCAAGGTCGAAACCGCGCGTCAGGATGACGACAGTCTGAGCCATGGCGAAGAGAGCCAGGTAACTCGTCTGCTGTGCGATGTTGAGCAGATTGGCCAGCGAGAGCACGCCCCGATCGACGACCGCGAAGCCGAACAAGATGACAAGCAGAGCGATCGGCAGCATCGCGCGCGAGAGCCACTGGTTCGGCAGCAGCTTCGTGTATCCCCTGTCCTTGGCGGTGACGGACAACTCGATGTCAGACACGGGACTTACTCCGTTGGCTGAGTTCGTCCAGCGCCACGGCCGCCACCATGATGACACCGAGAAAAACCGGCTGCAGGCGGGAGTCGATATGCAGCAGGTTCAGCGCGTTGCCGAGAATGGTCAGGAACAGCGCGCTGATGGTGACGATCTCCACCCGGCCAACACCGCCGCGCAGGCTGACGCCGCCGATCACGGCGGCGGCGATCGACTGCAGCATCATGCGGTCGCCGCCGAAGCTCGCCTGACCGGAACCGACCTGCGCGGTTAGCAGGATGCCGGTCAGAGCTGCCAGGAGGCTTGAGACAACATAGGTGCCGACGATGTGGCGCTGGGTTGACACGCCGGACACGACGGCTGCGTCCACGTTGCCGCCGATCGCGTAGACGTACCGGCCAAAAAGCGTACGCCGCTGCGCGAACATCATCACGAGAACCACGGCGAGCGCGACATAGGCCGCCGTGGGCAGGCCGAAGACCTGGGCCCGCCCGAAGCCTTTTACGAATGCTTCGGGCATGCCGTAAACCGGGATTCCGCTCGTGATCATGAGTCCGACGCCGGCGGTCGCAGACATCGTGCCCAAGGTTACCACGAAGCCTGAGACTTTGAGCTTCGCCACGCAGAACCCGTTGACGAGTCCGACCGCGAGCCCGCCACCAAGCCCGGCGGCGACGCCGCTCGCGATGATGATGGCATTGTTGCCGGGAAAGGTGGCCGACACGGCTGCCATGGTCTTGGCGCTCACCACGCTAGCCAGCGCGACGACTGCGCCGACCGAGAGATCGAAGCCGCCGGCAATGATTACCAGCGCTTGACCGCAGGCGACGATGGCCAGGAACGAGGCGTTGCGCAGGATGTTGAGGATGTTGATGATCCCGTAAAACTGCTGGTCAATCGCCGCCATGCCGGCAACGAGAGCCACCAACAACGTCGGCAGGAAGCTGATCCGTCCGGCGATCAATCTGCCGAGGGCGATAGCTGTGCGGGGCTGGGAGGCAGTGAGAGCGGTGCTCATGCGACCTCTGCCGTGATATGGTTCTTGAAGAAGCTCGCGAGCACGTTCTGTTCGGTTTTTTCCTCGCCCTTAAGCTCGGCGGCGATGCGTCCGTTGTGCATAACGTAGAGCCGGTTCGAAAGGGCGAGCACTTCCGGCAGTTCGGACGAGACCACGATCACAGCGGCACCTGCCTCCACGAGCCGCTTCATGAATTCGTAGACCTCGAGCTTGGCGCCGACGTCGATGCCGACACTCGGCTCATCGAATAGAAAGACCGTTAGATCGCGTGTTAGCGCGCGGCCCAGCATCACTTTCTGGCGGTTGCCGCCGGAGAGCGCGCCCGCGGCGCGCTCGATGTTGGGAGGCCTGAGCTGCAGCTGCTCCATAATGGCCGTGATCGCTGCGCGTTCTGCACGTTGGCGCAGCACGCCGAAGCGGGCGAAGGATGGAAGGTCGAGTACGGTCATCGAGGCGTTCTCGCGGATGGGACGCGACAGCGCGAGCCCTTCCGCGATCCGGTTGGCGGGGAAATAGGCGACGCCGCGCTTCAAACTCCGGCGTGGGGCCGGGAATTCGTAGGGCGTCCCGTCGATGCGCACGACGGCGCTGGCGATCGACTCGAGCCCGTAGATCGCGCGGATCAGCTCCGACTTGCCGCAGCCGACGAGGCCTGCGATGCCGGTGATCTCGCCGGCCCTGGCGTGGAAGTTCACGTCGCGAACGCTGCCGTCGACCAGCGTGAGGTTCTCGACGTCGACCAAGACCTTGCTCGCCTTGTGCTGGATCGTTGGAAAAAGCAGGTCGATCTTGCGACCGGTCATCAGTTCGACCAGTTCGTTGTCGGTCGATGTGGCAGCATCGAGCGTACGGATGTGACGGCCGTCGCGCAGCACAGTCACGCGGTCGGCGAGCGCGCGGATCTCGCGCATGCGGTGCGAGACATAGATGAGGCCGACGTTCTGGCCCTTCAGGCGGGCGATCAGCTCGAACAGCCGGCCAGTCTCGCGCTCGGTCAGCGAGGCGGTCGGCTCGTCGAGGATGAGCAGACGCGCCCGGCCAAGCAGGGCCTTGGCGATCTCGGTCATCTGTTGATGCGCGCGTGAGAGGTCGTCGACGCGTTTCGAAGGATCGAGGTCAAAGCCGAGTTCGTCGATGAGCGCTTGCGCGCGCTTTCGCATCTCGCGCGCGCGCAGGACGCCTTTGCTTGAAATCTCCCGTCCGAGGAACAGGTTTTCCTCCACCGTGAGACTCGGAACGAGCGAGAATTCCTGGAACACCGGACTGATGCCGATCGCGCGCGCATGCTGCGGCGTGAGATGGCGGATCTCCTCGCCGGCGAACCGGAATGTGCCTTCGTTAGGCGGAAAAGTCCCCGAGATCACATTGATCAGGGTCGACTTGCCAGCACCGTTCTCGCCGAAGAGGACATGCAATTCACCGGCTCGGACATCAAGGTCGACCCGATCCAGAGCCAGGACACCCGTGAACCGTTTCGAAATGCCCCTCAATTCGAGCAGGGGCTCGGTCCGCTTCAGATCCGTGTTGGTGTCCATCTCCCTCTCCGTATCCAACCGGCAACCAGGCGACAGAAAATCGTGTCTCCCACCTGACGCGGGCTCGCCTGTTCGGGGCCTACTTGGCCTTGACCGAATAGACCGGGGTCCAGCTTCCGGGCGCGAGGACGAGGTCCATCTGCAGTTTTGGCACGGTTGTCTTGTCGACCGCCGAAGCCAGCGGCTGTGCCAGGCTCATGACGGGCTTTTTCTCGATGAGACGCACGGCCTGGTCGACCGAGACGGCGCCTTCGCCGACCGGGTACTGGGTCGCGAAGGCCAGCACGTCGCCGTGGTTCAGCGCGTCGAGCATGGCCTGGTTCTCGTAGGAGGACATGATTTTCATGTCGGCTCGTCCGGCTTCCGCGACGGCGCCGATTGCAGCTTCGGCGGTCGGGGCGGTGCCCCAGATCACGTTCATGTTCGGGTAGGCCTGGAGCGCGTCCTGAATCAACTGCAGCTGGACTGCGACGCCGGAGTCGCCGAACTTCTCGGCGAGGACCTTGGCGTTCGGGTTCTTCGAAACCGCCTTCTTGAAGCCCTCGTTGAACGACTCCGCCCAGCCTGAGCCGGCCGGACCTGGAAAGGTCACGATGTTGAGCGTGTCAGCGGGCTTGGTCTGCGCAAGCAGACCCTCGCCGGTCACCGCGCCCATGGCGACAAAATCGACGTAGATGGCAGCGGGCAGGGCGTTTGGCGGCAGTGGGTTAGCGACGCCGACCACCGGCACGCCCTTGGCCTTGGCTTCTTCGAATTTCTTGCTGAGGCCCGCGCCGGAGATGGCGCCGACAATGATTGCATCGGGGCCGCTCGCCATGCAATCGTCGAACTGCGAGAGCTGCTTGGGCAGGTTCTCATAGCCGCCGGCCTCGTAGAGGGTCATGTTTACGTTCATCGCCTCGGCCTGTTTCACGATGCCGTAGGCGACTGCCACCCAGAAGCTGTCTTTCATATGCGGAAAGAGGACGCAGAGCTTGTACGGCTTCTCGGCCTTGGGAAGCGGCGTGTACTCCGCCGGCTTGGGTGTGCCGGAGGAGGCGTCGTAGACTTTCATCGGGAACCAGGGCGTTTCCGCCGCGGCCGGTGTGATCGCGGCGGCGAGCGCCAGGACGGTTACGGCTCCAAGCGTGGCGCGGATCAGCCGCACTGGAGCGGAGGGGAAGGACGTCGTGCAATTGGTCATAGGTCTATCCTCATGGTTTGAAAGAAAGGGCGAGGCCGATGACTTCGGATCCTCACTGCATGCACGCTCCGTGCCGCCCGCGGGCCGCACGGTTGCCGCCGGGGTTAGCCGGCGGCCCACATTGCGACCGAGCGCCGCTCGAACACCTCGCGGAACTGACGTGTGGATTCAGGAAGGAGAGTGCCCGTGCCCCAGTCGAGGATCACGGCGTGCTGGCGGATCACGTCGAACACGTCGATCGCGCCGCCGCGATAGCGCTCCGCCACGACTTCCGGATCGAGCCGGACGTTGGCGACGCGCTCGGCTCTGATTTTGGCGCGGAGCGCCTCGGTCGCGGGCTTGTCGACCTCGTATTCGCAGAGTTCCGCGTCGATGGTACGCACGGCCACGCCGTAGTCCTTGGCGGCGCGCTCGACAGAGACGTAGTCGTCCTTGACGTCCTCGATGACGAGGTTCGGATCGCGTTCGAGCGGATCGCCGAAACCGCCGCCGCCGGCAGTAGGGCGTGAGAAGACATCGCCCTCACCGATCGGCACGTCGGAGAAGATCGATCCGAGCCGCTCCTCGGCGCTCGCCCCGGCGCGCTTTAGCGTCAGGCCGTGTGGCATCGAAGGCAAACCTCCCTCGATGCCCCACACCACGGCGCGTTCACGGTCGCAGATGTAGGAGATCACGGTCTTTTCCGCCTGCAGCATGCGCGAAGTCTTCATCACCCCGGCGCCACCGCGCCATTTGCCCGGCCCGGGCGAGTCCTTGAGGATCTCGCACTTGGTGGTCAGGATTGGATTGGCGCGCTCCTGGCCTTCGACGGGTTGCGACATGAGTCCCGTGCCGAAGCAGGCGGTCGTGACGTTGCTGCCGTCCTTGCCATTGCGTCCGCCCCAGCCGCCGGGCAGCCAGTCGTAGAACATGAAAATGGGCTTGTCGGGACTGCGGGCGTCGAGAC
>Ga0208988_1000027_pt1 | contig 13706 bp, 12 predicted proteins | sample MedBloCARef_M1_FD_187850 | JGI IMG/M metagenome (GOLD analysis project Ga0208988, IMG submission 187850) | Forest soil microbial communities from El Dorado National Forest, California, USA - Mediterranean Blodgett CA Ref_M1 (SPAdes) (version 2) | ecosystem: Environmental > Terrestrial > Soil >... | reverse complement strand
AAGCCCTGAAGACCTCGGCCGGCTGTTCGGCCGGTTCCAGCGGCTCTCGGCCAAGCCCACCGCCGGCGAAAGCTCGACCGGCCTGGGGCTATCGATCGTCTACGGAATTGTGCAGGAGCACGGGGGTGAGGTCAGTGTCGATAGCCAGCCGAGTCACGGGGCCAAGCTGAGCGTCGAGTTGCCCGCGCTTTCCGCCGCCGCGCTCGATTTCACGACAGAGGAGCCGGCAGCCACGCCCTACGCCGCAGCGGTCGTCCCCGTGCCACGCCCTGTCCGGACTGCGCGCCGTCTGGAACAGATTCTCGTGGTCGAGGACGAACCCACCGTGTCGGCATTGATCTCCGACGTGATGTCGGAGATGGGCTATCGGGCGGACACCCTGCTCGACAGCCGGGAAGCCTTCGATCGTCTGAAAGACCACGAGTATGACCTGATCATCTGCGATTTGAGAATGCCGCATTTGGACGGTCCGGGTCTTTATCATGAGCTGTTGAGACGAGGAAGTCCCTTCCAGCACAGATTGCTGTTTGTAACCGGGGACACGATGAGCCCACGGTCACTGGAGTTTCTGAATTCGAGCGGCGTGCCGTACCTGGCGAAGCCGTTCCTGGTGGAAGAGTTGAAAGAAGCGGTGCGCCGAGCACTCGCCGCGGCACCGGCTGCTAGAGAAGCTGCCGGCGCGGCAGGTTGGTCGCAAGCCGTCGCGAGGGAAAAATGAGTCAAATGGGGCGAACGATTTTCATTGTCAGCGCCGATTCGGCGGTGATTCAGGGGTGCATTCACGAACTGGACGCGTCGGGCGGCCACTATCTGCTGCGGACGGCCAGTTCGGTCGAACAAGCGCGCAGGGAATTCTATCGCACCACACCATCGGTGGTGTTTCTCGACGAATCCGCAGTGGAGGCTTCGCGCGACAGGGAGCCGCTCGAATCCGCGGTCGCGCTGCTCTCCGAGACGGCGCCCGTGGTGGTCGCCGCAGCGGCGGAGAAGCAGGCTTCCCTGGCGTTCTTGATTACCTCCGGCGCCGTCGATTTTGTCGCGCACACGGACTACTTCCTGACGATCGCTGCCGGGCTGCTCGCCCGTCGCGCGCGCATGGCTGACCGGGTGGCGGGTATGATTCATTTTCCGAGCGAGGAGTCCGCCGGTGATTTCGGCGAAATATTGCGGCACGAAGTCAATAATCCGCTGACCGGCATCCTCGGCAATACTGAACTGCTGCTGGCCCGGCGCGACAGGCTTCCTCCTGGCGCGGTCGAGCGCCTGGAGACTATTGCCGAACTTGCCGTGCGCCTCCGGGAAACCGTCCGCCGCCTCTCGAATGCATGGGAGGAACATCATGAGACTGCGCGGCCAGCGTAAACAGAGAGGCAAGGAAGAAAAGGAGCAAGGAGGCAAGGGAGCAAGGAGGCAAGGAAAATTCGACTCGTGTCACTGAGGTTCCTTGCCTCCTGCCTCTTTGCTTCCTTGCCTCGTGCATCCTTCTTACGTTCTGAACAGCACGTCTTCCCGCTGAAACAGTTTCACGGCGATGGCGATGGCCGCAGCGGCATAGATGCATGACGACATAAAGATCAGGGCAATGTATTTCCAGTGATAGGTTCCGGTCATGATTTCCTTGCTGACCAGGCTGGTGTTCAACACCGGCAAGAGCGCAAGCGTCGTGTTCAACTCCACGCCAGGCAACACTGCCGCTACGGCCGGCAGGATCACTACGATCATCAGGGGTGAAATGTAGCTCTGCGCTTCCTTGAAGCTTTTCGCGAACAACGCAATCGCCAGCAGCGCGGCTGAAAACAGCACCGCGAGGGGAAGCACCATGACGAAAACGGAGAGCACAGCCTTCCCGGTCATGGTGATTTGAAGAACCTGGCCGGCGGCGCGATCGGCCACGTCTTGCATCATTTTCTTTCCCACGCCAAACGAAACGGTCATCGAGAGGATGGATAGTACGGCGGTGGCGACGGAAGCCGTGAGGACCATAAGGAATTTTCCCAGCACCAGATGGGTGCGCGAAACCGGGCTGCAAAGTATCGTCTCGATCGTTCCGCGCTCTTTTTCGCCCGCGGTCAAATCCATGGCCGGGTACATCGCCCCGGTCAGGCACAATAAAATTACGAAGTAGGGAACGAGTCCGCCTAGCAACGCGCCGCTGACTTTTTCCGGCGGAGCTACATTCTGCTGCCTGATATCGAATGGGCGGATCATGCTCTCAGGCAATCGCCTCGCTTCGAGGCGTTCGCGAATCGTGCGGTCGCGCAAGTCGCGAAAGAAATTTTGCAGGCGTTCCGCACCAAAGCCCGACTTCAATTCGCCCTCATACATATAAATCTTCACGCTCATGGGCTCGCCGGCGGCAAGCTTCGCATCGAAACCCGCCGGAATCTCCACCGCGGCGCGGATCTGCTTGCTGGAGATTTCCTCCGCGTAATCGGGTTTTTGCGGAACAATTTGCACGCCTTCCAGTTTTTCGAGCTCCGCCCGCACCTTTGGCGAATCCCCTCCGCCGAGGATCATTACGTTCGGCACTTCTTCCCGGGCCTGTCTGACCTGCCTTACCAGGACTACTCCGAGGCCAATCGTCAGCAGAGGCATCAGCACGAGGGGCACGACGATCATGGAGATCACAGTTCGTCTGTCACGCAACGAATCGATCAATTCCTTGCGATACACGATGCCGATGTTTCGAAGGCTCACTGTTCCACAACCTCGACGAAGATATCTTCCAGGTCCTGTTTGCCAAATCGCTCGCGCAAATCGGCGAGAGTGCCTCCGGCCAGCAATCGGCCGCCGTGGATGATCCCGATGGAATCGCAGAGTTTTTCGACTTCGCTCATGACATGCGTGGAGAAGATCACGGTCTTGCCGCGATCGCGGCATTCCCGGATGAAACCGATGATCGTGCGCGCGGCCATCACGTCCAGACCCACGGTGGGCTCGTCGAAAATCATGACCGATGGATCATGCACCAGAGTGCGCGCGATGGAGACTTTTTGCTTCATCCCAGTGGAGAGTTTGTCGCAGCGCCGGGCGCGAAAATCGTTCATTGCGAGCCGCTCGAAGATCGCATCGATGCGTTGCCGCAGGGTGGGTTCGTCAAGTCCATGGAGCCGACCAAAGTATTCCACCATTTCTTGCGCCGAGAGGCGCCCGTAGAGGGCGGTCGCCGTTGAGAGAAACCCCACGCAGGAGCGCACTTTCTGGGGGTCCTTTTTCACGTCGTAGCCCGCGACGATGGCGGTGCCCTCGGAAGGAGCCAGAATTGTTGCCAGGATGCGCAAGGTTGTGGTTTTCCCCGCGCCATTGGCGCCCAATAATCCGAAAATTTCACCCGGCCGGCACTGGAAGCTTACACGGTCGACTGCGCAGACTTCCCCGCGCTTCTTGTCGCGGAACCTCTTCACCAGGCCATGCGCTTCAATCATGCGGGCTCATATCGAGACTGTGCGGGCAGCGGGAACGGGCTCTACGCTCCGCCACCATAGCTCTGGCATTGGCGCGTCGGCGACTTGGAGCCCGCGAGAATATTGTAGCCGAACCCGGCAGGGAATTGCATGTTGCAGGGTTCGAGGTTGAAAGCGAGGATTGCGAATCTAGCCTTTGTGGCAGTTGGGGCACTGCTTAGCGTCAAAATTTTCGGGTGTCACGCGGAACATGTTGTTACACTGTATACAAACACGGTGAAGAGCCGGTTGTCCCGGCGTCGGAGTTTCTTGCTTTGGAACATGCGATTGTGGTTGGGCCGGTTCCGCACTCATAATGGAATTCTAGCACAGCGATGCGCAACCCGAAACCCCGGTCGGGCGCTTGGCTTATGGCGGCATCCCGGCTGGATCGCGGCGCATCTCAAAGTAGTCAGATAAATCCAGGATCCCGCCGGTCGCTCGTTTGCAGCATGGGACTTTGCTAGAATGCAACGTTTGATTTGTCGGCAAGGGCCGGCAGAGAAAGGACGGAATGGGACCGGCATTCGGACGAAGATTGTGGCTCATTGTGGTCGGCGCCCTCGTGTTGACGGGCATTCTGGTTTTTGTTAGCGGCCGGGGAGCAACGGCTCGCGTAGCGGTCACCGACGTCGTCCGGGAAAACTTGAGCTCGGTGGTCTCCACCAACGGGAAAGTGGAACCAGTGATGCCGATTTCTCTCCGCGTGGGATTTCCCACCTTCGTCAAGAGAGTGTACGCGGTGGAAGGTCAACAGGTGAAACGCGGCCAGTTGCTATTCGCTTTGGACGACACCGGTGTGCGCGCCGAACTCGCGCAGGCGCGTGCGGACCTGGCCGCGGAAGAAGAGGCGCTCCGCGTGGCGAAATCAGGGGGCCGGGCCGATCAGATGGCGAAAGTCGCCGCGGATTTGGAAAAGGCCAAGGCCCTGCGGGAACAATTGCGCCGCGACAACGAATCGTTGACCAATCTGGTGGCCCAGAAAGCCGCCACACCGCATGAGTTCGAAGAGAATCGGTTGGCGCTGGCGCAAGCCGAAGCGGATGTCCAATCGCTCGAAAAAGCGAAACAAACTTACGTGAGCCAGGCACGGTTGGATATGGACCGCGCCGCTCTTCTGGTGGAACACGCTAGGAATCAAGTCCGGGACCTCGAGGGAAAATTGAGTTCCACTCATGGCACCGCCGCCGCTAATGGAACGTTGTACTCACTGCCGATCCGCCAGGGTGATTTCGTGAAGGAGGGAGATCTGCTGGCCGAGATGGCCGACTTGCACCACGTGCGTGTTCGCGCATTTATTGATGAACCCGAACTCGGGCAGATCGATCTCAATCAGGCGGTGGAGATTTTCTGGGACGCGCATCCCGACCGCGTATGGAGCGGCCGCACCGAGGTGGTCCCGAAACAAGTGGTTGCCCATGGCACACGCAACGTCGGTGAATTGCTCTGCTCGGTATCCAACGACCGTCTGGAACTGATCCCGAACACGACGGTCGACGTGCGGATCCACATCAGCGAGCGGCCGAGTGTACTCGTGGTTCCCCGCGGAGCGGTCTACGTCGATGGCGGCAAGCGATTCGTCTTTGTGGTGCAGGACGACCGTCTGCACAGGCGCGAGATCACCGTGGGCATCACCAATCCGACGATGATTGAGGTTCTTTCGGGCTTGCAAAATGGCGATGTAGTTGCATTGCGGGGCGAGGTGTCGCTCAAGGAAAACCTGCATATTCGACCGGTGCGTCCGGAATGAGATTCCGTCTGCGATGTGTAGTACTGCTGCTGGCGGCCTTCGCCGTGCATGCCGTTACTGCTCGCGGCGGGCAGAACTCTCTTGCCGACGCGCAGCGGCAATTTAACGCGGGGCACTATCACCAAGCCGTGGACGCGCTGACGGACGCGGTCGCAAAGTCTCCGCAAGAGGCGCCGCTTCACTTCCTGCTCGGCCAGAGCTATTACGAGCTTCGAGAATACACGCGGGCGGTGACGAGTTTCGAGCGCAGCGTCCAATTGGCCCCCAACCAATCCGAGTATCACGACTGGCTCGGCAAAGGCTACGGCCGCAAGGCTGAAGAGTCCATTTTCTTGAGCGCCATGTCCTGGGCGCGAAAGACGCACAAAGAATTCGAGGTTGCGGTTCATCTCAATCCCTCCAATTTCCAGGCGCAACGCGACTTGATCCGTTATGAAATGTACGCGCCCTCCATCGTCGGCGGCGGCGATGACCGCGCGCTGAAGCATATCGAAGACCTCGAGAAAATCGACGCACTGCAGGGACAGCTTGCCCGGGGAGAATTCTTCGCCACGAAGAAACGATTCGCGGAGGCGGATGCGGTTTTCGCAAAAGTCATGGAATCGAACACCAGCCGCATCGGCGTCTATTTTGAAACGGCGGACTACTACCGGGACCGCCAGAACCCCGCGAAAATGAGTGACGCGATTGCCGCCGCCGAACGAATCGACGTCGATGACCGCCGCTTGAGTTTTTACCGCGGCGTATTGCTGGTGATGAAAAAGAATGATCCTGCTGGTGCGGAATCGTTGCTGAAGTCCTACCTCGCCACGGTTCCCGACAACTCCGATCTTCCCTCGCATTCCTTCGCGCTCGAGTGGCTTGGAAAGCTCCATGAAGCCCAGGGCAGATTTTCGGAAGCGGCAGAGAATTATCGCGCTTCCTTGGCTCTTGATCCGCACAATAAACCCGTGGAGGAAGCTTGGAAGCGAGTGAAAGAGAAATAAGGCGCCGCGAATCACCTTGGCAGATGGGTTTCCCAACTCCATTCAGATAGAAGCGCGCGTAATACACGGCGGCAATCGGATCGGCATTGTGAATTGAATATCCAGCGTCCGGCCGGTTTTTTTCTTCTTAGGTTTGTTATAGTCAACCACGACGATCATGATGCTACGGAATGAAACCTGGATGGTCGCGCTGGAGGCCCTTTGGGCCAACAAGGTCCGCGCGTTTTTGACTACGCTCGGCGTGGTCATCGGGAGCGCTTGCATCGTCCTGGTCGTAACCGTGGCGTTGAGCGGACGCCGCTACGTCATCGCGCAAATAGAAGGGGTCGGCTCGAACCTCGTCTACGCGCGTCTGGATATCGATCCCAACCGTCCCATTATGCTGCAGGACGAATTGTCGCTGGAAGACATGAATGCCGCGAAAGCGGCGATTCCGGGGGTCGTAACCGTGGCAGGGACGCGCGGCATGCAAAGTTCAGTTCTGGCCGGGTCGGTTGAGCGCACTGTAAACCTCGTCGGTGTCACCGAAGGATTTCAGCAAATCCGAAACTTGCTGATCTTGCGCGGCAGATTTATCGATGCCGATGACATCCATGCGCGCAGCAGGGTCTGCTTGATTACCACGCAGCTCGCGAATCTCGTGTTTCCGTTTGCAGATCCGGTCGGGCGCAACCTGAGGGTCGGCGAATTCAGTTATACGGTCATTGGGGTCTTCAAGGAACGCGTGGAAACGTTCGGCCTGTCTGAGATTCAGGATTACTCGGTGTTGATCCCGTTTCCGCTGATGAAATACTACACGGGAGATACTTCCCTCGAGATGCTGTACGCACAGGCCGGAACGCCCGAAGGAGTTGTCCCTGTAACCCGGCAACTGGAGGCTCTGTTGCACGGCCGGCATCCCACGCGCGCGCGGTATCAGGTGATGAACCTCAGTTCGATTCTGGACGCGGCGCGGAAAATTGCGCTGGCGCTGACGATCGTCCTGGTGCTGATTGGGTTCATCGCGCTGCTGGTCAGCGGCATCGGAATCATGAACATCATGCTGGTGACGGTGAGGGAGCGCACCCGCGAGATCGGGATTCGCAAGGCCATCGGAGCGCGGCGCGGCGAAATTCTGACTCAGTTCTTGCTCGAGGCTTTCTTGATCAGCGGATTCGGCTCGGTGCTGGGGATCCTGATTGCGGTTGCGATCCCGGTCATCGTCCAGCCACTGCTCCCGGGGAATCTGCGCGTGCCGGTCCCTTGGCAGTCGGTCCTGTTGGCGTTTCTGGTTTCCTGTTCGGTTGGCGTTTTCTTCGGGTATTTGCCTGCGGACCGAGCTGCAAAACTGCAGCCAACCGAATCGCTGCGATACGAATAGTTGACCTCATGGCTATTCGATGGTGGGAAGGCGAGAATGTGGTCATGAATGAAAGAGCAAACGCCGCGGGCGTCCGGCGAAGCGGCACGGGATACGCGGCGTGGGTTGTGCTGCTTACGCTGGGCGGCATTTCGGCTGTTCGCGCGCAGGACGCAGGAATCTCGCGCAAGCTTACGCTCAAGGAAGCTGTTACCCTGGCGGTGGGCAACAGCCGCGATCTCGCACTGGCTCGACTCCACTACGACCTGGTGCAACGCGAAGCGGGTGTGGCCAAGGCGGCGTTCCTTCCGAACTTCTATACAGGGACCGGCGCCGCGTTCACCAACGGATTCCCGTTGATGTCGGGAGGTGGGGTGCCCGCTATCTTCAGCCTGTCTTACGATCAGCAAATTTTCAATCCGCCGCTCAAGGGCGACCAGCGCGCGGCCGAACAGCGGGCCGAGGGGCAGCGGCTCTCCATGCAAGGCGTGCGCGACGCGGTGATGGTGCGAGCGGCGCTCGAATACCTGGAACTGGCGAAAGTGCGCCACGCGCAGGAATTGATGCGTGGCGAACGTCTAAGCGCGGGGCGCATTCTTGACTCGATGCGGGAGCGCGCCGCGGCGGGACGCGAGCTGCCCATTGAGGTCACGCGCGCCCAGCTCACGGCGGCTCGAATCGAGCAGCGGATTGCGCAACTGGAAGATCGCGAAGATTCGCTGTCCGGGGAATTGCGCGACATAATGGGGCTGCCGGCCGACCAACCCATCGAAGTCTCGACCGAGGAAATCCCGGGCGCCGCCACGGAGGAAGCGAAAGACCTGGTGTCGCAAGCCATGGCGAACAATATTGAGTTGAAACAGGCGGAAACGGAACGGCGCGCGCGGGAGGAAAAACTGAAAGGCGAACGAGGAGGATACTGGCCTACGGTCTCCCTCGTCGGCCAGTACAACGTCTTGAGCAATACCAACAATTACACCGATTTTTTCAAGAAATTTCAGCGCAACAACGTCATATTCGGCTTGGAGGTGCGCATCCCGATTTTTGCCTCCCGCACAACGTCTGCCGTCGCTTTCGCACGTGCGGACCTAAACGAGGCCGACTTGTTGCTGGCGAAGAAGCGCAGCGAGCTTTCGCTCGATGTCCGCCGGAAGGCCCGGCAGGTGCGCGAGACGGACCTCGCGGGAGAAGTGGCGCGACTCGAACTGCAGCTCTCGCAGGAGAATCTGCGGATTCTGCAGGTGCAATTCGACCAGGGGCGCGGCAGCTTGAGAGACTTGGAGGCTGCGCACTTGGAAGAAAACGACAGGTGGCTCTCGTTTCTCGATGCAAACTATGCGCGGCAACAGGCGCAACTCGAACTGCTCCGAACGACCGGGCAGGTGGCAAAGGTGCTGCAGTAGGCGAGTTTTCCTGTTGGGAAGGCTGCGTTTCGGGTAAAATGCTGGTTCCAGCCAACGAAGCTGCGCTTTCGGAAGTCCGGCAAGAGGGGGAATTTAGGAATGCCTGAAGTAATGAAGACGTTGTTTTTGAATCCGCCGAGCTATGAGGGTTTTGACGGCGGGGCTGGGGCGCGTTACCAGGCGCGGCGCGAGATCAAGTCATTTTGGTATCCGACCTGGCTGGCGCAGCCCGCGGCCATGGTCCCCGGTAGCAAGCTTATCGATGCTCCCCCGGATGGCCTGACGGTCGAGCAAGTGGCTCCCCTGGCAAAGGACTACGAATTGGCGGTGCTGCACACGAGCACGCCGTCCTTTACAAACGACGCGAAATTTGCCGCGCACCTGAAGGAAGTAAATCCCAAGATCATGATCGGCATGGTCGGCGCGCACGTAGGCGTCCTGCCGATGCAATCGATGAATGCCGCGCCGGCGGTGGATTGGGTTGCGGTCGGAGAGTTTGATTACATTTGCGCCGACGTTGCGTCGCGCAAGCCGCTGAAAGATATTGGCGGTCTGGCGTACCGCGACAATGGGCGCGTCTCCTTCACCCCGCCCCGGCCTACGATTGAGAATATGGACGGTCTGCCGTTCGTCGTGGACGTGTATAAGCGCGACTTGACGATTGAAAACTATTTTATCGGCTATCTGCAGCACCCCTACGTGTCGCTCTATACCGGCCGGGGATGCCGCTCGAAGTGCACGTTCTGCCTGTGGCCTCAGACGCTGGGCGGGCATCGCTACCGCGTGCGCAGCGCGGACAACGTCGCGGCCGAAATGGCGCTGGCGAAGAAACATTTCCCGCAGGTGCGCGAATTCTTTTTCGACGATGATACTTTCACCGATGACCTTCCCCGCGCGGAGGAAATCGCGCGCCGTCTCGGGAAGCTCGGATTGAATTGGTCGTGCAATGCGAAGGCGAATGTGCCTCGCAAGACGCTCGAAATCATGAAAGACAACGGCCTGCGCCTTCTGCTCGTCGGGTATGAATCCGGCGACGATCAGATTCTGATCAACATCAAGAAAGGCGTTCGTCTGGATATTGCGCGGGAGTTTTCGCGCAACGCGAAAGACCTGGGCATCGTCATCCACGGGACGTTCATCCTTGGACTTCCGGGCGAGACTCCGCAAACGATTCAGAAGACGATCAAGTTTGCTTGCGACATCGAGCCGGAAACGATCCAGGTTTCCCTGGCCGCGCCCTATCCGGGCACGGAGCTGTACCGCCAGGCGCAAGAGCAGGGCTGGCTGCAAATCCAGACCGGTGAGTTGGTCGATACGCACGGGATCCAAACGGCGGCGATGAACTATCCAGGGTTGCAGTCCACCGTCATTTTCAGCTCGGTCGAAGAGTTCTACCGGAAGTTTTATTTCCGCCCGCGGAAAATGTTTTCGCTGTTCGGCGGGATGCTGCGGGACCCCGAAGTGATGAAGCGGCGGCTTCGCGAAGGCGTCGAGTTTTTTAAGTTTTTGCACGAGCGCAAAGCGACGGCGCGCGAAATGGCCCAGACCGCAGCGGCAGCTTCGGCCTCGAGCGCCGGGGACTGACGAGCGCGCTAATACTTTTCCACATAGCCAATTGATTTCGTTGTTGCCTGCATTGAGCCTGAATGGCAACGAGAAGCTTTGTGGGGCGCGGCTTCAGCCGCGCCGTTAAGACCCGCGAAATCAAGCGGCTTTAGCCGCTGAAGTTTTGGCGAATATTGTGTGACAGCTTCAGGGGCTAAAGCCCGCTTGTTTTCAGTCGCTCATGTCAGGGCTGAAGCCCTGACCCACAAACCCAGGATCGCAGGGAACCATTGGGACGCGACACACGCACTGTGTCTGAAATGACTTCCGCCAAATCTCACAAGACCAAGACCTACGTGCTTCTCTTCCTGCTCGTGTTCCTCGGCTCGGTTGGGAATACGATTCTGAGCAAGGGAATGAAAGACGTGGGCGATCTGGATATTTCGCATCTGCCGGCGTTGGAGGCGGGCGCTGTGCGGGTTCTGTCGAGCGGAACGATTTGGCTGGGCATCACGCTCATGTTGCTGTTCATGGTCTGCCACATGCTCGTGCTTTCGTGGGCCGATTACAGTTTCGTGATGCCGTTTTCCGCGATCGCGTACGCGCTGGTGCCGCTGCTCGGATTTTTGTTCCTGGGCGAACACGTTTCGGCCGCGCGCTGGACCGGAATTCTTCTGATTTTTCTGGGCGTTCTTTTGATCAACCGCACGCCGCACCGCACCACTGAAACCGTAAAGTCGAGCTGACATGCGCACCGCCCCCATCCTCATCTTCGTGGTGGTGACGGGCACGGGCGGAGAAATCTGCCTGACGCATGCGATGAAGCTGCTCGGCGAAGTGCACGATTTTCGCCCGCGCGCAATTGCATCCTTTGTCCTGCGTGCGCTACGTGTGAGCTGGCTCTGGCTGGGCGTGCTGCTGATGACGGCGTCGTTCTTCTCCTTCCTGACGATGCTCTCCTGGTTTCCCGTGAGTTTTGTAATCCCCGCGACTTCGCTGGCCTACGTGGCAGGGGCGTTTGGCGCGAAGATTTTTCTTGGCGAGCAATTGAACGCGACGCGCTGGGCGGGGATTTTGTTAATCTGTTTCGGCGTGGCGATGGCCTGGGTGGACGATCTGCCATCATCGCTTCATTGGCCCTCCGCATTTATAACTATTCGCTTGGCCATTCTCGGGCTGGCGATCGGTCCTCTGCTCTATTACCTCGTGGGAATCTATTCGGCGTGGCGCTTTTTTCGAGTGGCGCATCAAATCTCAAGTAAGCCTGTTGGCGACAATTCTGGCATCGCCATCGGTGACGCCGCTGGTCCGATCAGCGTGCTGAAGCCTGTGCGCGGCCTCGATCCCAACGCGTACGAAAATTTCGCGAGCTTTTGCCGCCAGGATTATCCCGAATTCGAGATCCTGTTCGCGGTTTCCGATGCCGCCGATCCCGCGGTACCAGTGGTGCAGAAATTGATAGCGGATTTTCCCGGCCGGCCGATTCGCATCATCGTGGTGGAGGACCGCCTCGGGTCGAACAGCAAAGTGTCGAATCTTTGCCGCCTGGTGCGCGAGGCGCGGCACGACCTGTTGGTGATCACCGATAGCGACGTGCGCGTCGAGCCCGGATATCTGCGCAGCGTCGCGGCGATGTTCCGCGATCCCAAAGTCGGCGGCGTGACGGCGCTCTACCGCGGCATCGACAACCTGCAATTCGTCGCCGCGATGGATTGCGTAGGATCGTCCGCGGCGTTTTGCGGCGCGGCGCTGGTGGCGCGCGAACTCGAAGGCGTCAAATTCATGATGGGTTCGACGATGGCCACAACGAAACGCCACCTGGCCGAAATCGGCGGCTTCGAGCAGATGGTCGACCTGCATTCGGACGACTACGAATTGGGCCGCCGCATCGCCGAGCGCGGCTACCGCATCGAACTGCTGCCCGAGCCGGTCTGGATGGCATTTCCCTCACAAACGCTAGGCGCGTACCTGCGGCACGAGTTGCGCTGGGCGATTGGAATCCGCAACATCCGCCCGGGCGGCCACTTCGGCATGCTATTCACACACGGCCTGCCGTGGGCAATCGCGGCAGCGTGCGTGGCGCCGTCAGCGACCATCGCATCGGCGTACCTGGGCGCATATTTCGTTTTGCGGTTCGCGATGGCCTGGACAGTGGGCGTGTGGGGGCTGCGCGATCCGATTTTACGCAGCCGCTTCTGGCTGCTGCCTGTGCGCGATCTGCTTTCGTTCTTCGTCTGGCTGGCCAGCTTCGGCATGAATCAAATCGAGTGGCGCGGCGCCGCTTTCACTTTGGAAAAAGGCCGGATGGTTCCGGTGATATCTCGCCATCGGCGCAGCTGACGGATCCGCAATCCTCCCCGGAATCGGATAGCCCGCTAATAAATATGCGCCTGATAGAAACTGCCCGCCCAAACAACGGGCGGCCTCTACAAAACCAGCCACCGACAATCCATGAAGGAATTTTTCGACGAATTCGAAGCCGAGCATTCCGACGCGGCCGTGTAGCGCAGGCTTCACAGGCTGCGGAAAAAAGCGGAAAACTGTCATTCTGAGCGCCGAGTTTGCGCGAAGAATCCCTCTTGGTCTTTTGTTTTCAATCGGGAGAGATTCTTCGCTTCGCTCAGAATGACAACCAAAGCACTATTTCCGCAACCTGTTCAGCCTGTGTGCTGCGTACGAAATGTCCGAGAAACAAGAACACACACGCTGAAGCCTGGGCTACGAAAGAAAGCTACGCCGGCGCCTGCTATCAGGGCTTGTAGATAAATTTGGCGGCAACTGCCCCCGCCAAGACCAGCGCGGAGAGAATCAACCAGTTGTAGGTTTGGCCGTATGTGGCTGTGGGGAAGTGGTTGCTGATCATCAGGAAGATCAGCGGGACCGTCATGTACGTGTTATGTATCGTGCGCGCTTTCGCTCTTTCTCCCAACTTCAAGTCGACAGGTTTTCCCTCACGCAAGGCATTGAGCATTTTGCGCGTCGCGGGCAGGATGCGCATCCAGACGTTGGCGGTCATGATTGTGCCGAAGAGCGCGCCGATGTGGATATACGCGGCGCGGCCGCTGATAACGTGTGTGAGCTCGTAGGCGAGCGCTACGACTAGTAGATAGCAGATCGTTCCGGCGACGAGCGGCGAGCGGCCCAGCGATGAGTTCCACAGCAGTTCGTACACGGTGAACCCTACAAATAATGTGCCGATCCCAATTGCTACTCCAGCCCCCATCCCAATATTCGACACGC
>Ga0208988_1000025_pt1 | contig 14130 bp, 12 predicted proteins | sample MedBloCARef_M1_FD_187850 | JGI IMG/M metagenome (GOLD analysis project Ga0208988, IMG submission 187850) | Forest soil microbial communities from El Dorado National Forest, California, USA - Mediterranean Blodgett CA Ref_M1 (SPAdes) (version 2) | ecosystem: Environmental > Terrestrial > Soil >... | reverse complement strand
CGAGCACCTGCGGGTGCTCGTATTGGCGCGGGAAGCCGAGCTCCTGGCTGAGATCGCCTTCGCCGATCAGGATCAGGCCGATGCCCGGCACCTTGGCCAAAATATTCCCGTTCCGGTGCTGCTGTCCGTGACCGTCGGCGTGCTGGGGTCTTTCGCCGCGATCGTGATCGGCCGCCTCACGCTCGATCTTTACGCGCAAATCGGCATGGTCGTTCTCATCGGCCTCGCGGCCAAGAACGGCATCCTGATCGTCGAGTTCGCGAAGGAAAAACGGGAAAGCGGCGTCCCGCTGCTCGAAGCCGCCACCGAAGGTTCGCGGCTGCGCTTCCGGCCCGTGATGATGACGTCGTTCGCCTTCATCCTTGGCCTTCTTCCGCTGGCCATCGCCACCGGCGCCTCGCAACTGGCGCGCCGCAACGTCGGCACGCCGGTGTTCGGCGGCATGATACTGGCATCGTTCGTCGGGATTTTCGCGATCCCGCCGCTTTACGTCATGTTCCAGGCCATTCGCGAGAGGTTGCGGCCATCGACGCGACCGCACGAGAAGGCTGTGGCCGGACCTTCGGCGCACGACACGCCGCCCGATCCCAAGGCACCGGCTCCGGCGGAGTGAGAGCGCGCTACAGCAAGCGATCTGGCTCTGCATCTTGTTGCGCATGATCTTACCCGAAAGTCTGTCAACTTTTTCGGGACCAGACACAACCACAGTGGAGCGGCCAAGCAAGGGCGATGCGGAGCCCTGATGGGCGCCGCATCCGGTGTCAGTGTCGATCCCTTGAAAGGCGCGAGGTCCGTACCGCGCATCGCGGAGGACCCGCACCCTTAATAAATATCGCCGAGTGCAGTAAACCTCGGTCGCGGATCATCTGCCCTGAAGCTGGAAGTCCAGAGGCGTTTCACCGTCGGGGGCGTATGGAGCGCGGTTCGCACCATACATGGAGTTGCCGCCGGCAGAATTTCCGTAGGCGGCATATGCGCCATCGTAATCTCCATAGTAGGCGTCATAAGCGCCGTCGTAGGGCGCTCTGTGTGAGTGTTGGTGAATTCTCCGGGCGTCGGCCGCCGTTGCCGATATGCCAATCATCGTAAGGAACGCGAACCCACAGCAGAGTGTCGGATTGAGTCTCATTGCCATTCTCCATTTTGGTTCGTGCACAAAGTCCGCGCGTGCACGCCGTTGAATTTCCAATCGGCGAATGGCAGTCGGTTTCCCCGGTTTCTCCGGGGTCGCTTCGAATACCGCATAATCGGCTAAATGCCCGCAAGGCGAAGACAGAGGTCCGCGTTTTGCCTGCGCCGGGATGGACTTCAATTGATCAACGCTGCGCAAGTCGGACGCACCGGAAAGCAGTGCGACAGACTCGCATGCGCCCTCACTCAACATGAGCGGCCGGGTCGTACCGGCTGAATGCGAGGTGATTGACGCAAACCAGCGGCATTCGCAGCAAGGCACGCAAAGCCTTTTCGAACCGGATGGCTACAGTTCGGAGCATGCGTGGCGTTATCGCCAGCGCATTGCGGCCAGGCGAGCTCGCGAAGCCAAAGTTGACGCTGCTTCGGGCCGCCGCATGCCGCGATCCCGCTCACAACATGAGGAGCACTTCCGTGGTCAAAAGTCCCACTCTCACCACCGCCGCCGGCAATCCCGTTCCCGACAACCAGAATTCCATCACGGCCGGCCCACGTGGCCCGGTGCTGATGCAAGATTTCTATCTCTTGGAAAAGCTCGCTCATCAGAACCGCGAGCGCATCCCGGAGCGCACGGTGCACGCCAAGGGGTCGGCGGCCTTCGGTACGCTCACCATCACCAAGGACATCGCCAAATACACCAAAGCGAAGGTGTTCTCGAAGGTCGGCAAGAAGACCGAAGCCTTCCTGCGCTTCTCGACGGTCGCGGGTGAGCGCGGCGCGGCCGATGCCGAGCGCGACGTGCGCGGCTTCGCGCTGCGCTTCTACACCGACGAAGGCAACTGGGATCTCGTTGGCAACAACACGCCCGTCTTCTTCGTGCGCGATCCTCTCAAGTTCCCTGATTTCATCCATACCCAGAAACGGCACCCGAAGACCAACATGCGCTCGAACACCGCGATGTGGGATTTCTGGTCTCTCAGCCCCGAAAGCCTGCACCAGGTTACGACCCTGATGTCGGACCGCGGCCTGCCGCAGAGCTATCGCAACATCCATGGGTTCGGATCGCACACCTACTCATTCATCAATGTCGCGGGTGAGCGCCACTGGGTCAAGTTCCACTTCAAGACCATGCAAGGCATCAAGAACTGGACCAATGCGGAGGCAGCCGAGCGGGTCGCGCACGATCGCGAGACCCACCAGCGCGACCTCTACGAGGCAATCGAGCGCGGCGATTTCCCGAAGTGGAAGTTCTTCGTGCAGATCATGCCGGAGAGCGACGTCGGCAAGCATTGGTACAACCCGTTCGACCTCACAAAGGTATGGCCGCACAAGGACTACCCGATGATCGAGGTCGGCGTGCTCGAGCTCAACCGCAATCCGGAAAACTATTTTACCGAGGTCGAGCAGGCCGCGCTCGCGCCCTCGAATGTCGTGCCCGGCATCGGCCATTCGCCCGACAAGATGCTGCAGGCGCGCATCTTCTCCTATGCGGACGCGCACCGCTACCGCGTCGGCGTCAACGCCGAGCAGCTCCCGGTCAACAAGCCGCGCTGCCCGGTGCACAATTATAACGCCGATGGCGCCATGCGGCTCGTCGGCAATCCCAATCCGGACGCCTACTACGAGCCCAACTCGTTCAATGGTCCGGTACAGGACGAACGCTTCGTCGAGCCGCCGCTCGCGATCTCAGGCGATGCCGCCCGCTACAATCACCGCGACGGCAACGACGACTATCGGCAGCCGGGCGATCTGTTCCGCCTGATGTCGCCCGACCAGAAAGATCAGCTCTTCGACAACACCAAGGCCGCGATGGCAGGCGTGCCGGTCGAGATCGTCAAGCGTTGGATCGGCCACTGCTACAAAGCCGACCCTGAATACGGCACTGGCCTCGCAAAGCGCATGGGCCTGGCAGCCTCCGATCTGCCCTCAGCGGTAGCAGCCGAATGATGCCCTGCTTCGCCGGCCTGCAGCCGCTCCGCGATTGTGGGTCGGCGAGGCGCCGGACCGGCGCAATGTTGTTCCCGCAACCACCGCGCCGAGGTTCTTAAACCTGATCGCGCCGAGCGGACGGCGCAAAATCATCACTGGAGATAAAAGATGGCCAACGAAATTGCACCCAAGCTCCTTGCGGAGTTCATCGGCACCTTCGCCTTCGTCTTCATCGGCGCAGGCGCCGTCGCCGTGGTCGGCGACGGTGTCGGACTCGGCGGTATCGCTGCGATCGCGTTCGCCCACGGTCTGACCATCATGGCCTTCGCCTTTGCGTACGGCCGGGTGTCGGGCGCGCATATGAATCCCGCCGTCACCGTCGGGGTGCTCGCCGCCGGCGCGATGCGGGTAGGCGAGGCGGTAGGCTATATCGTCAGCCAGATCGTCGGGGCTATCGCCGCCGCACTCTTGTTGCGGGCGGTGCTGGGCGGCGCCCAAACCGGGCTTGGCACGCCCGCGCTCGCGCATGGCCTCGCGCTGGGCGGTATCACGTCGCTGACGATCACCCCCGCGGGCGGCTTCGTGATCGAGGCAATGCTGGCTTTCTTCCTGGTGACGGTCGTGCTCAGCACGGCGGTGGCCGGGCGCGCCGGCAGTCTCGCGCCCCTGGCGATCGGAATGACGGTGACCCTCAACATCCTCATGGGCGGGCCCCTCACGGGTGCGCCCTTCAATCCGGCTCGGGCGCTCGGCCCGATGGTCGCGACGGGCGATTTCGAGAATGCCTGGCTATACATCTCGGCCCCGATTGTTGGCGCCATTTTGGCCACGCTCTTGCACACGGGCCTTTCCCGCCTCGCCCATGAGCGCCCGCCAGCAGCCGCGCCCGCCTCAGCTCCGGCCGAGTGAGATCAAGTGGACGACGCGAGGATTGAGGATTTCGGCCGGCCGGCAGTGTCAGCACGGGCACTGCCGGCTGTCGGAAGCGCCCCCTCAGTTGGTTCGTTCAAGGTGCTCGAGAACGGCATGCCGCGCTTCCTCCGGCGCCTCGCCGAAGGCTGGTTCGGGGAGACGTAGGTAGTCGCGCGCAGGATTTGGCGCGACGGAAACGTCCGGTTGGGCCATTAGCGGTCATCCCGCGATGTCTGCACTTTGTCGGCATTACCTCTCAATAACGGACATTGAGCGGCGCCCCAGGTCGGTACTTAGCTGTTGATTTGTGAGTCCACGCGCTGGGACGGCTGCGCGACGAGGTGCTCGGTCTCGGCCAAAACGCCTCGCGCATCCACCGGGGCAGGCGGTTACCCGCGCTTCGCCAGCTGCCGGCCCTTGTCGAGCGCCGCGAAGCTGCGCACCGGCGCCGCCATCAGGAAGCTGTAGCCTTCGCCCAGGATGCGCTCGACATTGGTCGAGTCGACATGCGGATGGCCGACCGCCACCTTGTGCTTCTTGCAGGTCTTGACGATGTGGGACATGGCGTCGAGCACCTGCGGGTGCTCGTATTGGCGCGGGAAACCGAGCTCCTGGCTGAGATCGCCTTCGCCGATCAGGATCAGGCCGATGCCCGGCACCTTGGCGAGGATGTCGTCGAGATTCTCGATCGCCAGCGTGTCCTCGATCATCAGCATGACCAGCACCTCGCCCTCCGGATCGAGCGGCCAGACGCCGGCCTTCTTGTAGTATTCCTGCTGGGTGAGCCCCCAATAGCGCACCGCGGTGGTCGGGCCGTCGCCGCGGATGCCGGCCGGCTCGAAGCGCGGCGCGGTCTTGAGCCGCGGATAGCGGCAGGCCGCGACCGCGTTATAGGCCTGGTCGACCGTGCTGATATGCGGCCACAGCACGCCGTAGACGCCGAGGTCGAGCGCCTGCTTGGCGAGCCACTGGTTGTGCTCGCCGCCGTTGGGCGGGATGCGCACCATCGGGGTGACGGCGGGGGCGAGCGAGCCGCCCTGCACGAGCTGGCGCCGGTTGAGCATGAACTGGAGCGCATCGCGCAGCGCGCGCGCGTCCCAGAAATTGTGCTCCATCTCGTAGACCACGCCGTCGAATTTCGACTGGCCGAGCGCGATCGCCGCCTCGATTTCGGCGGGCGAAAAGGTGGTGAAAGCCGTCTGGCCCTGCTCGAAGGCTTTGATGACTTGATTGAGACGCGGCAGATCGGCCATAGGGAACCCCTGAGACGGTGTTGGGAGGGTGAGACGCGGCGCACACCATATTGCGACTTTGCCCGGACGCAATGGGATTCTGGGGCGCTATCGAGGGTTCGTCGCGTTTGACAACGGCGGACCCGCCTTCCTACCATGCTGGCGGCGAGGTTTTTGAGCCTGAAAGCGCCGACCAGTCCCCCCTTTTTGATTCCAGCGAGGCCCTATGATCATCGACTGTCACGGCCACTACACGACCGAGCCGCAGAAGCTGCACGACTTCCGCAAGCACCAGGTCGCCGCCATCAAGGACCCGGCGCAGAAGCCCTTGCGGGCGGGGCTCAAGATCAGCGACGACGAGATCCGCGAGAGCCTGGAGGGCGCCCAGCTCAAGCTCCAGCGCGAGCGCGGCACCAGCCTCACGATCTTCTCCCCGCGCGCCTCCGGCATGGCGCACCATATCGGCGACGCCGGCATCAGCCTGGAATGGTCGCAGATCAGCAACGAGCTGATCCACCGCGTCTGCTCGCTCTATCCGAAGAATTTCATCGGGGTCTGCCAGCTGCCGCAATCGCCCGGCGTCGATCCGCGCACCTGCATCGGCGAGCTCGAGCGTTGCGTCAACGAATTCGGCTTCGTCGGCTGCAATCTCAATCCCGATCCGTCGGGCGGCAACTGGAACGGTCCGCCGCTGACCGACAAGTCGTGGTATCCGCTCTACGAGAAGATGGTCGAGCTCGACGTGCCCGCCATGATCCATGTCAGCGCGTCGTGCAATCCGAACTTCCACACCACCGGCGCGCATTACATCAACGGCGACACCACCGCCTTCATGCAGCTCATCACGTCGGACCTGTTCAAGGATTTCCCGACGCTGAAATTCATCATCCCGCATGGCGGCGGCGCGGTGCCGTATCACTGGGGGCGCTATCGCGGGCTGGCGCAGGACATGAAGCGGCCGCCGCTCGAGGAGCTGCTGCTCAAGAACGTCTATTTCGATACCTGCGTGTATCACCTGCCGGGCATCGAGCTGCTCACCAAGGTCATCCCGGTCGACAACATCCTGTTCGCGTCCGAAATGGTCGGGGCCGTGAAGGGCATCGATCCGCGCACCGGCCACCACTATGACGACACCAAGCGCTACATCGACCAGGTGGCGTGGCTCAGCGCCGCCGACAAGCAGAAGATCTACGAAGGCAATGCCCGCAAGGTCTACAGCCGCCTGAAGGGCAAGATCTAGGCCGTTACTCATAAAGCGCTTGGTTGGCCTGGCCGAGGTCCGCTTATCCGCCAAAAGCGTCAATTGCCCGCACAAAACATCTGGCGCTCCGTCGGCGCCAGAATAACGACATCGGGATCAAATGCTTCGACCACACGGACGGCGAAGCCGCACTGCTCGTGGTGAATCCAAATATAACGGCTCACATGTAGGCCAAAATAGTCCTGCCAAAAGCCCTGCGTAAAGGAGTCGCCGACGACCACCACCGTCGGTCCACTGCGGCCCGTCTCGATCAGGTCGCCGCCAATTTCGGATTGTGTGTCGATCCTGGAGATCCTTGGCGTCGACGGCCGATAGGACGAGAGATCGATCCGCGCATCCTCATCGGTTACGTCGGCGGAGACGGCGAGCAACCGGGCGAGATCGCCACCGGGTACGGGTTCGAATCCGCGCAACACGCGATCGGGATCGATCACCCAATCGGGTTCGTGGAGAGCTTCGACGACCGCGTTATAGGCAGTAAGCGCGCCGAACTTATTCCAGTGCGTGTCGGTGCGCCGGTACGTCGGACGGATCGAATTGGCCGCGAGTAGCGGGAGTCGCAGGTCGGGCGCCGCCACGCCGCGCGAAGCGAGCGCCTTCATCATGAGATCGTATTCAGACACCGATGGCTTTTCGGCCGCCCAAGCCGGCAAACGCGAGCGATTGATCGTCGGGCTGTTGGGCGGGATCGCAACCAGGAACCGAGCATTCCTCGCATTCAAACGCGCCTGAAGCGTTTTTGCGCGTTCGGCGAATTTTTCGATGGCTGCCGCGCGGAGCAGGCGCCCTGTCGCTTGCTCGATCGTGCCGTCACCGTTGAGGAACAGCCAGTTCTCGCGGCCAATGAGGACGCGCAAATCGGTCGGCAGAAGGACCGCGTAGCGCAGAAGCCCATGCGCGCGCACGAGCTCGGTCCGAAGCCCGAAGTGATCGCTCAGAAAACGGTCGAGATCGCGCGGCAGCGCTAGCAATTTATCCAACGATTCCGGCAGCATCGGAGCGGGGCTGAGCATCCTTGCCTCGCCTTCGGACACCGTTTCGCGCTCTCCTGCCAGCTGGACCAGCATGGGTGCCGCCAACAGGCAGAGGACGATGACGATCCATGGTCGCCGATGGCGCGCCAGCAAGCCCATGTCAGAACCTGAAATAGAGGAACGGGCTGTAGGAACCTGCCGCAATGCTGAGCACCGACAGGCCGAGGAACACCGCGATGGCGACCGTATCCGCCAGCGCATAGGCAGGGCTTGCTGCGCGCGCCAAGGCCAGTCGGAATACCCGCGCCACGTCGATGTGGACCGTGGCCAGAATGGTGCCGATGACCATGGCGGCGAGCGTTGCCGGATGGAGAACGAGGTGGGTCGACACGCTCAAGTCAGCCCAGCCATGAAAGCCAGCGAGGCTGGCAAAGAATGTCAATGCGTGGTCGAAATCGCGGGCGCGAAACCAGACCCAGCCGGTCATCACGGCGAGCAGCGCGTAAAGTCTCGCGACTGGCGCCGGCGCGCGGTCGAGCAGGCGCATGAGGCCGGCGCGCTCGATGACGAGAAGGCAGCCATGATGCGCGCCCCAGATCACGAAAGTCCAATTCGCGCCGTGCCAGAGCCCACAGAGAAGGAAGACGAGCCAGAGATTTCGGTAGGTTTCGACCGTCGACCCGCGGCTCCCGCCCAACGGGATGTAGAGATAGTCGCGTAGCCACTGCGACAGGCTGATGTGCCAACGGCGCCAGAAATCCGTGATCGAGCTTGCGGTGTAGGGCAGCCGAAAATTTCTCGGAAATGCAAACCCGAGGGCAAGTCCCAGGCCGATCGCCATGTTGGAGTAGCCGGCGAAATCGAAATAGATCTGGATCGTGTAGGCGCCAAGCCCAAGCCAGGCTTCGAGCATGGTCGGCTGCCCGACCTTGTCGAAGATCGTCTCGGCAATGCGGGCGACTTCATCGGCGATCAGCACCTTTTGGGCAACGCCGATGATGAATATCCGCATGCCGGCCGAGGCTCGCCCGAATGTCAGGCGGCGCCGTCCTAGCTGGCGGGAAATCGTATGATAGCGGATGATCGGCCCCGCAACGAGTTGCGGAAACATTGCGACATAGACGGCCACTTCGAGCGGATTGGGATTGGCGACGACGTGACCGCGGTGAACGTCGACCAAGTATGAGATTGCATGAAAGGTGAAGAAGGAAATCCCCAGCGGCAGTGCGAGTCCGGGCAGCGCAAAGGCGCCATCGCCGGCGGGTAGGCCGGCGTTGAGCGTGCCGATGATGAAGTCGGCATATTTGAACACGCCGAGCAGCAGCAGGTTGATCGCGATGCCGGCGGCTGTCGCCAGCAAGCGCCGTTTTCCCTTGGTTCGCGCGATCAGCAGCGCGGCGCCATAGTTCAGCGCGATCTGGGCGATCAAGACCACGACGAACCGAGGCTCGCCCCACGCGTAGAACAGAAGAGACGCGATCAGAAGAAACAGATTCTTGGCCGTGGTGCCCGGCGCGACGCAATAACCGACGAAAAACAGCGGCAGAAAGTAGAACAGGAAGGGGATCGAGGGGAACAGCACGATTATCGACCCCGGCTGTTGGGCTCGGACGCGCGGCCGGCCGCCGAAGCAGAAGGGTTCCCGATCATGTGCGCCGGTAAACCATGTGCGTCACGCCCTGTCCGATAGCGGCGCCCAGCTGGCGCAAAGCCAAGCTGTCGAGCGGGAACTCGAGGACGATGTGCACGAGGCTGAGCGCGAGCAGAAGCGTGAAGCCGAAGGCGTAGTCATAGAAATAGAGTGCCGTCGACGCGGCGCTTGCCGCGACCACAAGGGCCAGTCGCGCCCTTGGTATGTCGGCCCAGCGGATTACGTCCGCTTTGATGAACCAGTTGAGGTAGTGGTAGGTGTAGACGAAGGCGAGCAGACTCGTAAGCCGCGTGTCGAGGCGAAGGTCCGCAATCCCAAAAAGCCTTCCCAATGCGGGCGCGACGTTGCCGAAATATTCCTGTCCAGCTTTCGCGAAGGCCGGAATTTGCATCGATGCCGATGGCGGCATCACCAGGATCAACCCGATCGCTGTCAGATAGACGACGATCAGCAGGGCCTGCGCCCTGCTGCCCGACCGGTACGCACCTAACGTCATGAAAACGAGAGTGAACAACGACACATGAATCAACGTTGGAAGCAGGATGCCAAGCACGGCAAGCGATGATCCATTCGCAAACATGACGGCCGTCAGCCCTGCAGCGATTATAAACAGGATCGAGCCTTGAACAGCGCTGGCGGCAGCCGTAGCAAACAGCGCGCATACCACGAACGCGCTCCACATGACGAACCCGAACCAGGAAGCGTTGTCGATGAGGGCCGCGATCACCGCCACGAATGCCAGCCCCAGCGGGACGCTACGATGGGGAAGGAAATATTTTCGGTCGTGCAGCCAGGAAATCTCGGTGAAGTAGTGCGCCGGGCCGAGAACCACATAGGACAGCAAGAGGAGCTCGAACGGCACCAGATAGGTGACCGCAATCGCCGAAAGCATCAAGCCCAGATGAACCGCATCGGTGGCGCGCATTGTTGAAGAGTCGCCCTGAAGTGACGGTTCGACGGTAGCCCAACATGATAGCGGAAGCCAAGCGTCCGGGATTGCCCCGACGAAGCCAGAATACCGATCCGGACTGGCATTCGGCTGCCGAACGAAATTGCAAAATGGATTGCGCCCATCAAGGCGAGCAGTGCGAACGTCAATTAAAAAGGAAGCCCGGTAGGGCGTCTGCCCAATGAAGAGGTCCTGGTGGCGTGCCCCGGCGGTTTTGGCCGTCCAGCCTACAGGTTCAACCCGCGCAAGAATCCCGTGCGCTTGGCGCCGGCGCCCATCATGAAGGCGAGGTCGGCGCCCGCCATCAGGAAGCGGCAACCCATCTCGACGTAGCGGCGCATCAGCGGCTCGTCATAGACGCCGCCCATGCCGGCCCATTTGCCGTGGCGCCGGCACGCCGCCACCATGCGCTGGTAGGCATCCGATACTTTCGCATGCGCCAGGTCGCCCGGGACCCCCATCTCGATGCACAGATCGTTGGTGCCGATGAGCAGCACGTCGATGCCGTCGACAGCCGCGATGGCGTCGGCATTGTCGATCGCCGCCGGCGTCTCCAGCATGACGATGATCAGGTTCGCCGCATTGAGGGCGGCCGTCATCTGGTCGACCTTGACGGCGCGATAGTCGTAGTGCGGCATGCTGGAGAACACGCCGCGGTGTCCCAGCGGCGGATAGCGCAGCCGCGCGGCGGCCTCGCGCGCCTCGTCGGCCGTATCGACATGCGGCAGCACGATGCCGAGCGCGCCGTTGTCGAGCAGCCTTGTGGCGAGCGAATACTCGCCCTTGGGGATCCGCACGATCGGCGCAATCCCGGCGTCGAGCGCCGCGATGGCGATCTGCGACGCGGTCTCGATCGACATCGCGCTGTGCTCGAGATCGAGGAAGAGCCAGTCGAAGCCCGCCGTCTTCATCGCCTTGGCGATCTCGACCGAGCGGGCGGCGCGCACGCCAAATCCAAGCGAGAGCTCGCCGCGCTCCAGCCGCTCGCGCGCGCTGTTGCGGACCGCCGGCAGGCCCGGAGAGGAGTCGGGCACGTCAGCTCGCCAGGTTGTCGATCAGATCGCCGACATAATCGCGATCGGACGTGGTGACGAACAGGTCGGTGGAGCCGCGCGCCACGGACACGCTGTCATTGCGCACCACCAGCAGATTTCCTTCCGGCTGCAGCAGCACGAAGGTGACGAGCGAATCGGGCCGTTCGCGTTCCGGCCGAAACAGGCCCTCGTCGCCTTCCGCGCACACGATGACCACCATGTTGGTGGCGGGATCGGGCTGGGCCCCCGCGATATCGCTCCAGCCGACCGGGCGGCTGCCGGTCTTCACCTCGACATTGGGCAGGCCGCGATCGCCGACCGCCCGCGCGACGGTCGCGCCGGTCCGGCCCAGGCCATAGAGCTTGATGGAGCGCCGGGCCGAATTGCGGTAATGACCGATGCGCCGGCCGGGAATCGTGCTGAGATCGGGTTCCATCGCGTCCATGGGCGTCCTTGGGGTCCTGGCAGGCATCTTCCGCGAATTGCGACGGTCTCGCAAACCCCTTGTTGCGCAACAGGACGTGCTGCGGCGATTTCGCATGCGTCGGGAGCATGGCCGATCGGTTGACATGCGGGCGACTTCGCTGAAACTAGCGCCGCCGGTAAGCGAGGTTCCAATGATGTTGCCCGTCCTTCGTCTTATTGCGCTTGGCGTTGCCCTGGCGGTGGGCCTTTCCGCCGCGCCGGCGCAGGCCCCGGAGCAGGTGGGCATCGGCCTGACCGATACCAGCTCGGATGTCGCCTTCTTCATCGCCGACAAGAAGGGCTATTTCCGCAACCAGGGCATCGCCGTGACCACGACGCCCTTTGCCTCGGCCGCGAAGATGATCGCGCCGCTCGGCACCGGGCAGCTCGACGTCGGCGGCGGGACGGTGGCGGCCGGGCTCTACAATGCGGTGGAGCGCGGCATCAACATCAAGATCGTGGCCGACAAGGCCTCGATCAAGGACGGCTACGAGTATTCGACGCTGCTGGTGCGCAAGGACCTGGCCGACAGCGGGCGCTACAAGGATCTCGCCGATCTCAAGGGCATGACGATCGCGACCGCCGCCCAGGGCGCCGGCTCGGAATCCTCGCTCAACGAAGCGCTCAAGAAGGGCGGGCTGAAGTTCAGCGACGTCAACGTCGTCTATATGGGCTTCCCCGAGATGCTGGCCGCCTTCAAGAACAAGGGCATCGATGCCGGCGTCACCAACGAGCCGACCGTGACGCGCTCGATCAGCGAAGGTTTTGCGGTGCGCGCCAGCAAGAACACGATCTATCCCGGCCAGCAGACGGCGGTCGCGCTCTATGCGGACGAGTTCATCGTGAAGCGGCGGGCGGTCGCGCAGAAATTCATGAGCGCCTATATCCGGGCGCTGCGCGACTACAACGACGCCTTGAAGGACGGCAAGCTCGCCGGCCCCGGCGCGGACGAGATCATCGCGATCCTCAACGAATATACCCGCATCAAGGACCCGGCCGCCTACCGCGAAATGACGCCCTTCGCGGCCAATCCGGACGGCCGTGTCAACACGGCGAGCCTGAAGAACGACTACGACTTCTACAAGCAGCGCGGCCTGATCACCGGGCGCGTCGCGGTCGACCAGGTGGTCGACAATTCATTCGCGGACGAGGCCGTGCGGCTGCTCGGGGCATATCAGCCCAGGAACTGACGGACGGCGAGGGATCGAGGACGAGAGCATGATCACCCAGGAACAGAACGAATATCTGTGCAGGACCGGGCCCGGGACGCCGATGGGCGAGCTTTTCCGCCGTTACTGGATTCCGGCCATGATGGCGGAGGAGCTGCCGCGGCCGAACTGCCCGCCGGTGCGCGTCCAGCTGCTGGGCGAGCGGCTGGTCTCCTTCCGCGACACGCAGGGCCGCATCGGGTTGATGGACGAGTTCTGCGCCCATCGCGGCGTCTCGATGTGGTTCGGCCGCAACGAGGAGAACGGGCTGCGCTGCTGCTATCACGGCTGGAAATACGACGTGACCGGTCAATGCATCGACGTGCCGTCCGAGCCGGCTTCGAGCGGATTTGCGCAGAAGATCAAGTTGAAATCCTACCCGACGGTCGAAGCCGGCGGGGTGATCTGGGCCTATTTGGGCCCGCCCGCCGAGCAGCCGGCGGCGCCGTCCTTCGAATGGGTGAATCTGCCGTCCTCGCATGTCTACATCTCGAAGCGCTGGCAGGAATGCAACTATCTGCAGGCGATGGAAGGCGGCATCGACTCGAGCCACGTGTCGTTCCTGCATCGCTACGATCTCGACCGCGATCCGCTCCATCGCAACACCGACGGCGCCAAGCACACCCGCAACACCAACACGGTCTTCGACATCCTCGAGTCGCCGGGCGGGCTCTTGATCGGGGCGCGGCGCAACGCCGATCCGGGCTATCACTATTGGCGGGTGACCCAGTGGCTGATGCCCTGGTACACGCTGATCCCGCCCTACAAGGGCAACGCCCTGAACGGTCATGCCTGGGTGCCGATGGACGACCACCATCACATGGCCTGGACCATGACCTTCCATCCGGTGCGTGCGCTGACCGACGAGGAGCTGGACACCATGCGGGGCGGCGGCGGCGTGCATGCCGAGCTCATTCCGGGCACGTTCCAGCCGGTCGCCAACCGCCACAACAATTACCTGATGGACCGCGAGGCCCAGGAGGCCGGCCGCAGCTACAACGGCATCAAGGGCCTCGCCATGCAGGACGCCTCGGTGCAGGAAAGCATGGGCCTGGTCCAGGACCGCTCGAAGGAGAATCTGGTGTCGACCGACAACGCCATCATCATGGCGCGGTTGCGGATGCGCAAAGCCGCGCAGGCGGTCGCCCAGGGCGTTCGCCCGCCCGGTCTCGAGCAGGAAGCGCAGAATGTGCGCTCGGCGTCCTTCATCCTGCCCGAGGACGGCGCCTTCGCCGAGACGGCGCTCGACGCGGCGAAAGTCCGCCAGGGCCAGCCGCACGTCGCGGTGTGATCCCGACAACGTGTTGCGATTGGAGTGCCACGAGCGCGACGCAACCTCTCCCCGCTTGCGGGGAGAGGTCGGAATCCGCGCGCTCGCGCGTGG
>Ga0208988_1000024_pt1 | contig 14241 bp, 11 predicted proteins | sample MedBloCARef_M1_FD_187850 | JGI IMG/M metagenome (GOLD analysis project Ga0208988, IMG submission 187850) | Forest soil microbial communities from El Dorado National Forest, California, USA - Mediterranean Blodgett CA Ref_M1 (SPAdes) (version 2) | ecosystem: Environmental > Terrestrial > Soil >... | reverse complement strand
GGTGGAGTCCAGCGAGCAAACCACGAACATACCCGATTCGGCGCTGTCCCGAGTCCGCAGTGTTGACGGCGTAACGTTCGCCGTGCCGTTGGCTCTGGCCATGGCAGACGCGCGCTTTCCAAACGGGCGATTTCAGTCGTTTCAGCTCATCGGCGTGGATGACGCCACACTCTTTGGGCTTCCCCCGCTGCAAGATGGCGTTTCCCCTACGGTACTGCGCACTCCAGACGCGATCGTCGTCGATCCGGGTGGCACCGATGGCAAACTTCAAACGCCGGCCTTGGCGGCTGATCAATGGCCCTATGGCAAGCCGCATCTCGCCGCATCAAAGAACGAGCAAGCGCCGACAGCCTTCTATCGCTTAATTCCTGATTCCTTCAAGCCGCGTCCCGGCGTGCCAACGCGCGAGCTAGCGGCGGGGGACCAACTGCTGGTCAATGATCATCGCGATGTCGTTAGGGGCCGCGCAGAGGCATTGCCTCGATTCCCGCCGCGGCCTTTGATGTACACCACCCTCTCGAACGCCTCGCGCATGCTGCCGCCGGAGCGGCACTTGCTGACTTTTGTGTTGGCGAAGGCTGCGCCAGGTGTGTCGCCGGAGGAATTGGCCGCACGCATCGAAGCGCAAACAGGTCTGAAAGCACGCTCCTCGGATGACTTCAAAGCGGAGACGGTCGATTGGTTGTTGATCAACTCTGAAGATGTTGGTGACATGGCCTCGATGATTTCTATAGCCATGTTGGTGGGATTCGGCGTCACCGGAGTCATGCTGTACATGTTCACGACAGACAGCCTGAAGCAATATGCGGTGCTCAAGGCTATGGGCGCAAATTCGCGACTGCTGCTCACCATGATCTTTGTGCAGTCGGGTTTGTGCGCGCTTCTGGGCACGGGTCTTGGGCTCGGTTTGTGCGCCATCGTTGGCCAGATCGCAATCGTGGAATTCGACTATCCGTTCCGCATGATGTGGTTCACTCCGCTGCTGGGTGGTGTGATGGTCCTGCTGGTGAGCGTTGTGGCTGCGGCGATCAGTGCCCGCCCGGTGCTGAAGCTGGAGCCCGGTGTGGTCTTCGCGGGGCGCTAGATCACCGGCATGACTGATTTTTCCGAGGGCTGAATTTCCTGGTTCTTTTTTGGATGGAGAAACGCTCTATGAATGCGATACGAAAAGAAATCGTTTCTCTCTTCGGAGTTTTCTTGTTGGCGGGCTGTGCTGTACAACGATACCGGCCAGCTCCTATCGTTGCTAGCGCAACCGCGTCGCGGTTTGAATCCCGGAATCTTGCCGATCCTGGCCTCCAATCTTTCGAGGAACAAAACCTGGGTCAACCTGTGTCTCCGTGGCCGCCCAAGACTTGGGATTTACAAACACTGTCGCTCGCGGCTTTGTATTTCAATCCCGCACTTGACTCGGCTCGGGCGCGTGTTACGGCAACGGAAGCAGCTCTGGTCACGGCTGGCGCCCGCCCTAATCCCTCTCTAAGTATTGCGCCGGGCATCCCGGCCCCTTATTTGTTGACAATGGATTTTTCCATTCCCATCGAAACCGCCGGTAAGCGGGGACACCGCATTCAAGCCGCAAGCAGTCTCGATCAAGCGGCTCGATTCGATCTGGCCGATTCTGCTTGGACCGTCCGCAGCGGAGTTCGTGCCGCGCTGCTGAATTACATCCTTGCGTCTCAAACCTTGGAATTGTTTCGTTCCGAAGCAATGGCGCGGGGAGACCAAGTAAAGATTTTGGAACAAATACTCTCTGCCGGGGAGATACCGAGACAGGATGTGGACCTGGCGCGGATCGAGCTTTCCAAGACACAGTTGACTATCCTTACGACTGAGGGACAAGTTGGCGAAGCCAAGGCGGCACTGGCGGCCGCTGTTGGGATTCCAGTGGCGGGACTTCGGGAGGCCCAATTCTCATGGCCCAGCATCGACACCCCGCCAAGCGCGGAGTCCTTCTCGCCAGAAGAAGTTCAGCGGAACGCAGTCTTAAATCGCCTGGATGTTCGACGCTCACTTGCGCAATACGCGGCTGCGGAAGCTGGCTTGCAACTGGAGATCGCCAAGCAATATCCCGATATAAATATCGGGCCGGGGTATACATACGAGGAAACACACAGCTTCTTTACCGTCGGCTTCTCGACCACTGTCCCTCTCTTCAATCGAAATCAAGGACCCATCGCTGAGGCTGAGGCTCATCGCAAGGAAGCCGCAGCTGCGTTTCTTGAAAGACAGGCGCAAGTCATCGCAAGAAGTGAGCGGGCGCTCGCCGTCTACACGGCAGCGCTGAAGGAAATGGCTGAGGCCGAGTCCTTGAGCAGATTTCAAGAGACGCAACTCCAAATCACGCAGCAGGCAATCCGCGCCGGCGCCGGCACCCAGTTGAGTCTCGACAACGTGGAAATCCAAAGTTGGGTCTTAGGCCGAGCGCGGCTTGACGCACTGGCACGCGCTCAGAGAGCGCTCGGTGAACTGGAAGATGCCGTCCAGCGCCCTCTCGATCCCGGCGGGATGTTTACCATCACCCCCGATTCGCCAGCCTTAATCGGGCCGCGCAAGGATCCGAAACCATAAACTCTTTGGACTTCAAGTTCTGACGGAACGAAAGCCCGGATCGTTCAGCTAAAGGATATCCACCAGGCACAGAGTCTCTCATATGACCTCAGGAGAAAAGGTCGAGGACTTCCTCATACCGTTTGAAAGGAGGAATCAGGTACGCGCCGGCAATCCCGGAATTTCGCGCGGTGCGTGCCCAGTCAAGCAGCTGCCGCGCGAGGGCAAAACCATGATCGCGCGCGGAGGCTCCCGCGGATTCGAGCTGTTTCAATAATTCTTCAGGAATCACAATGCCGGGCACTTCGTTATGCAGCCGGAGGGCCTGCTTGTAACTGCTCAGTGGCCAAAGCCCAACCAATATGGGAATCGGCGATTTCCCGCCCATCCGTTTCAGAAAGCCTTCCCAGTGCTCGGGATCGAAGATGGGCTGCGTCATCGCAAAGTGCGCGCCGGCTTTCACTTTTTCATCGAAGCGGCGCAATTCCTCGTCCAGGTCTTCGGCGAGAGGATTTACTGCTACTCCGATCGTAAAATTAGTAGCGCCGCCAAGATTCTTCCCCGCCCAGTCGGTTCCCTGATTCAGGCGCGACATCACTTTCACGAGGCCGATGGAATCCACTTTGTATACGCCGGAAGTTTCCGGATAGCTCCCCAGCGATGGCGGATCGCCGGTGATGGCGAGCACGTTGCGCACCCCGCCGATGGTCCATGCGCCCAGAAGCATCGCCTGCAGACCGATGAGATTGGAATCGCGCGTGGTCAGGTGCGGAATCGTCTCGATGCCGCGGCGCTCCAACGCGCCTGCGAGTGTGAGAGCATCCATCCCGACGCGAGCAAGCGGTCCGCTGTTGATGTCGATCGCGTCCACGCGCTTCGAGGCCATCACGTTTGTCACTTGTTCGAGGGTCCGTTCGATGGACGTGCCCTTCGGCGGGTCAATTTCCACCGAAACGACGAATTGTTGCGCCTGGATTTTTTGCCACAGGGCGCTCTCCGGTTCCCTCGTCCGCATCTGCTGCGTCTCGGGAGCCGCTTCAACAGCAGCTGCCACGCGGGCTCCCTTTACTGGGCGCATTCCTTTCACCGCCCGAGCCATCGCTCGAATGTGTTCCGGTGTGGTCCCGCAGCAGCCGCCCAGGATTCGCGCGCCTAGAGTGACTGCTTCACGCGCAAAAAGATCGAAATATTCCGGCGAAGATTTCGGATAGATGACGCGGTCGCCGGCGCGCTGCGGAAATCCGACGTTCGGCATCGCACTCATGGGAAACGATCCCGCCACTTCGGCCAAGTCCTGGAGGATGCGCAGATGGTCTTGTGGGCCGACCGAACAATTCGCGCCGATCGCCTGAACCCCCCTCTCACGGAGCGAGGCCCACGCATCCCGCGGCCGCGTGCCGCTGAAAGTGGTTCGTTCTTCGGAGTAGGTTAGCTGGGCAACAATCGGGAGTTGCGAAAACGAACGTATGGCCGCGACCGCCGCCGAGAGCTCTTCGAGATCGCTGAACGTTTCCAGAATAAAAAAGTCCACGCCGCGTTCTTCGAGCGCTTCCGCCTGCTCTCGAAAAATTTCCCGGAATAGATCCACCGGCGCCTCACGTACTTGCCGAATGGCCCCCAGCGGGCCGATCGAGCCGGCAATCAGAACCTCATGCTTGGCTGCTTCCCGAGCCTCGCGCGCGACTTTGACGCCACGGTGATTGAATTCCGCGACCCGGTCTTCCAAGCCGAACGCGCTCAGTTTGTTGCGGTTCGCTCCAAACGTGTTGGTCTCGATGATATGGGCGCCGGCTTCGAGGTAGGCCATATGAATGCGAAAGACGGCCTCCGCGCGCGTGGCATTCAATTCATCCATGCAGCGCTGCGGCCCCAGCGTTTCATGGAGTAACGATCCCATCGCCCCGTCCGCGATCAACACCGAATCGCGCAACCTCTGCTCAAATTCTTCAATCTTCATGATCGATGACGCACTCCCGGAGCCCTAAGTAGTAGCGGCAAAGATTCCAGTATACAGGTCGCCAACTTGGTTGACATCTTTGTACCCGAAGAGGTAGAGGTCTCTCTTGAAATCAGTGTTGCGCAGGGAGCGAATGGCCGCGACACAAATCGTTCCTGGACTATACGTAATCTCGGCAGGTCCAGTGAACACATTTTTGCTTGAGTCGTCGGATGGTTGCACGCTGATTGATACCGGCTTGCCTGGGAGTGCAGACAAGATTCTGCAGGCAATTGTGGAGCTTGGCAAGCAACTGAGTGGTCTGCATCGGCCACGGCAGAGCGGTCTTGCATGACGCGGTTGGCAAGTTCAAAGAAAAGTGGGCCTGACACACTGGTCAACCGACTGAATCGCTGCCCCCAAAGAACGCTGCGTTTGGTTCCAATGCGAATGTGATATTTTAGCTGGCGTCTCGGACGCCGGGGAACACTCTTAGGCCCCGGCCGGGGGCGTTCAGTATGAAGTTTGTGGGCTTCTTGTTGTTACTGGCGGGTTGGCTGCTTGTCCTGGCAGCGATTGTACTTCTCGCGTCAGCGCCTTCGCGCACCGTGTTTGTCCTGGCCGGCGTGGGTGTGGAGGCTTTGGGACTGACGTTTGTCATCCGCTCCCACTTGATCCTGCGAGAGGACAAACGATAATGCCCGCGCCGGTTCCAGGATTCCCGGAAGCAGCAATGATTGCCTGTCTGTTCTTCGTTTTTCTTGCGCCTCTTGCGGCCGCCGGAATTTCGCTCATCAATGCTGGTTTGGGGCGCTCGCGCAGCGCGAGTCACATGATGATGGCGGCGATATCCAGCCTATCGGTCGCGGCTGTCGTGTATTTCATTTGTGGATTTGCCTGGCAGGGGTTTATTGGGAGGCCGGGTCACGTCCTCGCTTTGTCCGGCAAAAGTTGGAATTGGATTGCCGCGGAGCCATTTTTTTTCCGCGGAATGACGTTCGATGGCTCTCCCGCATCTCTGGCCGCGTTGTTGCAAATTTTCTGCGTGGGTTTGGCTGCGTTGATCCCGCTGGGGAGCGGCGCGGATCGCTGGCGGCTTCGGGCGAGTTGCGCTTCCGCCGCGATCCTGGCTGGCTGGACCTACCCGCTTTTTGCGCATTGGGTCTGGGGAGGCGGCTGGCTCGCGCAACTCGGCGCCAATTACGGGCTCGGTCACGGATTCATCGATCCTGGGGGATCGAGCACGATTCATGTAGTAGGCGGCCTCTGCGCTCTCGCTGTTACCTGGATTTTGGGGCCCCGGCGCGGGAAGTATTCGCCGGACGGCATGGCGCCCGCCATCCCCGGCCATAATGGAGTTCTCGTCTTATTCGGCTGCCTGTTGGCCCTGTTGGGATGGTTTGGACTGAATTCCGCCGGGGCGATTCTGTTCACCGGCAGCGCTCCCGCGCAGACCATCTTGATTGCCATCAATACGATGCTGCAAGCGGCTGCGGGTTCCCTAACGGCAGCCGTCATCACGGGAATCCGCTTTGGCAAGCCAGACGCCTCGCTCAGTGCGAATGGCTGGGTTGGTGGACTGGTAGCCAGCAGCGCCACCTGCGCTTTCGTTGTGCCGGCCGAAGCGATTGTGATTGGCTCGATCGCGGGCGCCCTGGTTACCTTCTCGGTGGAGTGGTTCGAGCTACGTTTGGAAGTAGACGATCCGGGAGGCGCGGTTTCCGTACATGCCGTCGGAGGCATTTGGGGAATCCTCGCAGTCGGCCTTTTCGCTCGATTTCACAACCCAGTCTTGAATGTTGCTGGCAATTCTTTACCCGTGACGGGCGGCGGAGCGCCCGGACAATGGCTGGCTCAGTTGGTGGGCGTGGCGACGCTGCTCGGCTTCGTGTTGCCGCTAACCTATGCCCTGAATTTGGCCCTGAATCGCATCTGCCCCTTCCGAGTAGCGATCGAGGGAGAACGCCAGGGCATGGATCTCTATGAATTGGGCGCCGGCGCGTATCCGGAATTCGTCACCCACACGGAAGACTTTATCCCGCGATAGAACAAATCTCATAAATCATGGTGATTCACGTTCCGCACGAATAGACCCCGCGTCGAGATCCGCCTCGAGCACGCCGACAGCGATTCCCGCCATATCGCAATCTCGGGTCTGAACCTGGAGAGCCTGTCGTCATGAGAGGACTCTATTCACTTCTGGGGCGCAATACCAGAAGGGCGTGGCATCTCGAGGTTAACCTTCGAGCCGGTTTATTTGGTCAGGACTTCGCGTTCGGGGACGAGGATGGGTTCGATCAAAGGATTCGGAAGGTCGCGTAACCGCAAAATGAACGCGCGTACGAGTTCCGGATCAAACTGCGCGGCTCCGCAGCGTTCGAGTTCCTGGAAAGCTTCTTCCGGGGTATGCGCTTTCTTGTAGGTTCGTTCGGAAGTGATCGTATCGTAGGCATCGGCGATGGCTACGATGCGGGCGCCGAGCGGGATCTGGCTGCCGGCGAGCCCCTGGGGATAGCCTGACCCGTCGAAGAACTCGTGGTGATGGGCGACCATGTCACGGATGCGTTCGGTGCCGCGCAGCGGTTCCAGAAGCTTGGCTCCGTATTCCACATGCCTCTTCATCGTTTCCCACTCATCGGGATTGAGCGGGCCACACTTATTTAGAATCGATTCCGTGATGCCAACCTTGCCGACATCGTGCAACATGCCTCCGAGGCGGATCTCTTCGATTTCCGTGACTGTGAGGCCCACGGCTTCCGCGATCAGGACCGCGTAACCGGACACTTTTTGGGAGTGGCCCTGCGTGAACTGATCTTTCGCATCCACGGCCAAAGCGAGAGAAGTCAGCGTATCCATCACGACGGGCGGCAGGGGCTCGAATGACGATGCAGAAGTTTTCAGTGCGCGATTGCCGTTTGGCCGCGAAGTCGGCTGCCCTGTTTCGGACAGAGATCGCGCGAACTGCTCGATCCGGCTGTGAATTTCAACGAACGCATCGGGGCCCGTTGTAAACAAGCGTTTGAGTGTGACGCCAAGATAGGCTTCGAGGACGTCACGTTTCCACTGTTTCGTCTCGTCGGGATTAAAGTGATCCGCGGTGGAAACAGCGTTGCCTCCTTGATGCTTGGAAAGATACATCGACGCATCCGCGACCTGGATCAGTTCCTGGGGCGTCGATCCGTGAATCGGGAATGTCGCTACTCCGAAGCTGGACGTGACGTTCTTCTCACGCAGCACAGGGTCGGAGGCGATCCACGATCGCAGCTTTCCGGCCAGCTGCTGACTTTGCTCGGCGTCTGTTTCCGGCATCAAGATTACGAACTCGTCGCCGCCATAGCGGGCCACGACGTCCGAACGGCGGCAATTCTGATCCAGAATATGGGCCACACGCTGGAGCACGATGTCGCCATCCAGGTGGCCATAGAAATCGTTGACGAACTTGAAACGGTCCAGGTCCATTAAAACCACCGAGAAGGACCGGCCGGCGCGCGTCGAGCGTTTCCACTCGCCAGAGAGCGCCTCCATGAAGAATCGATGGGTCTTCACTCCGGTCAGGCCGTCAGTGATGGCTTGTTCCTGCGCTTTTTGGAACGCATAGGCGTTGTGGAGCGCGCCGGAGATTAAATCCGCAAGCGTCCCGAGGAATAGGACTTCTTCTTGAGGGAAATCGGCGTTCTGGTCGGTCTCCACGTACAGCACGCCATGGAGCTGGTCCGCGTACACGACCGGGAGCGCGATGGCGGAGACTGAACCTTCCAGCACCGGCACTCCCTCGGTTTTCTCCGGATCCTGATAGGTCACCACGGCCATCTGCCCGGTGCGCGCCACGCGTCCGACCACATTCCCGTCCAAACCCAGGCGGCGCCCCAAAGCTCCCTTGCGCTGGCCGGCCTCTGCCTGGATCACAATTTCCTTGCTCGAATAATCGAGCAGCCCGATGCCAATGTGGGAGTAGTCCAGGCCTTGTTCGAGTTCCTCGGCAATTTTGGCAAGCATTTCATCCGGGTTGAGCGTGGTGATGACGTTGCGCGAAATGTTGTTGAGCAGCGTAAGATGACGCGATTTCGCCCGCTCTTCCCGAAAGAGCCGGGCATTTTCCAGGGCGATGACAGCTTCGCTCGCCACCACCCGCATCATCTCGAGGTGTCCGGCGTCAAATGCGCCTTCCTGAGGGCTTTGCACGGCCATAACACCGATGACGCGTTCGTAGAGCAGCAAAGGCACACCGCAGAAACAGCCATTGTCTTGCCGCGAAATCAAACCGATCTTGCGCAGCTCTTCCGCGTAGTTTTCGCGGATCAACAGGGGTTGCCGCGTGCGCATCACATATTCGGTCACGTGCTGCTCGCCGAAAGGCCGGGACCTCTTAGGCTGGGTGACGCCGTCATGGATCTCGATCTCAAACCGGATCTCGTTGTGCGCGGCGTCGTGTAATGCGATGTAGAAATGACTCACGTCGACCAGACGCTTCAATTCGGACAGGATGGTTTCGAATAGCGCTTCCGGATCGAGAGTCGAGCTCAGCGCGCGGCCTATTTCGTTGAGCATGTGTAGCTCTTCGGTACGGCGCGCTGACTGCTGGACAAGGTAACTATTCTCCACTGCCATCCCGATTTGATGACCAAGCGCAAGAAGCAGGCGAAGCTCCGCTGCCGTAAACCGCCGGCTATCGGGCGTGCCGAGGAACAGAACGCCGAAGGCCTGCTCCTTGGCTTGCAAGCTGATCCCGACGACCGTGCGCAATCCCTGGCCCATGGCGAGCTGCCGGAAACGCCGGAAGGCCTCTTCTCCTTCCAGTGCGGCCCAGGAAGCATCGCGGCCCAAATCGCGAAACACCACCAGGCCACCCAATCTAGAAACCAGGTCCACCAGATGATCGTCCAGCCCCTCTTCCTGCGAGGCGGCGCAAAAGTTTTCCGCCAGCCCGACGGCGACAACGGAAGTCGGACCCTTGGCGTTGCCATGATGCAGAAATAGCGCTCCTGCCGGCATACGCACGACGCTCAATACCCGCTCCAGCGCGTGCGACAGCATCTTCTGAATTTCCGGGCCGACGAAGCCAGACGTCGCCAAATTCACATTGGAAAGCGCGAGCATGTTGTGTTCTACGCGGCGCTTTTCTTCCTCGTACAGTCCCATCACCATCAGGGCCGCAGCGAAAAGTTGTGGAAGAAGTTCGAGCACGCGGAGGGATTCGGTCACCCGGCTGGGAAGCAACACTTCACCGATCATCAGCGCGCCCCAGGTAAGAAATGAGATCGCCAACAGCAAATCGGCGAACGTTTCTTGACGGCGGCTCTCCTGATAGAACACCCATGCGATGCTGAACAAAATGAGTGCCACACCCAGCTGCGGGGAAACGCTGACGCTATGAAGATAGAAAGCGGTTGTCCAGAGCACGAAGAAACCGCCGACCGCGATCTGGGGGCGGACCAAGGGCTGCGCTTCCGTATATACTCGCGCAGTGCTGAAAAAGAGCAGCGCTGCCGCGGCCAGCAACCACTGGTTCACCGCCGACTGCCACGGGGCCACGGCTATCCAGGGCTCGAGCGCGGGACTCAAGTAGTGCAAGGCCAGCAAGCACCACCCGGCGCTCCAGAGCATCAAGTATGCCTGGCGCCTTAAACTGTGCATGTAGGCGAAGAAACCCGAAGTCAGTGCCGAGGCCGTCAGCAGTGTAATCGCAATGATACTCAACGAAGTCATCAACTCAGGCACACTCCCGCAAAGGAAATTCGTTGTGCGCTCCGAAGAGGACTACGAAAGCCTGCAATGCAAGACGATGAAAACAAATCTCTTTCAAGGACAGCTGGGCCGCCGATCATCGGGAATCGCGTGTCCACACTTCCGTAATAACGACACCCGTCCCGCGAAATTTCTACTCTTTTCCGACTATAAGGGACGCCTTTCCGGGTGGTCAAGGGTACGGGGGTACCAGACAGGAACAGGGGGCGTAAACCTTCAGACACACTCCACTTTCGTGTCAGATCGTTAGCCGGAGTGGCCGGCTGTTACGACGAACGCAAGCTCCTAAAAGCAATGCGCTCACGCAAATGGCCACGCATGATAGCCGGCGATGACATCAGTTGGATAGCGACCCCCGAGTCAGATTCTCCAAATACCGATCCCGGCGATTAGACACCCTTCGTGACCCAAATCAGAATGCGAGTGATGCGACGGGAAGCGAAGGGGTAGTGGCAAATTCAAGCTTCTCTCTGATTCGCGAAGCCCTGAAATTCGGCAAACCCTATTTAGCGCGGGCCGTCGGCTACGGCACCACCAGTGAGTGGAGATGACGATCTACGGATCTTTTGTCTCCGCTCCCACTCGTGGTTCGCGAGATAATCACATATAATCGCCGCTTTCCAATGTGTGAGGTGAGATGACGACGTTTGCGACTTCCGACAGTACGAAGAAATACGCCGCGCGATTTGCCGGGCGCGCCGCTGCGGGGCACTTCCGCGAGCAACAGGGCCTGTGGCTCTCCTCGATTGGCATCGGCACCTATTTGGGCGAGCCGGACGCGCGCACCGATCAGGCTTACACGGATGCGATCGTTGCCGCCGTTGAAGCGGGCGCGAACGTGATCGACTCCGCCATTAACTATCGTTTTCAGCGCTCGGAGCGGTCTGTAAGGGCGGCGCTCCATGAGCTCGCACGGCGCGGTTTCGCACGGGAAGAAATGGTGATCTGCACCAAGGGAGGATTCCTGACGCCGGATGGCGACATGCCTTCGGACGCGAGCGAATATTTTAATCACGAATACGTGGCAACGCAGATCCTGCGCGAAGGCGACGTCGCTGCCGGGTGCCATTCCATGGCGCCACGGTTTATTGCCGACCAGATCGATCGCAGCCGGCGCAACCTCGGCGTCGAGACGATCGACGTCTATTACCTTCATAACCCGGAGACGCAGTTGGGCGAGGTGCCGCGCGAAATGTTCAACAGCCGCGTGCGAGAGGCATTTGAGTTTCTGGAGTCGGCGGTCGCCGCCGCGAAAATTCACTTCTACGGAATGGCCACGTGGAACGCGTTTCGCCAGGGCGAGAATGAACAGGATTTTCTTTCGCTCGCCGCGATGGAGTCGCTTGCGCGGGACGTCGCGGGAGGATCGCACCACCTCCGGTTTGTGCAACTGCCGTGCAACCTGGGCATGACCGAGGCGCTGACCCGGCCGAACCAATCCCTCGACGGAAGCCGCGTGCCGATGGTCGAAGCCGCGAACAAACTCGGCATCACGCTGGTGGCAAGCGCCGCGATGCTGCAAGGCAAATTGTCCCGCGGCTTGCCCCCGTTCGTGGCTACGGCGCTGGGACTGCAGAACGATGCGGAGCGCGCGCTGCAGTTCGTGCGCTCGACACCGGGCATCACGACGGCGCTGGTGGGGATGAGCCGCGTCGAGCACGTGGGCGCGAATCTCTCGCTCGTTGCCGTTCCCCCGGCCTCAAAAGACGAATTTTCAAGATTGTTTGAACGGGGAAAGCAGGCGTGAGGCGTCAGGCAACCTGTTCAACAAGATCTGGGCGCTGCGCTTTCAACCATACGGAGATCGCCCGGTCCACCTCGGGAAGATGTCCTGCGAAGAAATGATCGGCGCCTGGAATAATTACGACACTGCTCTCCTTTTTCGCGCGCGGAGGAAATTTCTCGACTATGGCCTGCAGCTTCTCCGGCGGCCCATACGCATCGAATTCCCCAGACACGAGCAGCTTTGGTTTGTCGCACACCTCGAGGTAGGAAAATTCCTGGTTCGCCAAATTGCCAACGGGCAGACCTAGCCCAATCAGGTCCGCGACCCGCGAATCTTTGCAACCGGCGCGCAGGCCAACCCACGAACCGAAGCTGAATCCAGCAAGCAAGAGCGGCGCGCCGGGATATTTCGACGCAAAAAAATCGAGCGCCGCCGAAACATCGTCCTGCTCGCCGCGTCCCTCGTCGTGCGCGCCCTCGCTCAAACCCGTGCCACGGAAGTTGAAACGTAGAACAGGAAGGCCGAAGCGATGCAGCGTTTTCGCCACCTGGTAGACCACTTTGTTGTGCATCGTCCCGCCAAACAGAGGATGCGGATGGCACACTACGGCCGCAAGCGGCGGCCGCGCGATCTCGTCGCGCTTTGGGACGTCCCACAGGAGCGCTTCGAGCCGTCCCGCCGGCCCTGGCAAGAAGAAAGTTCGATGGAGTAACTGCGGCATGCCTCATGAGACCACAAACACGCATGCAGGAACAAATTCGCATTTGGTGAGTTTGGGAATATGGCCTTCAATTTCCCCAAACTGAGGGAGGCCTTTCTTGACAGTTATCGAGAGCGGGCATACAATCATACATTTGTGGTTGCGACAATAGAATGGACGATGGGGCCATGACAATGGATAAGAAGCGTCTCGAATATTACAAGAAAAAGCTGGTCACCCGGCGAGAGGAATTGCTGAAAAGCATCGCGCGCACCGAAGAGGAAGGGCGGACTGCTGACGATGATCCGACAGTAGATCTCGCCGACAAGGCCGCTAACTCTTACACGAAGGAATTCTTGTTCGGCCAAACCAATACCGACCGGTCCATGTTGGCATTGATCGATGAAGCGCTCCGGCGAATCAAGGACAACAAATTCGGAACGTGCGTGCAATGCGAAGAGGAACTGCAACTGAAGCGCCTCGAAGCAGTCCCTTGGGCGCGGCACTGTTTCACGTGCCAGGAAAAACACGAACAAGGCCTGCTGTAGGAAGAAGTTCGCCTCCGCTGCGCCGTTTCTGGCCGGCAGGCAAGCCGAATCCCGCGTACTGGGCCAGACCAATAACCATTCTGGTTATTTACCTATTCAAATAATTACGATTTAGGAGTAGGCTTACCGCATCGTGGACAGGGTTCCCGTCTCGGTGCGTTCCCAGTTGCGTGGAGTATGCGAGGCTCTCGCCTCTGTAGTGTTTCCCGCGCCATGCCGGATTTGTGCCAGGATGTTGGACACAGGCACTCGCATCCCGTTCTGCCGCGAGTGCGTCGCGTTGCTTACGCAGACACTTCCCGAACCGCAGTGCGCACGGTGCGGCCGTCCGATCGTTTCGAGCGCCGTGGCCGAAGGTGCGTTGCCGCCACTATGCCACCTCTGCCGCCTCGGCGCATATGACTTTGATTTCGTTCGAAGTTTCGGCGCTTATTCGCCGTCCATGGCCCGCGCGATCCTGTTGTTGAAGTATGGGGAAGTCACGCCGTTGGGCGGCTGGTTTGCGAGCCAGCTCACGAAGGTGGCGGCGCACTCGGTGGAGGGCTTTGCGGCAGATGCTGTGGTACCAGTACCCTTGCATCCAAGCCGCCTGCGCGAGCGCGGCTACAACCAAGCCGAGCTGATCGCCCGGCCCCTCGCGCGGCTGCTTGGTATCCCATTTCGGGCCTATCTCCTAGTCCGCACGCGGCCCCGGCCGGATAAAGTGAGGCTCACTCGCCGGGAGCGCTGGGAGACGGTACGTGGCGCTTATGCTATGCATCACAGAGCTAAAGTTGACAAGCTACGGGTTTTACTGGTAGATGATGTATTTACCACTGGGGCGACACTAGACGCGTGCTCCCGGGCACTTCATGGAGCCGGGGCCGTCCGGGTGGCGGGCATGACAGTTGCGCGAGCGCTGCCGTCCTTTGTGGAGCCCGAAGCGGCTACGGCGAATCAGGACCAAGCAGAATGAACTCATTTGGCCATGGCGGTAGAACTCCCCGGCCGAAACCCCTGCCGGAAGCGCGGGGCGAGAAGCGCCCGCCAAGTGCTC
>Ga0208988_1000023_pt1 | contig 14382 bp, 11 predicted proteins | sample MedBloCARef_M1_FD_187850 | JGI IMG/M metagenome (GOLD analysis project Ga0208988, IMG submission 187850) | Forest soil microbial communities from El Dorado National Forest, California, USA - Mediterranean Blodgett CA Ref_M1 (SPAdes) (version 2) | ecosystem: Environmental > Terrestrial > Soil >... | reverse complement strand
CCAACATGGACGTCGCCATCATGCTGCGAATCGAACGCTTTCGCAGCCCATTCTTCACCGTCGTCTCGCCGTCGAATGTGCTGCCGCATTGGGCGCGCCACGACAGTGGCTACATGCCGATCGACTTGCAGCAGGAGATTCAGGGTTTGACGAACCCCGTGGCGCCCTCTGGCAGCGCGCTCGAAACTACCGTGGAGGACCTGCAGTCCCAGACACGCCTCAAGGTTCAGCGCGCCCGACAAGCCGTTGCCGTCACGACGGATCTGCTTGCGCTCGACCTTCTGGAAGCCAGTCTATGGCTCGATGTTCGTAACCGGCAGGACGCGAGTCGCTCGTTCGGGTCGGCTGCCACAGCAGCGTGGCTCGCCTTGCGCAAGCGCGTGCCGCTGGAGGAGGAGCTCGCGAATCCAGCAACCGAGTCGAAACAGATGATCGCTGCCGCGTTTCTGAAGGCGACGCCGGCCTCGACGTTCTACCGCGGCACGAGCCCGCCCGGGGTTGATCAGTGGTAGCTCGCGAGAAACGGTGTCCGGTACCCGCTGCGCGTCCACAATATGGGGAAAAAGCTCTCGTCCATTGTCGTGTCCCCGACACGACGGTACCGGCTGTAGATGTAGCTGACCTCGGTTGGATGGAACCGCGCCACCGATGACAAGCAATGGGTGACCAGCGAACGTCGCGGTTGCGAGCCGCGGTTGACGTCTGAGCCGTGCCAGGTGCCGCCAGCATGGAACGCGCATCCGCCCGCCGGAACCTCGATCGGGACCAGCTCGACGCGGGCGCCAACCGAGGCTGCGGCCTGGCGAAGGGCATCGCGGTAGTCGTCGGGCGCGTGGAACTCCCCGAGCGGCGGAAATCGTCCCCAGCGGTGAGAGCCGCGCGCGTACTCGATTGTGCCGCCGGCGGCGGATGTGTCGTCGAGTGCCATCCAGCAGGTGACGAAGCCTGAAGGGACGGCCCAGCTGCAGTAGCTGTCGTCCTGATGGAAGCCGAGGGCCTTCGCGCCCGGGGGCTTCCAGAGCAGGTTGTCCTGGCCGATGCGCGCGCCCGGCCACCCCGCCAGCGTCGCGCACAGGCGGCCCACCTCCTCTTTGAGCACGATCCGAGCAATGGTCCGGTCGGACTTCCAGCCGTTGCAGATCTGCCGCGTCCGATCCGCCGGGTCCCGCCCCTCGCGCCAGTTCCATTCGTCCGGATACAGGCCGGTCTCGAACTCGCCGCGGAACAGCGGCTCGAATCGCGTTCGTGCGAGCGCAACCTCCTCGGCGCTCAGGAAGCGATCGAGGATCAGGAACCCGTCCGCGTTAAACTGCTCGATCTGAGCAGGGGTGAGCTGCACCATTTGGATTCCACGTCCCCGCGGACGCGTTCCCGATCCGCCTGGCCAAATAGTGTCACGTTCGCGCACGCCGGTCGATTCGTACGGCCGCGCCGCATGGCTGTTCATATGACTATATTGGCGTCCCCGAGGGGATTCGAACCCCCGTTGCCGCCGTGAGAGGCCGGATGCACGATCAGAAGCGCCTGCTGTACTTCCCGAATCTCCTGAACGCGCGCGATCTGGGCGGCTATCCGACGGTGGATGGGGCGCATACGCGCTGGCGCTCACTGGTGCGCGCGGACGATCTGGCGCAGTTGACCACGGAGGGCGTGCGGGCGCTCGCGGACTACGGCATCGAGACCGTCGTGGACCTGCGCTGGCCGGAGGAAGCGGCCCTGCACCCGAGCCCGGTGCCGGCGGCGCTGCCGCAGGTGCGTTACCAGCGCATCTCGCTCCTGACGCACACCGAGGATGAATGGCGGCTGCGCAGCCGCGACGTCGTCAAGGAGCTGTGGAAGTGCGAGGTGCTCGAGCACGTGCGCGTCGAGCTGCGCCACGTGCTCGGCGCCATCGCGGCCGCACCGGCCGGTCCGCTGCTGTTTCACTGCGTCGCCGGCAAGGACCGCACCGGCCTGATCGCCGCGCTGCTGCTCGCCCTCGCGGATGCCGAACCGCAGGCGATTGCACGCGACTACGCGATGAGCTCGGCGAATCTTCGCGACGGCTATCTCAAGCGCTACTCTGAGGCCGACCCGCAGCGCATTCTGGAAGCGCTGCGCTGCCCCGAGGAGGGGGCGTACAACATGCTGCAGTTTCTCGCCGCGGCGGGCGGAGTGCGCGCCTACCTGGCGCACATCGGCCTGCAGCAGGATGAGATCGAGCGCTTGCGTGGGCGGCTGCGCTGAGGCCGCGGCCGCGCGCCAGGAGGCCGCTATCGCTGCAGGCGCTGAGCGATCAGTCCCGACCAGGGCGGGAGCGACCACGCGTTCGCGCCGCCCACCGCCTCGAGCACACGCCAGCTCCCGGGCGGCGCGGGGTCGAGCGTGTGCGGCGGACGCCCGAAGTTAAAGGCGCACAGCAGTTCCTCGGCGGCGTGGGCACGCTGGAAAATCAGAATCTCGGCTCCGGCTTCGATGATCCGCATGGTGCCGTCACGCAGCGCCGCAAGGCGGTTTCTGAGGGCGATGAGGCGGCGGGCCAGGGCTAACTGAGAATTCGGCTCGGCCTCCTGTCTGTCCACGGCCAGCGGCAGGTGCGATTCCGCCACCGGCAGCCAGGGACGCCCGCTCGAGAATCCGGCGTTCGCTGCGTGCGCGGCCCAGGGCATGGGGGTGCGTGCGCCGTCGCGCCCCAGGATCCCTGGCCAGTTGGTGATCGCCTCCGGATCCTTCAGGTCGGCAAACGCGAGAACGGCCTGCGGCAGGCCGAGCTCCTCTCCCTGGTAGAGGAAGATATTCCCGCGCAGGCTGACGAGCAGCAACATCGCCGCCCGCGCACAGGCCCTGCGGTCGGCGGGCTGGGCCCAGCGGGACACCGCACGCGGCGCGTCGTGATTGGAGAAGGCCCAGCTCGGCCACCCGGTGGTGCCGTCCGCGGGCCACGCCTCGATTGCAGAGCGCACCAGTTGCGGCGAGAGCGTGTCCGCATACAGGAAGTTGAAGCCGTAGGCGGTGTGAAAGCGGTTGGCGCCCGCGGTAAATGATTTCATCGCGGATTCGCCGTCCTCTCCGCCGACCTCCGCGACCGTGAAGCGCTCGCCATAGCTGTCGGCGAGTGAGCGCACCCGCTCGATGAATCGTACGATATCGGGGTGGGACTTGTTGTTGCGCGGCTGCTGGAAGTCCACCGGGCGGGTGCGGATCCTGCCGTTTGCAGGTGACGGCGGGTTATCCGTCAGCTCAGGATCGTGCATTGCGTAGTCGATGGCGTCGACCCGGAAGCCGTCAACGCCGCGCTCGAGCCAGAAACGCGCGCACTCGAGCAATGCGTCCTGCACGGCACGGCTGTGCACGTTCAGGTCGGGCTGCTCGCTCAGGAAATTATGAAGATAGTACTGCCCGCGGCGCGCATCCCACGCCCAGGCGGGACCCCCGAACACCGACTGCCAGTTCGAAGGAGGCGAGCCGTCCGCTTTGGGATCTGCCCATACATACCACTCGGCCTTGGAATTGGTGCGATCCGCGCGGCTCTGCCTGAACCAGGGATGCTGTTCGGAAGTGTGCGAGTAGACCTGATCGATGATGACCCGCAGACCCAGGGTATGCGCCCTCTCCAGCAGGTGATCGAAATCCTGCAGGGTTCCGAAGCTCGAATCGACGCTGCAGTAATCGGCGACGTCGTAGCCGAAGTCCCGCATCGGCGAGCTGAAGAACGGGCACAGCCAGATCGCATCCACGCCCAGCGAGGCAACATACGCCAGATGGGCGGTGATGCCGGGCAGATCACCGATCCCGTCCCCGTTCGAGTCGGCGAAGCTGCGCGGGTAGATCTGATAGATGCTCGCCCCGCGCCACCATTCCCGCCTGGCGCTCACGGCCCCACCCCCGCTGCGCAGACGATGTAGTCCAACGGCGGGACCTCGACGTGGTAGCTCCCCGGCGCGCTGGCGCTCGGTTCGCACGAGCCCACGAGGGAGGAGAAATTGCCGGAGCTGGCGTCGATGGTCACTTGTGCGTTGACGGCAGCGGTCGAGGTATTGAACGCGATGAGCAGCTCGCGGCCGCTGTGCGGGTCGAGGCGTGACACGGCAAACAGCCCGGGCGCGCTCGCATCGGCACGCACCAGCTGCGCTCCGTCTCGCAGTGCGGCGTAGCTGCGGCGCAGGCTCGCGAGCCGTGCGATCGCGCGATACAGCGGGTGCTCGCGGTTGAAGCTGGCGTGCGCCGTGGTGCCATCGGTGCCCAGCAGCGGCTCGCTGTTGTAGGAGGCGACCCGGCTCGCGAACATGTCCTGGCGGGCATCCTGGTCGCCACCGCGACCTGCGAATCCCTGCTCATCACCGTAGTACACCACCGGCACTCCGCGCAGCGTGAACAGCATGGCGTGCGCCAGCAGCACCCGCCGCAGTACCTCGTCGGCGGCGATTCCCGGGCGCGCGGCGCGCACGAAATAGGCAAACCGTCCTTGATCGTGATTGCTGATGAAGGTGGGCAGTTGCCGCGCCGCGGCCGCACCTCCTTCATAGAGCGCGTCCTGCTCGAACAGCCGCGTCAGTACCTCGGTGCCCTGCGAGCCGGCGACGGTGGCGCGCAGCCCTGCGGCAAACGCGAAATCCAGCACCGCCGGCAGCTTGTCGACCCGCGTGTGCAGGGCGAGGGGCGCGGCATCCGCGGCCGCAGTGTGGACTTCCCCGAAGATGTGGAAATTGGCAATGCCCCGGGCCCGGGCGCGCGCCACCATGGCCGGTACGAAGACCTGCCAGAACTCCGGGTTGACGTGCTTGGCCGTGTCGATGCGGAATCCGTCGATGCCGTACGCGTCGATCCACGCACCGTAAATGTCGATGAAGCCCTGCACGACGCGCGGATTCTCGGTAAACAGGTCATCGAGCCCACTGAAATCGCCGAACGTCGAGCTCTCGCCGCTGAAGGTCGAGTTGCCGCGGTTGTGGTAGTAGATGGGGTCGTTGAGCCAGTCCGGGACCTTGACATGCTCCTGTCCCGGCGGCACGTAGGGCGTGTAGGCGTAGTCGGGGCGCGTGAGATGCGCGAAGTTCCCGGCCGTCTGGTGCTCGGCGTCATCCCCCAGGAAGCCACTGTTGATCGGCTCACCGCGCAGCCCGCCGCGTCTCTGGTAGGGATAATCGGCCTTCGCGCGATAGGGACAGACCGGGGCCGGGCATTCGCGATAGGCGATCACGTCCGCCGTGTGATTGACCACGATGTCGAGGTACAGCTTCATGCCGCGCCCATGCGCGGCCTCAACCAGCGCGCGGAAATCCTGGTTGGTGCCGAAGTGCGGATCGACGCGGGTGAAATCCGTGATCCAGTAGCCGTGGTAGCCGGCCGACTCCGCTCCGGGAGATCCCTGCACGGGTTTGTTCCTGAAGACCGGCGCCACCCAGACCGCCGTCGCACCGAGCCCCTGGATGTAGTCGAGCCGCGAGATCAGGCCCTTCAGATCCCCGCCGTGATAGAACGCCTTGTCGCTCGGATCGAAACCTGTAGTCAGACGTCCGCCGGACAGCCTGCCGCGATCGTTGGAAGCGTCGCCGTTCTCGAACCGGTCGGGCAGCAGGAAGTAGATGACCTCATCCTGCGGCGGACGATCGCGGAACGCCGCAGCGCCGCCGACATCCTGGCCGGCGACCGCCGCCGGCGCAGCAGGCGCCAGACTTAAGCGGATCGTCGCCAGCAGCAGCAACAGCGCTGTACGGATGGTCATGTGGTTGCAAGGAGGCGACCCCCGCCGCTTGGTCGGCGGGGGTCCAAGGGAGTGATCAGTCAATCACTCTATCCGATAGTTGACTCCGAACAGGAACTGCCGCCCGTACAGCTGGAAGTCGATCTGCTGCGACTCGGAGCGCTGGTAAGCGATGTAAGGCGAATTGAACATGTTGTTGATCTGGAACAGCAGCGACAGTCCCTGCAAGCGGTTGGAGAACTCGTAGCCCGTCTGAAAATCGGTGATTTGGTCACCATGGACATACTTGAACGCACGGTCGTTCGCGAAGTTCGTGACCTCGCCGATGTACTTGGAGCGCGCGCGCGTTGAGATGCGCGCGGAGTAGCCCGCATTCTCGTAGTAGAAGGTCGCGCTCCATACGGTCTTCGACAGTCCCGGCAAAGGGATGGTGCCGAGATTGTTGCCGGAGATGACGTTGGTGCCGCCGGCATCCTGGACCGTGATGTTGCTGTCGGTCTGCGCAAGACTCAGGATCGTACCGAAGTGGCGCAAGGCGTCGGAGACCATGTCACCCGGGAGCGAGGCGGTCAGCTCGATGCCCTTCAGGGTGCCGCCCTGGCCGTTCACCGGCCCCGACAGCAGTCCGATGTTGCTCTGCGGCGGGCAGGGTGGGCCAAGCGGGCAGGTGATGCTCGCTGGCAGCGTCGACAAGAAAGTGCCGAAGTCGTGAGGGTTGGTTTCGTTGAAGATGTAGCTCTTCAGCTTCTTGTAGAAAACCGCCCCCGAAATGTACGCCTTGCTGCTGAAATACTTCTCGTACGACAGATCCGCGGCATCGGCGCGCCACGGGTCGAGCCTGGGATTGCCGGTGCTGCCGCTGGGGTGCAGCACCGCGCCGCTGGTGGTGGTCCCGATCTCCTGAGACGCCTTGAGCTGATCCATGCGCGCACGCGCTACTTCCTTCGCCAGACCGAGGCGCACCGCCTGCTGCTCGGGCAGCGCGAACACCAGGTTGATCTCCGGCAGCACGTCGGTGTACTTCTTGCCGTCGGTGAACGGAGTGACCGCGTTGGTCGCCGAGTTGTGGAAGAACGAGTTGGAACTCTGATCGGTGCCGATGACCTGCAGGCCGACATTACCTTTAAGCGTCACGCTCGATGACAGCACGTGGTTCAAGTCACCGCGGATGTAGGAGGTGGTCAGCTTCTCCTTGACGGTCCACCATTTACCGATGAGATACGAGAGAGTGGTGGGATCGCCGTATACGATGGGGTTGTAGTACGCCGCCATGACCGCCGGCACGTCCCACGCCAGTACCGAGGGTGCTCCCGCATACGACAGGTTGGTCGGCGACAGCAGGTACTGTGAGGCGATCGGGGTGAACCCGCCCGCAATGGTCGAGAGGCCGCTCTCAGGTGATTTCTTGTCCTTGGAGCGATCCGCGTAGTTGACGCCGAGCGCCACCGAATCGAACCAGCCCGTCAGCTCGCGCGCCACGTCGATGCGTGCAGACTTGAGCTCGTCCTGAATGTGCGGCTTCTTGACATAGCCCGTCCCATAGATTGTCGGGCCGAGCTGCACCAAGCTCGCGTCGGTGTAGTTTCGCTGGAAAGTGATCGAGGGCATCGAGGTGCCGTACAGCTGGAATTGACCAGTGTCGTACTGGTTCTTGGGCCCACCGGGTACCGTTGGCGCTGCGAGCGGCAGGTACTCGGCATTGTTCTCGGGCTGGAACTGATCGCGCGTGGCGCGCGAGTAGCTCACGTCGCCCGCCAGTGTCCAGCCGCCGGCGCCCGACCATTTGTTGTTCCAGCCGGTCGCGAAGATCTTGTCGTCGGTGATGAACTGGAAGTTGCGCACCAGAGGCAGCACGGTGCTGAGGGTGCCTCCAGTGGTGGAGTTCTCCCTGATGGTCGGGTTGGTGATACCGAATAACGTGCCGGCCGGGAACGTCCCATCGCAACAGGGCGCCGGGTAGCCGCTCGTGTTCACCTCGATGCTGCGAGCGTTGTCCTTCTCGTGACTCTTGGTGTAGTAGACATCGAGTATGCTGGTGAAGGAATCAATGGGGCGCCACTCGAGCGCGGCCATCGCGCCGTCACGGGTGTTGGTCCCCATATCGGTGCGCACCTTCATGCCGTTGGTGGTGAACACACCCGCGCCGTTCGGACCCCAGGGCTCGTAGGTTCCGAACCCTTCAGTCGCCAGCGGGGAATTGAGGCGTGCAATCCCGAAAGTGACCCCGAGGCTATGGTCCATGAACTGATCGATGTACGAGAAGCTGGCGCGGTAGCCTTTGTCGGTCGAGTCCGCCCCCAGGCCACTGTCTGAATTGCGCTCGCCGCGTACGTTGAAGGCCAGGGCGCGCTTGCCGAATTCGAGCGGTCGAGCGGTCCGCAGGTCGATCGTTCCGGCGAGGCCCTGGCCTATCAGGTGCGCGTCCGGCGTCTTGTAAACCACGACGGAGCTCAGCAGCTCCGACGGGTACTGATCATATTCAATGCTGCGGTTGTCGCCGGTGCTCACCTGCTCGCGGCCGTTCAGCAGCGTGGTGGTAAAGCCGGGATCCGTGCCGCGCAGGCTGATCGCCGAAGCACGGCCTTCAGCTCGCTGGGAGGTCAGTCCCGGCAGGCGCGCGATCGACTCGGCGATACTGGTGTCGGGCAGTTTGCCGATGTCTTCGGCGGAGATTGCCTCGACGATGCTGCCCGAGTTCTCCTTCAGCTTGATCGCATCCTCGATACCGCGGCGGATGCCAGTGACGACGACTTCCTGCACTGGCTCGCCCGCAGCAGGAGCATCCTGCGCGGCGACCGGCATGGCGAAAGCGATCGCGAGCGGGGCCCACGACATGGGCAACGAAAGCACGGCGCGCAGCGCGGTGCGGACGGTAACAGTCGGCATCTGGTGACTCCCCCTTACAAATTGTGGTGCGCCGCAGACGGCGGCGGACCCGGATTCCCCGCGCTTCAGGGCACGGGTCAGCTTATCGACCCGTCCCGACGGATCGGAAGGCTCGGCATACGTATTCATCTGAAAAACAGGGGCTTGGTGCGCTGAGCGGCGCCCGCACCGAGGGCTTCCAGGTCGCGTCCCCGATCCGGGTCTTTTGGATCTATACTGAGCTGTTGCGGAAGGGGGACGAACCAGTGAGTCACGAGAAAGCTCACGGGCGTGTGCCGAGCAAGGCCACGTCCTTTGACATCGCGTATCAAGCCGGCGTGTCCCAGCCGACCGTGTCGCGCGCTCTGCGTGGCAGCCCGCAAGTGAGCGAAGAAACGCGCAAGCGTGTGCTCGCGGTTGCGCAACAGCTGAACTACAAGGTCGACAAGAACGCGTCGAACCTGCGGTTCCAGCACTCCAACACACTGGCACTGCTGATCTTCGAGGACCCGACCGCGGATGACTCCGCGATCAATCCGTTTTTCGTGTCGATGCTGGGTTCGGTGACGCGCGCCTGCGCGCAGCGCGGCTATGACCTGCTGGTCTCGTTCCAGCAGCAGTCGGGGAACTGGCACGAGGAATACGAGGACAGCAGAAGGGCCGACGGCCTGATACTCCTGGGCTACGGCGACTATCTGCAGTACCGGATACGGCTCGAGCGCCTGACCGCGCAAGGCACGCATTTCGTGCGCTGGGGTGCCGTGCAGCCCGGGCAGCCGGGACTGTCGATCGGCTCCGACAATTGCCAGGGCGGCTACGAGGCCGCGCGCCACCTCATCGGCCTGCGCCGACGCAAGCTCGCTTTTCTCGGTGGCGCCTCGCGAGGCTGCCCTGAATTCCTCGATCGGTACCGCGGCTTCCTGCGAGCCCTCGGTGAGGAACACGTCCCCGCAACCCCTGCCCTGCAGGTGGACGCCATCACCACGGAAGCGGCGGGGTACGCGGCGGCCACCGAGCTGCTGAGGCGTGGTATTGCGTTTGACGCGATCGTCGGTGCGAGCGACCTCATCGCGCTCGGCGCGATGCGCGCCCTCAAGGAGCATCGGATCGATGTGCCCACGGAGGTGTCCGTGGTCGGCTTCGATGACATCCCGGCGGCGGGGCTCGCCAACCCTGCGCTGACCACCATCGCGCAGAATACCCGTCTCGCAGGCGAGGTGCTGGTCGACACTCTCCTCAGGCAGATCCGCGAGGAGCCCGCGGAGGCGCGGATGTTGCCTACGCGCCTGGTGGTACGGCGCTCATGTGGTGCGGGCGCGGTTTGTCCCGACCCGGTCGCGCTCCCCGGACCGTAGCGATTCGCTCGCGGGCAGATCGCGGCAGGCGGCGGCCAATTTGGCGGCGAACTGGTCAATCGCCAGGCGCGCGTCAGCCCACGGATCGAGCGAAGCGGAGCCCTGGACGAGCGTGGGGGCAAAGTGGCGGTAGGTGACCACGGCGACCACGTGCTGCTTGGCGTCGCGCACGTAGCCGATCAACGCGGCGCCACCGAGATATTTTGTCCGCACCGCATCCACGGCCGGATCATCGCTCACCTGCTGGCGGGTCGGATGGGTGGGCGCGAGGTCCTGCACCATCACCGTGGCCGCGAGGCTCGCGGGCATAGCGACCCGCCCGGTTTCGCGCGCCAGCGCCGCGAGAATCGCCGCGCGCAACGCAGCAGTCTCAGCGGTGCCATAGCGCTGCAGTTTCGTCGTGACCGGCGGCGCGAAGTCGATCGTGACCGCCGACAGTTCCCCGGCGAGCGCCAGCGGCGCGAGCAGCAAACCGGCGGCGATCGAGATCCGGCCTATGTGTAACAGGGACGGCAATCAGGTAACTCCCGATGATTTGGCAAGTCAGGCCGCGCGAAGTTCACGCCCGCCGTCGCGTTCGGGGGCCGGTTGCGGGACGCGCAGGACCAGCAGCCCGGCCAGCAGGAAGCTCAGGCCGCCGAGCACCAGGGCGTAGATCGGCGCGCCGCCAAACATCACCCGCAACAGGAATCCGAGCACGCTCGCCGCGACCAGCTGCGGAATGACGATGAAGAAGTTGAAGACACCCATGTACAGACCCATCTTCTGCGCCGGCAGGCTGTCCGACAACAGCGCGTAGGGAAGCGAGAGTATGGACGCCCACGCGAAACCCATCCCCACCATGGCGAGCAGCAGCCAGTGCGGGTCGCGGATCACGAGGAACGACAGCAGCGCCCCAGCCCCCAGCCATACGTTGATCAGATGACTGGCGCGCAGGCCGAACCTGCGCACCATCAGGGGAATGACGGCCGCGGCGAGCGCGGCAAAGCCGTTATAGGCCGCGAACAGCACGCCCACCCAGTTGGCGCCCCGGTTGAACGCAGCCGAGTGAGGATCGCTGCTGCCGTAGTGCACCTGGGCCACCGCTGCGGTCGCATAGATCCACATGGAGAACAGCGCCAGCCACGAAAAAAACTGCACCGGCGCGAGACGCCGCATCGCCTGCGGCATGGTCGCAAGATCGCCCATGATGCTGGCGAACATCCCCGGCGGGACTCCCCGGCCGTGGAGCCACTGCGCCACACCCCACAGCAGTGCACCGACACACAGCAGATACAGCTGCGGATCCAGCCTCCAGAGGGCAACCAGCGTGAGCCCGGCCACTCCGGCGAGACCCCAGGCGAGACCCTTGCGGCGCTCGCGCCGCGGGTCGAGGGGTTCGGTGGCGCCGACGGGCGCGGCATCGTCGAAGGACAACAGCGCGTGCGGCGGATATTCACGGGAGCGCAGCGTGGTCCAGGCGATGGCGAGCAGCAGCACGCCGGCGCCGATCTCGAAGGCGTAGCGAACCGTATCCGGTATCCCCACGCTGGCAGTCGCTGCGGTGTGGTTGCTGACGCCCGCCCGGTCGAGGAGCCATGGCAGCATGCCCGCCACCACGGCGCCGACACCTATGAAGAAGCTCTGCATCGAGTAACCGGCCGGTCGCTGCTCGGGGTTCAGCTGATCACCCACGAACGCGCGGAACGGCTCCATGGACACATTGATGGCGGCATCGAGCATCCACAGCAGCCCCGCCGCCATCCACAGATTCAGTGAGCGCGGCATCAGCACCAGGGCGGTCGCAGCCAGCACTGCTCCGGCCACAAAGTAAGGCCGGCGGCGGCCGAGCCTCGTCCAGGTGCGGTCGGAGAAATAGCCGATCAACGGCTGCACCACCAGCCCGGTAAAAGGCGCCGCGACCCACAGCAACGGTATCTGCTCCAGGCTCGCACCCAGGGTCTGGAAGATGCGGCTGACGTTGGCGTTCTGCAGGGCGAAGCCGAACTGCAGGCCGAGGAACCCGAAGCACATGTTCCAGATCTGCCAGAACGACAGATACGGCTTCGCGCCGCCCGCTGTCCCCTGATTGTCCGCGGGCATTGTGTTCACCTCTTTGGGGACATGCGCCGGTGACTCCGCCGCGCGACACGCCGCTCACGCCGACGAGCTATTCACCGAGCGTTCAGGGCCGTTGCAGGATACTCCTCACCGCACCGGATTGAACGCGCTCCCGAGCAGCCCAACTTTTTCAGCGCGGGCACATTTTTCCAGACGTTCGGATTTGAGCTCGCATCACTCCGGTGCACTTCCTTCTGCTTACGCTCGCTCCCGCAAACATTCCCGGCCGAGGAGCCCAGCGATGGAAATTACCGGTGGCTGCCTGTGCAGGGCGGTCCGTTATTCGATCAGCGCCGCACCCATCGTCACCCGCACCTGCTGGTGCCGCGTCTGCCAGTACATCGGCGCCGGCAGCGCCACCGTGAACACCTGCTTCCCGAGCGAGGCGGTGACGGTGAACGGTGCGCTGCGCGAGTACCATCTGATCGCCGACAGCGGCAACGTGGCGCGCCGGCGCTTCTGTCCGGCCTGTGGAACGCATCTCTTCAGCGCCTCGGAAGCGCGGCCGCAGCTGATTTTCGTGCGCGCCGGCACGCTCGACGACCCCGAGCTCATCATGCCCAGCGTGACGATCTGGACCTCGAGCGCACCGAGCTGGGCGTGCTTCGACGAGCGGCTGCCGAAGGTCGAGCGTCAGCCGCCGGCGGCGGCCTAGCGCGACTTCAGTCCGAGTGCCTGCCGCAGCTGCACCGCGGTCATGAGGCGGGTGTAGACCGCCGTCCCGACATCGAATTCGCGCGCGCGCGCGAGCGGCCCGACGAGCACCGGTTCGAAGCCCGCATCTCTCACCAGTCGCTGCGCCATCTCGAGCGCCTGGCTGTCGTCCCCGGCGAGCGGGATGGCGATCCGCTCGCCATTGCGGTGCGCTTCGCTCGCGAGGTCCCCGGAGTTTATGGCGTTGAATGCCCTCACCAGGCGCACGCCCGGCAGAAACTCCGGCGAGCTCACGCCGGTGCCCTTGCGGCGTGCCTCCACCGCCATGTCGCCATCGCGTTGCGGATAGGGATTGCCGGTCTCGAGCACGATCTTGCCGCTGAGCTCGGTCCTGAGGTCACGCCCGATCTGCGGCAGCGCCGCGTAGGGCACCGAGATCAGCACGACATTGCCGAACAGCGCCGCCTCGCGCGGCGTGCCCGCCCGCGCCCTGGGTCCGAGCGAGCGCACCAGCCCCTGGAGCTGCTCGGGGTGCCGCGAGGAGACCAGCACCTCATGGCCGGCCTTCACCCACAGTGAGGCGAGCGTCCCGCCGATGTGTCCCGCACCGATGATGCCGATCTTCAGCGGCGCCTCTGCCGCGGGCAGCGCGCCCGCGGCCCCCGCCGTGCACGCCCAGAGCGCAACCGCGGCCGCAGCCCCCAGTGCCCGCAGGTCTCGGGCCGCGCCGCTCATTTCGGCGAGAACTCGACCCTCGTCTGCCAGTGAGGCACGGCCGGGTGATCGGTTTCGATCACCAGCGTGCCGTGCGCGTGCGCGTCGCTCGCCGCGAGACGAATCTCGGCCAGGTCGCCACAGCCCGCCACCACCGGCAGCGACGTCAGTACCGAGATGGCCTTGGCCGCCTTGAGATCCGCCGCAGCTTCGCTCGAGGGCTCGATTCGCGCCGCGGTGATCTGCGCGCTCGGCACCGTCACGAAGCGATACTGCACGCTCCCCACCCAGCCGCCTTTGGGCGGCTTGCCCGCGGAGTCGAAACTCGCCGAGTAGGTGAGCGATGGCTCGAGCAGTTTGATCTGCCGGGGTTGTGGCGGCACCAGCTTGTGGCGCACCGCCAGTCCCGTCAGCTTCCACTCGGCCAGGATTTGCAGCGGGAAGCTGCTCTGACAGCGTACCGAATATAACCCGCGCCACTCGGAGCCTTCCTGGCTGAGTGAAATCCTCTGATTGTTGCTGCCGAGGGCAAACAGGAACACCGACCCCGGCGTCACCAGCGCATCGCGCGTCACGGTCGCCTTGATGTCGTACATCCCGATGTCGTGGTTGGCCGGATATTCGGCCGGCGTCTGATCGTGCACCTGCACATCGCAGGCCCCGAGCATGAGCGCCACGGGAACCCACGTGAGCCGGATGAGCCTGAACATGCTGCCCCCCTTCGTTGTTGGCTGACGCCGATCGCCGGGGAGCCGGTATTGTCAGGGAGTCAGGGCCCGCCCTTACAGGCCGGCATCTTCCGGATCGGCTGCGAACGCATCGCCCGGGCGCACCGCCGCCGCGTCCGGCGCCCGGGCCCGAAAAACCAAAACCCGCGCCCTATTTCTTTCTCCGGGCTCCGGAGCGCTTCGCCGCTCTGAAGGAGATGCCCGCGCGCATGGCCTTCTGCTGAACCGCAGCCGCCGTGCGCCCGAGCTTCTTGGCGACCTGTCCGGTTGGGGTTCCCGCCTT
>Ga0208988_1000022_pt1 | contig 14629 bp, 16 predicted proteins | sample MedBloCARef_M1_FD_187850 | JGI IMG/M metagenome (GOLD analysis project Ga0208988, IMG submission 187850) | Forest soil microbial communities from El Dorado National Forest, California, USA - Mediterranean Blodgett CA Ref_M1 (SPAdes) (version 2) | ecosystem: Environmental > Terrestrial > Soil >... | reverse complement strand
CAGGTTCCATCCGGTCGCGGGCTCAGCGCGCGCAGACAGCCGCTGGTGTCAGCCGATCAGATACCCGTGCGAGGCGTGGATGCGTTCTGCATGTCCTCGAAGCCGACCTGAAGGTCGTGCTGGCCCGGCACACCTCGAAAGTTCCTTGGCTGCGTCCGGGATGACACCAAGGCCTGTATCTATCGCCGTTCGAAATCGATGCGTTCGTCGACCGGCAGGCCGAGCAGGTGGCGGCGCAGGCAATCCAGCCCGAGCTCGACCGCGCCGGCGCGCACCCAGTCGCGACCGCCTATAAGGCGCGCCTGGCGCGAGACCGTGGCCTTGGTGTCGGCGATGCCGACGCAGATCGTGCCGCCGAAGTCGGGACGGTCGGCGCCTTCGTCGAGTTCGATCAGCAGGGCCAGTGCATGGCTGGCGCCGCTTTCCTTCCGGAGATTGCGGCCCACCGATACGGCGGCTTCGGTCGACACCCCGTTGATGCCGAGCTCGCCGGGATCGCGCGCCACGATGCCGCGGCGGAATGCGCGCTCGGCGCCGACGAGCGGCGCCAGGCGGGCCGCGAGATGGCCGCCGCTGAACATCTCCGCCGTCGACAGCGTGTGGCCGCACTCCAGCAAGATGGCGAGGATCACGCCTTCCAGCGTCTGGTCATCCTCGGCGATGACGAAGTTGCCCAGCCGCTTGCGCACCTCGGCCTCGACCGGCGCCAGCCGCGCCAAAAGGTCGGCCTCGTTCTCGCCCCGCACGGCGAGCTTGGTCTCGAGTTGCGGATAATGCGCCTGGAAGCCCAGCTTGATGTCGCCGCCGTTCTTGAAGACCTCCATGTCGGCCAGCATGTTGTCGGCGCGCGATTCGCCGATGCCGAAGGAATGGAAACGCTTCAGCCGCGTCACGCCGGTGATGCCGCCCAGCTTCAGCAGCCGCGGGATCACCTGCTCGTCGAGCATGCGGCGCATCTCGCGCGGCACGCCCGGGGTGAAGAAGAAGCGCGCCTTGCCGATGGTGACGGCGAAGCCGCAGGCCGTGCCGATCGGGTTGTCGATGAATTCGGCATTGGCCGGCAGCATCGCCTGCTTGCGGTTGTTGGGCGGCATGACCCGGCCGCGCCTTGCGTACGACTCGGTCATGCGGGTCATCCAGTAGTCGCTCAGCACCAGCTCGACGCCGCAGGCCTCGGCCGCCACCTCCTGCGAGAGGTCGTCGACCGTGGGGCCCAGCCCGCCATTGACGATCACCGCATCGGCCCGTTCGCCCGCCTGGCGGAAAGCCTGCAGCAGGCTGGCGCGGTCGTCGCCGACCGTGGTGCCCCAATGGACCGTGAGCCCGAGGTCGCCGAGGCGCCGGGCCATATGGCTGTAATTGGTGTTGATGGTCTTGCCGGTGAGGATCTCGTCGCCGGTACAGAGGATTTCCACGCGCATGTTGGGACGATTATCGGCTAACGTCGTCCCAAAATCGAGGGAGACGCTCTCATGACCGCATTATCATCCGATCTGCGCGACGCGCTGGCCAAGGTCGGCACCTCGACCCTGACCGGCGTGCTGAACCGCCGGGGCCTGCGCAGCATGACGCTCTACGACGTGTGGCCGCTCCGGCCCGAGCAGCCCCGCATGGTGGGCATCGCCTTCACCATGCGATTCATCCCCTCGCGCGAGGACAAGGACGGGCCGACCTCGACCAACCGCAGCACGGTTCAGCCGCAGGCCATGGAGGAATGTCCGCCGGGCCATGTGCTGATGATCGATTCGCGCGGCGATTCGCGCGCCGCATCGGCGGGCGACCTCTATGTCGGCCGCCTGAAGGCGCGCGGCGCGGCGGGCATCGTCACCGACGGCGGCTTCCGCGACACCGACGGCGTGTTCAAGACCGGCCTGCCGGCCTATCACCGCCGGCCGTCCTCGCCGCCCAGCCCGATCGCCCACCGGCCGGTCGACCTCAACCTGCCGATCGCCTGCGGCGGCGTGGCGGTCTATCCCGGCGACATCATTGTAGGCGACCGCGACGCCATCCTGGTGATCCCGCCCGACATCGTCGAGGCGGTCGCCGAGGAGGCGCTCAATACCTATCACTACGAGGAGTTCGCCGAGGCCGAAGTAGCGCGCGGCCGTTCGCTCAAGGGCCTGTTCCCGGTGGCGGGCGAGGAGGCCAAACGCGACTACGAGGCGTGGAAGAAGCGCGGCGGCAAATAGCCGGGAAGAAAGCGCCGCTCAGCCGAGCTTGGTCTTGATCTCCAACCCGCCCTTCAGCGTGAGGGTGACGGGCGTGCGCTCGGCAATGTCGGCCATGCGCTTCTTCTGCTCGTCGTCGACCGCGCCCTCGATGGTGAGCACGCGGTCGATGTGCTGCTTGTCGCCTTTGCGCACGTAGTGCACGTCGACATGCACGGCCGTCACCGGCCACTGCTTGCGCTCGGCATACATGCGTAAGGTGATCACGGTGCAGGCGGCGAGCGCGGACGTCAGCAGGTCGTAGGGCGCGGGCCCGGCATCCTTGCCGCCCAGCTCGGGGCCCTCGTCAGCCGTGAGCTGGTGGTGCCCGGTCGCGATCGCCGTTGTGTAGTTCACCGTGCCGATGCTTGCCTTCGCGTGCGCCATGCCGCCTCCGTTGCCCGGCGCCAGGCAGGCGCCGGCTGCAGTCTAGCGGCCGGGGCCTAGCGGTGCTTGCGTTTCGCGGCTTTCTTCGCGACTTTCTTGGCCGCGCGCTTGGTCTTGGAGACGGCCTTTTTCGCCTTTTTGGCTGCTTTCTTGACGACCTTCTTGGCGGTTTTCTTCTTGCTCGCGATCTTGCGTGCGCCGGCCTCGACGCCGCTCTGGACCGCCTTGACCGCCTGTTGCCCCGCCTTGACGGCCGCTATCTCGGCACTGATGACGGCATCCGCCATCGTGTCGACTATCGTGTTCTTCGCCATCGTGATCTCCCGTTGGACTGTTCTGAGGTTCCCGAACGCACCATACAGGAAGTTGCGCCTCACGTCGTCAGACGCGCCGCTGATAGAGGCGCATCCACTTGCGGTCGACGTGATCCTTCCAGCGCCACACCCAAGCGCCCTCGATCGCCCACGACCCGCGCGTCGCCACGGCGCGGCCGTCGCCGGTGCCGATGATCGAGAGATAGCGGGCCTGCGGCACGAACGGCTCGGGCGCCTGGCCCAGCACGACACGCCGCAGGTTCTCCGCGAGCGGCGGGCCTTGGCGCACCGCGAATACGCCGGCCTTGGGCCGCGGATGCTTCAGCACCGTCGCGCAGTCGCCCACGGCGAAGATCCGCTCGTCGCCCGTCGAGCGCAGCGTGTCGGCAACGGCGAGGAAGCCGCGCCCGTCGAGCGGCAGGCCCGTCGTGGCGAACCATTGGGCGGCGCTTGCCTCGGTGACGACGAAGACGGCGTCGGCTTGCAGCCACTTGCCGCTCTCGAGCTGCACGGCGCCGCGTTCGATCCGGGAGGTTGCCGCCTTTTCGAGCAGCTGCAGGCCCCGGCGCCGGAAGATCGGCTGTATCTTCCGCCGCGCGGCGACGGCGTGGCCGGTCAGGATCTCGTCCTTGGTGGCGAGCGTGACCTGGACCTGGGCGCCCTTCGCTGCCTGGCGCAGGCGATGGTCAATCGCCAGGGCGAGCTCGACGCCGCCCGCGCCGCCGCCGATCACCGTAACGTTGAGTGGCCCCAGCCAGGTCCTCATGTGCTCCAGGAAGGCCATCCAGTGGCGGCCGAACTCGGCGATCGGCTTCACGGGTGTCGCCCATTGGCGGGCGCCAGGGATGGTCTCGAGGTTGGGCGCCGAGCCGACATCGATCGACAGAAGGTCGTAGGAGACAGCCGGGCCGTCCTTCAGCCGTACCTGCCGGCTCGCGCGATCGATCCCTGTGGCTTCCCCTCGGACCAGACGCGCGCCGGTCGAGGCGCAAAGCCATGCCAGGTCGATATGGCATTCGTCGAAGGTGTAATGGCCGGCGACGAAGCCCGGGATCATGCCGGAGTAGGGTGTTTCGACGTCGCGCCCGATCAGCGTGAGCCGCACGCCGGGCATCGGCTTCCTGCCGAAACTTTTCAGGACATGGACGTGGGTGTGACCCCCGCCAACCAGCACAAGATCCTTGAGGAGGGGCGCCGCCTGCATCGCGACCCGTATATCCGATCAGCAAGCCCTCTGGTACGGCGCTAAAAAATATTGTATATCAGGGCATTATATTAATTTCTTTCAGTGATTTCGGAGCTACCCATGGCCGTTACTTCCGGCCTCTCGGTTTCCAGCGATCGCGGCGATAGCGCCGTCCTGCAACGGCCCCGCTCGGCGTGGGCGCTGTCCTGGCCACTGGCGGTGGGACTCGTCCTGTTCGTCTGGCTGACCACGGCAAAAGGCCTGCTGGCCGACCCCGACAGCCACTGGCATGTCACGGTCGGCAACTGGATCCTGGCACACGGCGCGGTGCCGACGGTCGACATCTATTCCTTCACCTTTGCGGGCCAGCCCTGGATCGCCAAGGAGTGGCTGTCGCAGGTCCTGCTGGCGCTTGCCTACGATGCCGGCGGCTGGGGCGCCGTGGCGGTGCTCTGCGCCGCCTCGGTGGGCCTAGCCTTTGCGCTCATGATGCGCCTGCTGCTGCGCGACATTCGTCCACTGCCCGCCCTCCTGATCACCGTCGCCGCCGTCGTCATGACGGCGCCGCATCTTCTGGCGCGCCCGCACGTGCTCGCCTTCCCGTTGATGCTGATCTGGGTGTCCGGCCTGGTGCGCGCCGTCGAGGAGCGTCGCGCGCCACGACCGCTCCTGCTGCTCGCCATGCTGGCGTGGGCCAACCTGCATGGCGGCTTCACGCTGGGCATCCTGCTGTGCGGCGCCTTCGCGCTCGAAGCCATGGTCGGGGCGCGCGAGGCATCGGAGCGAAAGGCCCTGTTCGTCGAATGGGCGAAGTTCGGTATCGCCGCCGTCCTGGTCGCCTGCATCACGCCGTATGGGCCGGAGTCGATGCTCGTCACCTTCCGCATCTTCAATCTCGGCGACGCGCTCAGCGTGATCAGCGAATGGCAGTCGCCCAACTTCCAGAGCATGCCGCAGCAGGAGCTGATCCTGTTGATCGCCCTCTATGTCTGCCTGTCGCGCGGCCTGAAGCTGCCCCTCATCCGGTTGCTGATCGTGCTGGGCCTGCTCCACCTGTTCCTGAAATATGTGCGCAACGCCGAGTTGCTGGCGATGCTGGCGCCGCTGATCGTGGCGCCGGTCCTGGCGCGTCAGTGGCCGACGCTGCGGCCCACCGCCGAGCTGCCCGCCGGCTCGCCCCTGCGCCAGCGGCTGGCGGCGCTCGGCCGCCCGGCCGGGCGCAACGCCATCGCGCTCTGCCTCGTTCTTGGCGCGGTCTATGCCGGCAGCGTCATCCGCTTCGCCGGCATCCGCCCGGTGGACGACACGATGCCGGCGGCGGCCCTGGACTTCATCCGCGAGGCCAACCTGCAGGGCAACGTGCTCAACCACTATGGCTTTGGCGGCTTCCTGATCAACGCCGGCATAAAAACCTTCATCGATGGACGCGGCGAGCTCTATGGCGGCGACTTCATCAAGCGCTATGTCGACATCGTGAACGCGCGAGGCACGCGGCCGCTCGAGGAGACGCTCGACGAGTTCCGCATCGACTGGACGCTTCTCCAGAAGGATCAGGCGGCCAACAAGATCCTGGCGCACCTGCCCAACTGGAAGCGCGTCTACAGCGACGACACCGCGATCATCTTCGTCCGCCAGCGCTAGGCCTTGAGCAGGATCCAGGTGCAGGTGCCGATGGCGCAGAGGCGTCCCGATTCGGTGTAGAGGGCGGTGCCGGAATAGAGCTTGCGGCCCTCCTCGCCGATCTTCCAGCCGACCACGGCGCAGCGTTCACCGGCTTTCGGCCGCTCGATCACCTTGGCGGTCATGCGGCCGGTCAGCGCGGGGCGAAAGTCGGCCGGATCCTGGGCGGCGAACGCGCCTGGACAGTCGAGCGTGCCCCACACGAACTCCGGCCTGATACGGCCATCCCTGTCGGCATGGTTGGGGTGCGGCAGATAGCAGGAGAGCGAATAGCCGGCTTGCGGGCCGGCGGTGCCCAGCACCCGCAGGCCGTCGCCGACAGCGCGCTCGCGGCCGCAGACGATGCACCGGCTGAACTCGCTGTCGTCTGGCGCACCGCCCGCCTCGCCGCGCCGCATGACGTCGTTCCAGTCGGTCGGTGGCGGTGGCGGCGAGAGATGTGCGACCGATCCGGCGCGCGCCTCGCACAGCAGGGTCTCCCCGTCGCGCAGCATCAGAACCTCGTCGCCGTGCGCCACCTGCAGCTTGCGATCGATAGGGATGGGCGCGCGGAGCGTGACTTCGACCGCGCCGTCGCCGCCGAATTTCTCCGTGAACCTGCCGGCCATCAGACCGCCGACATAGCCGCCATTGCCCGAGAGCCGGGGGCCGTTGAAGCCCGCCGCGATGATGATCGTATCGCCCACTCAAATCCTCCGCGGCGCGGAACCTGACGCGCGCATGCGGGGATTGCAAGCCTGCCGGTGCGCGAAACCGCTTGCTTGCTGTGCGATGCGCCGCCCAGGGTGAAGGCGATGAGTCGGTTCGTGCCTTGGGCGCTGGTGGCGCTGTGTTTTGCGCTCGGCGTGGCGAGTCGCTCGATCAGCGATTCCTTCGTCGTCTTCGTGCCGGCGCTGCAGAGCGCCTTTGACGCCAGCCGCAGCGCCATCACGGTGGTCTACAGCTTCGCCTTGCTGGTCGGCGGCACCGGCGCGCCGCTCGCCGGCTGGATCGTCGACCGTTTCGGCCTGCGCGCACTTACCGTCATCGGCATGTCGGCGGCGGCGCTCGCCACGGCCGGCGCGTCCCAGGCGACGCAGGTCTGGCACCTCTATGTCGGCCTCGGCGTCGTCATGGGCTTCGCCGGCGCATCGCTCAGCGGCGTGCTGAGCTCCACGCTGCTCGGCCGCTGGTTTCCCGCGCATCGGCTGGGCGTTGCGCTGGCGGTTGCTTGGTCGGCATCGGGCGTCGGCGCGATGGTCATGCTGCCGCTCGCCCAGCACCTGATCGTTACCGACGGCTGGCGGCACACTTACATCGTGTTCTCCATCATAAGTGCTGCGTTCATTCCGTTGCTGCTGGTTCTGCCGTGGCGGCGCATCGAACGCGGCGCGCCAGGTCTCGCGCGATTGCGCGCGTCGGCCAGTCCCGGTCCCACTGTCGGCGAAGCCATGCGTGACTGGCCGTTCTGGGCGCTGACTTTTTCGTTCGGCCTGACCTCGGTCGGCATCTTCTCGCTCGTCCCGCAGGTCATGGTCTACCTGCTCGAGCGCGGCTTGGACGGTGCCTATGCCGCACGCGCCCTGGCCGTCGCGGGCTTCCTCACGCCACTGGGCATGATCGGCTTCAGCTGGCTCGCCGATCGCGGCGGCCGGCGGCTGGCCGCCCTCCTGGCCTACGCCTGCTCGATCCTGGGCGTCGGCGCGCTCGCCCTGGTGCGCGGGCCCGGCGACGATGTCTGGCTCTGGCTCTACGTGCTGCTGTTCGGCGGCAGCATGGGCTCGCGCGGCCCGATGATTTCCACGCTCGCCACCTTGCGCTATCGCGGCGTCCATTTCGGCCGCATCTACGGCCTGATCAGCATCGGCATGGGCCTGGGCGGCTTTCTCGGCGCCTGGCTGGGCGGCCTGCTGCACGATTGGACCGATGGTTACGCCGCCGTGATGATCCTCGCTGCGGGCGCGCTCGCGCTCGCGGCGGCGTCGCTCGGCTCGGAGGCCAGCGCGCGCGAGCGCCTCAGCCGCTAGAGAATCGCCGAATGCACGAAGTTGGCTACAAGGTCGAGTCGCTTGCTGTGCCAGGGGTCGGGGATGCGGTTATTGGTGACGTAGGCGAACGACACGCCTGATTCGGGATCGCCCCAGCAATAGGAGGTGCCGACGCCGCCGTGGCCGAATACGCTCGGATTGGCGAAGCCTCCCAGCCCGCGGATGTTTTCCGTCGTGCCGCGGACGTGCGGCCCCAGCCCGCGATGCATAGGCATGCCCATGTATTCGTCGATCCGCTCGCCAGTATGGTTGCGGATGGCATAGTCCAAGGTGCGCGGCCCCACGATGCGCGTGCCGTTGAGCTCGCCGCCCAGAAGCATCATCTGATAGAGCGCGGCCATGGCGCGTGCCGTGCCGTAGCCCGCGCCGCCCGGCGCGCCGCCCTTGCGCCACTCCGCGGAATTGGCATCGGCGTCGGGCCGGAAGCCGTCGCCGACCGGCATCGGTTCGTGCATGGCAGCGGCGCGGCCGAACTCGGCTTCGGGCAGGCCGACATAGAGCTCGCGGCCGAGCCCCAGCGGTTCGGTGACTGTCTCGCGGATGACGTCGCGGAAATCCTTGCCGGTGACGGCTTCGATCAGCACGCCCAGGGTCCAGTGGGCGGTGAGGCCGTGATAGTGCACCTTCGAGCCGGGTGACCATTCGAGCGGGAAGTCGCAGACCACCTCACGCAGCCGCTTGTGGTCGGCCCACGCGTCCTTGCCGACGATGGCGCTGGGGAAGCCCGCCTGGTGGGTGATGGTCTGCAGGACGGTGATGTTGCCCTTGGCGTTCTTGCGAAATTCCGGAACGTGATCGGCGATGCGGTCGGAGAAGGAGAACAGGCCGCGCTCGGCCAGCGCCCACAGCGCGACGGCGGTCACCACCTTGGTGTTGGAATAGAGCAGCCACAGCGTGTCGTCCGCCGCCGCCTGCGGTTTCGGCTCGGTGACTGCATTGCCGAAGCTCTTGAACAGCGCCAGCTTGCCGTGGCGGGCGAGCGCGATCTGGCAGCCGGGATAGCGGCCCTCGGCGATGTGCCGTTCGATCAGCGCGACCAGGAGGTCGATCTGCTGCCGGCGGAAGCCCAGCGAGTCGAGATCGGCCTCGGGGAGTGGAAAATTTGTGGCAGCTTGGGGGCGAATAGCGGCGTCCATGGCGGCTCCTCCTGAGACGATCATATTATGGTTCGATGGCATGTCGATGAACCGCCCACCGACATATTGTGTTTCCAGAAAACTTTGCCACAATGCGCGCCATGTCGAACCGAATTCTCGATCGTATCGACTTCCCGAGTAGTCCCACTCAACGGCCGCGAGGCTAGCCGTGGCACCGGGCCTTGAGTCTTGCCACGCGCTGGTGCTCAACGCCGACTTTCGGCCGCTGTCCTATTTTCCGTTGTCGATCTGGTCTTGGCAGGACACGGTAAAGGCTGTGTTCCTCGATCGCGTCAGCGTTATTTCCGAATACGACCGCAAGATCCACAGCCCGTCGTTCGAGATGCGGCTGCCCAGCGTCATCGCGCTCAAGGAATACGTGCCGGCGGCGCGGCGGCCGGCCTTTACGCGATTCAACGTCTTCCTGCGCGACCGCTTCCACTGCCAGTATTGCGGCGGCAACTTCGCGACCAACGAACTCACCTTCGACCATGTCGTGCCGAAGTCGCGCGGTGGCCGTACCGCCTGGGCCAACGTCGTGACCGCCTGCAGCCCGTGCAATCTCCTGAAGGGCAACCGGCTGCTGCGCGAGATCGGCATGCACGTGCAGCGCGCGCCGATCGAACCCACGACGCAGGAGCTGCAGGAGAACGGCCGCGCCTTCCCGCCCGGCTACCTGCACGAGAGCTGGCGCGACTTCCTGTATTGGGACAGCGAACTGGATCAGAACTGAGTCGCCGGTTCAGATTCTTGTCGACAGCCAGATCGCCAGCCGCGAGCCCGCCTTGATGGCGGCCGTCAGCGCCTCATAGGCCGGCGCCTGCTCGGCGCCGGCGGCGAGTGCGGTGTCCTTGTGCTCGATCTCCTCGACACGGAACTTCTCGATGGTGCCGCGCAGCTCAGCCTCGTCGTCGCCCAGCGCCGCCGCCTGGTCGGCATAGTGCTGGTCGATCGTTTCCTCGACCGCCACCGTGCAGGCCATCGCGGCCTTGTCGCCCATCAGCGCGGTCGCCGCGCCCAGCGCGAAGCCGGCCACGTTCCACAGCGGCGACAGCGCGGTGGGCCGGATCCTGCGTTCGGCCAGCAGGCGATCGAACACCTTGTTGTGCTCGCGCTCGGCCCGCGCCATGAGGGCGATCTTGCGGCCGGCCTCGCCGTTGGCCCGGCCGGTCCAACGGAGGGCTGCGAGCTGGCCCTGGTAGATGCGCACGGCGCCGAATTCGCCGGCCTGGTCGACGCGGATGGTGCGCTCGATCAGCTGGCGGGCCTCGGGATCGCCGGGATTGCGGATATCGCCGGTCTTCATGGGCGGGACCTCACCCAGCGGGCCACGCCGGAGGCCAGCACAAAAGCCAGGCCGGCCGAGGCGATGGCGTTCCAGCCGGCCATCGAGATGCCCCACATCTCCCACGCCGCCTGGTCGCAGCGCACCATCTTGGCACCGAACAGGTATTTCTTGAGCTGCTCGGGCGAGAGCCCGCGCGGCACGTTGCCCGAGCAGGCCTGCGGTCCTTCCCACCAGTGATACTCGACGCCGACATGGAAGACCCCGATCGCCGCCGTGACGAGCAGCGCCGTGATCGCGGTCAGCACCAGCACCAGGGCAAGCCGCGGCCGGGCAAAGGCGGCGAGTGCCGCCAGGCCCGCCGCGATGGCGACCATATGTGGCCAGCGTTGCAGGTAGCACAGGTCGCAGGGCGGCAGGCCCACGACGTACTGGAAGTAATAGGCGCCGCCCAGCAACGCGCCGCTGCCCAGCGCGGCGAGCAGGCCGAGCTGGCTGGGCAGGGGCAGGCGTTGGGACGGGGCCACGGACATCACCATGGGCATCACTCAGAAAAGATAGCGAAAGACGACGAAGCCGCCGACCAGCGCGATCAGGAACAACCAGGTCACGAGCGTCAGCCGCTTCTCGATGAAGGCGCGGATCGGCTCGCCGAATTTCCACAGCAACGCTGCCACGACGAAGAAACGCACGCCACGCGTCACAATCGACGCCCACACGAATGTGAAGAGGTCGAAATGCGCCGCGCCCGAGGCAATGGTCACCAGCTTGTAAGGTATGGGGGTGAGGCCCTTTATCAAGATGATCCAGATGCCGTACTGCTCGAAGCCGGCACGAAACGTCGCCAGGCCCGACTGCAGCCCATAGGTCTTCACCACCCAGTCGCCGATCGTCTCGAAGAAGTAATAGCCGATGGCGTAGCCCAAAAGCCCGCCCAGCACCGAGCAGACGGTGCAGACCAGCGCGATCCGGAAGGCCTTGGCGCGGTTGGCCAGCACCATCGGTATCAGCATCACGTCCGGCGGGATGGGGAAGATCGAGCTTTCGAGGAAGGAAATGACGCCCAGGATGGGAACCGCACGGGGGTGACCGGCGAGGCGGATCACCCAGTCATAAAGGCTGCGCAGCATGTGGCTATTCAGCCGCTTGCTTCAGGCGCGTCGGCACCGTCTCGCCGGCGAACAGCGCGGCGCGCGCGGCCTCGTACTCGGCCTTGAGGCGGGCCACGATCTCGGCGGCGGGTGGCGCGTCGAAGATCTGGCCGACGCCCTGGCCCGCGCCCCAGATGTCGCGCCATGCCTTGGCCTTGGAATTGCCGCCCGAGGCGAAATTCATCTTGCTCTTGTCGGCTTCGGGCAGGTCGTCGGGATCGAGGCCGGCCGCGGCGACGCTGCGCTTCAGGTAGTTGCCGTGCACGCCGGTGAAGAGGTTGGTGTAGATGATCTCCTCGCCCGTCGACTCGATGATGCACTGCTTGTTGCCGTCGGTCGCGTTGGCTTCCTGGCTGGCGGTGAAGCGCGTGCCGATATAGGCGAGGTCGGCGCCGACCGCCTGCGCCGCCAGCACCGACGCGCCGTTGGCGATCGCACCGGAGAGCAGCAGGCAGCCGTCGTAGAACTGGCGCACTTCCGGCACGAGCGCGAAGGGCGACAGGCGTCCGGCGTGTCCGCCGGCGCCGGCGCACACCAGGATCAGGCCATCGACACCCGCCTGCAGCGCGCGCTTGGCGTGGGTGATGTTGGTCACGTCATGGAACACCAGGCAGCCGTAGCGCTTGGCCGACTTCACCACGTCGTCGGGCGCGCGCAGCGACGTGATCTGGATCGGCACCTTGTATTTCTCGCAGAGGTCGACGTCGTGCTGCAGGCGGTCGTTGGAACTGTGCACGATCTGGTTGACCGCGAACGGCGCCACCTTGCGATCCGGGTATTTCTGCTTGTACTCGCGCAGCTCGGTGGTGATGCGCTGCAGCCAGGTCTCGAGCATTTCCTTGGGCCGCGCGTTCAGCGCCGGAAAGGCGCCGACGATGCCCGCCTTGCACTGCTCGATCACCAGATCGGGGTTGGAGACGATGAACAGCGGCGCGCCGACCACCGGAATCGACAGGCTGTCGCGCAGCAGAGCCGGAAGGGCCATGGGTTTCGCTCCTTGAAAGGCCTATTCGCAGAATTCGGTCGGACCTAGCACGAAGCGCCGCGGTCGTCGTCTATTTCAGCATCGAATAGGGGCCGCCTCTTTCCAGCGCGTGCTTGTAGGCCGGCCGCGCCTGGATCGCTCCGACGAAGGCTTTTAGTCGCGGCATCCGCGCGCCGAGCCCGGCGCGGGCGGCGGCGGCCTCGATGGGGAAGCTCATCTGGATGTCGGCGGCCGAGAAGTCCGCGCCGGCGAACCAGTCGCGGCTCGCTAGCTCGCTTTCGAGGAAGGCGAAATGGTTGGAGATCTGCGGGCCGAGCAGCGCCTTGTCGGCGCCGGCCGAGATCATGCGCGCGACCGGCCGCATCGCCCACGGCACGCGCTCGGGCAGGCGGGTGAACACCAGCTTCATGAACAGAAGCGGCATCAGCGAGCCTTCGGCGTAATGCAGGAAGTAGGTGTAGCGCAGCCGCTCGTCGGTGCCGGGCCGCGGCGCGAGCCGGCCGTTGCCGTAGGTCTCCGCCAGGTATTCGAGGATGGCGCCCGACTCCGCCAGCGTCTTGCCGCCGTCGGTGATGACCGGCGACTTGCCGAGCGGATGGACGGCGCGCAGCGAGGCCGGCGCCTGCATAGAAGGCTCGCGCTGGTAGAGCTTGATCTCGTAGTCGAGACCGAGCTCCTCCAGCATCCACAGGATGCGCTGCGAGCGCGAGTTGTTGAGATGATGGACCGTGATCATAAGGGACCTGCCCGCCAGTTGCCGTGGAAACCCGCCGGCACCTTGCCGCTGAGATGGGCGAGCGCCACCGGGCCCTTGGCGATGTCGGTCGCCTCGAACACCGCGAGGTCGCTGCGCGCCTCGTCGGCGCGGTAGATCACGCTCAGCACCCAGCCATCGCCCTCGGCCGCATCCGCGCGGCGCGGCACGAACACCGGCTCGCCGAAGCGGTCGTCGGCGCCGGCGTTCCAGGTGGCATTGCGGCCGTTCGCCAGGTCGTAGTGCGTGATGCCTTCGGTCCGCTGCATGCCGGCCTCGGCGATGTTGCCCGAGACGATCCAGCCATGGCGATAGTCGCTCATGCAGAAGCGCTCGTCGAAGCGCGGGAACTCGCCGGGGCGATCGTCGAGCTGCGCCTCGTGGAAAGTGTTGGCCTTGCCGGTGAGATCGAAGGTCCAGCGGAACAACCGCGCCGCCGGCATCTCCTTGGTCGAGGGCGAGCCGTCGGGCAGGGGGAACAGGGGCGCCACGTCGTACTTCATGACATCGATCACGACCTTCCCATCCTCGGTCTCGAAATGATTCATCGGATGGAACACGTAGCAGGCCGGTGCCGTCACCCACTTGGCGTCGGCGACGGTGCCGTTCCGCGGGATGAAGGCGATGTGCGTGCCCTTGTCGGGCTCCCAGGCGAAGGGCGGCTGGCCGCCCATGGCGCGTTCCATCGAGCTGGTGAGCGGGAAGATCGGCACCACGATCCAGTTCTTCGTGACGGCGAAGTCGTGGATCATGCTGGGGAAGGGGCCTTCCAGGATCTCGGCGCGCGTCACCTTGCCGTCGGCTGCGACGGTCTGGAGGCTCACCTCCTTGGTGAAGCGGCCCTTGGCCGAGTAGCCGAAGAACACCATCTCGCCGGTCTTGGGATCCATCTTGGGATGGGCGGTGAAGGGCCCGCACAGCTTGTCGCCAAAAGTCTCGTAGCCTTTCGGCATCAGGCTCGCCGGATCGAGCGCGAAGGGCGCATGCGCCTCCTCGAGCGCCAGAAGCTTGCCGCCGTGCCAGACGATGTTGGTGTTGGCGATGGTCGAGTTGAGCGCCATCACGCGCGGGTCGGTATAGCGCGGGTTGCCGAAGGTGCCGGAGAGGCCTTCGCCCTCCTTGTTCTCGATCTCCCATTTGGGCGTGCGCACCCAGCGGTTCTTATAGGAGACGTTGCCGTTCTCGATGTGAAAGGCGTGGATCATGCCGTCGCCGCCGAACCAGTGGTACGGTCCGCGCGGCGCGAACTGTGGGTTGGGGCCGTTGCGGTAGAGCGTGCCGCAAAGCTCTTTCGGCATCTCGCCGGTGATCTGCAGATGGCCCGCATCGGCCTCGGTGTTCACCGGGCCGTAGTAACCGCGCAGGAAGGGATTGTCGGTCGGGAAGGCCTTGGCCATGGCGCGCTCCTGCTGTCGAATGGTTGACGGTAACGCTGTGTACGTAACGACGCTATCAATACACACTGTTCCCCGCAAGAGGAGTTTACGTTTTATTCGCCGACCGCCGGCCTCGGCAAG
>Ga0208988_1000019_pt1 | contig 14916 bp, 10 predicted proteins | sample MedBloCARef_M1_FD_187850 | JGI IMG/M metagenome (GOLD analysis project Ga0208988, IMG submission 187850) | Forest soil microbial communities from El Dorado National Forest, California, USA - Mediterranean Blodgett CA Ref_M1 (SPAdes) (version 2) | ecosystem: Environmental > Terrestrial > Soil >... | reverse complement strand
TTTTCGAAGGCATTCACGTGCTGCCGCCCGCTTCCGCCTGGGTTTTTCGGAACGCTTCGATCGGGCGGAAAGGGGCGTACTTCGATCCCAAGGAGTGGGAGGACCAAACCACTCTGGAGCCCGAAGCCTACTACCAGGAAGTCCGGGAAGTGTTTTCAAGAACCCTGCCTCGCTATTTCGAAGGGCCGGAAAAAATAGGAATGTCCCTGACCGGCGGGCTGGACACCCGGATGATCATGGCGTGGCACAAGTCTCCCCAGGGAGATCTTCCGTGCTACTCCTTCGGGGGAATGTTTCGCGATTGTGAGGATGTCCTTTTAGCGCGGCAAGTGGCTCGGAATTGCGGGCAATCCCATGAGGTAATCGAGGTAGGGAAAGAATTTCTCTCGCGCTTTCCCCACTACGCGGAGCGCACCATATTCCTGTCTGATGGCTGCGCTGCCGTCAACCGCTCCTCAGATCTCTATGCGAATGAGCGCGCTACCCAGATCGCCCCGGTAAGGATGACAGGAAACTACGGCAGCGAGATACTCCGTCGCGGGCTGGCGTTCAAAGCCTCGGAGCCGCCTCCAGGACTTTTCCAGCCAGAGTTTCTCTCCCACGTCCGCCAGGCAAAGGAGACATACGCCAAGCTGATTCCGGGGCACCCGCTCTCCTTTATTGCGTTCCGGCAGGTCCCGTGGCACCACTACGGTCTTCTTGCATTAGAGCAGACCCAGCTTTCCCTGCGATCTCCGTATCTCGATAATCATCTTGTCCGGACGGCTTTCCGCGCGCCGAAAACGACCCTCGTGAAGGGTTCCATTTTCACGGACGCCGGCGATTGTGTCCGGTTGGTCGTCGACGGGGACGCAGCTCTCGGGCGGATCCGGACCGACCGAGGCTTGGGCGGGAACCATGGACCTCTCTCCAGGGCGATCAAGCGTGTTTTCCTCGAGTCCACTTTCAAAGCAGAATACGCTTACGACTACGGCATGCCCCAGTGGTTGGCCAAGGCCGACCATCTTGTATCGTCGGCCCATCTCGAACGCCTTTTCCTCGGCAGGCACAAGTTCAATCATTTCCGCGTCTGGTATCGGGACGCGCTCTCCGGCTATGTTCGGGAAATGCTCCTCGACCCACGGGCGCTTTCCCGGCCGTATCTTGAACGGAACAGCGTCGAACGCATGGTGCGGAGCCACCTTAGTGGAACCGGGAATTACACCAACGAAATTCACACAGTGCTGACGTTGGAACTCATACATCGAGTTTTTCTAGACTCGAAATGATTCGTTATCTCTATTTTTTCTCGTCGGAAGTTTTTTCGCAGAGGCCATGAATGTTCGTCCAGATAGCCACTCTCGCTTTTTTTGCCGGCATCCTGGGGCTTTTTGTGCTCAATCGGGATCGGACGGTCACGACTTCCAAGGCCCTGTGGATTCCCGTGGTGTGGCTTTGGATTGCAGGGTCGCGGCCGGTATCCATGTGGCTAGCGGACTTTGGATTTGCGAATCTTGTGCCTACCACGTCCGACGCTTACGTGGATGGCAGCCCTCTCGATCGAGCCGTGTTCCTGGGACTCATGATTTTGGGTCTCATTGTGCTTGTCAGGAAAGGATGGAAGGTTGGACCATTGCTTCGCGCGAATGGACCGCTCCTCCTGTTTTTCTTTTACTGCGCCGTAAGCGTTTCCTGGTCAGACTACCCTCAAGTGGCGTTTAAGCGGTGGATCAAGATCATCGGCGACGTCGTCATGGTGTTGATCGTCGTGACGGAAAATGATGTGCCGGCGGCAGTGAAGCGAATGTTTTCGCGCGTGGGTTTTCTGTTGATTCCCAGTTCCATCCTGTTAATAAAGTTTTACGGAAACTTGGGACGTGAGTACCGGCCTGATTTCGGGAATTGGGCTCAGTCTTATATCGGGGTCGCAACGATCAAGAACCTTCTCGGAATGATCACCCTAATTTGCGGAGTCGGAGCCTTGTGGTGCTTGCTTGAAGAGTTAAGGCGCCCAAAGGAGACGCGCAGGACTGGGCCGCTCATCGCTCAGTGTACCCTGCTGGCAATGGTCGTCTGGCTTCTCGCGGTGGTCAATTCAGCGACCTCCATGTCATGCTTCATCATAGCCAGCCTCATACTCGTAATCACGAGCCTGCGCTGGGTAGTACGAATGCCGGTCTTCATACACCTTCTCGTAATAGGCGTGCTTTCCGTTTCCTCATTTGCCGTTTTTTTCGACACCTCGGGAGGCCTGGTTGGGACAGTAGGGAGGGAGTCAACTCTCACAGGCCGGACTGATATCTGGCGTCTGGTTCTTGGGATGACCGCCAATCCTCTGGTGGGGACTGGCTTCGAGAGTTTCTGGCTCGGAAGCCGGCTCGAAAAGATGTGGAGCATTTACTGGTGGCACCCAAACGAGGCTCACAATGGATACCTTGAGGTTTATTTAACCCTCGGGTGGATTGGCATTGCCCTATTCGCTGTCTTCTTGATAGCCGGCTACCGAAACATTATCGCTGGGTTCCGCCGGGACCCTGACATTGCGAGATTGAAGCTGGCATTTTTTGTCATTGTGCTGATCTACAATTTCACGGAATCAGCGATCAGGGAGACAAACCCGATCTGGATCATGTTACTTCTGGCGATAATTGCCGTTCCGGTGGTTTCGGTCCCGGTTGAAGTCCCTTACCCCAGGAATTTTGCCGAGCGTGAATTGAGAGGCGCCCACCCTGCTCCTGTTGGGCTGCGCCGGGAGAACATTTGAGACCGTTTGATACAGCCGGTATATTCCATCCCGCCGGCGAGGATGGTGGATTGCGGCGCCGAGCCGTCCGAGGCGCCGGGGTCACGGTATTTACATCGGGTTTGGGGTTAGTCCTTCAGATTGTTTCAACCGTGGTCTTGTCCCGGCTGCTGACCCCGAAGGACTTTGGTGTGGTAACCATGGTCACAACCTTCAGCCTGCTTCTTGTGAATTTTGGGCTGAACGGTTTCACGGAAGCCATTGTTCAGTGGGAAGAAGTCGATCGAGTTTTAGCCAGCAACCTTTTTTGGATCAGCATAGGGGCAGGCCTTCTGCTGACGGCATCGTTCGCTGCAGCGGGGACGCTAATGGCGCGATTTTATCGCGACCCGCTCGTGACGCATGTCGCCATCGGTGTATCCGGAACGATTTTCCTCACCAGCCTCTCAGTTCAGCACTTGGCCCTCCTAAAGAGGGCTATGCGTTTCACTCAAATTTCCGCCATCGACATCCTATCCCGCATTGTGTCGTTGGCCGTCTCGGTGATCCTCGCATGGAGAGGGTGGGGATACTGGGCGCTGGTTGCTGGCGTCCTGGCCCAGCCACTGGTCCAATCCATCGGAGCGTGGACCCTCTGCCTTTGGATCCCAAGTCTCCCCCGGCGCGCGAAGGACACGGGCGCGATGGTGCGGTTCGCGATCCATGTGTATGGGCGCTTCAGCGTCAACTATTTCGCCCGGAATATGGACAATCTCCTGGTGGGATGGCGCTTTGACGCCCAATCTCTTGGGTTTTACAAGAAAGCGTATGACCTATTCGCGCTTTCAGCGGGCCAACTCGTGGCGCCGCTTACGGTCGTGGCGGTGTCAGCCCTGAGCCGCTTGAACCGGGATCGCGCCAAATACAGACAATATCTCATCGGTTCGCTGGCAGTCCTCTCGTTTGTCGGAATGGGGGTGGGAGCTGATCTGACCCTGATCGGCAATGATGTGATACGTCTGCTGCTGGGACCTGGGTGGACCGCAGCGGGGCGAATTTTCATGTTCTTCGGACCTGGAATTGGAATCATGGTGCTTTACGGCACCCATGGATGGATTCACCTTTCCATCGGCAGGGCGGATCGCTGGTTTCGATGGGGGATCCTGGAGTTCATTTTCACCGGTCTGCTGTTTCTGTTGGGGTTGAGGTGGGGTCCCGTGGGAATCGCCATTGCTTGGACAGCGTCCTTCTGGATTCTCACAATCCCCGCGTTCTGGTACGCGGGAAGACCGATACATCTGGGCATCGAGCCGGTCATCGCCGCCGTTTGGAAATACGTTCTGGCCTCCCTGTTAGCGGGCTGCGCATCCGCCGCAATCGTTCGAAGTTTTCCAACTTTTATTGCTCTTCCCGGCGCATTCGGCGCTTTCATCCGAATCATGACGACATCCGTGTTGTTTGGAGCTCTTTATCTCGGCATGGTGATCCTTTTGCACCGTGGATGCGACCCTCTCTACCAGGTCGCCCGGCTTTTGCGGGAGATGATTCCATGGGGGAAAACCTCAAAGCTGCCTGCGGCTGGCGACGCGGATCGTGGAACTGCCCCGGCGAGAAGGATTACGCCAGCCGAATCAGGTGAAACAATCTAACCCGGATTTCCGATTTGACCTTTTTGCGTCTACTGAAATTCAGAAAAAGCAAGGTTGCGTCCTAAACCGGCCGCGATGAAACATGCGCGAAACGCTCTTTCATCCGAAGGAACGGCGTCTCCAAGTAACGGTACGACAGCGCCGCGAGCGCAATGGTAATCGCAAGTCCCAAAGTAATCCAAGCCGTTAGCCTCAACATTCCTTCCGGCTTCACCGCAACGTTCGCAACTTTGAGCGCCAACTCATGGAAGACGTATAGGCCGTATGAGATTTTTCCCAGATAAACCAACCACTTAGTGCGTATCCACGCGCTTTGAATTCCGAGAACGGCGAGCAAAAGAGCGATGCTGGCAATGGCGACGAGCGGACGTCCGATGATATTTCCCCAACGGTTTACCGAGGTGTTATCCACGGGATACAAGCCGCAGAACATCCCAACGCCAACTGAAATCGAAATCCCCAGGCATAGCAGTACGGTTCGTTGAATCGCGGTAAATCGCGGAAGGCGTTTCGCGAATAGGGCGAGTATGATGCCCATCGCGATAGGGTCAATCCGGGACAAGGTATTGAACTCGAAGGAGGCTTGCGATGCTCCAGAAAAAAGAAAGATTGCGCGAGTGCCGGCCGCCGCAAGGAGGAGCAGCCCTGCGACCGCGCTCAACGTCACGATCGAAGCTCGGCGCGCGACGAGGGGCCACGTGAGGTAGAACTGTTCCTCGATCGATACGCTCCAGAGCGGCAATGCGACGGAATGAAGCGGGATTCCGTACAACACGTAGATCCAATTCCCGGCGAGAAAAGTAAAACCGATCACATAGCGTAAGCCCAGCGTATGCTGGGCATGAACCAGGAGCGGCGCCGCGTACGCAAAAAAGACGAACGCGAAGTAGAGCGGCCAGATGCGAAGTATCCGGCGAATGTAAAAACCCTTGACGTCCAGCGTGCCAGTGGTTTCGCGCTCTTTCAAAAGCAAGGATGTAATCAAATATGCGGAAAGGGCGAAGAACAAATCCACGCCGCAACCTCCGGCGTTAACGGCCCCGCAAATCACCGCCGCGAGGCTCGGAGGAACGTGGTAGGCGGTATAGAATCCGGTCTCGCGCGGCATGGAGTGGAACAGAAATACGCCGAGAAACGCAACGAAGCGCAGAGAATCAATCTCAGGCTGGTAGAACGCGGACTTTGATCCGGCGGGTCGGGAAGACGGGATGACTTCGCGAGTCCAGCGTTCTAGGGTTTCCGTTTCCATTGTTCTCCCAGCAAATTCTGAGTATTCAGATCACGATTCCATCACGGTATATTCGTCGAGAAGACTGGAACGACGTCTTTGACCGGAAGACCATCCATTCGAGATGGGCGCGCTACGAGGCGCGTACATTGAACAAGACAATATGTTAGTCGGCTGCCGGTAATACAATTGAAAATAAAATAGTCCTAGTGCCTTACTAATCCACCGGTTTGCGAACCTTCGTTCGGGTAGAAGCAAGAATGTCCATTAATTGTCGGCGCCGATCTCAGGAAGCTGTGGAAGGCGATGCGGCAGGATATGCACGCGCCAATGTTCTTAGGTCCTCTTGATTCAGCTCCGTCCTGGAATATTTTACTAATCGTCTCGTTGATCTCGCAGGGACCTGCACTGTTGGCAAGTTGGCTGAGTCGGGGAGTTGAGCGGCGTTTTCTGCGCGACTTAGAAGTCCCCGTCGGATATTCTGACTGAAATGCTGAACATCAGTTTATTGGTAAAGAAGGCTGTCCGAGAAGCACGCAAGGTTGGCCTGCGCCGATTCGTGGTAGAGGCGGTAAATCGATTCTCCTACCGCGTGACGGCGAACGACTTCGATCGTGCCAACCGAACCGATACTGGCGGCAGGGTGCCTCTCTGGCGGTTGGGGATCCCGTATCCCTCTGCGCGGTTCGGCGCTTCCTACTTATCGCCAACGGAAGAGCGGATAAAGGATGGCTTGGAAAATATACCCCGGCATGCGACTCTGGTCGACCTCGGCAGCGGCAAGGGACGCGCCCTGATCATTGCGGCGCGGATGGGTTTTCGACAGGTAATCGGGGTGGAGTTTGCCGCCGAGTTGGCCGATATTGCGCGGCGGAATCTGGCCATTACCGGGGCCCGCGCGGAAGTCATTCTGGGAGACGCGGGTGAATACACACTCCCGGACGGCCCTTTAGGTATCTACCTTTACAATCCATTTTCAGTGGAGGTAATGCGGAAGATTGCGGCGCAACTCGATGGCCGCTCGGGGGAGACTTGGGTAGCCTACCTCAATCCGGGAAGCGAGCCGGCGTGTGTGGAACTATTCGATGCGATCATGGATCGCGCCGCCGAGCGACATGGGCTGATCGTTTGGTCGGCAAGAAAGAAATCGTGCGGGTGATCAATTCTGGTTTTTGCCTATTTTACCATCCTGCAGTGTGACCCTCCCGCGAAAACGAGTCCTCCTAAATATACCCACGCCGGAGCAGAATACTAAATACTAATTGACCACGGTCTTGAGGTTTGTCGGAGGCGCGGGCCGTTGTTGTGAATAATAGCAAGCGTTGGCGTCAAAAAGTAGTATGCCGCCGCCATCTTTCGCAGTGTTGTTGTAGCAAGCCTGTGCTGGAATCGCGTAAGCATACCCATCGGGCCCTGTCCCTCCAGTTACATCCGGGCCGATCGCGGGCCACGGCATCGGACCCCACCACATGGGTTTTGTGGTGAGATAAAAAGAGCTGGGTAAAGTGTGGGTGGCCGGCACGGGGTTGCCATTGATAAAGGGAACCCCAGTGGTCGGTATTTCCGAAGCATTCCACTGCGCGGAAGCGTGCGCCACATCATAGTTACCCCAACGAAGCAACGTGCTTATCGTAAGAGAGTCATTTCCAGGTCCGCTCCTACATTGACTACTGGCCCAGCCAATTTGATAAATGGAAGTATTGCAATTGCTCGACCCCGCGGTTGGGGAGGCTTCGTAATTATTGTGATAGTTCTTGGTTCCCAGAACATTGCCGATAATGTTCATCGCCCGGCAGGAGTTTGACACCAGCTCGAAAGTGTTGGTTTCCAGAGATTTGCCCGCTTCCCATCCGAAGAGCTGGTTCCGGAAAAATGTGCCAAGTGCGCCCGTGCCCCACGCATTGTCGCAAGAGATGCCATTGAATTGATTCCCCTCAAACAGCCCCATGTGGTTCCCGGCGTTATGAGAGTAGAGGCTCACCTGCATCCAGGTGGGGCTGACATTATAGAGGTTGTGAACCGAGAAATTGTAGGCAACGACGGAGCCCGCACCGTTCGCGATCAGAAGCGGCGAGGCGATGCCGTCGAATATATTGTTCTCAATCAGAGCGTCGGAGGACTCGAGCGGCTCCACGCCGTAGCTCAACTGGGCCGCATTGTGTGTGCCATAAAAAAAACTGTCACGAACGATGACATGGGCGGAAGTCGTTATCCAAACATGATTTCGATTGCCGTTGAGTGATTTGACGTTTCTCGCCCAGCACTGATAACAATCATAGAAATAAATTCCTGATTTGGCGGAACTGGCGCTATGGTCCACTGTCAGGTTCTCCACGCCGATCGAATTGACCTGTCCGGGCCACCAGGCGCCCGGATTCTTTGCGGCCCGCCAGTTGTTCGCGTAAAGCCCAGGAGAAATCGTCACGGTATAGGGGCCACTCCCGCTAACTGCGGTAGCGGTGACTACTTGCGCCTGACTGTAGGTCACTCCTCCGATGACTCGGCCGTCGTTATTGCCTCCGCCATTGGTTCGGCAAGGGCCCGTAATGTCACAGATGAGAAGCCCGCCCGTGTCCGAAGTATCGTTGGCCTGATCCAGGATGACGAAATGCCCGACCGGAGGAGCCTTATCCAAGGTGATCTGCGTCGTCCCCTGGGCGTAGCCACTCGTCCAATGGGCAGCGTTGCTGCCTCCCGGTTGGACTGCCGCGCTTCCATCATAATAGTGAACGGAATCAATTAGACAGACGTCGCCGCCTTGGCCACCGCAGCTATCACCCCCGGTGAAGACCAGGATCGTCTGAGTGGGGCCGGCGCCACGAAGCGTGACATTGCTATGACCATTAAAGGTAATTCCAGAGGAGAGTAAATATGTGCCCGCATTCAGGAAAACGACTTGCCCGCTGGGACAGGATGCAATCGCCGAGTCTATTTGCGACGAGGTCGCCCCGGGGTTAAGCGTAGCGCAGTTCGTCGTCCGGTTTGGAATGCCCCCCGGGATTCCCAAACCCGAGACCGACCAATCGATTGCTCGACTGGGATCGAGGATTCCCGACCAAGCCTGGGCGCTTGAACGCAAAGGATGGCAAAGAATGATGAAAAAGAGTAATAGCCACTGCAGACGTTTCACTTTAACTCCTTATTTCGGCGGGCTCCAACTAGAACTCGCATCCGATTCTCGCCACGTGACGAAAAGAGTTCTTGACCCGTACATTGGTCCTTGTAAGAAAAGCTCTTCGGAACACTTAAGGGACGATTCGTTCGCATATCTTTCCAGGTAATGCGATCCGTGGCGCAGCGGTGTCTGTCTCCCCCGGATTCAGTCTAAATTATACCTCGCACGATCGAGATCAGATTAGCCCCTCTCCTTCCCTGATTCCAACCGGCAAACGGAACAGCTCAAGTGCAGGAAGCGCCTGTACCAAAGGTCAGGCCGTGGTTGCGCCTTGCATCAGCCAGGTTATGGACAACGAAGACGATATGCGATCAAGGGGCGGACTGGCTGCCCGGCTAGATTGCTCTTCGGAAAACAATTGGCATCCGGAAAGGGTCGCTAAGACCCGTTACCACATGCCTTCAGCACGTTGACACTCCCCGAAACAGACTGTAGGTTGAATGGAGCCGGCCATTTCTAGTTCGGGCTTCAGGGATAGGAAAACCGTGATTGGAATTGATGGAATCGATCCCCTGAGGGATCCTCGATGGCCGGAATTCCTGCAAAATCATCCCAATGCATCGATATTTCATAGCCCGGGCTGGGTGGAGGCATTGCGCCGTACCTACGGATACCAACCCGTTGTGTTCACCACCGCTTCTCCCTCGCAGGGGCTCTCGAATGGATTGCTATTTTGCCGCATCAATAGCCGGTTCACCGGGCGCCGCCTGGTGTCGTTGCCCTTTTCCGACCATTGCGAGCCACTCACGGATACCACGGAAAACCTAACGGAGTTACTCCGATTCCTCGAGCAAAACTTGCAGAAGGAAAAATGGCGCTACGTCGAACTCAGGCCATTGAACTACCGTGGGAGCAGCCCTGCTGGTTTCGAGCAAACCCAGGCGTCCTACATCCACACTCTGAATTTATCTCCGTCGCAGGACGAAATCTTCCGCAGTTTTAATAAGGACTCGATTCAACGAAAAATTCGGCGCGCGGAGCGCGAGGGCTTGACTTATGAAGAGGGCCGATCGGAGCAGTTCCTGAATCAGTTCTACCAGTTGTTGCTGCGTACGCGCCGGCGGCATCAACTGCCTCCCCAACCGCGCGAATGGTTCCGCAATTTGATCGAGTGCCTCGGGGATCAACTGAAAATTCGCGTGGCCTCAAGGGACGGCCAGCCCATGGCCAGTATCCTGACTCTACAGTTCAAGAACGTGATGGTCTATAAGTACGGCTGCTCGGATGCCAGGTACCACAATCTAGGTCCCATGCACCTTTTGTTTTGGAAGTCGATTCAAGAGGCCAAAAACAAAGGGCTGAAAGAATTTGACCTGGGCCGTTCAGATGCTGACAACGCAGGGCTAGTGGAGTTCAAGGACCGTTGGGGCGCGACGCGATCGACGTTGACTTATCTGCGGTACCCCACAGACCACACTAAAAAGGCCTCCAGGGAGGGGTGGGGAGTACGATTTGCAAAGCAGCTCTTTCTGCACATGCCGGACGGCTTCCTGGAGGCAGCAGGCAAGCTGTTGTATAGACACGTTGGTTAGATTGCGATCTGGGGGAGAGTTTTATCCTTTGGGAACTGCCTGATATTGTGCCGCCATGCTGACCACCCTGAGTAATCAAGCGCTCGTCGAGTACTACCGATGTCCCGAAGAAATAGGGGATTTTGTTCTGGCTGGGGGATTGTCGGACGACTCTGGCTTTTTCAAGTTTGGTCCAGAAGTGATTTGTTACGGGCAATCTTCTTCGGGTGTGAGCGCCCAAGCAGTGGCAGCGGGTCTCCATGATTCATTGCAGGACGTCTCCATCGAAGGCTCGATTTTGCGGCTGCCGTTTGATCCAACACAAGTGATCAATAACTTGCGGTGCGAACGGTATGCCATGAACACTGCAAGCGCTACTCCGAAATCCGCCCTGAAATCCTTGGTTCGGAATGGTTACTACGCGATCCGGCCGCTGCTGCCCGTACGCATCCGGCGGCGAATGCAACAATTTCGCCTCAGGGGTTGGGCCGAAATACCCTTCCCGCATTGGCCCGTGGACCGCACGGTGGAAGATCTTATGGAGAGGTTGCTGCTGGTTTCCCTCCAAGCGCAGGCGATCCAAAGAATTCCGTTTATCTGGTTTTGGCCGGAGGGTTCCCCAAGCTGCGCCATCGTCACACACGATGTCGAAGAACTGGCGGGCCGGGACTTTTGTACAACACTCATGGATCTCAATGATTCGGCAGGGATCAAATCATCCTTCCAAATCGTCCCTGAAGAAAGATATCCGGTTCCCGAAAGTTTCTTAGATGAGATACGGCAGAGGGGATTTGAAGTCAACATTCATGACCTGAATCATGACGGGAATCTCTATCGCGAGCGGGAAATATTCCTGCAACGCGCCCAGCGAATCAATGAGTATGGGAAGAAATTCCGCGCAGTTGGTTTTCGTTCCGGAGCGTTGTATAGGAACGCGGATTGGTATGGCGCCTTGGACTTCTCCTACGATCTGTCCGTTCCAACCGTCGGGCACTTGGAAGCCCAACAGGGCGGCTGCTGCACGGTCATGCCTTTTTTCGTGGGGAACACTCTGCAGCTGCCGCTGACCACGACGCAAGACTATTCGCTATTTAATATATTGAGAAGTTACTCGATAAACTTATGGATAAAACAAATCGAGTTGATCACGCAGAAGCATGGTCTGATCACTTTTATCGTCCACCCGGATTACATTATCGAAAAGAGAGCCCGGGATACCTACCAAACCCTGCTGGAGTATATTGCTCGAATGCGTTCCGAGGGAAAAGCCTGGTTCGCTTTGCCCCGGGAAGTAGCTGACTGGTGGAGACAGAGGCGACAGATGAAACTCGTACGGGACAGCGGGACATGGCGCATCGAAGGCCCGGGCAAAGAGCGAGCCAGAATCGCCTACGCGGCGATGGACGGCGGCAAAATTTCTTATGAAATTGAATCGTCCGGCAAGCAAGCCTTTGATTTTGGTTAGTTGGTGAATTCTCCTCCAATGTTTTCTGCGCTGGAGGCAGAATCAGCTATTCGTGACGGCAGCTCCCTTGGCCAGCAGTAAGACACGTTGCGCCAAATGTAGTCTCCTCGACGGCAGGTCCTGCTCCTTGGTATTTCACTCTCTCGGACCGAACAAGCTCGCACGCACCTTCAAGAGCGATTCATCGACTTTTCAATCCCGTCCAGGAGCGCCATCGTGGGTACGCAACTCGCGGCGCTGGATTCCGGTTCCCGGCCCTCGCGTATGGCGCTGACGAATTCCACATCCTGACGGTCAAAGGCTGTCATACCGTCGAGCGCTATCTCTTTTCCCTCGCTGTCGGTCATGGAGTCCCGGTAAATCTTGTATGTATCCTCTTCGCCGATGTAGCGGTAGAAACCGCCGAAAGGCCCTCTGTTGTTGAACGAAAGCGCCATGCTGATCAACGGCCCTTTCTTCGAGCGCATCCCGATGGTCATGTCCATCGGAATGCCCAACTCGGGATGGTCAGGGCCCTTCTGTCCCCAGACCTCCAGATTTGGATCATTCTGCACCCAGTACGCCAGATCAACCGAATGGCAGCCATGGTGCCACAACAGATTGTCGACCCACGATCGCGCGGCGCCGTGCATATTGAGATTGGTTCTCCGGAAGAAGTAGGTTTCGACGACCATGTGTTGCAAGTGAAACTTCCCTTCCAGAATCCTGCGGCGAATTTCCCTATGGGGTGATGAAAACCGGCGCGTGTGGGTGACCATGCAAACCTTCCCCGACTTCTTGGCCACCTCCAGCATTCGCTTGGCATCGGGAAGATTCAGGCTCATGGGAATCTCGACCTGGACGTGCTTCCCTTTGTTTAGGGCAAGAATGGTCTGGTCAGGGTGCATGCTGCTCGGGGTCGTCAGGATCACGGCGTCGACGCCGGGCCGGTCGATGCAGGCTTCCAAATTGGTCGATTGAAATGGGATCTTCCATTTTTCCGCGAACGCCTTGCCTCCCTCCTCGGTACGGCTATTGATGGAGACTACCTGGACATCTTTGAGTTTCTCCAAGGCCTTCATGTGAATTTCACCCATCGCGCCTGTACCCGCGAGACAAATCTTCATCAACTTTCTCCTCGATAATTAAATCTGTGTCCTCAGTTGTTCGTTTGAGTTGTCTTTGCGTTCTGGTTTTAGTAGCACAGACTTCAGTCTGTGCGCTCTTCCGCCCAGGTAAAAATCAAAACCGCACAGGCTGAAGAGTCTGTGCTACCCGTCACAGCTTGGCGCTTGTTGTTTCGCCTTCTGACTTGGCGGCAGCGGTGCGAAGCCTGCGCAACTCGGAATGGAATACGATCACGCTCATCCACATCCCGAGCGGGTGCGCGCCGGCTTCCACCAACGGATGGACCTTTCCGTTCCTGAATTTCTCGATGTCCTCATCCTGCAAAGTTTCCAGTACTTTCGCTTCTTGGATGGGCAAGCCGTATTCGGCCGCCACGCCTGGAATGTCATTAATCAGCCGGACCCGCAGGTTCTGCTTAAATCTCAGATCGTAGAGGATCTTGTTCAGTTTGTACGCCGACGGAGAGGGATGCTTGTAAAATTCGTAGCCCTCCGAACCCTTGAATGTATATGTGGCGGCGCCCTTGGCGCCTTCCGCGGACCCTTTGCCGGTTCTCTTGTCTGGCAGGAAGCGCATCACGGCGTGGCCATGATGCCAGGTCGGCTGATAGGTCAGCAGCTCGCCAGGCTGATTACCCATGGCACCAAACAGAATCATCCACGACAGCATCTCCGTGTTGCCCACCAAATCCAACTGTTCCGAAGTCAGGCTCAGCAGGGCTTCGTGGTTGCCTTTTTCCATTTGGGCGATGGCCCAATAATCGAAGGCGAAATCGGGTTTCGGATACTTCCACGTGCCTGGGAAATGGGACATTCCCCCGCTGGCGATGATGGCGACGCGTTCGGGCCGAGCGGCGATGACTTTAGCGATCACCTTCCCGAGTTCTTGACACCGCCGGGGAGTCGGGAGTGGCGGCAAGTAGGCGTTCACGAAAATCGGGACAACCGGAATCTTGCGGTCCTCGATCACCCATTCATACACCGCCGCGAAGGCATGTCCCAGAACGGCGTCCTGCGAATAGGCCATATCGAAACCCGCGTTGACCAGCTTGTCGAGCAGGTCTTCGGCGAGTCCCTGGTGAATCGGGAGGTCGTAACTCTTGCGGGCGAATTCCGCTCGCGAACGTTCACCGGCAAGGATGGCAAAAGTTGGAACCGAAGTCAGGAAAAAAGTTTCCATGTGATCGTTGCCGATCACGAGCGCCACGTCGGGCTTGGCCTCATCCAGGTCCTTGCCAAGCAGGCGCATGGCGGCTATGTCGGCATCGAGTTGCGCGGGGTCTTCGCTCGGCGGCCGCACGAAAAGCTGCGGCGCGTGAACCGTCCCCATGGCTGCCACAATTTTTCCCATGATGGCTACCTCGTTTCAGTGAAATCAGATTCGACTAGCATACTCCACCCCTGCGGTGAATGCTTGGTCCCTGGTGAAAGTCGCCGGCGAAATCGAAGCCGTTTCAGGAGGGAAGCCGAACGGCAGTCCGGGCTGCTCCCGAACAGGAATCATTTCCCAACGTAAGCAACCATGTGATTTTCCGGAATGCCTTCGCCTCCGTCAAGTGAAACAAGTAGAGCCCGCACTCGCGGTGGAGAGGTCATTGGCTTATACTTCCCTCGTATGACCGGAAACGGAATGAAATCCTCGTGCGGCAATCGTGCTTTTCAGGGATGCTCGTTTCCTATGATCTGCTCGACTTTGCTCCGTTGGATAATTCCTTCGACTGGCGTTGGTGTTTGCTTCCTTGCGGCCGTTCTCGCCCCTGGCCAAAATATTCCCTCGCACCCTGTTTCCGTGAACGAGGATTCCGCAAAACCGCCAGCCATCGTCATCGGGTTCCTCGGCGGGTTCATCGCGCACGATAATCCTGTCCACAGCGAAGTTCAGCTCGCAGCGCGTTTGCGCACGGAGTATCCCGCCGGAGTAGATGTTGAGACTTTTGAAAACCATCATGGGGAGATTGCCCAGCGGGAAATCCTGAAACTTCTGGACGCAAACCACGATGGAACAGTAACAGCGGAAGAGAAGCAGAATGCCCGAATCATCATTTACGGGCATAGCTGGGGCGCCTCGGAATCGATCTATC
>Ga0208988_1000016_pt1 | contig 15708 bp, 18 predicted proteins | sample MedBloCARef_M1_FD_187850 | JGI IMG/M metagenome (GOLD analysis project Ga0208988, IMG submission 187850) | Forest soil microbial communities from El Dorado National Forest, California, USA - Mediterranean Blodgett CA Ref_M1 (SPAdes) (version 2) | ecosystem: Environmental > Terrestrial > Soil >... | reverse complement strand
CGCAGAAAATGCGGCGCACCGGAAAGGACTCCGAGGACCCCGCGATCGGCAGCGCCGGCGGGGTCCACAAAGAAATCGCGTAACCCATGCAAATCCTCGAAAAAGCGGAATTCTAGTCCTTGCCTGCCAGCTCGCGCGCCAGGATTTCGCGCAACTTGTAGCGCTGCACCTTGCCGGTCGCCGTGCGCGGCAGCTCGGCCACGGCGCGGACCCATGTCGGACGCTTGTGGCGCGGCAGCCTCAGCTCGCAGGCCTGGGCAGCAGCCCGCAGCGCCTCAGCGGCATCGCCGCGCGCGGTCACGAACAGCGCCAGGCGATCGAGACCGTCCGCATCGGGCACCAGGACGCAGGCGGCCTCGACGACCGCCGGCTCGAGCGCCGCAGCCGCCTCGAGCTCTCCCGGCTGCACCCACTGCCCGGCAATCTTGACCAGCTCGTCGGAGCGGCCCTGGTGTACGAAAAAGCCGTCAGCGTCCCGCACGAACACGTCCCGCGAGCAGAACCATCCGTCGCGAAACTGCTCGCGCGTCTGCTCGGGCAGATTGGCGTAACCGCTCGCCTGCGCCGGATGCTTCACCCAGAGCACGCCCTGCCGATCGAGGCGGACCTCGACTCCGGCGAGCGGCCTACCGGTGCGCGTGCCGTCCGAGGTTCCGGGCGGTGTGATCATGCAGGCACAGAATGTCTCGGACATGCCGTAGAGGTTGAGCAGTTCGCCGCCAACCGCCTGCTTCCAGTGCTCGACGAGCTGCGATGAGAGTCGCTCGCCACCGGCGACGAAGCGGCGCACCGAACGGAAGGAGGCTAGGCGCGCCCTAGGCTCGCCGAGAAGGCGCCGGTAAACGGTCGGCACGCTGAACAGGGCGGCCGGCTGCTGTCGCGCGACGAGGTCGATCACAGCTTCGGTATCGGGCCAGTCGGCGAAAAGAATCGAGGTCGCGCCGAGCGCCAGCGTGCCGAGCAGCGCGTGCTCCAGGCCGTAGGCGAAAAACAGCTTCGAGGTAGTGAAGACGCGGTCACCGGCGCCGATGCCGATCTCCCGGAACGCCTGGCCAAGCGAAAGGAATCCCCTGTGCGAGTGCAGGATGCCTTTCGGTTGGCCCGTCGTGCCCGATGTGTATAAGCCGAATGCGGGCGTATCGGGCAACGCATCGAAGGCGAGCGCTTCTCTTGACTCGCCACAGCGCTCGCGCCAGCTCAACGCAAGGCGGCCGTCGCGAGCAAGCTCGGCGGTGAGCTGCGGGCGCGCCTCAGCGAACAAGTCCTCGACGATCACGAGCCGCGCCGAGCTGTCGTGCAGGACATGTCGGTATTCAGCCTCGGAGAGCCTGTTGTTGAGCGCGACCGCCACGGCGCCGATGCGCACCGCGCCGAGCCAGGTCGCGGCAAATTCCGCCGTGTCGCGCATGAGAAGGAGCACGCGATCGCCGGGACCGACGCCGAACGAGGCAAGCGCGCCCGCAGCGCGCTTCATACGAGCGGCCAGCTCCGCGTAGGTAACCCGCTCCTCGCCGCTGAGCAGCGCAATGCGCTCGCCATGGCGCGCCAGGGGCTCGTCACCGAGCAGGAGTTCGGCGGCGTTCAAGCGGCGAGCGGCACTTCGGGCAGCTTGAGGCCGAGCTTGTCTACTGCGTCCTTGGCGCGTGCCATGTAATCGTCCCGCATCTCCTCGTTCTTGCGCATCTTGATGCCGTACTTGCGGAAGATGGCGTTGTTCTTCGAGCCGCTGGAGCCGAAGAAGCGCGGCGCGCCCGGGTAAAACCGGTTCACTGCATCCTGCACGCGCGCTTTTCCTTCGCGCGTCTCGCACAGGTCGCCGCAGAAGTCCAAGCCGAACTGGGCGTGAAAGCGTTCCTCCGGCATGGTAATGCGCGCCACGTTGCGCAGCGGCAGATATGAGCAGTGCAGCAGGTCCTCCACTTGCAGGATCTCGGCGAGGTCGCCGAGCATCTTGATGACGCAGAACTCCTCCCACGTCTGCAGGGGAAACTCGAAGATGTTGAGCGGGCGCTTCTTGTCCGGCTGCATTTCGTCGGGACTTACGCCGATCTGGTCGGCGAGCTCCTTGAAGCGCACGTGATGGTGGTACTCCTCCATGGCGACGCGGCAGGTGAGCCACTTCGCGTAGGGGGTCGGCGCGAGCGCGATCGCCGGCTCGTCGAATACCTGCGCGCCGTACAGCTCGTTGAGCGCATGGCTGCGGATGATCTTCCTCACTGCCTCCTGGTATTCGACCGGCTGGTGATGGAAATCGTCGGCAGTTTTTACCTCGGGGTACTTGGACACGTTTTGCTCCTCACAAGATGGGGTCGCCGGAGAACGCCTCCAGATCGGTGACTAGCTCGGCGAAGCCCGGCTCGAGCGCCTTGGCGGCGGCGCCGAAGCCGGCGAGTTCGAATCCGCCGTGAGGCTGCAGCAGCCGCTGCGCCGGGCGCGGCTGCGAGAACACGAACAGCTCCCGGCCACGCGCGCCGAATAATTGGCCGCTGACGTGGGCCGCGGCGTCGCTCGCAAGGAAGCTCACCAGCCGCGCAACGTAAAACGCGGGAACCTTGAGTGCTTTCTCCTGGTAGGCGGCCTGGGCGTCGTTCGCCGGCTTGATGCTCTCGGTGACCCGGGTCGCGGCAAACGGGGCGACCGCATTGCAGCGGATGCGCGAGCGCGCGAGGTCATGCGCTACGACCCGCGTGAGGCCCATCAGCCCCGCCTTAGCCGCCGCGTACGCCACCTGCCCGAAGTTGCCGTAGAAACCGGCAGTGGACACGATGTTCACGATGGAGCCGGGGGCGCGGCCGGCCTTCACCTGCTCGCGCATCACCGGGCTAGCGGCAGCGAGCAGCCGATAGGCGCCGGTGAGGTTGGTCCGCAGCACCGCGTCCCAGGCCGCCGGCTCAGCCTTGAAGATGAAGGCATCGCGAATGATCGCAGCGTTGTTGACCACGATGTCGACGCTGCCGAAGCGCTCCTGCGCCACGCGCACGGCCTGCTGTGCGGTTGCGGGTTCCGCGATATCGCCACAGAGCGCCACCGTTCCCTCGATGCGCGCCGCGACTTGCTCGGCGATCTGCGGGTCAAGCGGTTCGCCGGCGATCGACACGCCGGCATCGACGATGACGACGTTCGCGCCGTGGGCCCGCAGGTCCTCGACGATGGCGAGGCCGATCCCGCGCGCGCCGCCGGTGACGATCGCAACGCGGTTCTTCAGGTCCATGCTCAGATCTGGTTGTAGAAGGCGTCGGCGTGGATCTGGCGCGGGGCGAGGCCCCGCATGCCGAGCAGCGCCGTCGCCGCCTCGACCATCACCGGCGGGCCGGCCAGGTAGGCCATGAGGTTTTCGCTGCCGTTCAAGTCGGCATCGACCGCTTCATGCACCAGGCCATAGCGCCGGCTACCGTCGCCCTTTCGTTCGGACAGCACGACGTGATACTTGAAACTGGGATGGCGTGCGGCCAGATCCTTCAGCATTGCTTCGTGGTACAGGTCGCGTTCGGCGCGCACGCCGAAGTAAAGAGCTACCGGCTGCTTATACCCTCGACCAACGAGCGTCGAGGCGATCGACTGGATCGGCGCCAGTCCTGAGCCGCCGGCAATCAGCAGCACCGGGCCCGCGTGCTGCTCGCGCAGGTACGCAACCCCGAACGGAGCGGACACCTTGACCGGGTCGCCGATCTTCAGCTGTTCGGCGACGTAGCGGCTGGTGCGCCCACCCGCCATGTGGCGGACGTGGAACACGAGCTCCGTCTCGTCCGGCGCGTTGGCCATCGAATAATGGCGTGACAGGCCCGGGGCGAAGTCGAGTTGCGCGTACTGTCCTGCAGAGAAAGTCAGTGGTCCACCCGCCTCGACCGCTAGGTGCACGCCCCGGATGTCGTGAGTGAGCGCCTCGAGCTCCAGTACCCGGCAGCGCATCACGCGCGAGGGGTGCATCACCAGGTCCTCGGCATCGATGCGGCGAATCACGGCATCGTCCCAGACCTGGGTGCGGCAGGCGAGGATGATGCCCTTCGCGCGCTGCTCCGGCGCGAGCGCATGCTCCGAGTGCTCGAGCTCGACGACATCGCCCGAGATCAGCTCGCACTTGCAGGTGCCGCAGTTGCCGGCCTGGCACGAGAACGGGAAGGCGACGCCCGCGCGCAGCAGCGCTTCGAGCATGGTGTCTCCGGCGCGCACCGGAACCGGCTGGTCGTGGCCTTCGAGAGTGATTTGCATGGCGCGCAGCGGGCGACTACGATGGTATCAAATCGTTTGGGGTCCAAACAAAATGACCTGGGATCGCGGCGGGCTCAAGCCCGGCATGCTGCCGGGGCTGCTCGGCTACCGGCTGCGGCTCGCGCAGCAGGCGGTGTTCCGCGACTTCGCCGACAGCGTGTCCGACTTGTCGCCGGGTCGCACCGGGATGCTGCTGCTGATCGACGCCAATCCCGGCGTAACTCAGAGTCGCCTCGCACATGCGGTTGGCCTGGACCGCTCGACGATGGTTGGTGTGGTAGATACGCTCGAGGAGCGGGGCCTGATCGAGCGCCGGCGGGGTGAGGATCGGCGCACCAACGGGCTATGGCTCACCCGTTCGGGGCGCACGCTGCTCACCCAGCTAAAGCGCCGCATCGAGTCTCACGAGCGCCGCGTCGCCGCTCGGCTCAACGCCGGCGAAAGGGTCCAGCTTCTTGTCCTGCTGGAGAAACTTTCCGCATAAAAAGGAAAGGGCGCCGAAGCGCCCTTTTCCTTGATGCAAGTGACTGCTTACATGCGGTAGCCTCTTTCTGGCCCCGATCTTAGTAGTTGTAGGCTTTTTCGCCGTGATCGGCGAGGTCTAGGCCCTCTTCCTGTGCTTCATCGCTGGCGCGGATGCCGATCGTGAACTTCAGAATCAGCAAGATGACGAAGGCGACGCCTCCCGACCAGACCAATGTGATGCCGATGTCCCAGAGCTGCGAAATGATCTGCGCCATGGCGTCAAAGTCCCCCACCTTGTTGGCGACGTAGTCATAGACGCCGGTGCCGCCGAACTTCGGATTCACGAACAGGCCAGTGCCCAGGGAGCCGATAATTCCGCCGATGCAGTGCACGCCGAAGGTATCGAGCGAGTCGTCGTAGCCCAGCCATGCCTTGACCTTCGTCACGGCGAAGAAGCAGAGCACGCCGGCGATGGCGCAGGTAACAAACGCCCCCACCGGTCCGACATAGCCGGCCGCTGGCGTGATTGCCACCAGACCCGCGACGATCCCTGAGCAGATGCCCAGGAGGCTCGGCTTACCCTTGGTTATCCACTCGGTGAGCGTCCAGGCGATACCGGCCGTGGCGGTGCCGAACAACGTATTGAAGAACGCAATTCCGGCGCCGCCGTTGGCTTCCAAGGCCGAGCCCGCGTTGAAGCCGAACCAGCCCATCCACAGCATGCCGGTGCCGATCGCAGTCATCATGACGCTGTGCGGAGGCATTGGCACCTTGCCGTAGCCGTTACGCTTGCCGAGCATCAGCGCACAGACCAGCGCCGCGATACCGGAGTTGACGTGCACTACCGTGCCACCGGCGAAGTCGAGCGCACCCTTCTGGAAAATGAAGCCGGCATGGCTGTTGGCCACGTCCGCCGCTTTCGCGGTCGTATAAGCATCCGGGCCATCCCAATACCACACCATATGCGCGACAGGCAGGTATGCGAAGGTGAACCACAAGATGCTGAAAAGGATCAGCGCTGAGAACTTGAAGCGCTCCGCGGGGCCCCCGGTGATCAACGCGACTGTAATCGCGGCGAAGGTCAGCTGGAACATGCAGTACACGAAATCCGGCAGGTATTGTCCCTTGCTGAAGGTCGCGGCGACTGCAGTGGCTGGGTCTTCGCCGAGCATAAACAGCTTGTCCAACGAGCCCCAGAACGGGTTGCTGCCGGCGGTGAACGCAATGCTGTAGCCGTAGATGACCCAGAGCACGGCGACGACGCAGAAGATGGAAAAGCTTTGCATCGCCGTCGACAGTGCGTTTTTCGTGCGAGCCATCCCTGCGTAGAACAGCGCGAGACCCGGTACGGTCATCAGCAGCACGAACGCCGTCGAGGTCAGCATCCAGGCAACATCGCCTTTGTTGCAGTCGAACCCCTTGTCGCCGCATTTCGGCACGGCGGCCGGCGCTGCCGCAGGCGCTGCAGGTGCTGTTGCGGCAGGCGTCGCTTCGGCGCCCGGAGCGGGCGGCTTGTCCTGCGCGAACGCGGAGCTCGCCACAGCGACAAAGGCGGCGATCGATCCGAGCAGCGCCAACCGTGCTAGCAAATTCTTCATGTCGTTTCTCCCCTAGAGCGCCGCCGCATCGGTCTCGCCGGTGCGGATGCGGATGACTTTTTCAAGATCGAAGACGAAGATCTTGCCGTCGCCGATCTTCCCGGTGTTGGCCGACTTCTCGATCGCCTCGATCACCTGCTCGAGCATTTCGTTCTTGATCGCGGCTTCGATCTTCACCTTGGGCAGGAAATCGACGACGTACTCCGCGCCGCGGTAAAGCTCGGTGTGCCCCTTTTGCCGGCCGAAGCCTTTCACCTCGGTCACGGTGATCCCCTGCACGCCGATCGTCGACAGCGCCTCGCGCACCTCGTCGAGCTTGAACGGCTTGATGATTGCGGTAACGAGTTTCATCCTGTTCTCCCCGAGCCGGCGGGCCATGCGCCCGCCGGACCTAAGCGTTGTCAGAACGTCTTGCTAACGGAAAGCACAACCGTGCTCTTGCCGCCGTCATACGTACCGCCGGTAACCTTGACGAAGCAGTAGGGATCAGCAGGAGTATTCGAGCAGTTGTGTTTCGCATTCGTGCTGACGAGCGCCGCGCCTAACACCCAGCCACTCAGGTCCTTGGTAACGCCGAGCTTGTAGTCGGTATAGCCGAGTTCGCTGAAGTTATGCGCGCTCAGATGCCCTACGTGTCCATTCACGCCCCAGCCGTTGCCCATGTCGTAGGTCGCGGAAGCCTCCAGGTAGTTCGATCCCTTGGTGTCCGGAACCATAAAGTAATCGGTGAGGGCATGAGACCATTTAAGCGTGATCCATTTCCAGCTGCCGGCGAGGTAGAACTCGGTGTTGTGTACGTTGCTGCTGTTGGTCTTTCCGGGGGAGTGGGGGTTGGTCAATGCAGCCGCGCCGAAAGAGCCGGAGGCTTTGGAGCCCGGGTAGTAGTATTCAAGCAACCCCACGTCCAGGCCGTAATCGCCGAACGCGCGTTTATAGCCACCGTAGAAATCCATTTCCAGGTTGGCGCCCGGGTAACCAGCGACCTCCGATACATTGGAGTTCCAGTTCCCAAGGTAGAAACCACTCGCGTGGGCGTAGTCGAAGCCGCCCTGGAAAGCAGGCTTGCCGATCGTTTGGGAAATGCCGCGGAACCGGTAGTCTGTAATTAGTGTCGCGTTTCCGGTGAGCGGAGACGGCGCGGCCGCTTGGGCGGCCGCGAGGCCTGGTACCAATAGCGCGGCGGCAACTGACAACGAAAGAATGGACTTACGCATCGAGAACCCCCTTCGGGTGTTGGTAGATGAAAATTGCTCCCGACACTTAGCATCTCCTGTGCCAGGGCTTTTTCTTCTGTTTTTCAAAGACTTGATTCTCTGCCGGCAAGCGGCCCTGAGGGCAGTGCCCAAAGCGAGTGCACGATAAAGCCATCGCCGCCCGAAATTGGTGCGGCGGCGGTGATATTTTCCACAGATGATCGATAAGACGCTGTTCGAGGAGTTGAACGAGCGGATCGGCGAAGCGTTGCGCAATTCGCCGGCGCAGGACATCGAGCGCAACTTGCGGGCGCTGCTCGCGGCATGGCTCGATCGGCTTGACCTAGTGCTGCGGGAGGATTTCGAGGTTCAAAAAAAGCTCCTCGAGCGCGCGCAGGCGAAACTCGCCGACCTCGAGCGGCGCATCGCCGAGCTCGAATCGCGCGGACAGGGCAAGCGTCCCCGGTAAACCGCGCCCCCCTGCACCGCGTTGCTCGCGCGGGGAACTCACATGACCGTCGCCACGGTAGCGAGCCGCGCGCTCGCGGGTATCGACGCGCCCGAGGTGACCGTAGAGGTGCACCTCGGGCCGGGGCTGCCTGCGTTCCACATCGTCGGTCTGCCTGACGCCGAAGTTCGCGAAGCCCGCGACCGCGTGCGAGCAGCGCTCAACCATGCGCACTTCGAATTCCCGGCGCGCCGCATCACGGTGAATCTGGCGCCGGCGGAGCTGCCGAAGGATTCGAGCCGTTTTGACCTGCCCATCGCGCTTGGCATCCTAGCGGCCAGCGGGCAGCTGGCCGTTGATGCGCTCGCCGGCCACGAATTTGCTGGTGAACTCTCGCTCACCGGGGAGCTGCGCGCCGTGCGCGGCGCTCTCGCGATGGCGCTGTCCGCGCGCGGCGCGGGCCGCGCGTTCGTCCTGCCGGAAGGGAACGCCCCCCAGGCCGCGCTTGCCGACGGCGCACGCATTCTGCCGGCGCGCACCCTTCTCGAGGTCGTGGCCCATCTGGCAAGCGAAGCGCCGCTTGCGGTATACGTCGAGGCAGCGCGCGCTACACCGCCCGCCTACGCCGACTTCGCCGACGTTAAGGGCCAGCAGCAGGTCAAGCGTGCGCTGGAGGTCGCGGCCGCTGGGGGGCACAGCGTGCTGATGGTCGGTCCGCCGGGGACCGGCAAATCGATGCTTGCGGCGCGGTTTCCCGGCATCCTGCCGCCGTTATCGGAGGCCGAGGCGCTCGAAGTCGCCGCGATCCACTCGGTGTCGAGCAAGGGCTTCGAAGTAGTGAATTGGGGGGAGCGGCCGTTTCGCGCGCCGCATCACAGCGCCTCGGCGGCGGCGCTGGTCGGCGGCGGCAACCTGCCGCGTCCCGGCGAGATCTCGCTGGCGCACCACGGCGTCCTGTTCCTGGATGAGTTGCCCGAATTCGACCGCGATGTTCTGGAAGCGCTGCGCGAGCCGCTCGAATCCGGCCGCGTCTCGATCGCGCGCGCCGCGCGCCAGGCGCAGTTCCCAGCGCGTTTTCAGCTCGTCGCCGCGATGAACCCCTGTCCTTGCGGGCATTGCGGCGACCGCACCTCCCGCTGCCGCTGCACTCCCGAGCGCATCGCCCGTTATCGCGGTCGCGTGTCGGGGCCGCTTGCCGATCGCATCGACATCAAGCTGGAAGTGCCGGCGCCGCGCGAAGCCGAGCTCGTGGCGCCAGTGCCCGGCGAAGCATCGAGCGCTATTCGCGGCCGGGTGGCACAGGCGCACGCGACGCAGCTCGCGCGCCAGCACAAACCCAATGCCCTCCTCGGCACGCGTGAGATAGACCGTCACTGCGCGACCAACCGGGACGGCGATCAGCTCCTGCGGCATGCGCTCGCCCGCCTCCTGCTCTCGGCGCGCGCGTATCACCGCGTGCTGCGTGTCGCTCGCACCATTGCGGATCTTGCAGCCAGCACCGCCATCACCGCCGAGCACATCGCGGAAGCGATACAGTATCGACGTCTCGACGCGAGCTTCTAGAGTGGTATGGCGACCTATGCGATTGGCGATGTCCAGGGGTGCTATGACGAGTTGCGGGAGCTGCTCGACCGCATGGGATTCGAGCGTGCGCGCGACCGTTTGTGGTTTGTAGGCGACCTGGTTAATCGCGGACCGAAATCGCTCGACGTGCTGCGCTTCGTGCGCGAACTCGGCGAGCACGCGCTCACGGTGCTCGGCAATCACGATCTGCATCTCATCACGCAGCACGAAGGATTCGAGCGCCGGCGCAAGGACGATACCTTCGACGACGTGCTGAATGCGCGCGATGCACGCGAGCTAGTCGACTGGCTGCGCACTCGCCGGATGATGCACGCCGAAGGGCGCTACGCGATGGTTCACGCCGGTCTGTTGCCGCAATGGAGCGTTCAAAAAGCTTTATCTCTCGGCAAGGAAGTCGAGAGTGCCTTATCCGCGCCCAATTACCGCGATTTCGTTGCCAACATGTACGGCAGCACGCCGGCCGCATGGAGCGATGGGCTCACCGGCTGGGACCGGCTGCGCGTCATTGTCAATGCGATGACGCGCATGCGCTTCTGCACGCGCGATGGCCGCATGGAGTTTGACGCCAAGGGAGTTGAGCCGCCGCCGGGCTATATCCCGTGGTACGCGGCCAGACCGAACGAAGAGGAAACCATCCTCTGCGGTCATTGGTCGGCACTTGGCTTGAAGCTCACTGACCGGCTCGCTGCTCTCGACACGGGATGCGTGTGGGGCGGCCGGCTGACCGCGCTGCGGCTGGAGGACCGGGCGCTCTATCAGATACCATGCCGCGGGTATCAGTCCGCGGGAGGAGAAGGATGAGCGATTGCGTTTTTTGCAGGATCGTGGCGAAGCAGATTCCCGCGACCGTGGTGCAGGAAGATGCCGACACGCTGGCTTTCATGGACATCGGGCAGGTGAATCCCGGACACGTGCTGGTAGCGCTCAAATCGCACGCCGACAACCTGTTTGAGCTGCAGGATGCACAGGCGGCGGCGGTATTTCGAACAGTCGCGCGGGTAGCGCGCGCCATTCGCGACGCCTTTGCGCCGCAAGGACTGTCGGTTTACCAGGCGAACGGCAAGGCCGCGGGGCAGACCGTGTTCCATTTCCACGTGCACCTGGTTCCGCGGCACGAGAACGACGGCATGAATCTCACCTGGCCGGTGAAGAATCCGCCGCGCGAGAAGCTCGAGGAGTACGCGGCGAAGATTCGCCAGAAGCTGCGCTAGGGTGTGACGCGGGTTACGCCGCCGGAGGTAAGCAGACGCACGCGCTGACCCGGGGTGAAGGCCTCGTCGGCTTCCTGAACGATGGCGCGCAGCTCGCCGCTGTCCAGGCGGACGGTGATTTCGAGGGCATCCTTGCTGGTCATCTTTTCCTCGATCGTATTTCCCGCCACACCGCCCGCCACTCCGCCCAGGACCGTTGCAACCGCCGATCCCTTGCCATGCCCGACCCCGCTGCCTGCAACGCCGCCCACGACGCCGCCCGCCGCCCCGCCGAGGCCGGATTGGCCGCCCTGGATGGTCACCTTGCGCACCGATTCCACGGTGGCGAAACGCACCACCTGCTCTCGCCCGGCTTCATGCTTGTCGTAGACATTTGCCGATTCATGGGTGGCACAACCGGCGAGCGCCGTCGCGAGTGCAGTGAGGAGGAGCGTCGTTTTCATGGCTTATCCTTTCCACGGTGAATAGCCGAAGGCGCGGCGGAACCGGGTCTCGATTTCTTCGCGCGTCGGCGCGTGATTCTGCGCGCCGCGTCGCGCGACCTTGATCGCGCCCATCACAGCGCCTAGTTTACCGGTCGTCGGCCAGTCCCAGCCGTGAGCGATGCCATAAAGCAGACCCGCCCGATAGGCATCGCCGCAACCAGTGGGGTCTGCCACGCTGTCTGCCTCAACGCATGGGATCTCGTGGCGTTGACCTCCGGCGACGATGAGCGACCCCTTTGCACCAAGGGTGATCACCAGCGCTTTCACCCCCCGGGCGATGTCCTCCACGCTGCGGCCGGTCTTCTCCTCGAGCAGCTTTCCCTCGTAGTCGTTGACCGCAACGTAGTGAGCAAGGCGCAGGAACTCTGCCAACTCCTCGGCCGAGAACATCGGCAGGCCCTGCCCGGGGTCGAACAGGAGCGGAATGGCGAGCTGCTTGCACTCGCGCGCGTGCTGCAGCATGCCCAGCTTGCCGTCCGGAGCGATGATCGCCAGGCCAGCCTGCAGCTCTCGCCCTACATGATTTTCGTGCGAATGGTTCATCGCCCCGGGATGGAAGGCGGTGATCTGGTTGTCGTCGAGATCGGTGGTAATAAAAGCTTGCGCGGTGAATTGCCCGGGAACGCGCTTAAGCAGCGAGGTAGCGATGCCGAGTGCATGGAAGCGATCGAGATAAGGCTGGATATCCTCGCCGACCGTAGCCATTATCAGCGGGCTTTCGCCGAGCAGACGCAGGTTGTAGGCTATGTTTCCCGCAGTGCCGCCGTATTCCCGCCGCATCTCCGGCGCGAGGAAGCACACGTTAAGGATATGAAGCTGGTCCGCGAGCAGATGATTTCTGAAACGGTCCGGAAATACCATGATGGTGTCGTACGCGATCGAGCCCGTGACCAGGATTTTCATGAAGGATAGAAGAGATACAGGCGGTATCCGGTGGCGCGTCGGCGGCCGGCATCAAGATAAATGCGCAGCGACACCTCGGCGCCTGCCGGGATGCCTTGTGCCACGCCGGGCGCGCCGCGCGCCGGGTCAAGATATTCGCGCGGCGCAAGAACGCGGCGCAGAACCGGCCGGTCCGCCTCGTCAGTAAGCGTCAACTCGAGCGCGGGGTAGTCTTGCGCGAACGTGGCGCGGTTGCGCAGCACCGCGTTCAGCACGATCACGCCGTCGCGGCGCGGCTCGGTCTGCAAATCCGACGACTCGATGCTCATGAGCTCCGGGCGCCGCGGAAGGGGGACCTGACAGCGCAGCAGACGGCACGCAGCATCGAGCGGCGCCCCGGCGCTTGGCATGAACGCAGCGATCTCGGTGCGGTAGCGGTAGGCGGCCTGTCCGGCGAGCGCGACGGCGGCGGTCAGCGCGAGCAAGCCCCAGAGCAGCCTGCGGCCCACCGGTTCCTCTTCCGCCATGAAAGCTGGCGGTGCGTCGTTCCCCGTTTTGAGCGGCGGCGCTGGTAGGCGGCGCGAAGGATCAAAGAGTCCCAGTTGCGGCGAGGGCTCGAGAATAAAAGGCTCGGTGCCCTCCTCCACCAAACTGGCAATGCCGTCAAACACCTCTCCGCACTTCCCGCAGCGCACTCTACCGCCGCGCGCGGCGAGCTGTGCGCGCTGGACGCGAAACGCGGTTCCGCACACCGGGCACCGAGTGGTCAGGCTCATTTGCGAATGCCCTCTATGAGCCCCCAGCCTTCGTCGATCGAAGACATGCTGACATCGAACCATGCGGTGTAGCGGGCGGCTACCTCGAACGCCTGCGCCTCGAGCACGCCCGCGAGCGCGACGCGGCCCTCGGGCGCAGTACGCGCGGCGAGCAATGGCGCCAGCATAATGAGGGGTTGGGCGAGGATGTTGGACACCACTACGTCGTAGAGTTGGGGCGCCAGCGCTTCGGGTCGCGAGGCGCGCACCGCTACGCGGTTGGCGCGCGCGTTCGCCGCGGTGATCTCGAGCGCCTGCGGATCGATATCGACTGCGTCGACCCGCGCCGCGCCGAGCTTTGCCGCAGCGATCGCCAATATACCCGACCCGCAACCGTAGTCGAGGACGCCCTCGCCGCCCCGCAATTCCCGCTCGAGAAAGCGCAGCACGAGTCGCGTGGTGGGATGGCTGCCTGTGCCGAACGCCATCCCGGGGTCGAGCCGAACCACGGCGCGGCCATCCGCTGGCGGCTCGTGCCAGCTAGGGCCGATCCAGAGGCGTGCGCCGATCTCCAGCGGTGCAAATTGTGCTTGGCTGCGGCGCACCCAGTCCTGATCCTCGACCTGATCGGCGCGGAAAGCGGGGGCACTTTCGAGTCCGGCTGCGCTCGCGGCGTCTCGCACCAGCGCGCCCGCGTCGACGTTCATGCCGACCAGCGCACCCACCGCTTGGCGCCCACCTTGAGGATTTTCGAGCGATACGGACTGCGCTCCCGCGTCGAGCAGTGCCTGCGTGAAGCGCTCTGCCCCGGCCGCGTCGACTTGCAGCGTAAGCGAGAGCCAGGGCATCACTTCTTCTTTTTCTGCTCCAGGGCGAGCTTCTGCTCGAGGTAGTGGATCGACACCCCGCCCCGCAGGAAGCGGATGTCGTTCAGCATTTCGCGGTGCAGCGGAATATTGGTCTGGATGCCTTCCACGACCATTTCGGACAGCGCGACGCGCATGCGGCCGATGGCCTGCTCGCGGTTGGCGCCGTAGGCGATTACCTTGCCGATCATCGAGTCATAGTTGGGCGGCACGCTGTAGCCCTGGTAGATGTGCGAGTCGACGCGGATTCCCGGGCCGCCGGGCGGGTGATACGAACTGATTTTCCCGGGCGAGGGAGTGAAGCGATACGGATCCTCGGCGTTGATGCGGCACTCGATGGCATGGCCGCGCAGCTGGACGTCCTTCTGCCTGAGGCGCAGCTTCTCGCTCGCGGCAATGTGGATCTGCTCCTGCACTAGGTCGACGCCGGTGATCATTTCGGTCACCGGGTGCTCGACCTGGATGCGCGTGTTCATCTCGATGAAATAAAACTCGCCCTCCTCGTACAGGAACTCGAACGTGCCGGCGCCGCGGTAGCCGATCTTGCGACAGGCCTCGACGCAGCGCTCGCCCATCTTGTCGCGCAGCTTGGCCGGCAGGTCGGGTGCCGGCGCCTCTTCTATCACCTTCTGGTGCCTGCGCTGCAGCGAGCAATCACGTTCTCCCAGATACACCGCATTCTTGTGCGCGTCGGCCAGCACCTGGATCTCGATGTGGCGCGGATGCTCGAGATATTTCTCGAGGTACACCGTAGCGTTGGCGAACGCCGCCTGCGCCTCGGCGCGCGTCATGCTGACCGCGTTGAGCAGCGCCGCCTCGGTATGCACGACGCGCATTCCGCGCCCGCCGCCGCCACCCGCGGCCTTGATGATCACCGGATAGCCTACCTTGCGCGCGACGCGCACGACCTCCTTCGCATCCTCTGGCAAAGCGCCGTCGGACCCTGGCACGGTCGGCACCCCGGCCTTGGTCATGGCTTGCTTGGCGCTCACCTTGTCGCCCATCAGCCTGATGTTCTCGGGGCGTGGACCGATGAAGACGAAACCCGAGCGCTCGACTTTCTCCGCGAAGTCGGCGTTCTCGGAGAGAAATCCATATCCCGGATGGATCGCCTCGGCATCGGTGACCTCGGCGGCGCTGATGATCGATGGAATGTTCAAGTAACTGGCGGTCGCCGGCGGCGGCCCGATGCATACCGACTCGTCGGCTAGCTTCACGTATTTGGCTTCCGTGTCGGCCTCGGAGTACACGACCACGGTGCGGATGCCCATCTCCCGGCAGGCGCGCTGGATGCGCAGCGCGATCTCGCCGCGGTTGGCAATCAGGATTTTCTCGAACATGCTAGCCGAGAATGAAGAGCGGCTGCCCGTACTCCACCGGCTGGCCGTTTTCCACAAGCACCGCCTTCACCACGCCGGAGGCGTCGGCCTCGATCTCATTCATCAGCTTCATCGCCTCGATGATGCAAATCGTCTGGCCTTCCTTGATGGTCTGGCCGACCTCGACAAAGGGTTTGGCGTCGGGCGACGCCGAACGGTAAAAGGTACCGACCATGGGGGCCTTCACGACATGGCCTTCTTGGCCCGCCTCGGGCTCAGCTACTGGCGGCGCTGCCGGAGCGCCCGGCGCGGGGCGAGCCTCGGCCGGTGCGGGAGCCGTGCCAAGGCCGAGCGTCGCTGCGGACGCCGGGGCGATGCTCACCGCCCCGCCCTTGACGATCTTCACCTTCTCCTCGCCCTCGGTGATCTCCAGCTCCGCGATGCCGGACTCCTGCACGAGGTCGATCAGCTTTTTCAGCTTGCGCAGATCCATAGCTTCCTCCCTCCGGGGGCGGCTCAGCCCTTCCGACGTGCGGCAGCCTTCAGTGCGAAGTCGAGATCAAAGTCATACCCGCGCTGGACCGTAAAGGAAAAGGATCCGCCTGTTTCCTGGTGTTTTCCTGATTTTCGGTATTTTTCGCGGGAGAACGCTGCATTTTACCGCAACAAGCCTTTGAGCACCTCCTCCACTTC
>Ga0208988_1000015_pt1 | contig 15831 bp, 13 predicted proteins | sample MedBloCARef_M1_FD_187850 | JGI IMG/M metagenome (GOLD analysis project Ga0208988, IMG submission 187850) | Forest soil microbial communities from El Dorado National Forest, California, USA - Mediterranean Blodgett CA Ref_M1 (SPAdes) (version 2) | ecosystem: Environmental > Terrestrial > Soil >... | reverse complement strand
TTTCCCGGTAGGCAAATTGGGCGTGCAGCGATTGGGTGGCTTCGCCTATCTTGGTCAGAGGCCGACCATTGCTCTGACGGCAGCCGGCGTTGCGTTCCCAGGCGCTGGGTATGGCAACAAATCATTTTATCGGGCCGGCTTCTCAGGCGACTTTAACATCGGCAAGCTCCAGATTCTGCCGTTCTTTCTGCATGGCTACGAGAGTGCATTCCTCGGGACGAATACTGCTGCAAACGCGGCACTTCCCGACGGAGCCATGGCTCCCACATGGAACGCTGGCTTTGTCGAAACCCATCTTCACCTCAATCCGCAGTTTGTTTTCACTAACCGGTTCGAGTTGATTCGGATGTCGCGGCAGGCGCTTCCAACTACTCCATTGAATATTGGCAATATTGATGCCTATTCAATTGGGTATCGCTGGTACCCGATCATGTTCAGCCGGGCCGGGGTGGCCTTCCACAACGAATACTCGATCACCAAGACCCAAGGGACCGCGCCATTGAGCGGAGGTTCGGGTCCATTCGACCCAACGGGTGCGGTATGGAGCAACAGCGTTAAAGCGGGATTCGACATCGCCTTCTAAAGGAGGACACATCATATGAGACTAAAAAATACATTAATCGCAATGGTTGTACTACTTGCCTCCGGGGCGACAGTGAGCTTTGCCCAGGAGAGCCACATTGGAAATTTACAAGGACGCGCATCGGCGGGCAAAGTGCTCTACCACCGGTATTGCGTCGGATGTCACGGCGCGGAGGGCGACGGGAGCGGCGAAAACGCAGCCTGGGTCGACCCCAAGCCGCGAGACTTCACAATCGCTACGTTTAAGTGCCGTTCGACGCCCTCTGGCACATTACCGACCGATCAGGATCTTTTCGATTCGATCACTCGTGGGTTTGTGAATACGAGCATGCCCGCATGGAAGCCCCTGACAAACCAAAACCGCGCGGACCTCGTGGCTTACGTCAAGGGGTTCTCCACCAAGTGGAAAGGCGCCACCCCAGGTACACCGATCGCGATTCCGGCCGAACCTCCGGTCAAAATCGAAAGCCTTTTGCACGGGCGAGAACTGTTTCAGAAGATGGAATGCGGGAAGTGTCATGGTCCTGAAGGCCATGGCAACGGTCCGGCCGCTGCAACGCTCACCGATAGCAAAGACAATCCGATACGCCCATACAATTTCGCGATGGGCTCACGGTTTAAGTGCGGCGTTACGAACGAGGACCTCTACCGCATTTTCATGACCGGTCTTGACGGAACCCCCATGCCATCCTTCTCCGATGTTCTGAAGCCGGCGGATGCTTGGGATCTGGTCCACTTCCTACGGACGTTGCAGCCCATGAAGACGAAAGAAGCCGAAGTCTGGAAGCAGTGGCAGACAACGCAACCTGCGCAGGTCAGCCAATTCAGGCTGATCGGACCGGATGAAGGTTCAGTGCAAGGAGCCATGAATGCGCAGTAAGGCGTCGTCCACGCCAAGGTAAAGATCACGCAGAGCGGCACGATCCTACTCGCCTTCAGCAGGCACGTGCCGCTCATTAAGGGAGGAATCCCATGGATTCTTCACAATCAACTGTTTTTCCGTTGCTCTTTATTTCGTGGGGCGTCATCACAGTCGTCCTGGTCGTCCTGCTCAGTTACCGTGCAACGCTATTGACGGAAGATGACCAGATTTTCAAGGAAACCGCGCAGGATTATCACCAGCAGGAGATGACACTCATCGCCAGGAAGTCGCGACTGACGGGAGAGATCATCGTGCTTTCTGTGATGTCGGCCGTGCTCTTGCTTACCTGCGTCGGCTTTTCGATTTAGCGAGACTTAATAATTTCTAGGGCCGGCCGGGCTGCCCGGGGCTCATTGAAGGCGCAAGTTACCGCCCCGTCGGGGGATATCTGAGAATTCATAGGAGAAGATACATATGAGAATGCAACGGATATTGTTTTTGGCGCCCCTGGCCGCACTTTGCTTGACGGTGGTTTCCGCCGCGCAGGCAGCGGGCATCGGCGGAAAAGTAACCGTGGAAGGCGTGACGGTGATGATGAAGACGATTAACATGGCGTCCGAGCCCGGTTGCGCGAAGATGTATTCCACGCCTCCGAAAAGCGAGGATCTGGTAGTCGGGCAAGGGAATGTGCTGGAGAATGTGGTTGTGTACATCTCCGCCGGCGCGCCTGACGAATCCTCGGCGCCCAGCCAGCCCGTGCAATTGGTGCAAAAGGGGTGCCGCTTTACACCGCATGTCGTCGCCATGCAAACGGGCCAACCCGTGCAGATGGTCAATGAGGATTCCACATCGCACAATATCCATCCTCTAGCCACCAACAATCGGGAATGGAATAAGGCCGAGCCCCCCGGAACCTCACCCCTCACCGAGTCATTTGCCCGGCCAGAGTTTATCTCGGTCAAATGCAATGTCCATCCATGGATGCACGCCTACTTCGCGGTCCTGAAGACGTCGCATTATTCGGTGACTGGAGACAACGGCGCCTTCTCGCTCAACAATCTGCCTCCAGGCAAGTACACGATCACGGCTTGGCACGAAACCCTGGGGACGCAAACCCAGGAAGTCACGATCACAGGCAGCGAGACCGTGCCACTCAATTTCGTCTTCAAGCGGTAATTGGCGAATCCGAGGAGGGAATGGAAAACGCGCTTTTCCATTCCCATTCCTTCGAGGAACCTAGAATTTATATTTACTGTACAGTTATAATAATTCTGCAGCCAGCTTTTCCCTCCAGATTCAATCCTTCGCCGATTCGCCGTTCCGTGCCGCTCCATAGGTGAAGTGCGGGTGATTTTCCCTTCTGTGTTGCTGTAGCCCGTATCCCCGACCGCGTCGGAATGCGCAACTCGCACTTCAGACGGCGGGATTTTACTTTTGATTTGCAAGCAAATCCTCGTCCCGGCCAGGCCGAGACGAGGTACAACTTCCGTGTGGGCGGGAGAGCGAAAACCACGGCTTCATGCAAGATCTGCGCAGAACCAAGCACCGCGTATGCGGGTATAGCTGCGCTTGCTTTCCGGGTGTATAATCCCCTCCAGGAATAAGGGTGCAGTACACTCTGCGGGGTTTAGCAATCCGCGTATCGTCAAGACAGGAATGATGAGGAGGATCAACATGCGGGCACGGTTTCTATTGCTGGTGCTAGCCACGGTCGTGGTCGTCGTTCTCTTTCAAATACTGCCTCATCGCGCGTTCGCGGAAGGGCAAGCCCCGGCCGCCTTGACCGGTCAGGTCACATCGGACGAGGAAGGTGCTATGGAGGGAGTTGTCGTCAGCGCCAAGCTCGACGGCTCCACGATTACGGTGAGCGTGATCAGTGATAAGCAAGGCCACTATAGCTTCCCTGCAAATCGATTGGAGCCGGGCCATTACAAACTAAAAATTCGGGCCGTCGGCTACGACCTTGACGGAACAGGGGTGGCGGACCTCGCTGCCCAGAAGACCACGACAGCCGACCTGAAGCTACGCAAGGCGAAGAATATGGTTCCCCAGATGACGAATGCGGAGTGGATGCTGAGCGTGCCGGGAACGGAAGAGCAGAAAGCCTCACTGCTCAACTGCGTTAGCTGCCACACGCTGGAGCGCATCGTGAGGTCCACTCACGATGCCGATGAATTTACGCAGGTCATTTGGCGCATGATGGGATACGCCCAGGTGAGCCAGCCGATCAAGCCGCAACGGCGCATGGATCCGGATTGGGCCGGGAATCCGGAACAATACCGGCAGCAGGCTGAGTACCTCGCCACGATCAATCTCAGCTCGGTTTCGAAATGGGAGTTCCCACTCAAGACTCTGCCTCGCCCGACCGGCAAGTCGACCCACGCGATTATCACCGAGTACGATCTGCCGCGGCCGACGATCGAGCCGCATGACGTTATCTTGGATGAGCACGGGACCCCTTGGTTCACCAATTTCGGCGAGCAGTACATCGGCAAGCTTGATCCCAAGACCGGCAAAGTCACGGAATATGCCGTGCCTGAACTCAAGCCCGGCTATCCGGTTGGCCTGCTCGATATCGAACAAGATAAAGCCGGAGACTTCTGGGTCGGCATGATGTTTCAAGGCGCGCTCGCGAAGTTCGATCCCAAGGCCGAGAAATTCCACATCTACAATCTGCAAGCCGAGTACAACGACAACGTCGCACAACTCAATATGCTGGGCCTGCGATATGACGTGGACGGCAAGGTTTGGACGGATAGTGCTGGGCACCGCGATCTCTATCGGCTCGATATCAAGACAGGCACATACGAGAGATTTGAACCGATGAAGCACCTCCCGGACAAAGGGCCAGGGTCGATTTACGGCATCGATTCTGATTCACACAACAATGTTTACTTTGCGGATTTCATGAGCAACTATATCGGCCGCGTCGATGCCGAGACAGGGGCGTACTCGTGGTTCGAGACGCCGACGCCGCATTCACGCCCGCGCCGCGTGCGGATGGACCCCCAGGACCGCCTCTATTTTGGCGAATATCAGGGCAACAAAATCGGAATGCTCGACACGAAAACGGAGAAATTCACGGAATGGGCGCTGCCGACCGCGTGGACCGCACCGTACTACGTCACCTGGGACAAGAACGGTGAATTGTGGACCGGAGGCATGACCACGGACCGTGCGGTGCGCCTCAATCCGAAGACCGGCCAAACGATTGAGTATCTGATGCCTAAGGACACCAACATGCGCCGCGTGTTCGTGGACAATACTACTACGCCTGTCACTTTCTGGACGGGGAGCAATCACAGTGCCTCGATCGTCAAGTTGGAACCGCTCGATTAGCGGTACCGCGGCGGGGTGGCAGCGCAATCGTACTTACCGGTCACCCCGCTCAAAGATACGGGAATAGCGATCAAGAAACTGAGGATTGTCACGACGGTTTGGCGGACGAGGCTGGTCATTGCGTTTGCATTTCACTCAGAAAAGTCAAAACCCGCACCCTTCACAAAAACCGTGAAGGATGCGGCACCCGCACACCAATAAAAGCTGCACTACTCGCCACCCACAAACAAAAAAACCTGCGCCACCCGCCCGGGGACATTTCAAGTGGTGGAGTCCGTAAGTTGAATTCTTGGTAAGACACCCGGGTGCCGCACCCTTTCTTCCGAAAGGGTGCGGGGTTGGAGTCAAGTCATGCAAGAACATTTACGATGACTTGGGAAGAATACAGCCGCAGTGCCGTCGGTGACATTGCCCGACGCCACTGCGGCTTCAAGTTTGACGATGAGTTGTCGCCTGCTCGGCTAACCGTGCGTCCTGCGCGAATGCGCTATTTCCATGCCGAATAAACTGGCTTGCTGACCATGAACGCGGGGTTCGCGCCCGCACGCGGTGTGAACTTTTGCGCGCGGCCGCTGTCTACTTCGGCGACATAGAAATTGCCGTCCTGGTCGACGCTGAATCCGTGCACACCCCAGAAGCCGCCGGGGAATTCGCCCCAGGTGCCCCAGGAATACAGGAAGTGTCCTTCGAGGTCGTACTTCAGCATCTTGGAAGTTCCGCGGTCAAACGCCCAGAGGGTTCGGTCGGCGCCAATGTAAATCAGGTGGACGTCCGACGGCTCCGACCCAAGGCTCCACTCGTACAGGTACTTGCCGTTTTCGTCGAAGACCTGGATGCGGTGGTTGCCGCGATCGTTTACGAACACGTGCTTCGTTTGCGGATCGAAGGCCAGCCCGTGGACATTATTCATGTAAGAGGGCCGCTTGTCGTTCGGAGGCGTGCCCTTCATGCCCCAATCCATCAGGAATTTTCCGGTCTTGTCGAATTTGGCGACGCGCGTTCCGTTGTATCCATCGGCCACGTACAAGGTGCTGTCGGGCGCCCACACCAGAAAAGTCGGCCGGTTGAAGTGCGTGCCGTCGGCGCCTTTCACCGTGGGCGTGCCGAGCGTCTGCACGAGTTCCTTCATGTCATGCGTGAATTTGTAAATGGCGTGCATGTGATCGTCCACGATCCAAACGTATTTGTCCGGATCGTACGGATTGATCGCCACGAAGTGCGGGCGCTTGAAAAGGTGGTCATATTGCGGAAACGTCTGGGTGATGTTGCCCTTCGAGTCCACGATCGTCAGGCAATGTTCCCACTTGGCGTCGACGCCGACAGTTCCCCTCCAGAGTTTCGGCCCGTCATCGGGGTCCTGGCCCGTCCCGCCTGCTCCCGGCAGGGCGGCGACTGTCGCATCCCGCCACGGTAACCGGCCGATGGGAAACGAGAGGCTCGCCCCGAAATCAGGCAGCAACTTGGTCGGCGGCCTTTTAATGTTGGGAAGCTCGCCGCGGAAAAGCAGGAAGACACGATCCGGATTCTCAGCGTAGATTCCCTGCCCCGCTCCCCAGGTCCACTGCTCATTTCCCGGCACGGTGCTGATGTCAGCCGGCCAATTCTTGGCGACGTCGTAAGGACCGAAAGCGTCCTGGCCACCCACCACGCCCGGAACCGCCGCGATGCTGACCGCGTTTCCCTGTCCATGGACAGTCACCGGATTACTGGCAATCATAAAACCTATCAGGCAGCCAACGCCTATCGCTAGAACCGCTAACACAACTCTACGCATGAATCTCCTCCCGGATGTCTTGAATCAGGAACCCTGTCGACGGAGTTATATCTAAGCCTTCGCAAGTCAGCAGCCCTTATACGCCAGACACAGTTGAGGGTCAATCCCCTCGTTCAGCCTATCGTCCACTTTCGCGGGACTCGCAACCCGATATGTCCTGCCCCTATCGCCCGTGGCGGCGCCGCCTAAACAGGGTGCACCGACCACGGCTCAGAATGTGTACTTCAGGGCAACTTGAATGAGCCGAGGCGGCGTGGCTTTCACAACCTTGCCAAATAACTGGGTATTGGAAAAGTCACCGTTCACGGACGCCGGTCCAAAAAACTGGGTGTGGTTGAATGTGTTGAAAGTTTCCAGACGGAACTGCAGCGCTTTTGTTTCGGTGATCCGGAAAGATCTGAGCAAAGCCAGGTCGGTGTTGAACATCGGAGGGCCATAGAAGAAACGGCGGGAGGCATTGCCCGGAGTGCCCAACGCGTTTGCGGAAAAAAGTGAGGTGTTGAAATAGAACTGATCCCCCTGCGGCCTCGAGTTAAGGTTGAGAGATCCTGGCGTGAAGTCCGGCAAGTCAAGGCTATGATTATTCACGCCATTCGGCTGGCTGCCCATCAAGGAATTGTCTCCTTCCTCGGAAATGGTCACGGGGAAACCGGAGCTAACCCGGGTGATCCCCGAAAGGGACCAGCCCTGAGTAAAGAATTTGGCACGAGAGGTGAGACGTTCGAGTGGAAGTTGGTACGAGTAGGTGAAGACCAGGCTGTGCTTCAAATCCCAGGCTGAGAGCGCGCGCGTCGCGTTGAAGTTGAACGGATTGATGATGTCGGAAAGGCTCGATGCCTGGTCGATGGACTTGCTGAATGTATATCCCGCAGTGAAATTGAGGCGCTTCCCGGAGTGCCGGACGTCGGCTTGAAATGAATTGTAGTTCGAGTTGCCAATGCTGGCATCGTAGTCGTCGTTGGCGAAATTTGCCCCGAGAGGGCCGCGCGTGCCGTTTATCGTCTGGCCTGAAGCGGTCGTGTAAACGTTGTTTTCCCCAAAAGGTCCGCAAGTCGGCGTTCCGGGAGCCACGGCGCTGGATTGGCTCAACATCAGGCAGGTAGCCGGGTTGCCCGGGTTGGCGGAATAAATCGCCAGCAGGTGATGAGCCTCTGAGCCAACATAGCTGAAACTCAGCACGGTGTCCGTGCTGAGCTGGCGCTCGATCGAGAGAAAATAATTCTCTGCATACGGATATGTATTTCCCGGGGGAGGCGCCGTCATTCCAGCCTGAGGGAGGAATGGCGAGAAATCAATGCTCGAATTGGGGTGGTCCGGGGAAGCGTTCAGCGGCGGAAACGTCATCGGAAACGGGTTCACGTGAACTGTGCCGTTTGCCGCATTAATGAAGGGCGTTGCAAACAACACACCTTGTCCCGTATAGCTCGTGCCATAGGGAGGCTGAGGCTCATCGATGGCGATCGTGTTGCCTTGAATCACAGAATAAAAAATCCCATACCCGGCGCGAATGCTTGTTTTGCCCGGGACACCGATGATCTTCCCCAGAATTCCGTTCGTCTTGCTCGGTGAGTAGGCCAAGCCAAAACGCGGAGCAAATCGGTTGCGTTGGGGCACCAACGTATTGGGCACTCCCGGATCGCCAGGATAGACAAGGCTGAGGGGCGCTGTCGGATAGACCTTGGATTGCTCTCCCAGGACAAACGTCGGAATCTGATTGTATTTCTCTGACCAGTACTGCATCAATTCCCAGCGCAACCCATAATTCAAGGTAAGACTCGGCTTGATCCGCCACGTATCCTGTGCGAAGCCCGCCGCGTACTTGTGGCGTCCATAAAAGCTCATGGAATCGGCCTGGTTGTAGTTGCTCGCGACCCCAATTAAAAAGTCCGCGAAATCCGAACCGGTTTCAGAACCGACGAATTGAAAGGACCCATTAAAAGTGGGGTCCGGATTGACGTTGATTTGCTCGTAGCTCACCTCAAGACCCGTCTTGATGGTGTGGTTGCCAAGGACCCTGGAGAAATTGTCCATCACGGAATACGTATTGTTCACCTGGGCTAAGTTGGTGATGGGAGTCCCCATCACAAATGAATTGAAAACAACATTCTCAATACCCTCGATCGACGGCGCGAGAGGAACGATGCCGGGAGTTCCGGGACCCGTGACAAAACCTTGCGAAGCGAGGGTGATGCCAACGCCGCCAACAGGCTGGCCGACCGTGTTATTGCTCCGCATGAAACTCAAGTGAACCTCGTTCACCATGGAAGTGCCAAATGTCTTTGTCTGGCCAAGGTTGACGAGCTGCGCAGTCCCCAAATTCAGAGCGTTGAAACCGGGGACACTGGCGCCTCCCTGACCAGTAGGATAGGGATTGTCCAATTTGAAATTGTCGTAGAAATAGTATCCGGAAAGCTGCCCCCAGCGTCCGCTGTTGTTATCGAAGCGGAAACTCATTTTATCGTCGCGTAGTTTCTGCTCTTGAGAGGCGGTTGAAAAGCTCGAGGTCCCGAAGTTGACTGGCGGGATGTACTGCAGCAGATGCTTGGTGGGCTCCGACCAGGCTGCTTGGGGAATGATAGCGCCCGGAAAAACGCAAGTACTCTGGGTGCATCCAAGGAAGTAGTAAGGCTCGTTGGCTGAAACAGAATAACCGAGTTTATTTGACAGCAGGCCGGCGAGGTTCGTTCCGCTGACTGTCGTCGGAGCGGTAACTTGGACTTCCTTCCCATTAACAGTAATAGTCTCTATTTTGGTAAAGGACCCGCCCTGATCGAAGAGATCGCCCGTCCTGTCGGCGACCGAGGGAACGGAAATCAGGCCGGTATCGATGCCTTCTCTCGTTCGTGTTCCTTGATAGTCACCAAAGAAAAATATTCTGTTCTTCGCGATCGGCCCTCCCACGGTGCCGCCGAACTGGTTTTGATTGAATTTTGCACGCTCGGATGAAAAATAGTTCTTGGCGTCGAGAGCCGTGTTCCGAAGAAATTCAAAGGCGCTCCCATGAAGACCATTCGTTCCGGACTTGGTCACCACATTCACGATGCCACCGCTATAATTTCCGTACTCCGCATCGAAGTTGTTGGTCAACACACGAAACTCGGCGATTGAATCGAGATCGGGGACTATCGAAGTGCCGCCGTTCATCAATTCCTTGACGTCACCACCATTGACGACGAATCCGTTGGCGTCTTCGCGCTGTCCGCTGATCGATTGATTGCCGGGGTTTAGGCCTCCGGAGGGAGCAATGGCGACGGAGGCGCCTGCCATGACGATCGAGTCAGGCTGCTGCGTCGACATCGGCACGATTCCCGGCTGAAGAGCCAGCAGATCCGTGAAGCTCCGTCCATTGAGGGCGACAGAAGTTATTTGCGTCCCCGTGATGACTTCGCCCATCTGGGAACTCTCGGTCTCCACGTGCACTGCGGTGTCGGAAACTACGACTTCTTCCGATTGTTCGCCCATCGTTAGGCTTATGTCTTCCCGGAGCGCGGCATTTACATCAATGACCAAACCGGTGCGCTTGTAGGGTTTGAATCCGTCGCGAACTATTTCGATCTCATAACGGCCCACAGGCAGGTTTGCGAAAGTGTAGAAGCCATTCACATTCGACTTGGTCGTCTGTTGAACGGTGGTATCGAGATTTAGGGCTGTAACCGTGGTGTCTGGAACTACAGCGCCTGTTTGGTCCGTCACAGTCCCCGAGATACTTCCCCCTGTGTCGGCACTTACGACAAACGCAGAATAGGGAGACAGCATAAACGACAATAGCAAGACGACAGATCGGACCTTGGCTCTGTTTTTCACGAGGTCCCTGGTCCGGCACCTCATCATCAAGCAGGCCCGGAGGGCTCCGTTCATATTTTTACCCCTGACTCTCATCGGGAAGTGACCTCTCTGCCGTTGACGACGAACTTCAAAGCAAAGTCGGGGCTCGAGGTGATCCCCAGGGGAATGCCATTTTGCGCGGGATGAGTTTCAACAATCACCTGATCTCCCCGCTTCAGTGTATCTTTGGCCCAGCCCCTTCGGGACATGGCAGACGTCGAAGACATTTCCAGCGTCCAATGCCGGAAGTGGCCGGTATCATCCATGACGTCCATGTGGACCAGGCAATGCGGATTCCCCCAGTCGAACGCGGTTATAGTTCCAGTCAGGGCGATGGTCTTTTTCATATCGTAATGCGCCACACCATGGTGCGCGGGAATCGCGCTTGCAATGAGAAAAACACCGGCGGCCAAAACAAGAGAGCACATTGCGTTTCTTCTCATGCAACACCTCCAGCTTTTACGCGCACACGTCCAATGGTACTTGATTTGAGATGCTTCGCTCGATGATATAGGTCACATGGGGCGCATGTCTCATCCATGTGCGCGATCCCGCCGCCTCGACCTCGCGGTGTTCGCTCCGGTCAATATTAGTGGTTGGGGATTTCGACGGCGGCCGTGACGACGGATATCCAGAGCAGCAACTCGATCAAGCCGGCGAGTTTGGCTACGGCGGGCGTGTCTGATGTCTGACCCCAGGTGCGCGATTTCTGCTGGACTAGGATGTGCCAGATGAGCGCGGTCGGCACGAGCATCCCCAGCTTGACTTGGAAGGCAGGGTTGGCGAAATATGTCGTCGCCGTGGCACAGAAAAGTAGAAATCCCCCGAGGACAACAATGCAAAATCCGATCCAATTCCAGGCAAGCAGCGCATCGGAAAGTTCTGCCGCCGTCTGGCGCTGCTTCCCTACTCCCAGCAAGCGCATATCCACGGCAGCGTTGGTCCCCAGCCACACGGACAAGCCGGAAAAATGAATCAACTGGATAAACGGGTACGCCCAAAGCGACGTGCGAACTCCCGTACCCCACCACGTGCCTTCGAGCCACTTGCAGAAGGCCACCACTGCTTCATGCATTCGCTTAGACCTCCCGTGCGTCTACGCTCCACGCTCTGGCCGACAACTTAATTTGTCGCTGACACAAACACTCGCGTTTTCGCGACTTTTGCAGCAAACGTGCATCGGGCTTTAGGGAAAGGATCTACCCAAGCCCTGAAATCGCCGCGATCTCTACTCCGGCAAGAATGGCCCCGACCCATAGAACTATCGAAACAAAAGCCACAAGTTTCGCTCCCGGTGAAATCACGGGCGCTTGGTCCCACTTGCGGAAGTTTCGCTGGACGATGACCGCGGAAATTAGAGCGAACAGAATCACAGTCATCTTAGTGCGAAAGACAAAGTCCGGGTAGTAATCCCCGCCGTCGGTCGTAAACATGAGGAACCCTGACAGGAGGGCCAGGCCCAGAGCTGTCCAGGTCCATGGGAAAAGCGTTTCCCCCACTTGAGTAACGGTTTGACTGCGCGCGGCGACACCCAGAATGCGCAGATCCACGAGGACAATCGTTCCGACCAGCACGAACAAAGTGAAATAGTGGGTGACCGAAACCGTCGCATACAACCAACCCGTTTCGGCAATCTTCGTCACCCACGCCGCGTGCTCGAGCCCTGCAAAGAAATTCCCCACGTTAGCTCCTCTCTTCCCGTGTTGCCGGGCGAATTCTCGAAACGCACCTGTCTGGCTGATGGACCAAAACTATTCCAAGGGAATGTTTAAACATATGCGATCCATCGCCCCATTGCAACGATGCCGAACCAGAACAAAATGGAAATCAGACCAGCGACTCGGGCAGACATCGGCGCGACTGGGTCCTTATCCCACTTTCCTACACTTTGGTAGGCCAGAGAATGAAAAACCAACGCATTCACACCCGCGGCCACGATTAACAACATTTTGACCTGGAACGCCCGGTTCACGTACATCTTCGTGGCCTCCGAGGAGAACATCAGCAGGCCGGTGGTGACTTGAATGATGAAGCCGGCCCAGGCCCAGGGCAGAAACCGCCGCGCCAGTTTGGAAACAGCTTCGTCGCGAAATGTCAGCCCCATCAGACGCAAATCCAAGATCGATGTGCCCCCCACTAACAAAATAATGCCAAAAATATGAACGGTCTCGATTACAGGAAATAACCACAGCGACTCGCGAATGATCGTGCCGATCGACGTTTGTTCGAGCCACTGACAGACAACGAAAATTAGATGCATTCCCCTCGCCCTCACAGTTTCCCATCAGGTTGGTATTGTTTAACACACCCATAATGCCCTCACACTATCATCCCGTCTGCGTGAGTGGCAAGATGTGGCAGATGCCAGGCGCTCTTTATGGTGTCGGATGATCCGTTTCGCCTATTCTTTATTGGCACTATCCAAATTTATCTGCAACTGTTTCCATTTCCAATTCGTCATATTATCAGTGACTCTCTGCAAATTCTCTGGTAGGTTTATTGCAAGGATTTGTAAATCGGATTTTGGAGGATCGGAATGAAGAGTGAACGAATGGCAATTTTTGCCCTGATGGCAGGCCTTATGACGCTCGCAAGCGTGGCGTTCGCACATCATGGAACGGCGAACTACGACACATCGAAAACAATCACCGTGAAAGGCGCCGTCAGCGATTTTCAATTCATCAACCCCCATGTTCTGATAGCCATGGACGGCAAGGACGAGAGCGGGAAACTCCAGAAGTGGCAGGGGGAGCTGACTAGCCCGAACCGCCTGAGCAGAGCGGGCTGGACCAAGAGTTCCGTCAAGCCCGGCGACACGCTCACGATCAGCGGTTATCCCGCGAAGAGCGGTTCACCAGAAATCTGGATTCAGAAAGTCGTGTTGGGCAGTGGCGAGGAACTCTCGACGGGTGGTGGGAATTAGGAATCGTCTCCGCAAGATTCGTGTAAGTCGGTCATGATCTTCATCAACTATGGATATGGAGGCCGTCAGGATGCGGAGTCATATCAAGGGTTGGATTCTTGCAGGCACAGCAGTGCTGGCATTTTCTTCTGGTTTGCGCGCCCAGATGGAGCAGCAGGCGGGAGCGGCGAAGGCGCCGTCAGCGTCCGCGCCTGCGCCAGTGCATGATCTGTCGGGTGTTTGGAACATGCGTGCGACACCCGCCCAGCGCAAGTTCCTCGGCAGCACTTACACGCTGGAGGCGCCTGAGATGACCCCCTGGGCGAAGGCGAAGTACGAGGCCGCCAAGCCCTCGAATGGCCCCCGCAGCAACGCTCTGAAAGTCACGGATGACCCGGTCCTCAGAACATGCCTGCCTCCCGGCACACCAAGAATTTACCTGCAGCCGTTTCCTTTGCAGTTCATACAAACTCCGAAGGAAATAATAATCCTCTACGAGTACGACCACACGGTGCGTCATATCTTCACCGACGGACGCCCGCACCCTGCCGATATCACCCCCACTTACATGGGGCATTCCATCGGTAAGTGGGACGGAGATACGCTCGTTGTCGACACCGCGGGTTTCAATGAAAAGACCTGGCTCGACCGGGACGGCCATCAGCACAGTGATCAATTGCACGTGGTAGAGCGATTCCTCCGCGTCGATCGTGACAACTTGCAGGTCGATGTCACGATGGAAGACCCGAAGGCACTCGTGAAGCCCTGGATCACGCAGTTACACTTCCAACTGAAGCCCGAATGGGACATCATGGAACTGGCCTGCACCGACAACGCAGCTTTCGAAGATTTCGAAAAATAGGGCAACACTGCGGACCAGTAAGGGATCGAAACCACACATTGCCCATTGACTGCAGCTGCATCATCCTGTCCGCATGCATTTTCTCTGAACGCGTTTGACAACTTCATTAAGTTAGCCGGCGTTTCTGCCTTTAGCCCTCCCATCGAATGATGGTTACTAATAGGATGATGCAGTGGTGGTTTTCCCTTTGATTGGGTTCCCCCGAGGCATATAAAAGATGCATGGTTATGAGGGTGCGTGCGGCCGGAGAATTTGACGATCGTGCACAGCAGGTGTTCGACTTATCGGCCACATCCCACTTTTGTTAAGGTTTCCTTAAGGTTGGACGGCATGATTTCAGGTCAGTAATCCGTCCAAAGTTAAGAGTGAAGAACAATCTTGTTTGGCACGAGCGAAGGTCCATGAATTCGTCCCGTGATTTGTTGTCCCGGGGTGGACGCTGACGGGCGAAATTGGCCGTGAAAGATTTGCGAATGGGCCAGAGTTCCATCGAACCTGCGTGGGGCAGGCAATTAAGACTAGGTCATCTTTTATCTTGGGAGCGTTGGCGTCTTGCTGACGCAATACAGGAGGGGAAAATGGGAACCCAATCATCGTTTCACTTGAACTTTCGGGGAAATGCGCTAGAGCTGATGAATTCCTTAAGATTCGTAAGCAAGACAGCCGTACGGTTAAATATCAGGAAAACTCTGCAAGTATTGGGTGGAACGCTTGTGATGTTGCTGCTTAGCCTTCCAGCGTTCTCGCAAGGCAACGCAGGCCGTATTCTGGGCGTGGTAATCGACTCAAACGGCGGCGTGATCGCCGGCGCCACTGTGACCGTCCTCGACGTGCAAAGAGGAACAACCCGGACACTGACCGCGGATGACTCGGGATCATACAACGCTCCTAACTTGCTACCCGGCTCCTATAAGGTGCGCGCGGAGTTCGCGGGATTTATGATTATTGAACGCCAGAACATTGTACTAGAGGTCGGTCAAGAAATTCGCGTGGATCTAACGCTCCAGCCCGGTCAGCAAACGGAGACGATCACTGTAACTGAATCTCTTCCTCTTGTGAATACCACCAACGCCGTATTGGGCGGAACGATTCAGAATCAGACCATAAATGACTTGCCCTTGAATGGCAGGAACTTCGAGAACTTGCTCGAACTGCGACCTGGCGTGGTGATTTACCCGGGTGGCTCAGGGTGGACTCAGAGCACCAACGGCATGCGCGCGCACGACAACGTTTATATGGTGGATGGCGTAAACAGCAGTGATCCCTGGATGGCCCAGAGCGTTATGAACGCGGTGATGGCTTCGGGAGATGCTGGGACCCTATTGCCCATCGACGCCATCGATGAATTCAAGACCGAGGAGAATCCCCGAGCGGAGTACGGTTGGAAACCTGGCGCCGTCGTCAACGTCGGAATCAAGTCCGGAACCAACACAATTCACGGTACCGCATTCGCTTTTGGCCGCAAAACGTCTTTGGATGCGCACAACGTATTCGACCCGGCAGGGTCGCCGAAAACGCCGGTGGAATTGGAGCAGTTTGGAGGCAGCTTCGGCGGGCCACTCAAGAAAGACAAATTCTTTTACTTCGCAAACTTTGAGTCGCAACGGTACACGGTGGGCAGCACGAATCTGGTTACTGACCCAATCACAGCCGCAGGTGTCGGGACTGCAACGAGCAACCTTCAG
>Ga0208988_1000014_pt1 | contig 16081 bp, 10 predicted proteins | sample MedBloCARef_M1_FD_187850 | JGI IMG/M metagenome (GOLD analysis project Ga0208988, IMG submission 187850) | Forest soil microbial communities from El Dorado National Forest, California, USA - Mediterranean Blodgett CA Ref_M1 (SPAdes) (version 2) | ecosystem: Environmental > Terrestrial > Soil >... | reverse complement strand
CGAAATTCTAGATACGCGCAAGACCACGCCAGGTCTTCGCGCGCTCGAAAAGTATGCGGTCCGCGCCGGTGGCGGACGCAATCACCGCAAGGACCTGGGCGAAGCCGTCCTGATTAAGGAAAATCACATTCGTCTGGCCGGAGGTGTTTCCGCGGCGCTGGCAGCGGGTCAAGCTGCCAAGGGCCGAGCCGCTTGGATCGAAATCGAAGTGACCAATCTGGACGAATTGCGAGCTGCATTCGCATACGGACCGGATGTCATATTGCTCGACAACATGAGTCCCGCCCTGGTCCGCCAGGCCGTCGAGCAAGTGAGAGCCCACGATCCGGCGCGAAAGATTCGCACGGAAGCTTCCGGTGGAATCACGCTGGGGAACGTCCGGGAATTCGCCGAAGCAGGCGTGGACTGGATTTCGGTGGGCGCGTTGACGCATTCCGCCCCGGCAGTGGATTTGAGTTTCGAGATCGAACCAACGTGACGCCTTCCCTATGAACGACGCGATGAAAACCGATGTTCTCGTCATTGGCAGCGGCCTGGGAGGTTTGGCGGCCGCGTGGGACGCTGCTAAACGCGGGTGTGCGGTCACGCTGCTCACACGCGCCTCGAACCCTCAGGACAGCAACACGTACCGGGCGCAGGGCGGGATTATCTATCGCGCGAAAGGCGAGTCACCCGAACAGTTGGTCGCGGACATCCTCTCGGCTGGCGCAGGGCTCAGCTCTCCCGCGGCTGCGTCGCTGCTGAGCCGGGAAGGCCCGCGCCTCGTGAAGGAAATCCTGATCGACGAAATTCACGTTCCGTTCGATCCCTCTCCCGAGCATCCCGGAGAACTCGACCTGACTTCGGAGGCAGGCCATTCCCTGCAGCGTATTATCCATTACAAAGATCAGACCGGATTTGCGATCGAGCGGGCATTCTTCGAGCGGGTTCGTTCCCACCCGAATGTAAAAGTGATCTCGAACGCTACCGCCGTGGATCTGCTGACGGCGTCGCATCACTCAGTCGAGCCCACGGACGTCTATCGGCCGCTGACGTGCGTCGGTGCCTATGTTCTCGACCAGACGACGGGAAAGATTTTTTCTATCCTGGCCAAGGAGACAATCCTCGCGAGCGGCGGGCTTGGGAGCGTCTTCCTTCATACGACGAACCCACCGGGCGCGCGCGGCGACGGCATCGCCATGGCCTATCGCGCGGGGGCCCGCTGCATCAACCTCCAGTACATACAATTCCACCCGACCGCGCTCCTTGCGCCGGACGGCTGCTTCCTGATTTCAGAGACGGTACGTGGAGAAGGCGGCCGCCTGGTCGATCGCCACGGCAAGGAATTCATGCAACGGTTCCATCCCGCCGGCTCGCTCGCCCCCCGCGACGTTGCCGCCCGCGCCATTTACCAGACGATGCTCGAATCGGGCGAACCTTGCGTCTACCTCGACATCACGCACAAGCCTGCCGACTTGCTTCGCGACCGTTTTCCAAGCATCTATGCGGTTTGCCTGGAGCGCGGGATCGACCTCACGCGCGAACCCATCCCGGTCGTCCCTGCGGCCCATTACAGTTGCGGCGGCATTGCGACGGACGATTTTGGCGGGACCACCGTCGATCGCTTGAGAGCCGTCGGCGAAGTTGCATGCACGGGATTGCACGGCGCCAACCGCCTTGCCAGCACATCCCTGCTCGAATGCCTGGTCTGGGGGACGCGCGCAGGGGCGCGTTCCGCGGAACGCATCGCGCACGGGGGCGAGTTCTACTTTCCAGAAATCGCCGGATGGCGCTACGAGCATGAGCCGGCCGACCCCGCGCTCATCTCCCAGGACTGGCTCACGATCCAGCACACCATGTGGAATTATGTCGGCCTGATTCGGAGCGAGAAGCGGCTCAATCGCGCCATGCGGGTCTTGCGCGAACTTGACCTGGAAATCGCCCGTTTCTACGAAAAATGCGAAATTAGCGACTCCATCATCGGCTTGCGAAATGGCATCCTTACCGCGTTGCTGATCCTCGATGCGGCCGACCAGGCCCATGAAAGCCGCGGCTCCCATTACCGTATCGATTGACGGCCCATTGGAGTGCACCTCTTCGAGATAGGCCCGAGGTCTCACTCCGGCTGCAGATCCGGGAAGAAGCCTGGGAATGGCTGCGACCGTCGGATGGAAGTCTTTTCTGATTCATTGTGGGGCGCAATCTTCTGCAAACTGTGGACGAGAAGCTGTCCAGCGCACGGCTACACGACTTGAATTCATGATTTTCGCTATATTGTTTACCCCTCAAGCTTTACCGCCGCAGTTCGGCAATAAAATCGACCCCCTTGCTGGACCCATGAAGCTGTTAGGGTCCAGTTTGATACTCCTCCCTGTCCGAAATTGGACAGATTGGCTTCGTTCCTGCTGCCATCATGGGTTGATGCCTCAAAGGAAAACCAAAAGAGAATCCGACAAAGCGACAGTTCGCGCTGTCAGGAGGGAAATGGCGAAGCCGCGGCTAACCAAATCTTCACGTACAGGGGAAGCGAATCTAGCTGCTGGTCGAATCAAGCGGGCTAAACGAGTGAAGACCAAGCCTTAAATGCATTTTATTTCTTTTATGCAGCGTACATGGTATTGTGCGCTTTATTCCGGCCATGAAAGCATCGCGGACGGACTGCAACTGAATTTTAGGGGTGATTGCCAGAAATACTGACCTCGTTAGCCAATCACCAAACTTGTAATGAATGGTGTGATTATGCTAAAAGGGCCAATAAGCGACGGCGGTATGAGAGCGATTGCGAGTCCAACCAAACCCAATATTAAACTCAAGTCAACGTACGCCTTCAACGTCCGGGCTTTTCTCGATTCAGCCGGCGTAGCAAAAAAAACGTTGGAATATCGAAGGTCAGAGAAGATCTACTCGCAAGGTGATCCCGCTTCGGGCGTGAAGTACATTCAGGAAGGCACGGTAAAACTCACCGTTGTCAATGAGGTCGGCAAAGAGGCGGTCGTGGCCATACTTGGCCCCGGCGACTTCATTGGGGAGGGGTGCCTGGCAGGTCAGATGATTTGCATGGCGTCCGCCACGGCGATTACACCCACGACTGTGCTATTCATAAGAAAAAACGAGATGCTGCGCGTACTCCACGCGGAACCTGCGCTCTCTGACCGCTTCATATCTTACTTACTTTCGCGGAACATCCGGATCGAGGAAGATTTAGTCGATCAACTTTTTAACTCCAGCGAGAAACGTCTGGCTCGGACTCTTTTGCTCCTCGCTCGCTATGGCAAGCGATCCCAACCTCAAAAAATGCTTCCGAAAGTTTCCCAGGAGATGTTGGCGGAAATGATTGGTACAACGCGTTCGCGGGTCAATTTTTTCATGAACAAATTCAGGAAACTCGGCTTCATTCGTTACAATGGCGGACTTCACGTCCACGATTCCCTCCTCAGTGTTGTCTTACACGACTAGTGCCGTTCCAACTTTCCATGGCAAGGGAAATACTCTGTCAAACTGGCGAAGAAGGCGTGGGGCGGCGGAATTAATTGCTGGTTGAACCAGGTGGAACGGCATTCGTACACCGCGGGCGCGGCACGAGATCAGGAATGCCAGGGACCGATCAGAGCGTCCTCTCCAGTTGCCTCTTTTGCTTCATGTCGTAGAGCCCGCGATCCGCTGAATGGAACAGGGTTTCGATGGTTGCGCCGTCCTCAGGATAAACCGCAATGCCAACGCTCACGGAAAGCAGAGGCTCCTCGCGATCGATGGAAAGCCGATCGCAAATCCGGCGCCCCACTGAGTCGGCTTCTTTGCCGTTGCTCTCGGGCAGGACGATCGCAAACTCGTCACCACCATATCGCGCCGCCGTGTCAATCGATCGACAGGAGAAGCGTAAAATATCGGCCAGGCGGCAGAGCGCCCGATTGCCTGCCAGATGACCTTCGCTGTCGTTGATTCGCTTCATTCCATCCAGATCAAAAACGAGCACAGCGAAGGCCCGCTCGGTGCGCTCCGAGCGCTTGATTTCTGATTCGAGGGTCTCGGAAAGCTTGCGGTAGTTTGCCAGGCCCGTCAGTGCATCGGTCGCCGCCAAATGGCGCAGATGATCCTCCGACGCTCGCTGTGCGGTGACGTCCTCGGCGATAATTTCACACCCATCGGGCGCTCCTGCCTCAATGGCCACTTGCCGGCCGCTGAGCCGGACCTTCATGGGGGTTCCGTCCTTCCGCTTCCATTCGACTTCGATCAGTTCCACATGGCCAGTCTGGCGATAGCGCTCAAACAATTGCGATCGCTCGACAGGATCACGAATGATGTCCGTCGCCAGGTTTGCAGCCATCAATTCCTGTTTGGATCCATAGCCGAGCATCGTCACCAGGGCTTCATTGACATCGAGAAACTGGCCGCTCATGTCGAAACGGCAGATTCCGTAAGTGGGATTTTCCAAAAGAGCGCGATAGTGTGCTTCCGAGTGCCGCAACTCCTTCTCCACGCGATCTTGCTCCCTGCGCTGGGACGTTCGTTCCACTGCGATCGCCACGGCAAGGGGCAGATGTGCCGGACGAGCCTTGTCCACACAATCGGACGCCCCTTTCTTCATAAACTCGTCCACCATTTTCGTTTCCAGGCCCTTGGTTACCAGAATGAACGGAATCTCTTCTTCCTGTTGTTGCAAGAGCGAGAGCGCTTGGAGCCCCGTCCACTCGGGCAAGACGGTTTCAGCGAGAACAACGTCGTAGGATTGGTCGCGGAGCCGGTTGGAGAACTCTGCGGCCGTTTGAACCACATCCGCTAAGATGGAAAATTGCGCTCTCTTGAGCTCCTGTAAACAAAGCTCGACCTCGGCCAAATCATGATCAACAATGAGCGCCCGAATCATACGCCGCCTGTGAGCCGCGAGGCCGCGGGCAGCTATACCTCGATGCTCCTGATGGGTTACGTGCTGGTCTGCGTTTGGCATTGCAACTCGCCTTCTGATCCTCCAGAGCCAGCGCAGGATTCTGCCGGCTGTAATGGAGCTTGCTAGGACTTCACCATCCGAAACTTTAAATCCGCAAGGTTAATGGCGACTGTTCAATTTTGCACAGGTCGCAATAATTTGTCTTTTTGGATAGGGTGTGGGAATCGGGCGGTGAGCACCGAATTCCTAACTATTTTGTTAACCCGCTTTGCCGATCCTCGAATCGGCTGAGAAATCCTGTGAAAGCCGCCGCCACTTCCATATCGATTGTCCTCGTCTTGCGCTGCGGCCGGATTGGGTCTGCTACCCGGCGCGCTATCGACCGGAATCGGCGTTCAGCTGCGGCAACCTTTGGCGCGAGTGGTTGTAGGAGGAATGATCACCTCCTCGATGGAAATTCTATTCCTGCTCCCTTTGCTGGCGAGTTTCCTCTCGCAAGCGAAGATACGCAGTGACGGGAAGATTTGATTCCGTTTCGCGGCAGGAGCGTCAACCGCGAAAACATCAGCAGCCAACGCTTGGCGATCCCGAGTTATACTGTTCCGCAACGCGGAAGTGGCGGAATTGGCAGACGCGCCAGCCTTAGGAGCTGGTGGCCGAAAGGCCGTAGGGGTTCGAGTCCCTTCTTCCGCACCATCTACTACTTCAAAGCGTGGACCGTCTCGACCTGTTGCTTCGCGTCGCTCGCGTACCGCTGGGGCGCCTTTCGCAGCCAATTTGCTGTTTCGCATAACGCATAGGCCGCCAGCAGGATTGTCGCCCAGAAGATGGGATAGCGATAGCGCGCGTCAAATTGCACGACGTAATGGACCAATGGATAGAGCAGCAGCACCGAGGCCAGCATCCAGGCGGCGCGCCGGTTTTTCCGGAACAGAATCGCAAGCCCCGCGAAGGAAAGAATGGTGAGCACACCGGTGGGAATGGCGTACCGAAGACTGCCGAGATACGGGAACCAGTACTTCAGAAACCGCCTCCCCGTCAGTGATGCAAACGCGCGGGGATTCGACGAAATCCAAGCAAGCGCCTTGCGCAATTGTTCGTGATTGAACTGAATTTCTCCTTTATCAATTATTTCCCCCGCGATGTTCGGGTTGGGATTCGGATGCGTCTTGAAATGGCAGCCCGAGTTGAGGTTTTCGAGCAGAGTCGGCCGGGCGCAAGCATTGTTCGATGTGGATAGTTCGAGTCCAAAATTGTCGCGCACAAAAAAGACGGCGTGGAACCGTTGGTAATTGCGAATGAACCAGGGCAGGCAGGCAAAAGCCGCTCCTGCGGCGACGACCAGCATGGCGCGCCGCGCCCGCGCCAACAGTTCTGGTGAGTTTTCGCTCGCCGCAGCGTACGACCACGCGAACAGCAGCAAGGCGCTTTGGGGACTGGCTAGAATCGCGACGCCCCAAAGGAAACCCAGAAGCGCGGAATGCTGCCAGTCGCGCGGCGACTTGAAATACGGCAGCATGACCACGCACAGCACAACCATTAAAGCCCCGACGAAAAGCGGTTCCCATTCAGGAACGACGCGATAGGGTTGAACAACCACCCCCAACACGCTTGCGAAGACGCCTGGCAGAACGCCAAGCCCAAGGCGATCCGACAAGACAGGAAGCAAAGCGAACTGCAGCGCAAGGAAGCCTACGTTCAGGGACCATAGAGCGATTGCCCCCGCCCTGCCCATTCCAAATAGTTTCGCGACCGTCGCATATACGAACACGTAGGCCGGCGCCACGTGAGCGGTGAATCCCGTGGGAATCGCCGAAAAAGGGTCGCCGAAGGTCCCCCTTTCTGCAACGCTTCTAGATACCCGCGCGACCTCTCCGGGCTGTGCCAGATTGTAAATTGTGGGGCTTCCCTGCGGAGAAAAAGCGTAAATCAGAAAGCTGAGGGTGAAAATGAGGATCGCGAGATGCGTCGTGGAAAGCGAGCGGCCCATGCGGCTCAACGAAGTTTGCTTGGTGACATCGCCGCGCAATCCCATGCTATCCAGTCTAGGAAAGCATTTGCAAACGCGCAATTGTCTCCGAAGAACACATCGCGTATCGGTACCGAGCAGGCTTCGGGCTACGTCCTACGCCACATTTTGGTTTCACGTTCATACGATTCATCCGAAATGCTGACGAGTAAGTTGACGCCGCTGCTGGATTCCCCTATACTTTGGCTTCGACGCACCCCGCTCGCAGTTCTTTCCCGTTTTCTTTATCCGGACCGAGAAGCGGCAAAGAGTAGATGTACGAACGTCCGGGCGGTTTTAAGACCAATCCGACACGCATTTGCACAACCTGCGAAATCGAAGACTTGACGATGACTGAAGCGACTTGCCGGCGCGAGCTGGAACTGGAAATCCCTGCCGAGGATGTGCAGAAGGCGGTGGAACGCGTGGCGCGGGAATTTGCGCGCGTGGCGCGCGTGCCGGGATTCCGTCCCGGGAAGGCGCCCGTGACGCTGATCCGGCGCAGATTCGCCGACGACATCAAGAGCGAAGTGCTGCAATCGCTGGTCCCCACCCAGATTGATCGCGCGGTGAGCGAAAACAAGATGGTGCCGATTACGCAGCCGCAAATCGACAAGGTGGATTTTGCCGAGGCTGGGCCGGTGAAGTTTCGCGCGACCTTCGAGGTGCTGCCTCAATTCGATCTGGGACAATATAAGGACCTCGAGGTCGAGATCGACGACGTCAAGATCGAGGACGCCGACGTGGACAAGGCGCTCGAAGAGTTGCGCGACCGCGCCGCAAACTTCGTCCCAATCGAGGGCCGCTCCATCGCCGATGGTGATTACGCGCAGCTCAAGCTGAAGGGCGTTCCCGCGGGTGGCGGCGAAATGCTCGAAGCCGACAGCGTGCTCTGCCATGTGGGCGGCGAAGAAACGATGGACCCCTTCAATCAAAATTTACGGGGCGCAAACACCGGCGAGCACAAGAATTTTGACGTGACCTACCCGGCCGACTATCCGGATGCCAAGCTTCAAGGGAAAACGTATTCGTATTCGGTCGAGATCCTGGGCATCAAGGAAAAAAAGCGGCCCGACTTGAATGATGAATTCGCGAAAGACGTGAGCGAAGCGCAGACGGTCGAGGAGTTGCGGAAGAAAATTCGCGAAAGCCTCGAAGCGGCGCGCGGCCAGCAGCAAACGGAACAGACTCGGGAAAAACTGCTCGCCAAATTGGTGGGGGCGCACGACTTCCCCGTGCCCCAGGCGCTTGTCGAGCACCAGATGGATTCGCGGCTGGAGCGGACGGTGCGGTCGCTTGCAGCGCAAGGAGTAGATCCGCGCGCTGTCAATGTGGACTGGGTATCTCTCCGGAACCGCCAGAAGGATCGCGCGGTCGAGGATGTGAAGGCCGAATTGTTGCTCGACCGAATCGCCACCGCGGAAAACATCGACGTGACCGAGGAAGATGTGGAAAAACAAGTGGAAGCGATGGCGCAACGCAGTGGCGAATCCGCTACAGCCGTTCGCGCGAACTTGACAAGGCAAGGAGCGCTCGATAGGATGAAATCTAATCTCCGGAGTCAAAAAACTCTGGATTGGCTCTGTCAAAATTCCCGGACCCGGACAAAAACTGAGGAAAAATGATGCAGTTCCCGCCGGAGTCCTCTGCGAACCCTAAAAAACTACCCATGAATTATTACGAAGATTCAAGTCCGCGCGCGACAACTCTCGTCCCCATGGTGGTCGAACAGACCAACCGCGGCGAGCGTGCCTACGATATTTATTCCCGGCTACTCAAGGACAACATCATCTTTATCGGGACGCCGATTGACGACCACGTCGCGAATCTCGTGACCGCCCAGTTGTTGTTTCTGGAAGCGGAAGACCCGGAGAAAGACATTTCGCTGTATATCAATTCTCCGGGCGGTTCGATCACGGCAGGAATGGCCATTTATGACACGATGCAGTTTGTGCGTCCCGCCGTCGTGACCATTTGCGTGGGCCAGGCCGCTTCCATCGCCGCGCTTCTGTTGACCGCGGGCGCTCACAAAAAACGCTTCTCCTTGCCCAACTCCCGCATCCTGATTCACCAGCCGTGGATGTCAGGCTTGTCCGGCCAGGCTACCGATATTGATATTCATGCCAAGGAAATTCTGCGCATGCGCACGGTGATCAATGGACTTCTGGCGCAGCACAGCGGCCAGTCGATGGAAAAAGTGGAGAAAGACGTGGAACGCGACTTTATCATGTCGGCGCTGCAGGCCAAGGAGTACGGCCTGATCGATGAGATCATCACCAAGCACCGCTAGCGCGTTCCAAACAGTTAGTATCAGGAACACGCGCCGGTGTACGGAAGAGGAAAAGGGGCCTAAGATTGATCGCGAGGCAGAAAACCTGTCCTTGAACCGCCGGAGGGCATCACACCGTTGAGAAAACTCGCCACTGACGAACCGCTGCGCTGTTCCTTCTGCCACAAGACTCAGGAACAGGTTGAGAAACTGATCAGCTCGCCCTCTGACTACCCGCGCGCTTACATCTGCAACGAATGTGTGAATGTTTGCGAGCAGATCCTCGAAGAAGAAAAGCGGGAACAATCGAATCCGGTGAACAAGAGGCTGCCGCGGCCTCCGGAAATCAAATCGTTCCTGGACGGTTACGTCATTGGCCAGGACAAGACAAAGAAAAAGCTCGCCGTCGCGGTCTATAACCACTACAAGAGAATTTTCCTGAACCGGCAGCCAGGCGACGTGGAATTGACGAAGTCGAACATTCTACTGATCGGACCGACGGGCACCGGCAAGACCCTGCTGGCGCAAACGCTTTCGCGGATGCTGGAAGTTCCCTTCGCCATCGTGGACGCCACGACGCTGACCGAAGCCGGATACGTGGGCGAGGACGTTGAAAATATCATCCTGAAGTTGCTGCAGGCAGCCGACGGGGACGTCACCAAGGCGCAGCAAGGGATTATCTATATCGACGAGATCGACAAGATTTCAAAGAAAGACGAAAACCCTTCGATCACCCGGGATGTCTCCGGCGAAGGCGTGCAGCAAGCCCTGCTGAAAATCCTGGAGGGTACAGTCGCCAATGTGCCGCCGCAGGGCGGGCGCAAACACCCGCACCAGGAATTCACGCCCGTGGATACTACGAATATCCTTTTCATTTGCGGAGGCGCATTCGTCGGGCTTGAAAAAACGATCGAACGTCGCATCGGACAGAAATCGCTCGGATTCCACACGGATGCGCAGCCTTCCACCGCGCAGCGCCGCAATATCGAGATGCTCGAACAAGTGCAGCCCACGGATTTGATCCGCTACGGCCTGATCCCCGAATTTGTGGGGCGCCTGCCGGTGGTCGGAGTCCTGGGCGATCTGGACAAAGGCGCCCTGATGCAAATATTGACGGAACCGAAGAACGCGCTCATCCGTCAATATCAACGGTTATTCGAATTTGAAAACGTGCGCTTGCGATTCGCCGACGATGCGCTCGAAACCGTCGCGGACCTGGCCCTGCAGCGCAAGGTCGGCGCGCGCGGCCTGCGCATGATCCTCGAAGATCTGATGCTTGAGTTGATGTACCACCTCCCGGCCCAGCGCAAACTCCGCGAGTTCCTGGTGACTGCCGAAATGGTCCGGAGCCGCGAGATTAACTGGACGCTGCTCGAAAAAGCGGGATGAACGGGGGCGGGCTCTACTTGGAGCCCACCGGGAGATTGACCAAAGGAGCCATAACCATTCACGGGACCCATGTTTAACCGAGAAAAAAGTGAGTTGAAACGCGTACCGATGATGCCGGTACGCGACCTGGTGATCTTCCCGCAGATGATGAATCCGTTCATCGTCGGCCGGGAAAGTTCCTTGCGGGCTCTGGAAGAAGCGCTGGCCGGCGACAAGAAGATTTTTCTCGCCACTCAGCACGATGCTTCCGTGGATGACCCGAAACCCGATGAGATCTATACGGTCGGCACCCTGGCGAACATCGTCCAAAGCGTGCGGCTGCCGGACGGCAACTTGCGTGTGCTCGTCGAAGGAGTCGAGCGCGCGAAAGTCGTGCAAGTGACGACGGAGGAAGGATTCTTCCGGGCCACCCTGAAGGTCATCGCCAACAAAGTCGAGCCGTCTCCGCAGGTCGAGCAGGCCGTAACCAAGGTGACCGGACTGTTCGAGCAGTACGTGAAGCTCTCGCAGAGCCTGAACTACGACACGATGATTGCGGCGACTCGCGTCGACGACGCCGCCAAGCTTTCCGACACCATTGCCTCCAACCTGCAGATTCCGGTCGAGGAAAAACAGGAACTGCTGGAGAATTTCGATCCCTTGGAGCGTCTGAACCGCGTCGGGGAGATTCTCGAAAGCGAAATCGAAAAGCTCAACGTGGACCGCAACATCAATACGCGCGTGAAGCGCCAGATGGAGCGCGCCCAGAAAGAGTACTACCTCAACGAAAAGTTGAAGGCCATCCACAAGGAGCTGGGCCGCGGCGAGAAGAACGAACTCGAAGAGCTCAAGAAGAAGATCGATGCCGCGGGCATGCCCAAAGACACCCACGAGAAGGCCGTCCAGGAACTGAAGCGCCTGGAAATGATGCCGCCGATGTCGGCCGAGTCGACCGTGAGCCGGAATTATCTGGATTGGCTGCTGGCCGTGCCGTGGAAAAAGAAATCCAAGGAAATCCGCGACATCGAGCTGGCCGAGAAAATTCTGGAAGAAGATCACTATGGGCTCGAAAAAGTCAAGGAGCGCATCCTCGAATACCTGGCCGTGCGGCAGCTGGTGAAGAATCCCCGCGGGTCAATCCTGTGCTTCGTCGGGCCTCCCGGAGTCGGCAAAACGTCTCTGGCAATGTCCATCGGACGCGCCACGGGCCGCAAGTTCGTGCGCGTATCGCTCGGCGGCGTGCGGGATGAGGCCGAAATCCGCGGACATCGGCGCACGTACATCGGCGCCCTCCCCGGCCAGATCATTCAGATGATGAAGAAAGCCGGGACCGTCAACCCCATCTTCGTCCTGGATGAAGTGGACAAGATGTCCACCGACTTCCGAGGCGATCCCTCGGCGGCCCTCATGGAAGTCCTCGATCCCGAGTTGAACAACGCCTTCACGGACCATTACCTCGACGTCGAATACGATCTCTCCAAAGTCATGTTCGTCTGCACGGCCAACGTGATGCACACGATTCCCCAGCCCCTGCAGGACCGCATGGAAATTCTGCGGATCCCGGGCTACACGGAAGTCGAGAAAACGCAGATTGCGAAGCGCTTCCTGGTGCGCAAGGCCCTCGAAGCCGCGGGGCTGACCGAAGCAAACCTGACGTTCAACGACCTGGCGATCACACACGTCATCCGGCACTACACCCACGAAGCAGGCGTGCGCAATCTGGAGCGCGAGATTTCCAACATCTGCCGCAAGGTGGCGCGGCGCGTGGTAAAAGACGGCAAACAGTATTCCATCGCCGTGACGCCGGAGAACGTCGGCGAATTTCTGGGCGTCATCAAGTACCGCGAAATCTGGGCCGAAAAGAAAAATGAAATCGGCCTGACGACCGGCCTGGCGTGGACCGAAGTCGGCGGCTCCGTCCTGTCCACCGAAGCGACGATCATGCAGGGCAAGGGCCGCTTGACGCTGACCGGCAAGCTGGGCGACGTCATGCAGGAGTCGGCTCAGGCAGCGATGAGTTATGTGCGCTCGCGAACCGCGACCTTTGGCCTTCCGCGGGATTTCTACCGGCACATCGATATCCACATGCATGTTCCTGAAGGCGCAATCCCGAAGGATGGCCCGTCGGCCGGAATCACCATCGCCACGTCCATTGTGAGCGCGTTGACGCGCACGCCGGTGCGCTGTGACGTAGCGATGACCGGTGAAATTACGCTCCGAGGCAAGGTATTGCCAATCGGGGGCATGAAGGAGAAACTGCTGGCCGCGCACCGAGTGGGAATACGGACCGTAATTCTTCCCAAGGACAACGAAAAGGATTTGGCTGAAATCCCGGCGGAGATTCAGTCCGACTTGACCCTCCGGTTCGTCGAGAATATGGACCAGGTGCTCGAAATTGCGCTGGAACGGCCACTGGAGCCGCTGTTGCACGACTCTGTGCCGGAAGTGGGCTCAAAGTTCGAAACGGAAACCGAGAGCGATCAGGAATTGACCAACTGAGGGAAACCTCGGCCCGTCCGTCCCAAAGAACAGCAAAGCAACCATGAAGCACGCCGCTTTGGGGTGTGGGACGCACGTCGCCAGTTCGCCGTGTCGCAAGTAATCTGAATTTCCCTTTTGGCTACCCCGGTCGGATTTTTTTAGGACCTGCCCGGAGTCCGCCGATGAGAACTACCCCGGCCTGAGCTTCAGGCTTAACTTCAATTAAAGGCTTAAGGAAACGAAACAATGAGCATTAGTCTTGCGGACCTGAAAGAAAAAAACATCACGGACCTGGCGAAAATCGCCAAGGATCTGGCCATTCCGGGCGCCAGCGGCATGCGCAAGCAGGAGTTGATCTTCCAGATCCTCCGCGCCCAGACGGAGAAGAACGGCTTGATTTTCTCGGAAGGCGTGCTGGAATGCCTGCCCGACGGATTCGGCTTCCTGCGCGCTCCGGAATACAATTACCTGCCGGGCCCGGATGATATTTATGTTTCGCCATCGCAGATTCGGAAATTCGATCTGCGAACCGGCGACACCGTTTCGGGGCAGGTCCGTCCCCCGAAAGACGGCGAACGGTATTTTGCGCTGATCAAGGTCGAAGCCGTCAATTTTGAGGACCCGGAAGTCGCGCGGAACAAAATTTTCTTCGATAACCTGACCCCGCTCTATCCTCAGGGACGCCTGAAAATGGAAACGACCAGGGAGAACCTCACCGGCCGCGTGCTGGATCTGCTTTGCCCCGTCGGCAAGGGGCAACGCGGGCTGATCGTGGCGCCGCCGCGCACTGGGAAAACCATGATGCTGCAGGCCTTCGCCAACTCAGTCACGACGAACCACCCCGAAGTCGCTCTGATCGTGCTCCTGATCGACGAGCGGCCGGAAGAAGTCACCGACATGCAGCGCACGGTGAAAGGCGAAGTCATCAGCTCCACCTTCGATGAGCCCCCGCAACGTCACATTCAAGTGGCGGAGATGGTGCTGGAGAAGGCTAAGCGCCTGGTCGAACACAAACGCGATGTCGTGATCCTGCTCGACTCGGTCACGCGCCTGGCGCGCGCCTACAACGCCGTTACGCCGCCTTCGGGCAAAGTGCTTTCCGGCGGTATCGACGCCAACGCATTGCAGCGCCCCCGGCGATTTTTCGCCGCCGCGAGGAACGTCGAGGAGGGCGGCTCCCTCACCATCATCGCTACGGCGCTGATCGATACGGGCAGCCGCATGGATGACGTCATCTTCGAAGAGTTCAAGGGCACTGGCAACATGGAAATCAACCTGGACAGGCGCCTGGTGGACAAGCGCATCTTCCCGGCCATCGACATCAACCGCTCAGGCACACGAAAAGAGGAACTCTTAATGCCGGCGGACGAGCTCAACCGCGTTTGGGTGCTGCGCAAAGTGCTGAATCCGCTCTCACCGGTGGAGGCCATGGAGTTGCTCTGCGGACGGCTTTCGAAATCGAAATCGAATGCCGAGTTTCTCGCGTCGATGTCCAGCCCGACCTAGTACGTAGCACGAATCATTCCCTCTTCCCGCACTGGCCTGAATTCGCATATAGCGAAAAAGCGCCACTACCGGCAGGTTTTACCAGTCACGAGTCACTCGTCACCGATCTTTTGGCCTTTTCCTGCGCGCACAGGACGATGACGCGAGCAGTCTCTTCCCCGTCCATTGCCGTGTTATCCACGACGACCGCGTCCGCGGCGCGCACCAACGGTGACATCTCGCGCTCGCGGTCCCGGCGGTCGCGCTCGCGCACGTCGGCCAGCACTTTCTCAAGTTCGAGCCCCTCGCCCTTTTCTTGCAACTCGCGCTGGCGGCGCTCGGCGCGCACTTCCGGCGAAGCGTCGAGAAAAACCTTGAGGTCCGCGTGCGGGAAAACGGCCGTCCCGATGTCGCGGCCTTCCATGACGATGCCGCCGTGCGCGCCTGCCCGCCGCTGCTCGGCCACCATCGGGTGCCGCACGCCGGGCACCACGGCAACCACGGACGCCGCGTGCGATACTTCCCTCGTGCGAATCAAATCCGTGATGTCTTCGCCGTCAAGGATCACGTGCAGCTTCCCGCCGCGCGGTACGAGGTCAATGCGCACAGCGTTCGCCAGCGCCGAAAGCTGCGCCGGCGAGTCCAGTGGCACGCCGTCACGCAGCGCCTTCCACGCAACTCCGCGGTACATCGCTCCGCTATCGAGATGTGTGTAGCCCAGCAATTCGGCTACGCGCCGCGCCACCGTGCTCTTCCCTGAACCCACCGGGCCGTCAATCGCGATGATGAGTTTGCTCATCCGAATAGCGTCAAATTCGTTTGAAGGCGCGCTCGATTTCCTTCACCGAGTACCGCAGCACGATCGGACGGCCGTGCGGGCAGCTCATCGGCGATTCCGTTTTCGCCAGTTCCGCCAGCAGCCATTTCATTTTCGTATCGTCGAGCGGCATGTTCACCTTGATCGCCGCATGGCAGGACGTCGACGCCGCAATTTTCGCTTGCAGCGAATCCATGGAGATCGCTGCGTTCTCGCGCTCGATACCGTCCAGAATTTCCATCAACAGCCGCTCGGCATCCGCGCCCGCGATTCCCGCCGGAGTCGCCTGAATGGCCACGCTGCGCGGCCCCATCTGCGCGACTTCGAAACCGTTGGCGGTCAGCTCCTCGGCGATGCGTTCGAAAATGACCAGTTGCCGCGGGGAAAGCTCCACCATCAGCGGCATCAGCATACGCTGGCCGGTGAGCTGCCCTTCGCGGCGCGCGCGCAGATGTTGTTCGAACAGCACGCGCTCGTGCGCCACGTGCTGGTCAATGATCCACAATCCTTCGCCGTTTACTGCGACGATGAAGCTCGAACTCACTTGCCCCAGCGGCTTCAGCTCGCTCAGGCTTTCGGCGCTCGCCTGCGGCTCGGCGCCCACGTTTATCCCGGCTTCGCGAAAAGCCGCAGTGACTGCCTCACCCATGGCAGCGGGAGCAGCGTCGGAATATCGTTCCGCCATCGAAGGGCCCGGGTCGCCGGGCAGCGTTCCGATGCAGCCTTCGAACTGGAAGCGCTGCGGCTCAGGCCGCAGTGGGGCTACGCTCAATTCGAAATCGCTGGCGG